>Ga0268263_1000355_pt1 | contig 84460 bp, 76 predicted proteins | sample Biomet5_FD_190358 | JGI IMG/M metagenome (GOLD analysis project Ga0268263, IMG submission 190358) | Microbial communities from bioreactor (seeded with sewage sludge) at LBNL, California, USA - Biofuel metagenome 5 (SPAdes) (version 4) | ecosystem: Engineered > Bioreactor > Anaerobic >... | reverse complement strand
CTTACAAGTACCTTTACGAGACATACGGCCCCTTCACCGCCGCCGGACTTGACGAAGCCAAACAGGCCACCGTCCAGGCCGACCCGGAGTGGTCCGAGTTCGCCACCAAGATGCGCACCATGTATGACCTGGTCTATGATGCGGAGTCTGCTGACGTCGCGTATCCGTGGGTGCTGTATTGGTTCACCGGCATGACTGAGGACGAAGTTTACGCCCTCGCCACCGGTTCTCACACCAAGTACAAAGCCGTCGAGACCAGCGAAGTCACCTGGACCTCCCCTGCGGACATAGAGTCCAAGGTCGGCCAGGTCGAGTACACCTGGACCTCCGGCACGCAGGTCACCAACAACATCCGTGAGCTGTGGCAGGTCCTCGATTCCAACGGCATCGACGTGTGGGTCTGCTCCGCCTCCGCGACCGACCCTGTCCGCGCCGCCATCGACGTGTGGGGCCTGCACGATTTCCTGACCGGTGAGCTGGCCATGACCAACACTCTGGTCGACGGCAAATACACCAACAATTACGATTACAACACCGGCTACGCCTGGCTGAACGAGGGCGGCAAGTGGGTGAAGGGCGACGTCGCCACCAAGGCCCAGACTCAGGGCCCCGGCAAAGTCACCGCCATCAACAACGTGCTCAAATCCAGCTACGGCTACGGCCCGAGCGCCGGCTTTATGGATTCCACCGGCGACTTCTACTTCTGCACCGAGTACGAAAGCCTGAAGATGGTCATCTGCTTCAACCGCGCCAGCCGTAAGATCACCGACGGCGGCGGGCTCGTTTCGATAGCCGCCGTTTATGAGAACGACGACCTCGGTTACAACCTTGCCTCCGCGAATGAAGCCGGCGACATCTACTTCGTGCTGCAGGGCCGCGATGAGACCGGCCTGCGCACCTTCTCCGGCACGCGCGAGACGATGCGCTACGGAGCGGACGCGCCGAAGCTCTTTGCCAACGACGACGTTGTCACGCTTTACAACTACGTCAAGGAAAACAAGCTGACGATAGCCGACTTCCTCAACACGTTTGCCCTCAAGACCGCTGCGGACGCCGAAGGCAACCCGATAGCGCTGAAGTTCGGATGCGCCAAGGAATACGCAGGTTACAAGAGCATAAAGTAAATCCTCAACAACTGAAAAGCGGGGCCGCCGAAAAGCGGCCCCCTTTTTTTGGCCCGCCTTGATTATTACACATTTTCGGAGCATAATATAACGGAAGCGCAAAAACAAATGTTTGGAGTGGTCGTTTTGAAAAAACTTCTGGCGCTGATACTTGCCCTCGCGCTGGCGCTGTCGCTCGTGTCGTGCAGCGGCTCCGACAGCTCCTCCTCGTCTTCGGCCTCATCCTCGGCTTCCGAACAGGCTCCCGAGAACGTGACCGTGCACCTGGAGCTCGACGGCTGGGACGACACCGTGAAGCAGGGCCTCAATGACCTGTTCGACCTCTATGGAAAGACATCCGAAGGCTATGACGAGACGAAAAAGCCTTACGCCGTGTTCGACTTCGACAACACCTGCTCCATCTTCGACGTGGAGGAGCAGCTCGCGGTATATCAGATAGAGCACCTCGCCTTCGCGTTCACCGCGGACGAGGCGTACGACATCTTTATGACCGGCCTGCCGGAGGACACCGCCGTGGGCTCCGACGCCGGGTATCTCGTCTCCGGCAAGGACAGCGGCGAAAAGTATGAGGCCTGGGCGCGCGACTGCGCCAACGCCTACGGCAAGCTCTGCGAAAAGTACCAGCCCACCGCCGCGGGCATCACCGACGACGACAAGCTCGCCGAGCTCTGGGAGGACGACGACTGGAAAGAGCTCTCCTCCAAGCTGCGCGCAATGTACGACGTGGTGTACGACAACCTCTCCGCCGACATCGCCTATCCGTGGGTGCTTTACTGGTTCACGGGCATGACCTATGACGAAGTGTACGACCTCGCGTACCAGTCGCACAAGTATTACGGCTCTCTGGACGCCTCCGACTGGGGCACCGTGACATGGACAGGGCCCGAGGAGTACGATTCAAGCCTCGGCGCCGCCTCTTACACCTGGACGCGCGGCATCACCGTGACGAAAGAGGTGCTGGAGCTGTGGGCCGCGCTGGACGAGAACGGCTTCGACTCGTATGTGTGCTCCGCTTCCTTCGAGCCCGTCGTCAACGCGGCGTGCGACTACTTCGGCATAGACAAATACTGCGACGGCGTCATAGCCATGACGCTGAAGCAGGAAGACGGCAAATACGTCAACGAATATGATTACGACGTCTCCGGCGCACAGACGCAGGGCATCGGCAAAGTGACGGCGATAAACAACATGCTCGTGCCGAAATACGGCTACGGCCCCGTGCTCTGCCTGATGGACTCCAGCGGAGACTTCAACTTCTGCACCGAGTACGACGACACGCGGATGGTCGTCTGCTTCAACAGGCTGCGCAAGACCACCGACGGCGGAGGCCTCGCCGCCATTGTGGCCCGCAAACAGAAGGCCGACGGAGTGACCCTGGCCGAGGCTGTGGCGGCGGGCGACACCTATTTCGTGCTGCAGGGCCGCAACGAGAACGGCGGCACGCTCTCCGGCGACGATCTGTGCTATCCGCTCGGCTCCGCCGACGGCGTGGAGTGGAAGAACGACGACGTGAAAAAGCTCTACGACTATTACGCCGGCAGCGACATGAGCATAAAGGATTTCTTCGACAAGTACGCGGTCAAAACGGCCGCCGGCGCCGACGGGAACGACTCCGGCGTGGGCTACGGCTTCCTGACCGAGTACTCCGGGTATAAGAACCTCGTGTTTTGACCGGCAAACAGGCGCTGCACTGCGGACGGAGCTGCTTCGTCCGCAGTTTTTTTTGTGCGGCGCGAAAAATTTAAAAAAAACTATTGACAGCGAGTTCGCGGCGTGTATAATGAACATTGTTCATTATGGAGGTGCGGTCATGAACCATACTGTCACGTCAAAGGAAGCCATCCTCGATGCGGGCGTGCACATCGCCGCCGAAAGAGGCATCGAGGCGCTGAATATACGCGACGTTGCGAAGCGCTGCGGCATCTCTGTGGGATGCGTGTACCGGTATTTCCCCTCCAAGGCCGCCCTGCTGACCGCCACCGTGGGGACCGTGTGGGAGACGATATTCCACGAAGCTCACGGCGCGGCGCCCGGTGAGGGTTTTCGCGAGTGCGTGGCGCGTGTTTACGAGTGCGCGAGGTGCGGCTCCGAGGATTATCCGTCCTTCTTCGCCATGCATCCCGCCGGTTTCACCAGCAACGAGAAAAGCGAGGGCCACGCGGCGATGACTCGCTACCTCGACCACATACGTTCCGGCATGCTCGCCGCCCTGAACGACGACCGCGAGGTGCGGCCCGACGCGTTCGATAAGAGCTTCACGCGGGAGGGGCTCGTCGCCTTCATCTTCGACAACATCCTCTCCTTCGCCGCGGCCGAAAGGCCCGACTGCGGCTATCTCATCCGGTTGCTGGACAGGCTCATATACTGATCCCTCCCGCGCAGGCGGGATTTTAAAGGCCCATCAATGAACAATGTTCATTTTAATTTGGAAAGGGAGATCATCATGCAGGCTGTAATGGAAACCATTTTCGACATCGTCTATCTCACCACCGTCATCACTCTCGGCGTACTTATGATAAAAGATTCCCGCGGGATAAAGCAGTATAAGCTTTTCGGCATCATGGCGGTCACGCTCGGCGCGGGCGATTCTTTCCACCTCGTTCCGCGGGCGTGGGCGCTGTGCACCACCGGCCTCGAAAACTACGCCGCCGCGCTCGGCATCGGCAAGCTGGTCACCTCCGTCACGATGACGATATTTTACGTCATCCTCTACCACGTCTGGCGCGAGCGCTACTCCGTCTCCGGGAAGCGCGGGCTGACCGCCGCCGTCTATGCGCTGGCCGCGGCGAGGATTGCGCTCTGCCTGTTCCCGCAGAACGAGTGGACGAGCGCGACGCCCTCCCTCGCCTGGGGCATCTACAGGAACATCCCGTTCGCGCTGCTGGGGCTGCTGATCATTGTGCTGTTCTGCAGGAGCGCGCGCGCGGCCGGAGACAAGGCGTTTCGCTTCATGTGGCTCACGATAGCCCTCAGCTTCGCCTTCTACATCCCGGTCGTCCTGTTTGCGGACAGCGTGCCGGCGGTGGGCGCGCTGATGATACCCAAGACCTGCGCCTACGTGTGGACGGTGCTCATAGGGTATCTGGACATGAGGCACAGCCTCTCCTCCGCCAAATAAGGCGATGAGAGCCGGCCCGGCGGCTCAGTCCGGCCGCTGCGCGGGCCGCTGAAAACGCCCCGTATCTGCGGCGGCCCTGTTCCCTTTTCGCCTCGCTTCTGGTATACTTGTCCTGAGCCCGAGCGGCTCCAAAACGAAATCGCAGCGGGAGTGATGGCATGAAAGACTTTGTAAGGAAAGACCTGTCGTTCTCTCTTTGCGGCCTCAACTGCGCCCTCTGCGTCATGAAACTGGACGGATACTGCCCGGGCTGCGGCGGCGGCACGGGAAATCAGAGCTGTTCCCTCGCGCGGTGCAGCCTGGAACACGGGGGATACGAATATTGCTTTGAGTGCGGCGAATATCCCTGTAAAAAATACGACGGCGCCACGGAGTCCGACTCGTTCATCACCCATCTTCACCAGTTAAAGGACGCGGAGACGGCAAGGGACGCCGGGCTGCCGGCATACCGCGCGCAGCTCGAAGAAAAGGCGAAGATACTTGAATATCTGCTCGCAAACTTCAACGATGGGCGCCGCAAGACCTTTTTCTGCCTCGCCGTCAACCTTTTGGAGCTTCCCGACCTCAAAGCCGCGCTCGAAAGGGCCGAGGAGGAGACCTCCCCGGAGGCCCCGCTGAAAGAGAGAGCCCTGACCGCCGTGAAATATTTTGAGGCGGCGGCGGAACAAAACGGCGTCGTGCTGAAGCTCAGGAAAAAAGGCGGCCCCGGCCGGGCAAAATGAGCATGCTCAGCGTCTCCGGCCCCGTGCTCCCGCATATACGAAACAAAGCCCCCGCTTGCCGCAAAACAAGCAGGGGCTTTATCTCTTATGACCGTTTTTACCGCCGCCCGCGCTTCATTTTCCGGGCAGCTCACCGTCTTTTTACGCTATGTAGCAGTTGGAATAGTAATGCAGCAATATCTCTTCGTACGTCCAGCCTTTGGCGGCGTAGGCCACCGCACCCACCTGGGACATGCCCACGCCGTGGCCGTAGCCCCACGAGGTGAACGTAAAGCTGTCGTTCGCCCCGTTGTAATCCACCGTGAAGGCCGTGGAGCGCAGGTTCGTGCCGCCCAAGCAGTTCTCGCGCAGCTTCCTCGCGGTCGTTCTCGTGCCGCTGAGATATATCTCGTCCACGTAGTCGCTGCTCTCCCAATAGCTGCGTATCTCTATCCAGTCCTCAGGGTCGCCGGAGAGCTCTATGCCGAGCTTCGACTCCACCTGTTCCTTGAAATCGTCCGCGCTTATCGTATACGTTCTCTGCGACCTGCCGTCGTAAGGGCTGTCCACCGAAAGCAGGTTGCGGTTGGTCCCGCCCCAGACCCATTGGGCCGACGCCGTGACGCCGCAGGATTCCGCGCCGTAAACCGCGTTGACGAGCTTGTTGCTCGAGTCGTCGTACAGCGCGAGGCCGATGACCTCCTTGACCGCGCTGTTTATCGCCGCCGTCGGCGTGCGCAGGGTGGCGCTGACGCGCCCGCCGTTGTACTTGACGTACGTGTATGTGGCCACGGCCTGGGCCTTCAGCGCCTCCGCGCCTGTCGAGGCTGTGCCCATCTCGCCCGCCACTATCTGACAGACGGCGTCGTACTGGCTCATCACCTTGCCGTTCACCACAAAGGTGTCTTCAAGTGCGCTCTCGTAACCGGAGCTCCCGTCAGAACTCGCGGCGGCAGCTGTATAGACGGCTTCCTCCGACGAGGACGGCGAGGCGGCGGACGACGATGAGGATTTTGAGGACGGCGGCGTATAGGCAAGGCCCGGTATCGAGATGATGTTCGGGTCGCCCGCGGACGAAGCCTGCGGCGAGGAGGGCTCCACCACCACCGCAGACGACTCGGAGGACGCCTGAGACGGCTCCGACGGCGCCGGTTCGTTCTGCGACGGCTGCACGACTATTGCCGAGGAACCGCCGCCGCCCGCTCCGCTGCTCTCGTCGGTGATCGTTATCGCACTGTTTACCGACGAGGACGGGGCCGGCGTCTGCGCCGAGGAATCGCTCGCGGCGGCCTGCTGGCCCTGCGACGAGGCCGCGCCCGTGCCCTGAGAGGTGGAATCCTGCGCCTGGGCCTGCGCTATCGCGTCGTACCACTCGTCAGGCATCAGCGGGCTGGGATTGTAATATGCGGCCGAGGTGTCCACGTCGGACGACTCGCCCTCGCGCACCTGTCTCGCCACGAGGACGAAACGCGCGTCCAGAAACTCGTAGGAGCAGGTGGAGAGCGTGACGAACCTGTCCGCCGCGCTGTAATCCACGCCCGTCACTATCAGCGTGCGCGCGCCGAGGGCATCCACGAATTTCTGCGTGTCGCTGCCGTCGCCGCTCGTGTCGCTGATGAAGTTGTTGTAACGCCAGACGGGGCCGTCCCGCTCGTAAGCGTTCGTGATGATGATGGCCACTATCTTCCACTCCGAATCCGCGTACACGCTGTCGAAATGTATGACCGGATGCTGGCGGTAATAATCCAGCGTCTTGTAGCTCATCAGCTCGCCGAACATCTGCCCGTCCTTCATGTTGTGGCCGTATATGGTGATGTTAGTGCTCTCGTGGCCCGGCGTCAGCGTGGCGCGGTAATCCACGAACGGTATGCCGTGCTGGTTGCTGTTCTTGTAAAAGTCGCGCCGCAGATACCACTGCCCCGCCAGGCCGGTGTCGCCCGGCTCCTGTGTCTGCACCACGGGGTAGTCAAGGCCCGTGTCGTCTATATAGACGTGCCCTATGACGTCATGGTTGATGTCGTACCACGCCGCGAACTCCGTCAGCCAGCCCTCCGGGAAATCCGCCGGCACTGGGTACTGCCCGTTTTTGGACTCCTCGAAAAGCCCCAGCAAGTCGGTGGTGTTCTGCTTATTTTTATACGATTCGTAATAAACAGAGCCGATATAACCGATAGAGCCGACGAAAACGAGCGCGCACAGGATGAGGACGAAGGTCTTGAGCTTCTTTTTGCGCTTCTTCTTCGTCTCGTCGTCCGGCGCGGAGCTCTGGTCGTTCCTCACGGCCTGTTTTTGCTCTTTCGGCGCCTTTTTGCCCGCGACGACGGCATCCAGCGGCAATCCGCCCGCGCTCTCCGGCTCCCGCACGACGGCGCGCGCCAGATGCAGAGCGGTCAGCACCGCCATTTCGCGCGCCTCGGCCCGGCCGCCGCCCTCAGGCTTTACGTGGCGCAGCCAGACGCTCGCGCCGTTCGTCACCGCAATGATGGCTTCGTTGTCCACGGCGCCCGAATCCATGGAGATCGCGGCGGCAAGCTCGGCGCCGTCCTGTTCCCTCGCGGCAGCAGCAGCGGCGGCGGCAGCCCACTCGCTGTGAGCGCCGAATTTTTTCAGTTTCTTTTCCGGCAGGGCGAGCGGCTCAAAGCTGCCCCTCGACCCCGCGAGCACGCCGCTGATGCCCTTGGCCTCGGAGAGGCGCTCCAGCATCGCGCCGCCGGTGCCGTTCTCGACGCAGGAGAGCCTCGCCCCGTGCGCGTAAAGCTCCTGCACCAGCGCCTGCTGTATGTTCTCCACATCCACGCCGTAGACGAAGTGTCCGAACTTCGCGACCAGCGTCTTCAGCGCCACCATGGCCGTGTTTGCGGCCTGCTCCGCCGTGACCGCGCGCGCGGTGACCTGCACGGCCACCTCCCCGCAGTCGGAGAACACGGTGTACGACGGGTTGCGCGCACCGCCCCTGTCGCCTATCTCATCCTCAGCCTGAGCCGGCGTGAGGCCGAACATGCGTATGGAGTGCACCGCGGCCGACCCGCCGCTGAAATCCGCAAGATACCGGGAAACGTGGTTCACCAGCATGGGAATGAGCTCCGGCAACTCCGACGGCAGCATGATGATGCACTGGGCCCCGGCCGAAATGGCCGCCCCGCACATCTGTCCGCGCGGATTCGGAAAGACCGTCGCCCCGGAGGGCAGCATGGCGCGCCGTTCGGCGGCATCCGGGTTCTCGCCCAGGGCGTCGCGCCGCTCGCGCATGGATTGCAGCACCTCTTCGTTCAAGGTCAGCGGTATGCCTACAGCGGCGGAAACGGAGGCAAGCGTCACGTCGCGCGGGCCTATGCCCAGACCGCCCACCGTCACGACCACATCCGTCCGCGAAAGCGCCGCCGCCAGCGCCTTGTGTATCTCTGTTTTCTCAGGCGGCAGCACGGTCTGCCGGTCGGCTGTGATGCCCATGGCTGTCAGCTCGCGCTGCACCTGCCCAAAGGCCTCTCTCAATGACTGTTCCGCGCCAAGGCCGTACCCGACGCCCAACATCTCGGCAAACATTCCGTCGCCTCCCTTCTTCTATAAGGATATATGCTAAAGTTTGATCCTCTCATGCGTTATCTCGCACCTTGCGAGCAGAGCCGGTATGTCGAGCGCCCTTTCGGCGTCCTCCACCATGGCTATCGTCGGATGCGTCCTCGGATGACGCGGCGTGAACACCGTGCAGCAGTCCTCGTACGGCAGCACCGACGTGTCGAACGTGTCTATCTTCTGCGCTATGGCGATTATCTCCTGCTTGTCCATGCCGATGAGCGGCCTGAACACCGGGATGTCCGAAACGTCGTCCGTGCAGGCTATCGCCGGCAGCGTCTGGCTGGCCACCTGCGCGAGGCTCTCGCCCGTGACGATCGCTCCGCACTCCTCTTTTTCCGCCAGAGGCATGGCGACGCGCATCATCATCCTGCGCATTATCACCGTAAACAGCTCCTCCGGGCAGCGGCGCTTTATCTCCTCCTGTATCTCCGTGAAACCCGCCGAGAACAGGTCTATCCGCCCGCAGTAGACGCAGAGCTTTTCCGTCAGCGCCTTGACTTTCAGCCACGCGCGCTCGCCCGTGTACGGCGGGGACTGGAAGTGCAGCGCCGCGATGTCGAGGCCGCGCTTGGCCATCATGTAGCCCGCCACCGGGCTGTCTATCCCGCCGGAGAGCATCAGCAGCGCCCGCCCCGAGGTCCCCACCGGCATGCCGCCCGCGCCGGGAAGCTGCTCGCCGTGGATATACGCGGCGCGCTCCCTTATCTCGACGTTCACGGTGATGTCGGGGTCGTCCACCTTAACTTTCAGGTGAGGATACGCCTCCAGCAGCACACCCCCCAGCTCGCGGCAGATCTGCGGCGAATCCATGGGGAAACGCTTGTCGCTGCGCTTGGCCTCCACTTTAAAAGTGCGCTTTTCCGGCATTATTTTCGCAAGGTATTCCACGGATCTCGCGGAAATATCGGCAAAATCCTTCTCCGCCACGCACGCGCGCGTCAGCCTGACGATGCCGAACACCTTTTGCAGCGCGTCCACAGCTTCGTCGAGGTCCGCCGTCTCATCCTTCGGCTCCACATATATCGTGGACTGCGCTTTCCAGACGTTGAAATCACCCAGCGGCGCCAGCTTGCGCTTCGCGTTTTTGACGAGCCTGTCCTCGAACCCCGAGCGATTGAGCCCCTTTAACGCTATCTCTCCGCATTTCAGCAAAATTATCTCTTTCAATTCGCACCTCTATCTGCAAAGTTCCCGCTGCGCGTCCCGTATCGCGCGCATCAGTTCCGTCACGTCCTCCGCCGTGTTCTCCCGCCCGAAGCTCACGCGCAGAGCCGAGTCCATCCTCGCCCTGTCGTAGCCCATGGCCGCGAGCACGTGGCTGGCCGCGCCCTTTGCGCACGCCGAACCGGAAGACACGTATATGCCTCTCGCCTCCAAATAGTGGAGCATTATCTCGCTCCTTATACCCAAAACGGAAACGTTCATTATGGCGGGCAGCGCGTCCTCCGGCGAGTTGCGCACGACGCCCTCCATCCCGCAGAGCTCCCTCTCCATCGCGGCCGAAAGCTCCTTCGTCAGAGCGGTAAAGCGCGGCAGCTCCAGCGCGGCGTGTTCCGCGGCCACCCCGAAAGCGGCTATCAGCGGGGACGCCTCCGTCCCTCCGCGTATGCGCCTCTCCTGCTCGCCGCCGAGCTCCCTTGCGCAGACGCGCGCGCCTTTTTTCATCCACAGGGCGCCGACGCCCTTGGGTCCGCCTATCTTGTGCGCGGTGACGGTCACAAGGTCCGCCCCCAGCTTTTTCGCGCTGAAAGGCAGCTTGCCGAAAGCCTGCACCGCGTCGGTATGGAAGGCCGTGTCCGGGTTCGCCGCCTTCGCCGCGCGCACGAGTGCCTCGATGTCGTTCACCGCGCCGATCTCATTGTTGACGAGCATGACGGAGACGAGCACCGTTTTCCCGTCCACCGCCGCGGAGACCGCCTCCGGAGCTATGCGCCCGCGCTTATCCGGCGCAAGGTACGTCACCGAAAAGCCCAATTCCTCCAGATACTTCGCGGCGGCAAGCACGGAATCGTGCTCATAGGCCGAAACGACCACTTTATCTCCGCGCTTCCTCCTTGCCTGTGCCGTGCCGATGACGGCGAGGTTGTTCGCCTCCGTCCCGCCGCTGGTAAAGACGAGGCCCTCGGCCTCCGCCCCCAGCGCCGACGCGACGCTCTTTCGCGCCTGCTCCATCACCTGCTCGGCCTCCAGCCCCTTTTTATGGAGCGAGGACGGGTTGCCGTAATCCACCGTCATGGCTCTGTATGCGGCGTCGGCAGCTTCGGGCAGCACCCTTGTCGTTGCGCTGTTGTCAAGATATATCTCCCTCATGCGTGCCTCCGCTCCGTATACTACTCCATTATTGATAATAATTATAGGCTATATTATATTAAAAGGCAATATTCCGCCGTTATGTGGCACAAAATGTTTACAAATTGAAATTATTTTTTTGCACGGAAAAGGACGCCCCAAAAGCAGGAGCGCCCTTATTTCAAGCTGTCTGTTTATTCCCCGGCTTTGGCTGCGCGGCGGGCCTCAAGCTCTGCGAGCGCGTCCTTGCGGGAAAGATTGATGCGGCCCTGGGAGTCGATCTCCGTCACCTTGACGACCACCTCGTCGCCGGGCTTCACGACGTCCTCCACCTTCTCCACGCGCTTGTTGTCGAGCTTGGAGATGTGGCAAAGGCCCTCTTTGCCGGGGGCGATCTCCACGAAAGCGCCGAACTGCATCAGACGGGTCACGCGGCCTTTATAGATGGCTCCGACCTCCGGGTCCTTCGTGATGGTCTCGATGATCTGGATGGCGCGGCGCGCATTGTCGATGTCGAGGCCGGAGACGTAGACATGTCCGTCCTCCTCCACGTCGATCTTGACGTCGCACTCGGCGCAGATCTTCTGGATGACCTTGCCGCCGGCGCCGATGACGTCGCGGATCTTGTCGGTGTCGATGACCATGGAGAGCATCTTCGGCGCGTACTTGGAAAGCTCCTCGCGCGGGGCGGGGATGGCCTTGAGGATGATCTCGTCGAGGATGTAAAGGCGGGCCTTGTAGGTCTTTTCGAGGGCGCTGCGGATGATGTCCTCCGTCAGACCGTCGTTTTTAAGATCCATCTGGATGGCGGTGATGCCGTCGCGCGTGCCCGCGACCTTGAAGTCCATGTCGCCGAAGAAATCCTCGAGCCCCTGGATGTCCACCATGGTCATCCAGCGCTCGCCCTCGGTGATGAGGCCGCAGGAGATGCCCGCGACCGGCTTCTTTATCGGCACGCCGGCGTCCATAAGGGCCAGCGTGGAGCCGCAGATGGCGCCCTGGGAAGTGGAACCGTTGGAGGAGAGCACCTCCGACACCACGCGGATGGCGTAGGGGAACTCGTCCACGGAGGGGATGACCGGCTCGAGCGCGCGTTCAGCCAGCGCGCCGTGGCCTATTTCACGGCGTCCGGGTCCGCGGGAGGGTTTGGACTCGCCCACGGAGTAGGACGGGAAGTTGTACTGATGCATGTAGCGCTTCGTCTCCACGCCGTCGATGCCGTCCAGAGACTGGGCGTCGTCTATCGTGCCGAGCGTCGCTATCGACAGCACCTGAGTCTGGCCGCGGGTGAACAGGCCCGAACCGTGGCAGCGCGGCAGCAGGCCGACCTCGGCGGCGAGAGGACGTATCTCGTCCATCCCGCGTCCGTCGACGCGCTTGCCGTCGTCCAGCAGCCAGCGGCGCACGACATACTTCTGCAGCTTGTAGATCGCCTCGTCTATCTTCGCGGCGGAATCGGGATATATCTCGTCGAACTTCTCGTGCACCGCCTGGGTTATCGGCAGCATGGCGGCGTCGCGCACGTTCTTGTCGTTCGTGTCCAGCGCGCGGCGCACATCCGCTATGGCAAAGTCGCTGATGGCCTGGAACATCTCGTCCGGCACGACTATCTCCTGATAGTCGAACTTGGGCTTACCTATCTCCGCGGCGACGTCGGCGATGAAGGCGACCATCTTCTTGTTCTCCTCATGGGCCATCATTATGGCGCGGAGCATGGTCTCATTGTCCACCTCGCTCGCGCCGGCCTCTATCATGATCACCTTTTTGCCCGTGGAGGAGACCACGAGGTTGAGGCGGGAGGCGGCCATCTGCTCGGCGTTCGGGTTGAGTATCAGCTCGTCGTCCACAAGGCCGACCTGGCAGCCGGCTATCGGGCCGTTCCACGGGATGTCCGAGATGGACAGCGCGAAAGAGGCGCCCAGCATACCGGCGATGACGTAGGAGTAATCCGGATCCACGGAAAGGGCCGTCATGACGAGGCCGCAGTCGTTGCGCATGTCCTTCGGGAACAGCGGGCGGCACGGGCGGTCTATCAGACGGGAGTCAAGGATGGCGCGGTCCGTCGGCCTGCCCTCACGCCTGGGGAAGGAGCCGGGGATCTTGCCGACGGCGTAGAGCTTCTGGTCGAAGTCCACCGACAGCGGGAAATAATCTATGCCTTCGCGCGGGGTCTTTGACGCCGTGGCGTTGGCCAGCACGGCCGTTTCGCCCCAGCGCACGAGCACCGAGCCGCCGGCCAGTTCGCACATCTTGCCCGTCTCGAACGAGACCTCTCGCCCGGCGAACTTCGTTGTGAACAATTTGTAGTTGTCGAACATTCTTTTTCCTCCATTTCGTTTTTCGGAGGACGCTCGACGGGATTAAGCAATAAATCCAATGCCCTGCTCTGCGGGACGCTCGATTCACTGCTTACTTCCGCCACGCGGCCCTCCCTCTTTTTGTTTCCTGCTTTTTCTGCAAATGCACAAAGTCAGGCGGGATAATTCCCGCCTGACCTCATAGACCGGTGATTACTTACGAAGTCCGAGTTTGGTGCAGACGTCACGATATCTCTCGATATCCTTCTTCATCAGATAGCCGAGCATGTTCCTGCGGCGACCGACCATCTTCAGCAGACCGCTGCGGGAGTGGTTGTCCTTCGGATGGAGCTTAAGGTGCTCGTTGAGGATGTTGATCCTCTTGGTGAGGATAGCTATCTGCACCTCGGGGGAACCGGTATCAGTCTCATGGATGCGGTTATTCTCGATAACCTCTGTCTTTTCGTCTTTGCGAAGCATTTTTTCACCTCATTTAATTATCCGCCTGTGTCACAGGAGCGGGCGGGTGATCCTCCGCATTGCGGCTTATCCCCGTTTCCGTGGCAAGGTCGTGCTGCCTGATTCACAGCTTTTCGATTATAACACAGATACCAATTGTTGTAAAGTATTTTTATCTGGAAAATTTCACGGCGAGGTCGGCCTCCGGCATCGTCAGCTCGCGCGGAAAAAGCGTCTCCGGCTCCAGCGTCAGGGTGAAGGCGCCGGCCTCCGTCCTTCCCGTGACCTTCACGGCGCCCTTCGTCTCCGAGACCTCCGCCCGGCCGGAAGACGCCGCCGCGAGCGCTCCGCTCATCAGCTTTAGCGGCGCCCGGTCCGGCAGCGTGCCGGCGGAAAAGCGTTTTTCCATACCGGAGAGCGAGAGCGTCTCCCCCTCGGCCGAAAGCGTCAGCATGAGCCCGGAGACCGTCTCCGGATACTCCAGCGTGAACCGCGTCTGCGCCGGCGAGTAGTCCAGCGCGCCCATGGCCACGCCGTCGTCGCCCCAGCGCAGCTCCGCGTCCGCCGAAAACGGCTTCGACAGCGCCGCGCGCACCTGCTCCGCCGTCTGCGCGGAGACGTTTGAGCACGCGGTGAGCACGAAAAACGCCAGTGGAACGAGCGCGAGCATGAAAAGCGTCCTTTTGAGCATTGCGGCACCTCCGAAAGCGAAATCATCCAATTATATCGCTCCCGGCCCGCGGATATTACCGGCCGTTCTCCACAAATATCTCACAAAGGTAGCGCAGCAGCTCCACCGGAAGCATGCCGTACTGCGACTTCTCCGCCGCGCAGCGGTCAGCCGCCGCGCCGTGCAGATACGCCCCGCAGACGGCTGCGGCCACCGGCTTCACCCCCTGCGCCGCGAAAGACGCGATGATCCCGGCAAGGCAGTCCCCGCTGCCGCCCTTGGCAAGTCCAGGGTTCCCGGTCGGGTTGAAATACACGTCGCCGTGCGGCTCGGCTATCACCGTCACCGCGTCCTTCAAAACGAGAACGACGTGATATTTGGCGGCAAAATCCCGCGCCGCGTCCAGCCTCGCGGACACGAGCTCCGGTATCGTCTTTTTGGCCAGGCGCGCCATCTCGCCCATGTGCGGCGTCAATATCACCGGGGCTTTGGCTTCCAGCAGCACCTCCGGCTCGTCTGCAATGGCGTTGAGCGCGTCCGCGTCCAGCACCAGCGGGCAAACAGCGCCCTGTATCAGCGCCTCCACAAGGCCGCGCGTGTCTTCGCCCTGCCCGAGCCCGCACCCCGCGAGGCACGCGCTCGAACGCGTCAGCGCGGCAAGGAGAGCGGGGCCGCCCTCCGCCGAAACGGTGCCGTCCGCGCTCTGCGGCAGCGGAAGATACGTCGCCTCATATAGCCCGGAGCACAGGGACGACGCCACGGAAGCGCCCGTCGCCAATGTGACGAGCCCGACCCCCGCCCGCAGGGCAGCCAGCGCGCTGACCGCCGCCGCCCCGGGGTACCTTGGCGAGCCGCAGAAGCACAGCAGCTTCCCGAACGTCCCCTTATTGGAAAACAGCGGGCGCTTTTTCAGCGTGCCGAAAACGATCACATCGTCCACGCACAGGCAGGTCTGCTTCACCTGGTCGGTCACCTCTACCGGCAGGCCTATGTCCACCGCCGTCGTCTTGCCGCAGAACTCCCTGCCCGGAAGGATGAGATGGCCCGGCTTGAGGCAGTCGAACGCCACCGTGAAGTCCGGCCTGACGGAGCCCGGGTCCGCCTCTCCGGTGGAGGCGTTGACTCCGCTGGGTATATCCAGCGAGACCACCGCGGCGATGGCCCCGTTCACTGCGGCGGCTATCTCGTCGTAGGGCGGCTCCAGCGCGCCGTGAAAACCCGTGCCGAACAGCGCGTCCACGATTATGTCGGCGGTGCCGAGGTACTCGTGCACCGCCTTGCGGTCGGCGCTGTAGTCGAACATCGACAGGCCTATCTTCACGTCGTTCGCGTAGGCTTCCATGGCCTGCGCCGTCTTGGGCTGCCCGCCGCAGAGCACCGTTATGACGTTGGCGCCGTTCTCCGTCAGCTTGCGCGACACGACGAAGCCGTCCCCGCCGTTGTTGCCGCTGCCGCAGAACACCATCACGTTGCGGCCCTTGACATCGAACGTCTTGCGTATGAAAGCCGCCGCCGCGCTGCCCGCGTTCTCCATCAGCCGCCCGTATGCCACGCCCATCTCGTCGGACATGCGCTCCATCGTCTTCATCTGTTCTGTTGTGAATATCCTCATTCCGTCATCTCCGTTTTTACGGCATCATCTTCAGTATACATTATCACAAAGGCGCAGGCTGTTTTGTCGGTATGTGTCAGCGAGAGAGAAAAAGAGGCTCCCCGCCGCTTCGCCGCCCGTTCGGCTTCGCCGGAAAGCCTGAAATACGGCGCGCCGGCCTCGTCCCTCAGCGCCTCCACTTCGCAGAGCGCAAACCCGCGCAGGCCCGTGCCCAGCGCCTTTGCAAACGCCTCTTTCGCGGCAAAATCCGCCGCCGCCGAGGGGGCCGGGTCAGCCTTCGCCATGAAATACTTCCTCTCCGCCGGAGAGAACACCCTTTCGCAGAAATGTTCCCCCGCCATGCACCTCCTGATGCGCTCTATCTCCACCATGTCCACGCCCGCCGCCGGGGTCATTTGCTCCCCTCCGGCTTCGGCACGGTGATCATTATGTTGCGCGGAAGATACGGCCTCATCGCGCCCAGCACCCTGTCCGGGGCGTTGAACACCACGGCGCGCAGGCCCTGCCCGTCTTTGGCGACAAGGTACCACAGGTCCGGCGAATCCTTCGCGTCGCACGCCCACACGACTTTGCCGTATTTCGAGAGGTCGGTCCCGCCGTTGTAGCGCGCGAACTCCTCCGCCTCCTTGCAGTCCACCGAAAAGACGCGCTTGCGGCGGCTGCGGGCGATTATTTTGTCTATGTCCACGTCGCCGTTCGTGACGATCGTCTCATACTCCAGCATCGTCATCTGCAGCAGCTTGTACGCACCCCAGCAGGCGGCGGCGATGAGCAGCATCGCTATCTCGAACACGCCCTGCACGACGAACAGGCCGACGTAAAACAGCGCCGCGCACACCACGATGAACGCCACGGCTATGCCGGCCACCTTCAGCCGGTCCTCCGCGCCCCATTTCTTTTTCACCAGGTTTTCGATGAAAACGTCGCCCATGTCAGACACCCTTCCGCTAAAATCTTTTAATATAATACCATATAAAATCGAACTATTCAACGAAGTAATATGTTTTTTCTGCGTCCGCGGGCGCGGCGTCCGCTCAAAAAAGGCTTGCTATTTCGGGCGGTGTGTGCTATCATCCGTTTATATGGAAAAACGCCGAGACCGGGAGAGTAGGCGCCCGGCACTCCGAAAGAGAACGCGGGTCACCGGCTGAGAGCCCGCCGCGGAGAGTTGCGCCGAAGTTCACCCGCGAGCGGCCCCGCTGAAAATTTTCCAGTAGGCGGGGACGGTGCGCCACGTTACGGCGTTCGAGCGCCCGCTGTTCGGCGGGAATCCGGGTGGTACCGCGGAAGACTTCAAGGCTTTCGTCCCTGTTTTGGGACGGGAGCTTTTTTGTTTGACGACGTACACCGCCGGGCGGAACGGCTCCGCGGATGGCAGATATACTGTGCGTTACACAATAACGTGTTTTTCATATTATTTTACATCGATAAACTGGAGTGAAAAAAATGAAAGAGGCATTGGAACAGATACGTCAGAAGGCGCGCGAGGTGCTCTCCGGCGTCAGGGACAGCCGCGAACTTGAGGACGCGCGCGTGCGCTACCTCGGCAAAAAGGGCGAGCTGACGGCCATTTTGAAGCAGATGGGCGCCCTCTCGCCGGAGGAACGCCCCGTCATCGGCCAGCTCGCCAACGAGATACGCGCCGAAATAGAGGGCGAGATAAACGCGGCGGGCGAGGAGCTGAAGGCCCGCATGCTGGAGGCGAAACTCGAGTCCGAGCGCATAGACGTGACGCTGCCCGGCACGCCGAACCCCACCGGCAAGGAACATCCGCTTTACAAGGTGCTGGACGAGATGGAGGACATCTTCCTCGGCATGGGCTTTGAGATCGTGGAGGGGCCGGAGGTCGAGACGGACTACTACAACTTCGAGGCGCTCAACATCCCGCGCAACCATCCCGCGCGCGACACGCAGGACACCTTCTACATCAACGACAACATCCTTCTCCGCACCCAGACCAGCCCCGTGCAGGTGCGCACGATGGAGAAGAAGAAGCCGCCCATCCGCATAATTGCGCCCGGCCGGGTCTATCGTTCCGACGCCGTGGACGCCACGCACTCCCCGCTGTTTCACCAGATGGAGGGGCTCGTGGTGGACAAGGGCATCACGATGGCCGACCTCAAGGGCACGCTGGAGATATTCGTAAAGCGGCTGTACGGCGAGGACTCCGTCGTCCGCTTCCGTCCGCATCACTTCCCGTTCACCGAGCCTTCCGCCGAGATGGACGTGCAGTGCTTCAACTGCCACGGCGCCGGCTGCAGCGTGTGCAAGGGCGAGGGCTGGATCGAGATCCTCGGCTGCGGCATGGTCCACCCCAAGGTGCTGCAAAACTGCGACATAGACCCGGAGGTCTACAGCGGGTTCGCGTTCGGCATGGGGATAGAGCGCGTGGTCATGCGCCGCTACGCCATCACCGACCTGCGGCTCATGTTCGAGAACGACCTGCGGTTCCTGAATCAGTTCTGAGAGAGAGAAAGAGGGTTTAACATATGGATCTTTCACTGCGCTGGCTCGCCGACTACGTGGACACGGGCGTGTCCCCCAAAGAGTTCTGCGACGCCATGACGATGAGCGGCTCCAAGGTCGAGGGCTGGAGCGAGGAGTGCGACTACCTTTCCAACGTGGTGGTCGGACGCATAATCTCCGTGGAGAAACACCCCGACGCCGACAAGCTGCAGATATGCCAGATAGATATAGGCCGCGGCGAGCCGCTGCAGATAGTCACGGCCGCCACCAACGTGTTCGCGGGCGCGCTCGTGCCCTGTGCGCTGGACGGCTCCACTCTTGCCGGCGGAGTCAAAATAAAGAAGGGCAAACTGCGCGGCGTGCCCAGCAACGGCATGATGTGCTCGGTCGCGGAGCTCGGCGTCACCGTGCACGACTTCCCCTACGCGATAGAGGACGGCATCCTGATAATACAGGAGGACTGCCAGCCCGGCGACGACATACGCAAGGCGCTCGGCCTCAACGACACCACCGTCGAGTTCGAGATAACCTCCAACCGGCCCGACTGCCTCTCCGTCATCGGCCTCGCGCGGGAAGCCGCCGCCACGTTCCACAAGGAGCTGCGCGTAAAGGCCCCCGCCGTCGGGTACGAGTGCGGCGACATCAACAGCCTGCTCAAGGTGGACGTGCAGAACGGCGAACTGTGCAGCCGCTACATCGCCCGCATGATAAAGAACGTGAAGATCGCCCCCTCCCCGCGCTGGATGAGGGAGAGACTGCGCGCCTCCGGCGTCAGGCCGATAAACAACATCGTCGATATAACCAACTACGTGATGCTCGAGTACGGCCAGCCCATGCACGCCTTCGACTACAAGTACGTCAAGGGCGGCAGGATCGTCGTGCGCAACGCCAGAAAGGGCGAGAGCATCATGACGCTGGACGGCGTGGAGCGCGCCCTTACGCCCGACATGCTGGTCATCTGCGACGAGGAGAAGCCCTCCGCAGTGGCGGGCGTCATGGGCGGCGAATACAGCGGGATCATGGACGACACCGACACCATCGTCTTTGAGTCCGCGTGCTTCTTCGGCCCGTCCGTGCGCGTCACGGCCAAAAAGCTCGGCATGCGCACGGAGGCGAGCGGCCGCTTTGAGAAACAGCTCGACCCGGAGACCTGCCTGCCCGCCGTGCAGCGCGCCTGTGAGCTGGTGGAGCAGCTTGGCGCGGGCGAAGTCGTCGGCGGCATGATAGACGTGGACCACAGCGACCACACCCCGGTGCGCGTAAGGCTCGAGCCGGAGTGGATAAACAGGTTCCTCGGCATAGACGTTTCCGCCGACTATATGCGCGGCGTGCTCGAAAAGCTGGAGTGCCGCATGGACGGCGACGACATAATCGTGCCGAGCTTCCGCGGCGACTTGCGCCACAAGGCCGACATCGCTGAGGAGATAGCGCGCTTCTACGGCTACGACAAGATCCCGAACACGGCCGTCACGGGCGCCTCCCAGGGACACCTCACGGAGCGCCAGAAGTTCGACAAGGAGATGGCGCGGCTGCTGATGGCTGGCGGCTGCTACGAGGTGATGACCTACTCCTTCATCAGCCCGAAATATTACGACAAGATAAACCTTCCGGCGGATTGCCCGCTGCGCCGCTCGGTCGTCATCTCCAACCCTCTGGGCGAGGACACCAGCGTCATGCGCACCACCTGCCTGCCCTCCATGATGGAGGTCATCGCGCGCAACTACAGCAACCGCACCATAGACGGGCGCTTCTTCGAGCTCGGCACCGTGTACATCCCCAACGACGACCCGAACCAGCTCCCTGAGGAGCGCACCCAGCTCGTGGTCGGCACATACGGCGACGGAGAGGATTTCTTCGCGCTGAAAGGCGTGCTCGACGAGATGTTCGACAAGCTCTCCGTTCCCGGCGTGGAATACGCCGCCGACAGCCGTCTGCCCTCCTACCATCCGGGCCGCACCGCCTCCGTCTCGATAGGCGGCAAACGCATCGGCACGGTGGGCGAGGTGGCCCCCCTGGTGCTGGAGAACTACGGCGTCGCCACCCGCGCCTACGTCGCCACGATAGACGTGAAAGACATCTTCGAGGCGAGGGTCACGGATAAGAAATACCACCCGCTGCCGAAGTTCCCGGCCGTTACGCGCGACCTGGCGCTCATCTGCCCGCAGGACGTCCCGGCGGCCGAGCTGGAAAAAGCCATCCGCGCCGGCGGCGGCAACCTGCTCGAGAGCGTCGCGCTGTTCGACGTCTATCAGGGCGCGCAGATCGTCACCGGCATGAAGAGCGTGGCCTACACCATCACTCTCCGCGCGTCCGACCGCACCCTCACCGTCGAGGAGTGCGACAAGGCGATGAACAAGATCCTGAAGTCGCTCAAGGCGGCAGGAGCCGACATAAGAAGCTGAAAAACCGCCATATAAAGCCAAAGTTCCCCTGCCGTCAGTGGCGGGGGAACTTTATTTTATACTTTCGTTTTCTATAATCAAGATTATTTTATTTGCGATATGCGCGGTTTTACGGCAAAAATACAGGGACGATCCCGCGCCGCGGAGCCGTCACTGCCGTCTTCAGTCCTTTTTGATCTCGTCCCAGAAAGACTCGCCCGCTGTTTCCGCCTTCACACCGAACATGTCGAGGCAGGCGGCGGCGGCATCCGCGAAGGAGCGCCTCGTGCCGAGGTCCACCCCGGCTTTCAGCGGCGCGCCCGCCAGAAGTATCGGCACATACTCGCGCGAATGGTCGGTCGAAGGCGTGGAGGGGTCGCACCCGTGGTCTGCGGTTATAAGCACGGCGTCCTCCTCACGCAGCGAGGACAAAAATTCCCCGAGCCATCCGTCGAACTCCGTCAGCGCTGCGGCGTAACCGTCCACGTCGTTGCGGTGGCCGTACATCATGTCGAAATCCACCAGATTGACAAAGCAGAGGCCCTTAAAGTCCCGCTCCGCTATCTCCGCCGTCCTCGCCATGCCGTCCGCGTTGCCGCGGGTGCGCACGCACTCCGAGACCGCGCGCCCGGCGAAGATGTCGTAGATCTTTCCAACGCCTATGGTGGCCAAACCCGCCCCGAGCAGCGCGTCCAGCATCGTGGGCGACGGCGGCGTCAGCGAATAGTCGTGCCTGTTCGTCGTGCGGGTGAAATCCGGCCAGCTCCCGGTGAACGGGCGCGCGATTATCCGGCCCACGGCGTGCTCCCCGCGCATTATCTCGCGCGCCTGCTCGCAGTATCTGTAGAGCTCCGGCACCGGCACGAGCTGTTCGTGCGCCGCTATCTGCAGGACGCTGTCCGCCGAGGTGTAGACTATCAGCTTGCCCGTCTCCAGGTGCTCCCGCCCGTAATCATATATCACCTGCGTGCCGGAGTACGGCCTGTTGCACAGGATGCCGCGGCCCCACGCCTGCGACAGCCGCTCGAGCACCTCCTGTGGGAAGCCGTGCGGATATGTCGGGAAAGGCTTTTCCGAAACGAGGCCCGCCAGCTCCCAGTGGCCGGTGGTGGTGTCCTTTCCCCGGGAAAGCTCGCCCATGCGCCCGTAGCAGCCCTCGGCCGGACAGGCCTTCGGCAGCGCGCTGACGCCCGCAATATCCCCGAGGCCCAGCTTTATCATGTTCGGGATATCGAGCTTTTTCGAGCCGGCACAGGCCGCCAGCGTGTCGCTCCCCTCGTCGCCGTAATCCGCGGCGTCGGGCAGCTCTCCGCAGCCGAAGCTGTCCAGCACTATCCAAAATAGCCGTTTCACCGACATAAATATCCCTCCGTCCTTATTATAAAACAAGGCCCGCTATTTCTCCGGCGGGCCTTTTTCCAGCAGATATGAACTTGTTTCCGTCGGCATGCCCTTCTTTTCCAGGCGCTCACTGAACGTCTCCCTGAGCAGCCAGTATATCACCGCGAAAGCCGGCACGCCGATGAACATGCCCACCACGCCGAACAGCCCACCGCCGACGACTATGGCGAACATGACCCACAGCGCGGGCAGCCCGGTGGAATCGCCCAGTATCTTCGGGCCGAGGATGTTCCCGTCGAACTGCTGCAGCGCAAGCACGAAGATGGCGAACCAGAACGCCTCCACCGGATCGACTATCAGCAGTATCAGGCACGACGGTATCGCGCCGAAGAACGGGCCGAAGAACGGTATCACGTTCGTGACGCCGACGACGAAACTGATGAGCAGCGCGTAATCCATGCCGAATATGCTCATGCCTATAAAGCAGAGGATGCCGATTATCAGCGAGTCCAGCAGCTTGCCGCTGATGAAGCCGCTGAAGATGCGGTGGCTCTTGCGCGCGACCACGATGAGCCTGTCCACCCGCTCCTTCCGGAACATGGCGTACAGCGCTTTCTTCATCTGGGCGATGAGCGTCTCCTTGCTGAAAAGCAGGTATATCGAAATGATGATGCCGACGAAAACGTCCACTATACCGCCGCCGACCTCGACTCCTATGTTGAGCAGATAGGGCAGCGCGTCGTTCAGATACCCGGCCACTTTCGCCAGCAGCCCGTCCACGGAGAGCCAGTCGCCCATCATCTCCTGCAGGTTCGCGGTGTCAAAATCGAAACGGACGGCTATGTCCTTTAAAAACGCATATATCGCCTTGAGGTAACCCGGCACGTTGTTGACCAGCATCTCGATGCTCGCGACGACCTGCGGGATCACGCTCCAGAAGAAAAAGACGAGCAGCGCCACGGCCGAGAGCCACGTCAGCACTATGGCGAGGGAGCGCTTCAGCGTCGGGTGCGGCTTCTTGCGGTCCACGAATTTCAGGACCTTCTGCTCGAAAAAGACGAGCGGCGAATTGAGCAGATACGCCAGCACGAAGCCGAGGATGAACGGGCGCAGCAGGCCCGCAGCCGAATTGAAAGCCGCCACCGTCGCGCTCCAGTTCAGCAGCGCGAAGTACAGCAGCAGCCCGGCCGCCACGACGATTATCAGCGAGACCGTGCGCGCCGTGGTGCGCTGAGTCCACTTCATCTTCATGCCCGTCCCACCTCCTGCAAAAACACTGCGGCGCGTCTCGTCCCGCACCGCTCCATGGCGTAATCATAACATATAAAAGTTTAAAAATCCATATATATTCTCTTATTTTGGACGTCATACCGGGCGCCGAAAAATTTTTCCGCATGGTTAAGCAGGTTCGGCGGCTTTTGCAGAAAGAGAGCTTTTTTTGATGTTGTTGTGCATTTCAAATTGTGTTACAATGATCTCAGCAACTTTCAAAGGAGAGACACGGATATGAAGATTGGCAAAAACGCTATGGCGGTACTCGAAAAGCGATACCTTATAAAGGACGAAAACGGCGCCACCGTCGAAAATGTGGAGGGCATGTTCCGCCGCGTGGCGGACGCGATAGCCTCCGCCGACAAAAATTATGATGACAAGGCCGACACGGCGGCTCTGTCGGATCGCTTCTATCAGATGATGACCGACCTCGAGTTTTTGCCGAACTCCCCCACGCTGATGAACGCGGGACGCCCGCTTGGACAGCTCTCCGCCTGCTTCGTCCTGCCGATACCCGACAGCATGGATCAGATCTTCGAGGCTGTCAAGGACGCGGCGCTGATACATAAATCCGGCGGCGGCACGGGCTTCTCGTTCTCCCGCCTGCGCGCCAAGGGCAGCACCGTGCGCACCACGGGCGGCGTCGCCTCCGGGCCGGTCTCCTTCATGCGCGTGTTCAACATGGCGACGGAGGCCGTGAAACAGGGCGGCACGAGGCGCGGGGCCAACATGGGCATCCTGCGCGTGGATCACCCGGACATACTTGAGTTCATCGACTGCAAAAAGAACAATGCGGATATCACCAATTTCAATATCTCCATCGGCGTGACGGAGAAGTTCATGCGCGCCGTCGAGAACCACGAGAAATACGACATCATCGAGCCGCACACCGGCGAGGTGGTGGACCGCTACGACGCCGACATGGTGTTCGACAAGATAGTGGAGGGCGCGTGGCGCAACGGCGAGCCCGGCATCATCTTCCTCGACAGGCTCAACCGCGACAACGTGGTGCCGAGTCAGGGCGAAATAGAGAGCACCAACCCCTGCGGGGAGCAGCCGCTCCTGCCCTACGAGTCCTGCAACCTCGGCTCCATAAACCTCACCAGCGTCCTGCTCGACACGGAGGACGGGTGCAAGGTGGATTACGACAAGCTGAGCGGCGTCGTCCGCGACGCGGTGCATTTCCTCGACAACGTGATCGACGTCAACAAGTACCCCATGGACCAGATAGACAGGATGACGAAGTCCACCCGCAAGATAGGACTCGGCGTCATGGGCTGGGCGGATATGCTGCTGCGACTGGGCATGGCGTATGACTCCGACGAGGCCGTCGCCTTCGCTGAGAAACTGATGGGCTTCATCACGGACGAGGCGCGCCAGGCCTCCCGCGAGCTGGCCAAGGTGCGCGGCGCGTTCCCGCTGTTCGGCGAAAGCATCTGGAAGGACGGCGAGCCCCTGCGCAACGCCACCGTCACGACCATAGCGCCGACCGGCACGCTCTCCATCATCGCGGGCTGCTCCTCCGGCGTGGAGCCGATATTCGCCTACGCTTTCATCCGCAACATCATGGACAACACCGAGATGCTGGAGGTCAACCCGATCCTCAAGCAGAAGCTCGTGGATTCCGGCATATATTCCGACGAACTGATGAAAAAGATCGTGGCGGACGGCTCGCTGGAGCACATACTCGAGATCCCGCAGAGCATCCGCGACGTGTTCGTTTCGGCGCACGACGTCTCGCCCGAGTACCACGTGCGCATGCAGGCCGCGTTCCAGCGCCACACCGACAACGCCGTTTCCAAGACCGTCAACTTCGCGAACTCCGCGACCGTTGAGAGCGTGCGCGAGGTGTTCATGCTGGCGTACAAGCTGGACTGCAAGGGCGTCACGATATACAGGGACGGCTCCCGTGACCTGCAGGTGCTGAACATCGGCAAGGTCAAGGGTTCGGAGACCGCCGCGCCGGTCCATCCCGAACCGGAGGAGGAGCCGCACGACCTCATGCCGCGCCCGCGTCCGGACGTCGTGAACGGCATGACCGAGCGCGTAAAGATCGGCTGCGGCTACCTGTACGTCACCGTCAACTACGACGAACACGGGATAGTCGAGGTGTTCACCAGCACGGGAAAGGCCGGCGGCTGCCCGAGCCAGAGCGAAGCCACGGCGCGCCTGTGCTCCGTAGCCCTGCGCAGCGGCGTCTCCACTCAGGAGATAATGAAACAGATGCGCGGCATACGCTGCCCGTCCACCGTCCGCGTGCCGGGACTGAAATGCACCTCCTGCCCGGACGCCATCGCCCGCGTGATGAAGCGCGTGTACGACATGATAGAGAACGGCACCCAGGTCCCGCCCATAGAGGCCGAGTCGGACGCCGCGCCCTCCTTCTCCACCGCGTTCAAGCATGGCGACGACCCCTCCGCCACACCCATAAAATGCCCGGAGTGCGGCGCTGAGCTGACACACGAGGGCGGCTGTGTGACGTGCCCGTCCTGCGGCTACTCCAAGTGCTCGTAAAACCATAACAGACCTTATAAATATCTCCCTGCCCCACCGGCAGGGAGATATGTGGCATAAATGAGCTTTTTATCTACGGAGGTGTTTTCCCGTGCCCTTTGAAGTGGAAATGCTGAAGGCAATACAGACGATATCCTGCCCGTTCCTGGACTGGCTGTTCGAGGCGGTGACGATCTTCGGCGAGCAGCTCTTCCTCATCCCGATCATTACGCTGGTGTTCTGGTCGTTCGACAAGGAGACCGGTTACTGGCTGTGCTGGTCGCTGGTGTCCGGCAACCTGCTGTGCAACGGGATAAAGGGCATTGTAAAGGCACCGCGGCCCATAGGCGTGGAGGGCATACGCTCCCTGCGCGTCGAGACGGCGACCGGCTACTCCTTCCCCAGCGGACACAGCCACTCGATAGCCAACTTCATGACGGCGGCCGCTATAAGGGTCCGGCGGCGTTGGTTCACCGTCCTTGCCGTCGTCGTGCCGCTCGTGGTCGGGTTCTCGCGGCTGTACCTCGGCGTCCACTGGCCGAAGGACGTGCTCGGCGGGCTGGTCATCGGCTTCCTGCTGCCGCTGGGGCTGTGGAAGCTGTTCAGGCGCTTCCCCTTCGACCGGCCGATGCTCTACCTCATCTCCGCCGCCGTTTTTCTGCCGCTCCTGTTCTTTGTGGACATGGCCGACTTCTGGAAATCCTTCGGCCTTTCGCTGGGCTTCGTCGCCGGCTCGTTCATAGAGGAGTATGCCGTCGGCTTCACAGTGGACGGCCCCCTTTGGCGCCGGCTGCTGCGCTGGGCCGTCGGCTTTGCCGTGCTCGGCGGGCTGTATTACGTCATGAAGACGTTTTTCCCCGAAAACAACTTCTTTTACCTGCTGCGCTATTTCATCATCGCGTTCTACGCGGTGGCGCTCTGGCCCATCTGCTTTAAAAAGCTGCGGCTGTGAGGCAAGACCGCCCCGCAGACGCGCGCCGAACGCAAGCTCTCCTGTCTGAGTCAACGCGCAGACGCCCTGAAACAGCAAGCTGCCGCAGATGACGGATCATTGGCGACAGTTTGCTGTTATTCGTATAATATGTTATATTGAGGACAGAGACGACCCGACAAACGGAAAACGAAGGCAGGATCATTTATGGACCGGGGGAGACGCTTATGCTGGAAAAGGTAAATCTTCAGGCGGCAGTTAAAAATGCAGACAAGCTGTATGTGTATGAAAAGGTAGGAAAATTAAACGGTCATGTTTTGAGCGTCGTAAATGTGGAAAACAGGACGCTGGATTTTCATATGCATGAAAAGTCGGATGAACTTTTTTATGTGATCGAAGGAAGTTTTCTTCTTGAAACTCAGGACGGCCTGCTCAGGGTAAATGAAGGCGAATTTGTGATCGTGCCTAAGGGCGTTTTGCACAGACCGGTCGTAAAAGAGCTGACACGCTTCCTGATGATCGAATTGGACGGCACCTTAAATAAGGAAAACAGCGGCGATCTATATGAAGATTGACTTCCTGTTATGAGCACGCTCTTCTCCTCACAACTCCCGCCGCGGCGGATCCCGCGTTTTTGTTTATGATACGCGGGCGAAAACTTACCCGGCGCACAGCTGAGAAAACGGAACTCGTCGAAGTAAGATCATTTATTATAAACAGGAGAACAAATGATGATTATACGTGAATACAGAAAATCAGATGAACGCGAATGGCTCCGTTGCCGCGTGGTATCGTTTCTTGACTGTTCATACTGGAACGATGTGAAAACAGTTAAAGAAGAATATACCCATCCAAGTATTTCTTTAATTGCCGAAGAAAACGGCATGATCATCGGTTTGATCGATATCGAACTCGATTCAGACGATCTGACCTGCACGGATAAAGGACGGGGTGCGATAATTTGGCATATGGCGGTCTTGCAGGAGTACCGTAAGACCGGTATAGCGAAAAAACTGTGGAATTCCGCATTAAAAGAGCTGCACAGCAACGGCGTCCAATATTGTGAGGTTTGGACGCAGGATGATGTTGCTGCAAATTCTTTCTACAATTCCATCGGATTTAAGATAGACGATTCGCAAACATGGATCAGGTGTTATGCCGAGGGGAAGAAATGCAACGAGCTTGTAGATCACACAGCCATAGGCGAAATATATGGACCCGAACAATTGATTTTTGATGCTCCTGTTTCAAGGAGAGAAGAACTAAACGGGCTGTGTTATCGCATAAACGAAGTTCGCCTATATTCTCGTACATTATGAGCACGTCCTTCTCCTCACAACTCCCGCCGCGGCGCTTACAGCAAAACGCCAGCTTGCAGAACGCAGGCCGGCGTTTTTTTATGCGTATCGTTTTTTCAGCACGGCGCCTCTGCGTCCGCGCTCAGGCGCGTTTCAGGCGGCGCGCCATGTTCCGCACCGACGTTATGATGTCCTCGTGTACGACGTCGCGCGGCTCAAAGCGGAACAGCCTGTATACGGCCTGCATCGCGAGGCCCGCGCCGGCGACGGAAACGACCGTCCCCAGCCCCACAGGCCCGCCCAGCAGCCAGCCCGCCGACAGCACCACCGCGTCCATCAGCACCTTGACGAAACCTATCGGCACCCGGCGCATGCGCTTACCGAGGCCGACCATCAGCGTGTCCCTCGGCCCGCAGCCCAGCCCCGCCGACATATAAAGATACGACGCGAAGCCCATGATCACGAGGCCGGCCAGCACCATCGCCGTCCCTATGACGGGATCGGTCTGCTTCGGTATCATGCCGAGGGCCGTAAAGAGGTCTATACTGCTGCCGACTATCAGCGAATCCATTATCATCCCTATGCCTATCCGCTCGCCAATCAGCACGTCGGCGAGCAGGATGATGAAGCTCGTGATTATCGTTATCGTGCCGAACGAAAGCGGCACGTGCATGGAGACGCCCATGCTGAACACGTCCCACGGCGCGAGGCCCACGTTTGCCTGTATAGTCATGTACCCGCCCAGACCAAATAACATGAGGCCGACTGCGGCCTTTAATATCCGCGATATGTATCCCATCCTGCAGCTCCTATCGGCGCATTTTTCCTAAGGATAACACAACCGAAAGAAAAAGGGAAGCGCAAATCCGCCTCCCCGTGAAATATTCAGGATCTGCTTGCGGCGGCGGCCCTGCGCTCCCCCGCCGCACGCACGCGCTGAGCTATATAATGCGGCACCTCGTCCCGCGAAAGGCCCAGCGCCGCCGCGAATTCGCCGTTGAGCAGCTCCTCCGCCTGCTTCATGAAACGCGCGTCCACGGAGCCTATCTTCCGGCTCCTGCTCTCCGCCGCCGACTTCTTCGCGTATATCGACATCACCAGCTCTATCAGGTCGGCGCAGTCGTGCGAGTCCATCATGGTCTTGTAATGCTCCGCCAGCCCCTGTATCGTGCCCGCGTGGTACGCCTGCGCGCTGATGGAGGGGATCATGTCGATCAGGCGGTCCGCCTCCTGCGCCGAGATTACCGGGCGCATAAACACCTTCGGGCTGTCCGCCGGAACGTATATGACGCAGCTCTGCCCGTCCGGCTCCAGCACGTAATAATCCCTGTCCGGGTCGAGGCCGTGCGCCTGGCTGCGGCTGATGTCCTTCACCTCGCACACTCCCACGTTCCCGTAGACGACTTTATCTCCCTTTTTGAACATCTTTTCCGTTTACCTCCTCAGGCTGTTCACGCCAGGGGCGCTTGCCGTTGTAATATTTTTTAGCGATCCTGCGCTGAGTCTCCTCGTCGAGCGAGCGCAGCCTGGCGTATGTCTCATCCGGTGCGTTCTCTGTCTCAAAGCCCAACATTTCAGTCACTCCGTTTGATAATAATATAAGAGCCGTCCGAGCCCAAAAACGGCCCGGACGCCCTCTCTGATTACATTTTATCATAATTTTCCAGCGGATGTAAGTGTTATTTTCTGGAAATAGCTCCGCCCGCGAAAAGCACGCGAACGGAGCCGCCGTATCTCCCCTGTTTCAGAACTTTCTTATCTCTAGCGTGTCGTCGTCCACGCCCTTCTTTATCGAGCGTATCTGTATGAAGTACGTGCAGTCGGGATCCACCTCCACCTTCACGCGCTCACCCACCCTGTGCCCGATTATTGCCTTGCCCACGGGCGACTCCTTGCTGATGAGGCCCTCCAGAGAATTCTGCCGCAGCGTCGTCACGAGGCGTATCTCCTGCGTCTCCTCCGTGTCCTCGTAAAAGATCACTATACTGTCGAAAAGGCCGGCCACGTCCGCAGCGGACTCGCTGGATATGACCTTCGCCGTCTTTATCATCTTCTCAAGGTAGCGTATGCGGCTGTCGTTGCGGTTTTTCTCCTGTTTCGCGGCCTTGTACTCGAAGTTCTCGCTGAGGTCGCCGAACCCGCGCGCCACCTTCACGTCCTCTATCAGCTTCGGGCGAAGCTCCAGGCGGCGGTATTCCTCCTCCTCTTTCATCTTTCTGATGTCTACTTCCGTCAGCTCGTCGTACATGGAAACACTCCCGCAATCTGTTTTTATTGATTATACCACAAAACGCTCCCGAAATAAAGCCCGCCCCGCCTCCCGGCGCGCGCAAAAAAACGGGGCCCCGTCTCCGAAGCCCCGCGCCGTATGCGTTATATGTCTCACTCCACGGAATCTATCTTTGCCTCTATGGGCTCGTCCTCTTTCACGGCCTCGTGCACGAAGGCGACGGCGCAGATGCTCTCCACACCGCTGAAGATGAGCGTGACGCCCATGAATATCATGATGGCGGAGGCGCCATCGAACGGATCCACTATCATCAGGAAGCCGAGCGCCGCGCTGACTATGCCCAGCAGCATCGTCAGCAGCCAGTGTTCCTCCCCGAAATGTTTCATCTCGACCGAGGTCTGCACGGTGAACACGCTGTCCACCACGATGTAAAAGCCCACCACCACGGGCAGGATCGCCAGCGCGCCCCACGGGTGCATCAGCAGCAGGATGCCCGCGAGGATGCCGAGGATGCCCATGGCGAGGTCGAACCTGAAGAATACGCCCACCGGCCCGAGGCTGAAATACCTCACCAGCGCGTATATTCCGGCCACGACGCAGACGGCCCCCAGCACGTAGCACACGGCGAGCGCCGAAATGTCCGGCCACACGATGAGCAGCACCCCGAGCACGATGGACACGCACGCGATGACGATGGCCCAGGTACGGAATTTTTTGAGCAGCTCCATTTTTATCCCTCCATTTATCCTTATGCTGAAAGTATAGCCCCGCCGCGCGTCTTTTTACACTCACACTTGTGCCCCTGTGGTAAAAACAGGGGACAAATGTCCAAAATTGAGCAAAACATGCGTCTTTTCATTGAAGAAGCGGGGGCGTTCTGCTATAATGGAGCGGCAAATCAGAGAAAAGGTGGCCTGTTCATGTTCGTCGTACTGCCGATAGCCGCTGTGATAGCGATATATTTTCTCGCCGCCGTCATACCGGCCGTGTACCTGATGCGCTACATCTACAAATGCGACACGGTGGAAAAGGAGTCGCCCGCGCTGCTGCTGAAGCTCGTCGTGATGGGCGTGTGCTCGGCGCTCGCGGCCATCGTGTTCGAGTACATAGGCATGAGCATCCTGCCTCACCTCGTGGACGAGAACAGCGACGCCTACAAGATAATCCTCGCGTTCCTCGTCGTCGCCGTGGTGGAGGAGGGCACGAAGTTCTTCTTCCTGAAACGCTCCACCTGGCGCGACCCCGGCTTCAACTACAGGTTCGACGGCATCGTTTACGCGGTGTTTGTGTCGCTCGGCTTCGCGGCGTTCGAGAACATACGCTACGTCTTGGGCTACGGCCTCTCCACCGCCGTGACGCGCGCCTTTCTCGCCGTGCCGGGGCACATGGGCTTCGCGGTGTTCATGGGCGTGTTCTACGGCCGCGCGAAGCTCTGCGAGAACAGGGGCGACCGCGCCGGCATGAAGAGGAACCTCTTTTTTGGCTACCTCATCGCCGTCCTGCTGCACGGTTTCTACGACTCCTGCGCCATGATAGGCAACGTGCTGGCGAGCGTGCTGTTCGCCGTGTTCGTCGTGCTGATGTACATCATCGTCCTGCGCGTGATAAAGCGCGAGTCCCTCACCGACCGCCCCGTGTGACGCTATGTAAAGACCACGCCCGCCTCTCCGAAAAAGGAGCGGCGGGCGCTTTTTTTATTTCCGTTTTTTCAGTCGCCGCGCGTCAGCATGTAGAGCAGCGCGTTGACAATGGCCGCGGCCACCGTGCTGCCCCCCTTGCGCCCTCTGGCGACGATGTAGGGCGCGCCCGCCTTCATGATGAGCTCCTTCGCCTGCACGACGTTGACGAAGCCCACCGGCACGCCTATGATGAGCGCGGGCGCGAGCTTCTTTTCGTTTATCAGCTCATAGAGCCGCCCGAGGGCCGTCGGCGCGTTGCCTATGGCGAATATCACGGGGCCTTGCAGATCGAGCGCCTTGTCCATCGAGACAGCCGCGCGGGTGACGCCCTCCAGCTTCGCCCTCTCGGCCACGTCCTCGTCCGCGATGAAGCAGAGCGCCCTGCACCCCAGCTTCTCCATCGCCGCGCGGTTCATGCCGGAGCGGGCCATGTTCGTGTCGGTCACTATCGTCGCGCCGTCCTTCAGCGCCGCAAACGCGGCCTCCAGCGCGCCGTCGGAAAATACGAGCGTGTCCGCGAAGTCGAAATCCGCGGTGGCGTGTATGACCCGCTTGATCACCGGCGCGAGGGCCGGATCCAGCGGATGGGGAAGCTCGCTCTCTATTATCTCGAAGCTGCGCCGCTCTATCTCCTGCGGCAGCACGTTTTCCATCTCTGGCAGCATATCAATTACCTCCTGAATGTACGGTCTATCGCGCGGCGTATTCCAGCGCCCCGTTCACGAAGCCCTCCGCAAAGGCCGGGTTCGCCGGGAAAAACAGGTGCGGGAAACCCGCGTACAGCGTCTTCCCGGCGTGGCAGCAGCGGTATTCCTTTCCCCCGCCCGCGTTCACTGCCGCGAAATCCCCGCCGCAATTTTCACTCTCATAAAAGTGGAACTCATGCGCGCGCGTGCTCTCCCCGTCCCTGCAAAGCAGGTTGTCCCGCCCGGCCGTCATGGTCACGTAGCCGAAGCGCTGCAGCCTGTCCGTCTTGTACGAAGCGCCGCCTATAGCGCCCGCCATCGGCTCGCCGTCGAGCGAATCGTGCAGGTACATGAAGCCGCCGCACTCCGCTATCGTCGGCACGCCGTCAGAGACGGCCGCTTTGACGGCGGCGCGCATGGTCCGGTTCTCCGCCAGCTCGCGCGCGTACAGCTCCGGGTACCCGCCCGGCAGATACAGGCCGCCTATCCTCTCCGGCAGAGCGGCGTCATGCACGGGGCTGAAAAAGCAGAGCTCGCACCCCAAGGCGCGCAGCGTCTCGAGGTTTTCCTGATAGATGAAGCAAAAGGCCTCGTCCCGCGCGACGGCAACGCGCACCCTCTCCGGCGACGGCTCCGCTTTCGGCTTCGTCGGCAGCTCGGGGGCGGACCCGGCGAGCGACAGAAGGCCCTCCATGTCGAAGTCTTCCCCCGCAAGCTCGCCCAGACGGCGCAGCTTTTCGTTTATATCCGCGATCTCGCCCGCCGTATAGAGGCCGAGGTGGCGGCTCGGGACGGAGAGTTCCGGCACGCGCGGCAGAAAGCCGTAAGGCTCCACGCCCGCGTCCCGCGCTATCCGCGCAAGGCCTTTATACAACATGGGCGAGGCGCCGTTGAATATCACGCCGCGCACGCCACTCTCCTCGCGGAAACCGCGAAAGCCCTGCAGGATCGCGCCCGCGGAGGTGTACATGCCGTGCGCGTCCATCACGAGGACGACCGGGGTCTTCGTGGCGCGGGCAACGTCGTAGGTGCTGAAACGCCCGTCCGTCCCCGCTCCGTCGTAGTAGCCCATCACGCCCTCGATGACGGAGATCTCCCCGGCCCCGGCGGCAAACTGTTCGCGCAGCGTCTCCGGCGGGCAAAAGAACGGGTCGAGGTTGTGGCTCGGTATACCGATGGCCTCGCGGTGGAACATGGGGTCGATGTAGTCGGGCCCGCACTTGAACGCGGCCGCCTTTTTTCCCCGGGCTTTCAGCGCACAGAGCAGCGCGCAGGTCGCCGTCGTCTTTCCGCAGCCGGAATTCGTGCCGGCTATCAGCAGCCTGTCATGCATCTTTTCCGCCTCCGCTTATAACATATATCGGGTTCTGCGCCATCATGAGGTGCAGCCGCCCCGCCGCCTTGGAACGCGAGACGCAGAGCTGGGTTATCTCCGGCTCCAGCCCGTTTTCTTTCAGTATCTCCGACGCCTCGCAGGCCGTCTCTATGGCTATCGCGTTCACGACGAGGCGCGTCTGCGGGTTTTTCGCCAGAAGCAGCGCGGTTATTTCCCGCAGCTTGCCCCCGCTGCCGCCTATGAAAGCGGCGTCCACGGGCGGGATCGCCTCAAGGGCTTCCGGTGCGCTGCCCCGCACGACCTCTACGTTCCCGAGGTGGAACTTCCGGCAGTTTTCGCGTATCAGACCCAGCGCGTCCTCCTCTCGCTCCACGGCGCAGACGTGCCCCGCATAAGCGGCAAGGGCCATCTCCACGGTCACGGAGCCCGTTCCCGCTCCGACGTCGAGGCAGACGGAATCCGGCGCGAGCGCGAGCCTGCTCAGGCTGACGGCGCGTACCTCCGCCTTCGTCATCGGCACCTCTCCGCGCACGAACTCGCCGTCCGGTATCCCGAAACGGACGCGCGCGTCCGGCTCCGGGTTCTCCACCGCGAGGACCGAAAGCGAGCCGGCCCCCGTCTTCGCCAGCTCCTGCGCCGTGGTCTGCTCCACCCGCTCGCCCGGCTGACCGAGGTCCTCCCCCAGCCAGACGCACAGCTGAGCGAAACCGGCCGCGCAGAGCTTCTCAGCCAGCTCTTTGACGTTGCCGCCCGTCAGCGCGAAGGTGAGGGCGTTCCTGCGCACGGTGTCCGCCATGTTCATGTTCCGCCCGTGGCAGCTTATCAGTGCGGCCCCCTGCCACGGTTTTTTTATTTTCGCAAAAAAGTACGAGAGAGAGGAGATGCCCGGCACGAGCCGCGTCTCACAGCCCTCCAGCTCCCGGCAGAGCCCGTCCGCCGCGCTGTAAAAGCCCGTGTCCCCCGAGACGAGGACGGCAAAGCTGTTCTCCTCCCGCTCCGCCGCCACTCTGGCGACGCCCTCCGGCGAATATTCCGGGAAAGACGGTTTGCCGAGGTAGGCGAAGCTCTCGATCATCCTCTGCGCGCCGAGCAGGACCTCCGCCTCCTCTATCGCGCGAAGCCCCTCGGCCGTCGTCGTCTCAGGCCCCATGCCTGTCCCTACGATGCTCACTTTTTTCATATCGTGCCGTCCTTTATCATGCTCTGCGCCTGAGAAAAAGCGACGCCTCCGCTCTGTTTCGGGCGTGCGATCACCGCGACGGTCATCCCGCAGTCTTTCGCGGCGGCAAGCTTTTCCGGGAATCCCCCGGCCGGGCCCGAATCCTTCGTCACCAGTATGCCCGCTCCGGACGTGCGGAACATGGCGGCGTTCAGCTCGCGGGAGAACGGCCCCTGCATACAGATGATATGGGCGGGCGGGAACCCCGCGGCAAGACAGGCGGAAAGCCCCTCCTCCGACGGCAGTATGCGCAGCCAGACCCGCTCCTTAAAGTTCGTCACCTTCGCAAGCAGGGGGGCTTCCTTCGCCCCAAGGGTGGAGAAGACCGCCTCCCCGCGCGCCGACAGCCAGCCGGCCAGGGCGTCCGTATTCCCGAAAGTCAGGCAGCCGTCCCCGTCCTGTTCCTCCCGCTCCACGCGGATGTACCTTATGTTTTTGCGCCCGCAGGCCGCGCGGATGTTCTCCCCGGCTTCGAGCGCGTACGGATGGGTGGCGTCTATCACGGCGCGGGGGGCCTCCGCCTCAAAAAGGGCTTCCATCCCCGCCTCGTCCAGCCTCCCGGAGCGCACGCGCACGCTGCCCCCGGCCTGAGCCAGCGCTTCGCCGTACTCGGTCGCCACGCAGACCAGCGCGTCCGCGCCCTTTTCTTTCAGCAGGGCGGCGAGCTCGCGCCCCTCCGTCGTGCCTCCGAAAAGTATCAGCTCAGCCAAGGCGGTACCCCCTGGAAGTGACCATGCGCCCGCCTATCTCTTTCGTACGGCTGTTCCCGACGAAAACGGTGGTGAACATGTCCACCTCGGTGTCCCTCAGCTCCGAAAGGGTGAGCAGGCGTTTTTCCTCGCCCTCGCGCCCGATGTTGCGCACGAAGCCGCAGAGCGTCTCCCCGCCCCTGTACTTCATTATTATATCACATGCGCGCGCCAGGTGATCCCCGCGTTTCATGCTGGACGGATTGTAGAGCGCGATGCAGAAATCTCCGTCCGCCGCCGCGGAAAGGCGCTTTTCTATCGTCTCCCACGGCGTCAGCAGGTCGGAGAGGCTTATCACCGCGAAGTCCCCCGTCAGCGGAGAGCCGAGCAGCGCCGCGCCGGAGACAGCCGCCGTCACGCCCGGCACCACCTCTATGTCAACGTCAGGATACGCGGGCGACAGCTCGCAGATGAGCCCCGCCATGCCGTAGACGCCTGCGTCCCCGCTGCACACCACCGTGACCGTCCTGCCCGACGCGGCGAGCTCCAGCGCCTTTTTACAGCGCTCCACCTCTCCCATCATCGGCGTGGCAAAGACCTCCTTGCCCGGAAACAGCGGCTCCACCAGCTCTATGTATTTCGTGTAGCCGACGAGCACATCGGCCGCCTCGATCGCATCCCGGCAGGCGAAGGTCATGCCCTCGCGGCCGCCGGGGCCTATGCCCGCAACAAAAAGTTTGTTCATATCGTTTCTCCCTCCGTATCAAAACAAAGCGTATAATCGGCCATCGCCAGCGCGGCCGTGGCGCCTTCCCCCACCGTCTTTCCGGCGATGAGCACGCCCCCGCCGCTGCCGAGCACCGCGCTGCGCTCGCAGACGTTGTCCACGCCCGTGATCGACTTCACGAACGCCGAGCCGGAAAAATCCCCCTCGACGCCCGAAAGCTCCTCCGCCGTAAACGTCTCGAACGGCAGCCCGCGGCGGCGGCAGAACTCCAAAATGCCCGGCTCGCCCGCTTTGAGGTCTATGCTGCAGACGCGCGCCACAGCCTCCCCGCGGCAGCCCGCCCTTTCGAGCGCGGCGGCAAAGACCGCCTCTATCTGTTCTTCCGGCGCGCCCCTGCGGCAGCCGAGGCCGAGCGTCACGACCCGCGGAACAAGGTGCAGCGCGCCGCCGCCGTCCGCCCGGCAGGAGACGCATATGTCGCACTTCCCGTCGGTCAGGGCCACGTTTTTCGGCGCCGCGCCCGCCGTGGGAAAGTCGCTTTTCAGCCTCGCCGTCCCGCCCGAAAGCAGGAGCGACGACACCGTTTTTATCCTTTCCGGCTCGATTATGGCAAAGCCCCTGCGCCTTGCCCAGGTGTCCACCGCGAAAACGCCGTTTATATCCGTCGCCGTCGTGACGACGGGCACCGCGCCGAGGTATCCCGCCGCTGTCAAGGCCAGCTCGTTCGCCCCGCCGATGTGCCCGGAGAGGAGCGGCACGCAGAAGCGCCCCAGCTCGTCCACCGCCAGCACGGCCGGATCCGTCGTCTTGCTCTTTACAAACGGCGCTATCGCCCGCACGGCTATCCCGCAGGAGCCGACGAATATCAGCCCGTCCGCCAGCGGGAAATTCTCCGCCGTCCACGTCTCCAGCCCTCCGGCGGCGCAGCGCGAAAGCTCCGTCTCGTCTCCGCGCGCCGCAAAGGAACCGGCGAGCCTGGCGCCCGTCTCCATCCCCTTCGCGCTGAAGGCTATCAAGCGAAGCCTCATTGCGCCGTACCCTTTCTGAAGCCCGTCGTGAAAGCCGGGTCGTAGAGCTTGGAGAGGTCGTAATTGTCCCCGAGGAACCCGCCCACGGTGATGAGCGCGAGGTTCCTGATGCCGTTTTCCTCCGCCGCTTCGTTCAGCGTGCCGACCGTGCAGCGCACGACCTTCTCATCCGGCCAGCTCGCCTTGTAGACGATGGCGGCCGGCGTCTCCGGCGCATACCCGCCGCTTATGAGCTCGTCCTGCAGTTCCCGCGTCATGCCGGCGCTGAGGAATATCACCATCGTCGCGCCGTGGGAGGCGAAGGAGCGGATGCTCTCCCTCTCCGGCACGGGCGTCCTGCCCGCCATGCGGGTTATGACGACGCTCTGGCTGACGCCCGGCAGGGTATACTCAGCGTCGAGTGCGGCGGCGGCTCCGGAAAAGCTGGATACGCCCGGGCACACGTCGTACTTTATGCCGAGCGCGTCGAGCCTGTCCATCTGCTCGCGTATCGCGCCGTAAAGGCAGGGGTCGCCCGTGTGCAGACGCACGGTGGTCTTTTTTTCGCCTTCCGCGCGCTCCATGACGGCAATGACCTCGTCCAGCGTCATCTTTGCGCTGTCGAATATCTCGCAGCACGCTTTTGCCGCCGCGAGCAGCTCCGGGTTCACCAGCGAGCCCGCGTAAATGATGACGTCGGCCTCCCCGAGCAGGCGCTGCCCCCTTACCGTGATGAGATCCGGCGCGCCGCAGCCCGCTCCAACAAAGTGTATCATGCCTTTATCCTCCAAATATCCATAAGTTCTTCGGCGTTCCCGCTCTGCATCAGCACATGGGGCTCGCCGGCGTTTGTAAAACAGACGTATCCCGTCTCCATCCCCTCCGGCACATGGCGGGAGAGGCAGGTCTCTATCCTCTTTCCGAGCACGGAAAGCGTGCCCTCCAGCAGCCCGTCCCGCGCCGTCAGCTCCAGGGCGGCGTCCGTCGTGACCGAGCCCATGATCCCGCGCAGGAGCGAAAGCCCGCCGCCGGCCTCCAGCGCGCAGGCGGTCAGCGTCTCCATGCGCCCGTCTCCGCTCGCGGAGTGCGTATTCATCGCACCTATGCCGAGCTTCACGAGCTTTCCTATGTGCCCGACTATCAGCACCCTTTTAAAGCCGTATTCCGCCGCCGCGTCGAGCGCCTCGCCTATGAAGTTGGAGCAGATCACCCGCCCGTCCGGCGAAAGGCCCAGCGTGTCGGCCGCGAACTTTTCCCCGTAGTTTCCGGGCGTGAACCAGACGTCCGTCTTCCCCTGGGCGGCGAGCTGCCTCGTCTCCAGCCGCACGGTCTCGATGAGGGCGCGGTTGCTCATCGGCTCGACTATCCCGGTCGTGCCTATTATTGAGATGCCGCCCTCTATGCCCATGTGGGGGTTGTATGTGCGCTTTGCCAGCTCCGCGCCGCCCGGCACGTATATGCACACGGAGACGCCGCCCGCGCAGCCCAGCTCTTTCAGGACGGAGCCGACCTCCCGCTCTATCATCCGGCGCGGGGTGGAGTTGATCGCGGCCTCCCCCACCGGCTGGTCGAGCCCCGGCCTGGTCACGCGGCCGACGCCCTCTCCGCCCGTTATTTCCACTCCGGAGGGGATCCCGACCACCCTCGCGCATATCAGCGCCCCATCCGTCGCGTCTATGTCGTCGCCGCCGTCTTTCCGCACGGCGCAGGCAGCCGCCCCGTCGGAGAGCTTCGCCTCAAGCACGCACAGCGTTATGCGTCCGTCCCTCGTCTCTATCTCCACCTCGCGCGGCGCGTCCCCCGTCAGAAGCAGGAGGGCGGCGGCCTTGGCGGCGGCGGCGGCGCAGGAGCCCGTCGTGTACCCGCAGTGCAGCAGCTTTCCGCTTACGTTCCTTGTAAGTTCCATAAAAAAACTCCGATCATGAACCGGAGCAAAAGCGCGGTATATTCCGCAGCCATATTCTCCGGTGTCCGCAAAAGAATATGATACCATGGCATTCCGGCTGTAACGGCAACGAACTTGCGAGGGAATTTCACCCTGCTTCCCCATTTTGTTTGTAAATATGATACTTCACGCAACGAAGATTGTCAAACCCGGCGAAGGCCTGGCCGCCTCGTTTCGCGGTTCTGTTTTTGCTATGTTTCCCCGCCTTGTTGACACGCGCCTTTTCGCGGTTGTATGCTTTATTCAAAAGAGCGCGGAGATCTGCCGCAGATGCGCGGAGCCCGCGTTCCGCACGCGCCGCAGGCTTTGCCACGCTGTCCGCAGGTGCGGACTTTTTTTATGCCGCGGCGGCGCGCGACGAGTTGTATGGGGGGATATGCATGAAGAAGTTCTTTGTCTTTCTTATCGCGGCGCTGGTCCTGCTTTCGCCCGTATGCGCGCACGCGGCGCAGCTCCCCGGCGACGGCGAATATACCGCCAGCGCGGCTCTTTCAGGGGGTTCCGGCAAAGCCAGTGTCGAATCGCCCATGAAGATAACTGTCTCCGGCGGCAAGGCCGAGGCCACCGTGGTCTGGAGCAGCCCGTATTATACGTACATGCTCGTGGACGGCGTGAAGTACGAGCCGGTGCAGGACGAGGGAAACTCCACCTTCATCGTGCCGGTGACGCTCGACGAGGACATCGCGTTCTCGGCCGAGACGATAGCCATGAGCGAGCCGCACGTCATAGATTACACACTGCGCATCGACTCCTCCACCCTGACGCCCGCCTCCGGCGGAAACAGCCAGAGCGCGTATATCGTCATTGCGGTGCTCGCCGTGCTCGCGGTGTTTTCCTACGTCACGATCGAGCACAGGAAACGGAGCATAAAGAAATGAAACTGAAAAGATTGTTTGCCGCCGTGCTCGCCGCCGCCCTGTTCCTGCCGCTCGCCGCGGCCTGTTCGGCGGGCTCGCAGAAGAAAGGCCTCGGCAACGGGTGGGAACCGCAGAGCAGCATGGAGCTCGCGTACGCGAAGAACTTCAGCGTCGATTACTACGACGGCGGGTACAAGCTGCTCTCTCTGTCCGACGGCACGCGCTGTCTGACGGTGCCCGAGGGAAAGGAAGCGCCGGACGGCATCGACGCCGACATCATGGTGCTCAAGCAGCCCGTGAACGACATCTACCTCTGCGCCACCTCCGCCATGTGTCTGTTCGACGCGCTGGACGCGCTGGACAGCATCAGCCTCTCCGGCTCCAAGTCCGACGACTGGTATATAGACGGGGCTCGGAAAGCCATGGAGTCCGGAAAAATGACATACGCCGGAAAGTACAGCGAGCCGGATTACGAGCTGATACTCTCGAGCGGCTGCCGCCTCGCTGTGGAATCGACGATGATCGACCACTCCCCGGAGGTCAAGGAAAAGCTCGAGGAGCTCGGCATACCCGTGATAACGGAGCAGTCCAGCGGCGAGGAACACCCGCTCGGCCGCACGGAATGGATAAAGTTCTACGGCGCGCTGCTCGACAAGGAGGATGAGGCCGAAAAGCTGTTCTCCGAGCAGGCGGCGTTCCTCGACAAGGCGGCCTCCTTTGAGGACACCGGAAAGACCGTGGCCTTCTTTTACATAAACTCCTCCGGTTACGCCATCGCGCGCCGGTCCGGCGACTACGTGACGAAGATGATCGAGCTCGCCGGCGGAGAGTATATTTTCAAGAACCTCGGCGACCCGGAAAAGTCCACTTCCACCGTCCCGCTCGAGATGGAGGAGTTCTACTCCACCGCGAAAGACGCCGACTACATAATCTACAACAGCGCGATAGACGGGAACGTGGCCACGCTCGACGAGCTCATCGCCAAAAACAACCTGCTCGGCGACTTCAAGGCCGTCAAGGAGGGGAACGTCTGGTGCACGAGCCAGAACATGTTCCAGCAGTCCATGCAGATAGGCCGCATGATACTCGACATTCACGGCATGCTGACGGGGGAGGACGCCTCCTCCATAGAATTCCTTTACAAGCTGGAGTGATCTCACCCAAAAGGAGATTTTCGATGGAAACCTTTGAAAAGGACCGCCGGGCGCGATATATAGCGATCGTCCTGTCTCTCGCCGCGGCGTTCGTGCTCCTCATCATACTGAACATCCGCCTCGGCAGCGTGGAAGCCTCGCTCTCCGACACGATGCAGATACTTTTCGGTCAGGGCGGGGACGCGACTCTGCGCAGCGTCATCTGGAAGATACGTCTGCCGAGGATATTCGCCGCCATATTGCTGGGCGGAGCGCTCGCGCTCTCCGGCTTCCTGCTGCAGACCTTTTTCGGCAACCCGATAGCCGGGCCTTACATACTGGGCATCTCCTCGGGCGCAAAGCTCGTGGTCGCCATCGTCATGGTGCTGGTGCTCGGCAAATACCAGGGAACGAGCACTGCGCTGCTCATAATTTCCGCTTTCGTCGGCGCCATGATCTCCATGGGCTTCGTCATGCTGATAGCGCGGAAAGTGCACCGCTCCTCCATCCTCATCGTCAGCGGCGTGATGATCGGCTACATCTGCTCCGCCATAACCGACTTCATCGTCACCTTCGCGGACGACGCCAGCATCGTCAACCTGCACAACTGGTCGCGCGGGAGCTTTTCGGGCGTCTCCTGGGACGACGTGAGCGTGATGGCGCTCGTCGTGATCTGCACGTCCTTCCTCGTGTTCCTGCTGGCAAAGCCCATCGGCGCCTATCAGCTCGGCGAAAGCTACGCGCAGAACATGGGCGTGAACATAAAGGCGTTCCGCATAGCGCTCGTGCTGCTGTCGAGCCTGCTGTCCGCCTGCGTCACCGCGTTTGCCGGGCCGATCTCCTTTGTCGGGATAGCGGTGCCGCACATCGTGAAGGCGCTGCTCAAGACCTCGAAGCCCATACTCGTCATACCCGTGTGCTTCCTCGGCGGCTCCATCTTCTGCCTGGGGTGCGACCTCATAGCGAGGACGGTCTTTTCGCCGCTGGAGCTCAGCATCAGCTCCGTCACCGCTCTGTTCGGAGCGCCGATAGTCATCGCGGCCATGCTGCGCAAGCACGGGAGGGACTGACATGGACTATTTCTTCCACACAGATGAGCTTACGGTCGGCTACGACGGGAAGCCCCTGATAAAAGACATCGAGATACGCCTTGAAAAAGGCCGCATACTGACCCTGATAGGCCCGAACGGGGCCGGAAAATCCACCATTTTAAAAACCATCGCCAAATATCTGAAAAGCATCTGCGGCGCGGTATACATCGGCGGCGGCTCCGTGGCCGAGATGTCCGACGCGGAGATGTCCCACCTTGTCTCCGTGGTGCTGACACAGCGCATGCGCACGGAGCTGATGACCTGCGCCGAGGTCGTGGAGACGGGGCGCTACCCCTACACCGGGCGGCTCGGCATCCTTTCCGACGACGACAGGGCCGAGGTGCGGGACGCGATGGAGATCGTGAACGTCTGGGACCTGCGGGAGCGCGACTTCATGCAGATAAGCGACGGCCAGCGCCAGAGGGTGCTGCTCGCGCGCGCCATATGCCAGCGCCCGCAGATGATAGTCCTGGATGAGCCCACCTCCTTCCTCGACGTGCGCTACCAGCTCGAGCTTTTGCAGACGCTGCGCGACATGGCGCGGGAACGGAACATCGCCGTCGTGATGTCCCTGCACGAGCTCGCCCTCGCCCAGCGGATCAGCGACGACGTGCTCTGCGTCAAGGGCGAGAACATCACGCACTACGGCCCCGCGCGGGAGATATTCACGCCGGAGCTCGTGAACGAGCTGTACGACCTCAGGGACGGGAGCTACGACACCCTGTTCGGCAGCCTGGAGATGCGGCGGCCGGAGGGAGAACCGAAGCTGTTCGTCATCGCGGGCGGCGGCACCGGGGCGGACGTCTACCGCGGGCTGCAAAAGAGCGGGACGCCCTTCTACACCGGCGTGCTGAGCGAGAGCGACGTGGACTGCCGCATCGCTTCCGCCCTCGCGGCGAAGGTCGTCACGGAAAAGGCCTTCTGCCGGATCTCCGACGCGGCTTTCGCAGAGGCGCTGGAGCTGCTCCAAAAGTGCGGGGAGGTCGTTGACTGCCTTTCCGCATACGGCGAGACGAATTCGCGCAACGCGGAGCTGTTCGAGCGCGCCAAAAAGCTCGGGCTCACGGTCAGGCGCGCGGAGGAGCTCGTCTGAAAGCGGCGCGGAATTTTGCCGCGTCCTCTTGACTTTGAGCGCACTCCATGTGATACTGTTCATATGCAAAAGAGCGCAAAAAGTTTTCGGGGGATGTGACCGTCATGACGATAGCTGAAGTGGCGAAGAAGTACGACCTCACGGCCGACACGCTGAGATATTACGAGCGTATAGGCCTGCTGCCGCAGGTGGGGCGCACGCCGGGCGGGATACGCGACTACTCGGAGTCGGACTGCGGCTGGGTGGAATACATAAAGTGCATGCGCGGCGCGGGCGTGTCTGTGGAGACGCTGGTCGAGTATGTGACGCTGTTCCGCCAGGGGACGGACACCATCCCGCAGAGGAAAGCGCTCCTGATGCGGCAGCGGGAACAGATCGTGGCGAAGATAGCGGAGCTGAACGAGACGCTCGCGCGGCTGGACTGGAAGCTGGACGGCTACGAGGAGCGGATGCTCAAATACGAGGAAAAGCTGAAATAGCTGCAAAAAGCGCGGACGTTCCGCTCGGGAAACGTCCGCGCTTTATTTATTGTTTGCCGCGGCGCTTTGAGAGCTGTGCCGCGAGCGACCGCCGCAGACGCGCCGGGTCCAGCGGCTTCACGATGTACTCGTCCATCCCGGCGGCGAGCCCGCGCTCCATCGCGTCGGAGAAGGCGTCCGCCGTCATCGCGATGATCGGGACCTCCTTCGCGTCGGCCCTGTCCAGCGCCCGTATGCGCATCGTGGCGTCGTAGCCGTTCATCACCGGCATCTGAATGTCCATCAGCACGGCGTCGTACTCGCCGACGGCCGAGCGGGCGAACATCTCCACCGCCTCGGCGCCATTGCAGGCGTGTTCCACCGCCAGGCCGAAATGCTCCAGCGTGCGGGTGGCTATCTCCGCGTTTATCGGGTGATCCTCCGCCAGCAGCACCCTGCCCTCCAGCTTTTCCGGGTCCGCCTGCGTCTGCGCGGCGTGCTCCCGCCCGTAACGCTCCATATCTTCGGCTGTCGCCTCCGGGCACACGAAGCGCACCGTTATGTTCGTGCCCTTGCCCAGCTCGCTCTGCACGTCTATCGTGCCGCCCATCAGGTCCAGGATGCGCTTCACTATCGAAAGGCCCAGCCCGGTGCCCTGCTCCTTCAGCAGCTGGCCGGTGCCGATCTCCTCCCGCGTGAACGGCTCGAACATGACCTTCTGGAATTTTTCGCTGATGCCTATGCCGCTGTCCATAAAGCAGAGTTCGCACTGGATCTTGCCGCCCGGCAGGTTCCTGCTGTTCGACACATACCGCACCGTGCCGCCCGCCCGCGTGTATTTCACCGCGTTCGACAGCAGGTTCAGCGTTATCTGGTTCATGCGCACCCTGTCCACCACGATCGTGCCGCAATCGTGTCTGTCGTCGATGACCAGCGTGATGCCTTTCTGGCTGCACAGCGGCGCGAACACTCCGCGTATGGTGGCAATGTATTCATCGTAGGGGTACGGCTCCGGGTGCAGCTCTATGGAGCCGCTGTCTATCTTGGAGATGTCCAGTATGTCGTTTATCAGCGAGAGCAGGAAGGTGCCGGAGGTCTGTATGTCGGAAAGGTCCTTGCGCAGCTTGTCCCGGTCGTCCATGTCCTCCAGCGCGAATGCCGTTTTCCCGCTTATGACGTTCATCGGCGTGCGTATGTCGTGGCTGATGCGGGAGAGGAACTCCGACTTGGCGCGGTTCGCGTTCTCCGCCGCCGCCAGCGCCTTTTCCAGCTTCTCGCGGTTCTCCCTCTCGTGCTCCAATATCTCGGTCACGTCCGTCAGCAGGAACGTGACGATGTCTCTGTGCTCATCCAAATAAAACGAGTCGCTCTTCATGCGTCTCTCCGGACAGCCGGGCAGCGTCTCCACCCTGTCCCGGCCGCGGAGGAAAGCCGTGAACCGGTCCGCGTGCTCAAGCGTCTCCATTATGGCGTCTATTTTCAGGGCCTCGAGCACACAGTCTATGTCGTCCGGCGCCGCGAGCATATGCGCCGCCTTGCTTATCGCGTCCACGTATTCCGCGCAGAAGGAGCCCTCCCCCTCGTTCCTGACGAGCTTTATGTGCATCAGTCCGGTGCGCACCTCGTAGTAGGCCGTGGCCACATAATTCGCGTCTATCATCCGCTGGGTCATTTTCTGCCGGATGACCTCGTCGTTTACGTCGCTCGTGTATATGAAGGCCACCATGCCGCCCGTCTCCGGATCCGGCATGACCTCGGCGCTCGTGGAGACCCAGTGGGGCGAATTGCCCAGCTCCCTGCGGTATTGCAGCACGGTGTCGAAGCGGCCCTCTCCGCAGGCCTTCTGCAGGCCCTCCTCGCTGAAAGCGGCGATGAACGCCGCGCGCTCCTCCGCGTCCGGTATCTGCTCCGCGATCAGGGAGAGCTTTTGTCCGTCGGCGGCCGCGCCGCCCTCGCCGTCGTCCTTCGCGCCGACGTCCGCCGTCTGCCTCCTGCGCGTCACGTCGACCGAAAACGCCTCTATGGTGTTCCCCTCCAGCGTCTTGAGGCGCACCCTTTCGCGGCGCAGTCTCTCCTCCGCGTTCTTTTGCGAGGACACGTCTATCGAGTAGCCCTGAGCCTTGACGGTACGCCCCTCGCCGTCCTTCACGGCGGTCATGCGCACCTTTATCCAGATATAGACGCCCCTGTACATCATCTGCACCGTACAGGCCGCCTCGTTCGCGCCTTCGTCTATCTCGCGCACCATCCGGCGGTACGCCTCCGCGTCAGACGGCGGAGCCTTCACATAGGCGAGGAACGACTCCGGGTAATTTTCCCACGTCGTCTCGAGCTGCGAGTACATCTTGTTGAGCGCGTATATATCTACCCTGTGCTCCGCCGGAAAATACGTGAAATACTGCACGCCCGCGCTGTCGATGGCCTCGCGGAGTGTCTCCTGGCTCTCGCGCAGGCGCGCCTCCGCCTTTTTCTGCTCGTCCACGTCCGTGAAGGAGGCGTAATAATACTGTATCCCGTCCTTAGCGTACGCGCGGCGGAACCGGTTGTTTATCCAGTACAGTTTCCCGTCCTCGCCCACGATGCGGTAGGTGACGCTGCCCTGCCCGTCCTCCGTGCCCTTTACGCGGAGATACTCCTCGACGAGCAGGTCCCTGTCGGCCTCGTATATGCCCTCCATCACCTTTTCGCCGAGGCGGCCGCGCCAGTGCTCCATGCTTCCGTGGTGGACGCGGCTGTAACCCTCGTTTATGTAATCGAGGAAGAAAACCCCGTTCTTCTCGTGCAGGATGCCTATGCCGCCCGGCATGTTGTTGATCATGTCGACGTAGACGTCCGCGCTCTCCACTTCTTTTTCAAGCTCTATCTCACGGGTTATCTCGCGCCCGTGGCCGTATACGGCTATGGGCCTGCCGTCCGCGCCGATCACAGCCTCTTTGTCCGTGCTGACCCAGCGGTGGCTGCCGTCCGCGCCGTCGGGGATCCTCTCCACCATATTCTTTATGGGTCTGCCGGTCTCCAGCACCATGCGGTCGTCCGCCCGGTATTTTCGTGAAATGTCGGAGGGAAAGATGTCGTGATCCGTCTTGCCCTTCAGCGCCTCCTCCGAGTCCAGGCCCACCAACGAAACGAATGCCGGTGAGCCCGTGATATATACGAGGTTCGTGTCCTTCACGAAAGTGTAGTCCGTACTGCTGCCGAACACGGCCTTCAGCGCCGCGCTCAGTATCTCGGCCTCATTTTTCGGTGTGTTGCCGTCGTTGACCATTCAAAATCCACCCGTTTCTTTGTGGTGCCGCGCACCGGAAATATAGTCTTTGTATATTTCAGATGGAAAATAACCAAATAATGATACCATATCGGCGCGACAAATGGAAGCATTTTTTACATTTTCATCCTGCTCGCCAGACGCCGCCGGAAATCCCCAGGGCTACGGCCGCCGTCCCAGCGTGCGCATCTCCAGGAGGTCGTAGCGGCTTATAAAGTCCCGCGCGTCGAGCCCCCGCCCCGTGTAGTCAAGCAGCAGTTTCGCGCAGGCCAGGCTGTCGCTGCCGGCGTTGTGGTGGTCGAGCTCTATGCCCGTGTACGCGCACAGCGTGTCCAGCCGGTGATTCCCCAGCTCCGGGTAGCAGCGCCGTCCCATCCGGCAGGTGCAGGCGAATTCCGCCGTCCGCCGCCACTCTATCCCGTAGTCCCGCAGGCATTTCGCCAGCACGCCCATGTCGAACGTCGCGTTGTGCGCCAGGAGCACCCCGCTCTCCATGTAAGGGCGTATCGCCTCCCATATCTCCGGGAACGGCGGCGCGCCGGCCGCCATCCGCGGGGTTATCCCTGTCAGCCGCACGTTGAAGCTGTCGAAAGCGCACTCCGGGTTCACCAGAGAATAGAACTCGTCCGCTATGTATCCGTCCTCTATTATCGTGACGCCTATGGCGCTCATCCTGTCGTTTTTATAATTCGGCGTCTCCACGTCGAACGCCGCGAACCTCCCGGGCGCGTTTTCCATCCGCCGCCCACCTTTCCGCAAAACGCACTTGATAAAACTGATGAATAAAGTATAATTGTCACGTAAGCATAAGTCAACAAGCCCGCGTGGAACAAAGTGCGCAGCTTTTGGAGGCGCTTTTTTTGATGGAACAGATGACGCTCGGCGCGGACGCCGGGACACAGCCGCTGGCCGCGAGGCTGAGGCCGCGCACGCTGGAGGAATTCGTCGGGCAGACGCAGCTTTTGGGCGAGGGCAAGGTCCTGCGCCGGCTCATCGACAGCGACCAGATCTCCTCCATGATATTCTGGGGCCCGCCCGGCGTGGGCAAGACCACGCTCGCGCGCATCATCGCCGGGAAGACGAAGGCGGATTTCATCGACTTTTCAGCCGTCAACAGCGGCATCAAGGAGATACGCGCCGTGATGGAGGAGGCGGAGGACAACCACCGCCTGGGCGCGCGCACCATCGTCTTTGTGGACGAGATACACCGCTTCAACAAGGCGCAGCAGGACGCGTTCCTTCCCTTTGTGGAGAAGGGGAGCATCATCCTCATCGGCGCGACGACGGAAAACCCCTCTTTTGAGGTGAACGGCGCGCTGCTCTCCCGCTGCAAGGTGTTCGTCCTGCAAGCGCTGAAGCCGGAGGAACTCGTCGTGCTGCTGCGCCACGCCCTTGCGGATCCGCGCGGCTTCGGCGGGCAGAACGTGGATATTTCCGACGACATGCTGGAGATGATAGCGAACTTCGCCAACGGCGACGCCCGCAGCGCGCTCTCCACGCTGGAGATGGTCGTCCTGAACGGCGACATCTGCGGCGACGCCGTGCACGTCTCGCGCGAAACGCTGGAGCAGTGCATCTCGAAAAAGTCGCTGCTTTACGACAAAAAGGGCGAGGAACACTACAACCTCATCTCCGCGCTGCACAAATCCATGCGCAACTCCGACCCGGACGCCGCGGTGTACTGGCTGGCGCGCATGCTCGAGGCCGGAGAGGACCCGCTGTATGTGGCCCGCCGCGTGACCCGCTTCGCCGCGGAGGACATCGGTCTCGCCGACCCGCACGCGCTGGAGGTGGCCGTCGCCGCTTATCAGGCCTGCCATTTCATCGGGATGCCGGAGTGCACCGTCCACCTGACCGAGGCCGTGGTCTACATGTCCATGGCTCCGAAGTCGAACGCGCTGTACACGGCTTACGAGAGCGCGAAAAAGGACGCCCTGACCCAGCTGGCGGAGCCGGTCCCGCTCGTCATACGCAACGCCCCGACAAAGCTGATGAAGGAGCTGGATTACGGCAAGGGCTACCAGTACGCCCACAACACCAAGGAGAAGCTGACCGACATGCAATGCCTGCCGGACTCCCTGCTGGGGCGCGAATACTACCGGCCCACCGACCAGGGGCTCGAGGCGAAATACAAGGCGCGCCTTGAGCAGATAAAGGACTGGAAAAAGGCGCAGGAAAAGTGAACCGTACGGCAGCGACACCCGGCAAACAAAAAAATTACGACAGGAGCGAGCGACATGGGAAAAGTCACGGACATCGGCGATTATTTTGAGGACGAGCCGGACGTCGGCTCCATGAAGAAGGACGAGCTGCTCGCGTATCTGCGGGAGATCAAGGCCCGCATAGCCGAGCTGAACACGCGCGAGCCGCGCGACATGGACAGCCCTGAGTATGAGAGCTGGGGCGACCTCCACGAGGAGCTGGAGGACCTGATGGACGACGTGCTCGACAGGCTCGACGAGCTGAAATGACCGCGGCCAAAAAATCAACCCCGACCGATCTGGACCGGCCGGGGCATTTTTATATGCGGGAATATCGGGCGCGGCGTCAGCCGTTCTTTTTCAGGTATTCGAGTATCTCCGCGGCATTGGTGTCGGGCTTCACGTTCGGCATCGTCTTTTCGATGACGCCGTCCCCGCCGATGATGTACGTGGAGCGCACCACCCCCATGCTCACCTTGCCGTAGAGCTTTTTCTCCTGCCAAACGCCGTATGCCTCAGTCACGGCGCGCTCCGTATCCGCAAGCAGCGTGAAGGGCAGGTGGTTGTTCTCCGCGAACTTTTTGTGCGAAGCCACGGAGTCGCGGCTCACGCCTATGACCTTGACCCCCAGCTTTTCGTACTCGCCGTACGCCCCGGCGAAAGCGCAGGCCTGCCGCGTACAGCCGGGCGTGCTGTCCTTGGGGTAGAAATACAGCACCACCTTCTGTCCGGCAAACTGCGAAAGCGAGACCGGCTCCCCCGTCTGATCCGGCAGCGTGAAATCCGGCGCCTTTGTTCCGACTTCCAGCATGGCACATCCTCCTTTTGCCGCAAAGAGCGGCGCGTTTTTTGACCCGCGAGCCGAGCGCCGCCCCACAAAACGCTTCGCGGCGCCCATCCGACCTTATAGTAGCAGTTTTCTTTTCACATTGCAACAACGCGCGGCCCGTTTGCGCGGGAGGAGGACCATCCGTTTAAAAAATTGAGCGGGCAAATACGAATAATTATTACGTCTTCTGTTGTTTTATTCCGTCAAAACTGATAATATGAAAATGTATATAGCACGATAGGCTTCCAGACTGATACGGAGACCTGCATCCGCAAAGCAAAATGAGGTGGGGCTATGGAAGACATCCTATTGAAAACAGAAGATCTGGCGATCCCGATCCTGGGCCTCTGCGTCGTTCTGTCTCTGGGGATCGCGGCATATCTGGAACCGCAGAAGGATTACAGCCGGAGAACGTATATCCAGATGCTGCTTTCCTGCGCGGCCATCCTCGTCACAGAGTGCGTTCAGGTGCTGCCGAACCATTCTTACGCCTCCATGCAGGCGACGATGTTTGTGTTTTATGCCGCGCTGGCAGCCATCTGCTATTTCTGGACCTCGTACGCCTATTATTGGGTCAGCGGCCGTCCGCCTGTGCAAAAGGTGAAGCTCTGGTTCTCCGCCGGCCCGTTCGTCGAATTCATCCTCCTGATTGTCAACCTGTTCACCGGCATCTTTTATTCCGTCAGCCACGACGGCGTGTACTCACGCGGCAGTCTCTTCGCCGCCTACATCGGTTTTTCTTATTTTTACCTGATCTGCGCGATCGTGATGACGGTCCTTTGTGCTGCGGATAAAAGCAAGGGCTCCGGGGAACACGGCCAGGGCTTGTTCCTGCTGTGTTTCCTCTTCCCTGTTTTGGGTCCCTGCGTGCAGTACGTACTTCCTGCGCTGTCGCTCATGGGCATCACGGAGGCGATCGCGCTCCTGATCGTATATGTCTCCATCCAGCAGCGGGCGGCCGCCCGGTATGCCGTGGAACGCGCCCGCAGCGAGGACGAATACATCGCCTATGAAGATTCGCTTGAGCAGCTGCTGACCGCAAACGCCGACGCCCTGCTCGTCCTTCGCCTGAATATCACCAAAAACACCCAGAACGGCGGGCGCGGTATCGCCGAAAGCATCCTGAAGCGGCGCGACATCAAAACGATCGACGATCTGCGGGAGATCTTTGCGCCGATGATCAAAAACCCGGCGGAGGCGGCGCTTTTCCTGGAAACTACGGACAGGAACCACCTCATTGAACAATTCAACGCCGGCAACACGCAGATGTACATCACCTATCACCGCAAGATGGAGAACGGGGAGACGCATCTGATAAATGTGCTCCTCCATATGCTGCTGAACCCCGCCAGCGGCGACATCGAGGCCGTCATGTATTCCTCGGACATCGACCGTCAGGACAAAGAGGAGAAGATCATCTCCGCAATTACGGAACGCGAATACGACTATATCGCGCTGATCGACACCGAGACCGGAATGATCCACTATCAGTACGCAGCCGACAGCTCGGACGCGGCCCTCCGTTTCACGCTGGGCGATTACGACTCGGTGATGAGCGGCGTCGTTTCCGATATGAGGGATCAGGCGGAGCCCGGGACCGAGCGCGGGAAAGTGTCGCTCAGAGCTGTGCTTGACGGGCTGGCCCAACAGGACGAGTACAGTTATGTCTTTGAATACAGGACGACCGCGGGAGATATTCGGAATAAGAAGCTCTCCTATCGGTATCTTGACGACAGCAGGGCGGAGATCCTCTTTTTCGGCTCCGACATCACTGAGGAGATGCGGCAGGAGCAGGAACGCGCGGAAACGCTGCAAAAGGCGCTGTACGAGGTCCGCCACGCCGACGCCATGAAGTCGGAATTTCTGTCCAATGTCAGCCATGACATGCGCACGCCTCTCAACGCGATCCTTGGCTACACCAATCTGGCCAGATCGGTCGGAGACGTGTCGGAAAAGGACGCCTACATCGAAAAGATCGGGTCAGCCGGAAACATCATGCTTGATCTGGTCAACGACACGCTGGACCTTTCAAAGATATCCTCCGGCGAGATCATCCTGAAGCCCGAGCCCCATATTTGCGATGAGATCTTCCAAAAAGTTGTTTCCACCATCGGCCCGGCCGCCGACGAGAAGCATATCAGGCTCACCATCGACGACAGCCGCGCGGCGAAAGTACCCGTGCTCGTCGACGCGCTGCGTTTTCAGGAGATCGTCATCAATCTCCTGTCCAACGCGGTCAAGTTCACGCCGGAAAACGGGCAGGTGCTCCTGAGCATCGAATGCGAGCAGATGGACGAGCACGCGGTGCACGACAAGATCACGGTCAGCGATACCGGATGCGGGATGAAGCCGGAATTTATCGTGAAAATGTACGAGCCCTTCGCGCAGGAGCGGCAGTCCGCGGACCCGGTCGGCTCCGGGCTGGGCCTTGCCATCGTGAAAAAGCTCGTTGACCTGATGAAAGGGACCGTCTCCGTCAAAAGCGAGCTCGGGAAGGGCACGGTGTTTACAGTCCGGCTGGATTTCGCACGCGCCGAGGCGCTGACGGTCGCGGCGGAGGATGCCGGGCTGACGTGGACTGTCCTAAGCGGGCGGCGCATACTGCTGGCCGAGGACAATGCGATGAACACGGAAATTGCGAAGGCCGTCCTCGAGTCGAAGGGCATGGAGGTGACCTGCGCGGAAAACGGCCAGGCGGCCTGCCGGCTGTTCGCCGGATCTGGGCCCGGCTTTTTCGACGCAATCCTCATGGATATCCGGATGCCCGTGATGAACGGGCGCGACGCAGCGCGGGCGATCCGGCAAATGGGCCGCCCGGACGCCGCCGACATCCCGATCATCGCCATGTCCGCCGACGCCTTTGACGACGACATCCAGAAATGCCTGGACGCCGGCATGAACGGACATGTCGCCAAGCCCATCGACCCCGCAGGGCTTTTTAACGCGCTCTCCAAAATGATCGCGCGGGGATCAGCCCCGTCGCCCACGGCCGGATGAAGTTCCGCTGCCGGCCCGTCAACGACCGCATCCCGCGCCCCTGACGCAAGTCAATTGTTCCGGCGCTCAATAATCACGCGGGCGGCATCCATATGAGACGCGCGCGGCCCCGGTCTGCCCGCGGCGCCTCTCCGTTTTTAATTTACAAAAAAATCCCGTTTGACTTCCTGTTAGAAATCATACGGGATTTTCGCATGCACCGAAACCGTCAGCTGACAGTTGATAAGTGATCAGTTCCTTATCACTGTTAAGCCTTGAGTTTACGGGCTTTTTGGCGGAAGCGGTGGGATTCGAACCCACGAGCCTCTTGCGAGACTACCTGATTTCGAGTCGTTGGAACCCTTCGGCCTCGGCTGTCCTGCGGCGGCGTCTGTGAGCATTTGGAAACGCCGGAAACGCTGATTTCATGCGGGTTTGCGGCGGTTTTTCCTGTTATTTCGCGGCTTTGCGGAAATGGCCGCCGAAAGACGATTTGCCGTCAAAGTGTGAGCGCGCTGTGAGCGATAACCGTGCAGAGTGCAAATTGGCGGGTTGGCGTCGCAGTCGAATCATGTTATAAATTTTGTAAATATGAAAGTTTTTGAACATTGATAACATAAACTTGCAATTTTACCGAGGCCGTGTTATGATGGCGGCAGAGGTGATCTTATGCTGAAAACCGGATCGGAACTGAAAAACCGGCCGCTTTACCTGAACCGCCTGATCGCTTTTCAGGACACCGAGCCGGTGAAGATCGTCACCGGTATCCGCCGCTGCGGGAAGTCGAGCCTGATGAAGCTGATGGCCCATCATCTGCGCGAGACCGGGATCACGGACGACCAGATCCTCGAGATGAATTTTGAGTCCATGGATTACCGCGGAATGACGGCGGAGGCACTGTATCAGTATGTCAAGAAACGCCTGCCCAAGGGCAAACGCGCCTATCTGTTTTTTGACGAGATCCAACGCATCGAGCGGTGGCAGGACGCGGTCAACTCCTTCCGGGTGGACTTCGACTGCGATATTTATGTGACCGGTTCCAACGCATATCTGCTCTCCTCCGAGTACGCCACCTATCTGGCCGGACGGAGCGTGGAGATCAAAATGCTGCCTCTGTCTTTCCGCGAGTTTTTGGATTTCCACGGTTATACGGTGGAGAAACGGAGCGGTCCCGCCGGAAATATACACACAAGGATAAAGGATGCGCGCAGCGAAATTTTCGATGTGCGGGAGCTGCTGACGGCCTATATGAAATTCGGCGGGATGCCGGGCATAGCCGATGTGGGACTGGATACAGACAAGGCGCTGACGCTTCTGGACGGTGTCTACTCTACCGTGGTCGTGCGGGATATTCTCGAACGCGAGCGGCGCAGAGGACAGCGCCAGTTGACCGACCCGGAGCTGCTGCGAAAGATCATCATGTTTCTGGCGGACAACATCGGAAACTCAACGTCCATTACCTCCATCGGCAATACGCTGGTCAGCGAAAAGCTTCTGGATGACGACGGGCGGAGAGGAAAGCCGGCCGTTCAAACGATCCAGGCTTATGTGGGCGCGTTGCTGGAATCCTATGTGTTCTACGAGATCAAGCGTTTCGACATCAAGGGGAAAGAGTACCTCCGCACCCTCGGCAAATATTATATCGTGGATGTCGGTCTGCGTAATTATCTGTTGGGATTCCGCGATATGGATACCGGCCACGCAATAGAGAACATTGTCTATTTTGAACTGCTTCGGCGCGGTTACGATGTGTCCATCGGAAAGGTCGGCAGCAAGGAGGTCGACTTCATCGCAACCAACGCGGAGGAGAAAAAATATATTCAGGTCACGGAATCCATGAACGAGCCGACCACCCGCGAGCGGGAGCTTGCGCCTCTGCGAATGATCCGGGATAACTACGAGAAGATCGTTATTGCCGGGAGCTGCGACAATCCGATGACCCAGGACGGTATCAAGATCAAGCTGCTGACAGATTTTTTGCTGGAGGACTGAACTCCAAAAACCAATCAGGGAAACGGCGTCTGCGAGAAATCGCAGGCGCTGTTTTTATGTCCGCAGGCCGTTCCCGCTTTCGTCCTTCGTCCCTCGTCCCGCCCCGTGGGCGGTGTTTTTGCCGGCGAGAGGACGCACGCACAGAAGTGGGTACGGCGGCAAAAACTGCGGCGAAGCGGAGCCCGAGCAGGCGGAGGCACAGCCTGCGGATCGGGCGCCGCGAAGCCGCCGACGGGGTCCCGGGGTGTCCCCGGGCGCACACCTTGACGCCGGTTTCCGGCGGCAAGGTATAGTGCGTTATACCGCCAGCCAAACGCACGGCAAAAAGTCCGGCCCGCCTTGACGGGGCCGGACTTTTTTGACGGGCGGGAAAACGCGTTCGCGCAGCCGGCCCCGCAGGGCAGGCGGTGCGGGCGCGTTTTCAGCTTGGCGGGCGGTATGTGAAAAAAGCTGCCGACGCTTGCCCGGCTTCGGCGAAACGGAAAGGAGTTTCGAATTATGCCCTACGCAATATTGCGGTTTGAGAAACGGAAGGGCGGCCCCGCGACCGCCATCGAAAAACACCACGAGCGCAAGAAAACGCGCTACGCCAGCAACCCGGACGTTGATCCCGATCGCTCCCATCTCAACTATCACCTCATCCAGCCGCGCCTGAAATACTACGGCGAGATCCAGACCCGCATTGAGAAAGCGCAGAAGAAAAATCCCAAAATGAAGCTCCGCAAGGACAGCGTCAAGTTCATCGACACCATCATCACCGCCACGCCGGAATTTCTGGAGGGGCTGTCCGAGGAGCGGCGGCGTTTTTACTTCGAGCACGCGCTGGAGTTTTTGAAGCGCGAGGTGGGCGAGGATAACATTTTCTCGGCGGTCGTGCACATGGACGAGCACAATCCGCACATGCACGTCTGCTTCGTGCCGCTGACCAGAGATCACCGGCTGTGCGCGAAGGAGGTCATGGGCGGACGCGACAAGCTGGTGGAGTGGCAGGACAAATTTCACGATCACATGGCCGCGGAGTTTCCGGAGCTGGAGCGCGGTCAGGCCGCCGCCGCGACCAAGCGCAGGCACATTCCTAGAAAAACGCAAGTCTTGTCCATCTCTGATAAAATCGGACGTGTGTTGAAGCGCAGAAATGTAGGAGGAAGACTTGAAAAACCAGCGATAAAAAGCGGGCAATGCTTCTTCGCGTGGGCGTAAAACCACATAGTGCCAAGTCACGCAACCAGCTCCTGCGCATTTTTCCAAACCGCCTTGAAAGCTACGTAGACTGATAATAAAGTCATCTGGTTCTACATGAAGCCATTTATCAAGGCTATCGTTAGCGAGAACAATCCTGTGTCCTTCTAATTCCATATACTTTTTCTGCGCAATGATCCCATATCTTTGAGTCGCTGCCATCATTTCATCAGCGTCATATCGCAGTTCGTGTCTATTTGTAAAGAGCGCTTTTGCGGGAATTGTCTCCCAATCTGCTGGGATTTGAGAAAGCCAGTTCATACCGCTGCTCTTTAATGGGCGAGATTCTTTTATTCCTCGAGTTACTGCGTTGTTTATTGTCGCAGTCCTGTGCTCATCCAATAACGCTATCTGCTTCCTCTTCACTGCAATCAGCTTGTTTATCTTTGATACCTGCCAGTCGAGGTAGCGAACAATCTGGTCTTGCTCGGCGCGGGGCGGGACGGGAATCATCAAATTTCTAATATCTTTAAACCCAATGGACTGCCTCACACCACCACCAAAGCCGTAAAAAACTTTTTTAGTATCATAAGAATGCAGCAAATAACGCAGATAAGCAGAGTTTTCTTTCGTCTGTAAACAGGTGTATGCAGATGTAATTATACCAGTCTCCTTAACTAAACCTGTTCTTAAACTGGTGTGGTCGTTCTGAAGGTCGATCAAGCGCATAACAATATTGTCAGTATATAGCATCTGGTAATTATCATATGTTTCTGGAACGAGGCCTTCGTTGATATTCTTTTTTCTTTTCACCTCTCCGTAAGATAGCGTTAAAACAGGATACATTTCTCCGTTAGGCTTCTTGATTTTCTGCTCTGTCGCTGCTTGCGATAAAAAACGCCATTCCCATTTTTGAGGTATTTCCGGCAACCAGAACAATTCAGTTGATTTATATTCCTCATACCTCATTGTCCCAGCCCTCCGAGAATCTCCGCCATCATGCCGTCGGTTTCGGCTTCGAGGGCTTTCAGGTCGGCAAGGATGTCTGCCATGCTGCGCAGTTCAACGGGCTTGTAGAAATATTTGGTGAAGCTGATTTCATAGCCGATTTTCGTTTGCTTCTCATCCACATAGGCATCGGCAGCATAGGGGCGCACCTCATTCTCCATAAACGTGGTGATACCGCCCTCGTAGGTGAACGGCACGACTTCGGTGTCGCGCAGGTCAACATCCGTCTCACCCTCAATGGGCTTTGCAGTCGGGTCTTTTTCGGTGATATACGGGCGCACCTTTTTCAGCAGTGCAGCTTTCAGTTTCGTTGCTTTCGCAAACGCCGTCCAGTCGTCAAGCGGTGTCCCCTTCGGAATTGCAGCAATGGCGGCATCGTATAATGCGCGGTCGGCATTCTTCAGAACGGATGCAGGAACGGGTTTCGCAGGGTCAACACGCAGACGGAGCGGGCGCTCCACCGTGATAGACCAGTAACCAAACTCGGAGTTGTCGAAAATACGGCTGATTTCGCTCTGTTCCATCCCCATGAAGATACGCACAATCTCTTTGCGGATTTCCGGCGTGAACTCGCAGTTCTTTTTGCCCATGTTCTTGCGCAAAGTGGACTTCATGCCCGTGGCGTCGATGAGCTGTATCTTTCCTTTGCGGCGTTCTTCTTTCTTATTTGTCAGAACCCAGATATAAGTGCCGATGCCGGTGTTGTAGAACATATTCTCCGGCAGGGCAATAATGGCTTCCACAAGGTCATTTTCAATCAGATAGCGCCGTGCGTTGCTTTCGCCGCTTCCGGCGTCGCCGGTGAACAGGGACGAGCCGTTATGCACCTCGGCAATGCGGCTGCCCAGCGGCGTGTCCTGCTTCATCTTTGCCACATTGTTTAAGAGGAAAAGGAGCTGCCCGTCGCTGGTGCGGGGTATCATGGCAAGCTGTTCGCCGCCCTCCAAATAGGCGTTGAAACGCGTGTCGAGAATCTCTTTCTTGCCGCCCATCTTCTCGGCGTCCACCTTCCAGCTCTTGCCGTAGGGCGGATTGGACAGCATGAAGTCGAACTGCCGTGTGGCGTTGCCATCGACAGAGAGGGTCGAGCCATAGGCAATGTGCTCTGCCTGATCGCCGTCGCCCTTCAAAAGCATATCCGCTTTGCAGATGGCGTAGGTTTCCGGCTGAAGCTCCTGCCCGAACAGATGAATGGAGACTTTTTTGCCGCGCCGTTCTGCCAAGGTGAGCAGTCTGTCCTGCGCGACCGTGAGCATACCGCCCGTGCCGCAGGCTCCGTCATAGCAGGAGTAGGTGGCATCCATCACTTCATCCGCAATCGGGACGAAGATAAGATCAGCCATCAGCTCGACGACATCGCGGGGCGTCCAGTGTTCTCCGGCTTCTTCGTTGTTTTCCTCGTTGAACTTGCGGATCAGTTCCTCAAAAACCGTACCCATGCCGTGGTTGTCGAGCGCGGGCAGCTTGATTTCCTGCATCGTATCATCTGTGTAAATCGCTTTGGGGCTGAGGTTGATATTTGGGGAAATGAATTTCTCGATAACAGCGCCGAGAATGTCGGCGTCGATCATGGTTGCAATCTGGTCGCGGAACTTGAACTTCTTCAATATCTCCTGCACATTGGGAGAAAATCCGTCGAGGTAAGCCTCGAAGTCCGCTTTCAGCGTCTGCTTCTTTGCGCGGCTGGTGAGATCGCGCAGAAGGAACGGAGAAGCATTGCAGAATGCTTGCCCGGACACGTTGCAAAGAGCGGGCCACTGGTTTGTAATGCCTGCTTTATCCAATGTTCTCTTCATTTCAAGGACATCTGTTTTTGTGTCTTCCAACATAGCGTCCAAACGGCGAATAACCGTCATCGGGAGAATAACATCGCGGTACTTACCGCGCACATAGACATCGCGCAGACAGTCATCCGCAATACCCCATATAAAATTTACGATTGCATTATGTACTTGATTATCCATAATTTTACTCATACCTCTCTTGACGTTTATATCCGTTTTCGGCAGGATACACGACGACAGTTTCATTCTAAATCAAAAGGTATCCAACAATCCATACTTAATCAGCTGAGCCTGATACTTTTCGGTGGTGCCTTCGAAATAGGCCCAGCCAGTGTTGCCGTGGCAGCGCGTGAGTCGCCGATAGAAACGAAATAGTACAAGGCCAGCAAAGCGAGATTGCCCCAATCATAATACAGTGACTTCAATTCTATCGTAAAGGGCGTATCATCCTTTCGCCCTGAACGCCTTCACATTGTAATAGTTCCGGCACCGTGTCCCGCAGAACTCGCTTTTGGCGTGGGGATTGTAGTATACCTTCCCGCAGTTCTTGCAAACCTTGAGCGGCGCGGCGGGGTCGGTGAGCTGGGCGGCATAGGCCAGGCGCAGGATGTCCAGCAGGCGGCCGGCCTGCCAGAGTAGCTGCGGCGTCGTGCCGGCGGTCAGCTGGAAGCGGAGCCCGCCGGTGATCGCGTCCGCGTCCGCCGGCGCCTCGCCTTCACGGGCAGAGAGAAAGTGGCGGTAGAGGGCCAGTATCTCCGCTTGAAACCGCTCCAGTTCCTCGCCGTACTCGCGCTCGTTCACAGGGCGGTAACACGGGGCCACGCCGCCGCCGGAAAACGGGCCTGCGTCTTTTCCCGCGCCGAGGCCCAAAAGCCCGTGACGCGCCGCAAACGCGGCGCACAGGCGCTCGGCGTCTGGCGCGTCGGCCGAGAGCTGACGCCCCAGCTCCAGCGCATCGGCGACCAGCGCCTCCGGCTGCTCGGCGCAGTTGTAGGAAAGCGGCTGCGCGCCCGGCGCGGGCCGCAGATACCGCACGCCGCGGTACTCCGCCGCCTCATACGCCGACCACCGCACCCACAGCAGATTCAGATGGGAGAGGATGCTTTTTGCGTCCATGTTCCGCCTCCTTGTAATTCTTGTAATCACATTATCATATTTCAACGGTCGCCGCAAGCCGCGGCGGCCGTTTTTTGCGTCATGCGGCATTTTTCAGCAGCGTTCGCCGGACGGCGGGATAGACCCGCTTCGAGATCTGCCAGCCCAGCATAAAGGTGGGGAACAGCATCCAGCCGAGGATGACCGCCGCGGTTTCGGGATAACCCTCGCCGTCTGCGCCCCGCCGCAGCATGGCATAGGCCCGCTGAAGCACATCCCGCACGTTTCGCTCGCTGGTGCCGATGGCCTCCGCAATTTCATTTGCCCGCAGCTCCTGAATCGCGCTCATGTGGATCACCCGGCGCTGGTGGGGCGTCAGCTTTTGAATGGCCCCGGCCAACTTCTCAGAGCCAACCATCTGATAGAGCTCCTCCGGGTCGTCGCCAAAAATCTCGTTGAGCCAGCGGTTTTCCGGCGAGTGCGGCCTGCCGCCGCGGGGAACGCCCACGGCGTTTTTCTTCGCAAACTCCAGTTCCTCTGCGGTGCGGTAGTCGGTATGCTCCCGCTGCCGCCGGTAGAGATTGGCGGTTTCGCTGTCCAGCGCGTCCAGTTCCTGCGCGTTTTCCCGCGCCCAGGCGGCCGCCTCCGCGTCCCGGCTGTTCAGGTAGGTCTCCGCCGAAACCTCCGGGTCCATACAGCTGCCCCATTCACGGACGATCTTCGCGAGCTGCTTCTGCTTCATTTCTGCCCTTCTTTCCAAAAAAATTTCTCCGCTACTTCCGTTTTGCGTGTTTCCAAGGTCTATATATTAAGCCTTTGTAATTGATGTAATCATCATATACAATTACAATTTGAAAGTCAAGGGGCGGAAGGAGGAATTTTATGAGCAGAGAAGAAAAAATGGCGGCGCGGTATCGGGCGATGTTCCGGGAGTATCCGGACGCGCTGACGCCGCAACAGGTGCGGGAGATGCTGGGCGTGGGTCAGCGCATGACCTACGCGCTGCTGCGCGGCGGGACGATCCCCAGCGTGCGCATGGGCAGGCTCTACCGGGTGCCGAAGGTGGCGGTCATCGATTATCTTTGCAGCGCGGCAGAAAATACTTGAAAAGCGCGCCCGCCCAAGGTAACATCACACGAACCCACGAGAAAGGAAGGGATTTTAATTGAACAGACGGGAAGTTACCGGCAGCCTGGCGGAGCGCAGCGGCAAGTACACCGCCATTTTGAACCTGTATGACGAGGCCGGACGGCGGAAGCAAAAATCCATCGCTCTGGGCATTCCGGTCAAGGGCAACAAACGCAAGGCGCAGGCCATGCTGGACGAGCTGAAACGGGAGTACGGCAGCGCGGACGCCAAACTGGCGTGGGCCAAGCTGGAATCCCCACTGTTCGCGGATTTCCTGCAGGACTGGCTGAAAACCACCGCGCCCACCATCGAGCGCACGACCTACCAGAGCTACGAGAGCATGATCGACGCGCGGCTGGACCCGTTTTTCCGGGAACGCCGCCTGCGGTTGTGCGACGTGGAGCCGCGGCACATCCGAGAGCTGCACGAATCCATTTTCAAGGACGGCTGCAACGCCAACACGGTCATCCACTACCATGCGGTGGTGCGCAAGGCGCTGCAATACGCGGTGAAGAACGAGCTGATCGGCGAGAACGCGGCGGACAAGGTGGATCGCCCGAAAAAGAGCAAGTATCTGGCGGGCTTTTATTCCAAGGACGAGCTGGCCGCGCTGTTCGAGGCCACGAAGGAGGACTCTATGGCGGCGGTGATCCAGCTTGCCGCCTATTACGGCCTGCGGCGCAGCGAGGTGCTGGGCATCCGCTGGAGCGCGGTGGATTTTGCGCGCGGCACGCTGTCCATCAACCACAAGGTGACGGAGGGCAAGGTGGACGGGCGCGAGACGCTGTTCACCGAGGACAAGCTGAAAACGAAATCCAGCTTCCGCACGTTGCCGCTGATTCCCGCCGTCCGGGCGCTGCTGCTGGAGCGGCAGAAAAAGCAGGCGGAGTACCGCGCGATGTTCAAGCGCTCCTATTGCGAGGACTATGCCGATTACATCTGTGTGGATGAGATGGGCAAGCTCTTTCGGCCCAACTATGTGACCGACCATTTCAAGCTGCTGCTCCATCAAAACGGTCTGCGTCCCATACGGTTTCACGATTTGAGGCACTCCTGCGCCTCGCTTCTGCTCAGTCAGGGCATCCAGATGAAGCAGATTCAGGACTGGCTGGGCCACTCCACCTTCGCCACGACGGCGGACATCTATTCTCATCTGGACTTCGCCTCCAAGCAGGACTCGGCGGACGCCATCGCTCAGGCGTTCGCGCCCGCCGAGCCGCAGGAAGCCGAGGAACCGGAGAAGGAAATTGCAGAGGAAGAACAGGGCTTCGGCATGACGATGGGGATGTGAGGTGCGCATGGACTATGACGAACTGCGGGAGGAATAGCCGCCTCCACCTATCCATCCGAGGATAGCGATATGCTGGGCGCGGAAGCTGCCTACTGTGCGCTGGAAGCGGAGCTGCAATACGAGGTTGAACACTATGAGACGATGCACCCCGGCTACGATGAGTACCATTACGACCTTGAGGATATTGAGCACGACCCGTATGTGCTCATATCCATCCTGACGGCCTATCACGGTGGAGCGTGGACGCTCAATGAAGTTCAGGGAACGATGGCAATGCTGTTTGAAAAGCAGTATCAGCTCACGGAAGAAGTCATCACGGAGGTGCGCTATCGAACAGAGACACGGGTGGACAGCTACTCCTATATTGACCCGGATACGGGCGAATGGGTAACAGAGTATTATGAGTACGACGTTCAAGTGCCGTACAACTACTACATCTGCAACGTATCGCTGAACAACGAGAACCTGTCTCACTTGCCAATCTACATCATGGGGCAGGAGCAAGTCGGTATGTACGCCGTCTATATCTCTGTGCTCGGTAATCGACCAGACCTGTTCGGCGGAACCATTCTCGAATACACAGACCATGAGATACCCGAAGAATACCTTGTGGACGAAACCTTTGCCACGATTATGGAGGAAGCGGAGAAATACCTCGGCTACCCCTACGTTTGGGGCGGGTCGAACCCGACCACTTCATTTGACTGCTCCGGCTTTGTAAGCTGGGTGCTCACGAACTCCGGCGTACTCAATACCGGCAGATTAGGAGCGCAGGGCTTATACAACATCTGCACACCCATTCCCGCTTCAAGCGCCCGTCCCGGTGACCTTGTGTTTTTTACTGGAACGTATGATACGCCGGGTGTCAGCCATGTGGCCATCTATGTGGGCGACGGTTGGATTATCCATGCGGGAAACCCCATTGGCTATCTTGATTTGGAGCACAGCGGGTTAAGGAACAACCTATACGCCTACGGGCGTTTGCCACTATGAAAAGGAGGACTGTCTATGAGCGAAAAGCTCGACAAATACCGCGCAGAAAAGGACAAAAACAACGCGAAGATTACCTCTACCTCCAGCGAAGCGAGGAAGGCTTTGATTATACCTTCTATGACAAAATGAGCTTGCATGAGATTGACGGCGGCCAGCTTGATAATCCTGATTTATCTCTGTCTGCTGCCCGTGATGAAATCCTGCTGCTCTACGACATGAAACCGCAGACGGTTGAAAAGCAAACAGCGGAAACCACCGAGGCGGTCTTGTATGCTACCGAGGAAGCACCCAAACTGAGTGAAGTCGAGCGATGGGAAAACGACCATATCACAGGCATCAGTATGTCTACGCAGACGGTTGAGCCTCCGCTGGGAGGCGGGAATATCGTTGGGGTGACAATAGAAACCTACGACCCCGATGCGCTGCTGCCGCCTTTTCCCGATGGGTATGTCATGCCTGACGCAACAGTTTCCGTCGCAGACCGTGATGCTTACGGGTACACGGAAAACGATATGCTTCCGCTCTCACAGGACAAAGCAATCGAACTGTTTGACAAAGACCTGACCGTATATATGCTGCGTCCGGGCAACAACGCGGAAATGGTCTTTGAACGTGAGGACATTGACGGTCACTCTGGCCTTTTCGGTATCACCCGCGAAGAATGGGATGAAACGCGGGAGTACATTGAGCTGACAGCCGGACATGAAGTAACGCAAAAAGAAATGGATAACACCTTCATTAACAATCCGGCTGATGCCTTTGCCATCTATCAGCTCAAAAGGGCTGATGAGACGCGAGATTTGCGCTTTGAACCCTTGGCGAGCATAGAGGCCGCTGGGTTGACGGTTGAGCGAGACAATTATGAGCTTGTTTACTCAGCACCGTTGGAGCCTATGCCCCGTCAGATCGACACGCTGGAAAACATCTTCGAGAGATTCAATGTTGACCGCCCTGCTGACTTCAAAGGCCATTCTCTCTCCGTCAGCGACATCGTTGCGCTAAAACAGGCCGGTGAGGTATCCTGTCACTACGTTGACAGCGTTGGCTATCGTGAAGTCCCGACATTTCTCACCCCCGACAATCCCCTGAAAAACGCAGAAATGGCTATGGAAGATGATTACGGTATGATTGACGGCATAATCAACAACGGCTCGAAGCAGCCTACCGTGGCAGAGCTGGAAGCACAGGTTAAGGCCGGACAGACCATATCGCTGCTTGACCTTGCCAATGCCGTGCGGGATGAACACCGCAAGGAGCGCCCGTCCGTGGTCGAGAAGCTCAAAAGCCAACCCGTTCAGCGCGAACCCAAAATCACAGCGCCGAAAAAGAGCGCGGAAAGAGAGCTGTAAAATGGAACAATTCACTCTGGAAGAAATCAACTTGATGTGCATTTACGGAACGGATACGCGAGAGGGGCTTATCCGTGAGCTGGCAGCCATGTCCACTCATTTGGAGGCCGACGAAACGGAGCTGACGGAACTCACGAAGTCCGTGCTTAAAAAGCTCCATGCTATGACAGATGACGAGTATGCGGCGCTGGCCGATACGCTTATCCCCGACTACGAGGAAGAACAGGAGGAATAAAATGCCGAGCAAGGTACAAGCCTACGCGCAAATGGCCGACCATGCGGCGACGCAGATCACCGGCAGCCGCCAGAGCTGGACTGAGTTTCTGTCAACCGCTGCAAGGCTCTATAAGTACCCTTATCACGAACAGCTTATGATTTACGCTCAAAGGCCGGATGCTACGGCTTGTGCCGAATACGACCTTTGGAATAACCAAATGCACCGCTATGTCCGGCGCGGCAGCAAGGGCATCGCTCTCATTGACGCCTCCGGCGACAAGCCGAGACTTCGGTATGTGTTTGACGTTTCCGATACGGGCGGCGGGGTAAACTCCCGTCGCCCTTTCCTTTGGGAACTGAACGCAGAGCATGAAGCCCCGGTAACGGCAATGCTGGAGCGCAACTACGACATTCCTGCGAATGACGGACTTGCCGAGCAGCTTCAGCGCATTGCCGCACAGATGGCAGACGAGTATTGGATGGACAATCAGTATGACATCCTCCGTATCGTTGACGATAGCTTCCTTGAAGAATATGATGACTTCAACGTAGGGATGGCGTTTCGGGAAGCTGCCACCGTGAGCATTTCCTATCTGCTGATGAAACGCTGCGGGATAGACCCCGATGACTACTTTGAGCATGAGGACTTTCTGAGCGTTTTTGATTTCAATACTCCCTCCACCGTGGCTGCGCTGGGTACAGCCACAAGCGAAATCTCACAGCGTGTGCTGCGGCAAATCGAAGTCACCATCAAGAATTACGAGCGTGAAAGGAGCTATGACAATGAGCGAAATGACGTACAGCCGGAACGGGGACTATCTGATACCCGACATGACGATGAACGAGCAGAGCCAGCCGATAGGCAAATACGGGAGGATGCGGAAGAACTACCTGAAGGAGCAGCGCCCCATACTCTGGAACAGCCTCCTGTTGAGCGAGAAGCTGTTTCCGCACCTGTCGGAGATCGAGCAGACGGCACAGCGGCGTCTCGCACAGTTGATGAAGGAGCTGCCGGAGGCGCAGAGCGTGAACGAGAGCTTGAAGGCCAGCGACCCGATGAAGTGGGTGGGGCTGATGAACAACTGCAAGGCACAAGCCGAGGAAATGATACTCGCGGAGCTGATTTACAGCTAAAGCCCCAGCCGGAGCAGTTAAGCCTTTTCCCATCGGAAACAGAACAAATAGCGATGATTGCAGAAGCGGAGAGCGAACAGCCCTCCGCTTCTTCTTTGTCCGATGTGCCTGAAAGCATCCAGGTACATTCGGCGGTTCCCCAACAAGTCACTCAGGCAGACATAGACGATGCTTTGAGGTCGTGGAACGGTGATGCTGATAGTAAGCGGGCGGTTGCGAGCTACATGAGCGACCATGCCCGTGACAAGGAAACAGCAGCTTGGCTCTCCCGTAAATACAGCGGAAGTGAAACGCCGTCGCTGTATGTCGTTTCCGGCAATTCGGAGCCGGTGGAGCTGTCATGGCAAAAGGTTCAACGGAGAATAGCCCAGCTCATTCAGAAAGACCAATTCCTCACCGCAGAGGAAAGGGCTTACTTCGCCGATGCTGACCATGAAGCAGAGGCGCGTGTTGACGCAATGTTGGAAACAGCAGAGCGTATTGCCGCAGAGAGCGAAGTTGAGCCTTATGAACGGTTCTCCGTTATTGAGACTGACGACGGATATGCGATATGGGACGATATTCATGACGATTACTATGTTGACGAAGTGGGCGTTTCCGAACGGTTTACAAGCGAATGGCAGGCTGAAACCTATCTCGATGAAGTCCGCAGTTCCGTGGCAGAAAGAGAATCCGCAGAGTGGCAGTATATTGAGGAAGCCAAGTTGGGGCAGACGGAGCAGCGCCCCGAAGTGTCCCGCGTAAATGCGTTCTCCCCGTTTTCAATGGGAGATACGGTCTATTTGGAGAACGGCAAGCCATTCATCGTAGAGAGCATCACGGATATGCACATAACGCTCCGTGACCCGACCTTGTTCTATCCAATTCTCCGTGCGGAGAGCCTCGAAAGTTTTGCGCATCTTATGCAGCAGTTCCCGCAGCCGGAGCGAGGCACGAAGCCGCAGCAGGAAATGAGCGCGGAAACCGTTGCCGTTTACCCGGCAGAGGAAAACAATCTTCCCTACGATATTGTCATTCAGACCTTGCATACGGAGCCGGAGCATCCAAGTCCGAGCAGCGAACATCAGCCGGTAAACTTCCGCATTGCGGATGATGAGCTCGGCGTCGGCGGCCCAAAGGTCAAGTTTCGTGCCAACATTGAGGCAATTCGTACTTTACAGACCATCGAAGCAGAGGGGCGCACAGCCACGCCGGATGAGCAGCGCATTTTGTCGAAATATGTCGGTTGGGGCGGTTTAGCGCAAGCCTTTGACAAGGGCAACGGCAGTTGGGCGTCCGAGTATGTGGAGTTGAAAGGGCTTTTATCTGAGGATGAGTATGTTTCCGCAAGAGCGTCCACGCTCAATGCTCACTTCACAAGCCCTACGGTCATTCGCGGCATCTATGAAGCAATCGCCAATATGGGCTTTACCTCCGGCAACATTTTGGAACCCTCAATGGGTATCGGCAACTTCTTTGGTATGCTGCCGGAAAGCATGGCAGCTTCTCGCTTGTACGGCGTTGAGCTGGACAGCTTGACCGGGCGCATAGCGAGGCAGCTCTACCCGCAGGCAGACATCACCATTTCTGGCTTTGAAAAGACGGATCGCCGCGACTTCTTTGACCTTGCCGTAGGAAATGTGCCGTTTAGCCAGTACAAGGTTTCGGACAAAGCGTATGACAAGCTCGGCTTCAGCATCCACGATTATTTCTTTGCCAAGACCATTGACCAAGTTCGTGCCGGCGGCGTCATCGCTTTCGTAACGTCCAAGTTCACCCTTGATAAACAGTCGCCCGAAGTCAGAAAGTATCTCGCACAAAGGGCTGAGTTTTTGGGCGCTATCCGACTTCCCAACAACGCCTTTCGCGCCAATGCCGGGACGGATGTAGTCAGCGACATCATCTTTTTCCAGAAGCGTGACCGTCCTGTTGAGATTGACGCAGACTGGATACACCTCGGAACAACGCCAGACGGATACACCATCAACAGCTACTTTGTCGAGCACCCGGACATGGTGCTCGGCCAGCTCACCTCGGAGAGCACTCAATACGGACACGATGAATGTACCGTCATACCCATTGAAGGAGCCGACCTTGCTACGCAGCTTTCAGCCGCTGTCCAGAACATCTCCGGGCAGTACACGGAAGCAGAACTGCCCGATCTCGGAGACGGAGAGGAAATCGACACTTCTATCCCTGCTGACCCCAACGTCAAGAACTTCTCCTATACCGTTGTTGATGGTGAGGTTTACTACCGGGAAAACAGCCGCATGGTAAAGCCGGAGCTGAACCAGACCGCCGTGGAACGAGTAAAGGGTCTTGTAGAACTGCGGGATTGTGTATAAGCGAATAAGTTATACCCCATCTTCATGAGGAAGCGAGGGGAAGACGTGCACCCGCATATCGCTTTCGATATACCGGCCGCCTTTGCTTTTGCTGTATACCACCCGATCCAGAACGGTCTTTAGTAATGCGCTTTTTTCCGCAGGCGTGGAGAGGGTTGGGTACTGCTTGAGCACGGACTGAATTTTAGGCCCGATGGATTCATGCAGCTCCACATATTTCTCCGCCTGAACGGCCTGCGTTTCAGCCGTATCCAAAGCGGCTTTCGCCTCCGTGATGCGCTCGAGCAGCGTACGGGAGCGCTCCAGAAAAACCTCTTGCGTATAGACGCCCTGCTCAAGAAAATCATACAGCCGCCCGCGCTGAGCCTCCAGCTTGACGATAGCGGCTTTTTTGCGCTCCACGTCTTGCCGCAATTCTTCCACGTCGGAGAAAGTATCATGAGCATCATCGGCGACGACATACTTTGCAAGCCACAGACGGAGGCCGTCCAAAATAGCCGCCTCAACGACGTCGGTCCGGCTGGATACCGTTGAGCATCCGGGAGTCGGGCACATCAGCATCGGGCCCTTTTTGCTTCCATGCGGGAGCTGAACCATCGACCGCCCGCAGACGGAGCAGATAACCAGCCCCGCGATCGGATTCGTCGCCGTCTTATTCCCGGGCATCGGGGCGTGGCCGCGACGCTCTAAAATATCCTGTGCGGCATGATAGATTTCTTCGGAGACGATAGGCTCGTGCAGCCCCTTGACGATGGTCGGGTTTTTGTTGACCGGCATCGAGGAAAACCTCACGCCGCCTTCCATGCGCTTGACCAGCGGACGGTAGGACCAGCGGAGATACCCCGCATAGACCGGATTTTTGACAATATCCCGTACCGACGATGCCGACCATGATCCGCCGCCCGGCGCTTCCACGCCCTCGAGATTCCGCTCGTTGGCAATGGTATAGCTGCCCTTCTGCGTCGCCGTAAACTCGCGGAAGATCCCGCGCACCACGTCGGCCTCTTCCGGAACGATGGAAAGCGAGTATCCTTTTTGGCTGTGAAGCTTATATTTTTCATATCCGTAAGGCGCGGTGCCGGCAATATATTTGCCCTCCTGAAGCGAAGCCATGCGCCCGCGCTGCTGCCTCCGGTTAATCATCTTGTATTCCCGGCGAGACATGAAAAGCTCAAACTCGAAATATTCCTCGTCGGCTTCCTCGTGAGGATTATAGTCCCGCAGTGGCGTGATGATCTTTGTGCCGGAATACTGGAAGGCCTCGGCGACGATGCCCTGATCCGTGGTATTGCCGCGGGCAAGGCGGGCGACCTCCATGACGAGCACGCCGGCGCATTTGTTGGTCTCCACATCGGCGAGCAGCCGCTGCATCTCCGGGCGCTCTGCAATGGTGTCGCCGGAGACGACCTCTTCATAGATCCCGGTGACGGTCAGGCCGCGCTTTGCGGCAAGCTCCAGCAGCGCCGCGCGGTGCCGCTCCAGCGTATCATGTTTTCCGGTTGACGCTTCAAGATCCCGATCCTGCCGGGACTTGCGGAGATAAATATAATAACCGTCGCCCATCTTCCCATCTCCTTCCGAAACCTATTTTATTGCCCGTCTCCGGTTTTCAGCAGAGGGCGGGCAGTATAAGCGATGATTATTTCAATACGCGTACTAAAGCTTGAGAGATCCCTTAATTAAAGTACATTTCGATGCACAGATTTCCGAAGATGTACCAGCACAGGGCCTTTTGCATGAACCTGAGAGAAACGTTAAAATATTCTGCGAGATCCCAAACGTTGTCGCGTCCATCGAATATGGCCTCGTGAAGTTCTTTCAATGGAATAACATGTTCGATCGCCCAGCGATCGGCAATGTTTTCATGCTTTTGCCGGATATCGTTTGTGGCATATCGTTGTAAAAACTTCCGGTTATGCAGTGGCCTAATTCATGAGCCAATTTTGTGTTCTCATCGGAAGAGTTTCTTATTTTTTTATAATCAATTGCAATATAACAGGATTGATCCGATACATCCATCAAAGAAACGGATTCCGCTTTTTCTAATTCAAAGTTGTCAATCGGGATCCCGTTTTGCTCTGCCGTGCAATAGAGATCCTGCAAGCTGTTCAATTATTTTGAACCTTCTTCCGCGCCTTTACGAATTCGGCATAACGCCGGACATCCTCAAGGTCTTCTTTATCCATTTCAGGAGAATCACCCCAGAAAGCAAACATAATATCCTTATCGACAATTCTGCGCTCGCCCTCCGGGGCGGGTGCTTTTTTATTCCCGAGTAAATAATCTGTGGACACATCAAAATAGGCGGCGATCTTATTTAGTGCATCGCCTTGGGGAGTCAGTTCTCGCTTTTTCCATGTGGTTGGCGTGGATTTACTTAGCCCAATTTCAACAGCGGCTCGGGTCGGGCTTATTCCCTTCTTTTTACACAGCTCCAGATACAAGTCATAAAACACAATAACCGCCCTTTCATTTTGTGCATAAATGATAAAGTTAAACAAGTTTGCTGAAACGGCTTAAAAAGTTTAACTTGTTAGGCTATACTGTGTAAGAAAGCTGAACAAGTTGAACTTTATGAAGCGAAAAATCTTTGTTGGCGCTTAGATATTAGCATAAATGTTTAATAAGTTCAACATTTTTAAATGAGGGAGGACATATTTTTGTATGCTTGCACAATGGACGGCTGAAATTGTAGGCGAAATGCACCTAAGACACGTTACCGCCAAACAGCTCGCGGCAGCGGTGGGATGGGATCCAAGATATCTAAGCACCGTGCTTAACGGGCACAGAACGCCAAAGGGCGCGGAGGAAAAACTGCGCGAGGCCCTGAAAGCCATTAAAAACTAAGAAGCTGATCGGAAAATGGACAATCGGTATCCGAATAGAATCTGCCGAGAGGGGTGAGCGTTATGTATGAATTTAAATTTCCGTTTGAGCCGCCGCTGGAAGATTTGAAAATGACGGTAACCGCCGCCTCCGGGGCAAAGGTTTTTATTTATGATACCTGCTGCAAAAATTTCACACCGGAAGATAAGGCGCGGATCGATAAGAAGATTATTCAAATCTATACGGAATCTGCTCTTAAAAAAGCGGCGCTTGAAGAGCAGAACCGGGCGGATTCAATGGAAAAGAAGGATAACTAGAAACCTTATCTGAAAAATCAAGGAGACTTCCGTATGAGAACCAAAGGAAGCGACATCGCCGTGCTGCTCTATCAGATAGGCGAAGCGCCGAGGCCAAAATTCATCCCCAACACTCTGGAAGCCATGCAGGAACTGGTCGGCGGATACATAGAGACCGTGACGCTGGAGGACGGGCTTACGGTTGCCTGTTATGTCCGGATGTATCAATACCTGATACAGGCACAGGCGGAAGACCTGATCGATATGGATGAATTCAGGCTTCTGCTGCATCGTCAGGTGACTGAGGTCATTACTGGTGATACAAGCAGATGGACAAGCGAATACGTCTGTAAGCCTTCCCTGTTTATTGAAACGCGCGAAGACGAGGTTTACGCAGAAAACAAGGATATTGCGGACTATGAATATGATGAAATTCTTGAAATAAAGAGCAGTACAAGATCTCTTTTCCGCTCGACAATAAGAGTAACTCGTCCTACCTCTTTTGTTCGGGTAACGAATGTTGCTGGAAGCACAGAGTACTATCATCCGGATGCGGGATTGGTTACTGGCGATTTTTACGATGATAATAATGGAGATTGGATCGAAGCGCAAATAGAAAACTTTATTGACGATGTATATGGAAGTACGAACAATATGACCTACATGTACTATCTCTTTGGTGAATGGAATAGCACTTACCAAACTCATCAAGGAACGGACATGCGTAATACAGCGTCTAACCCCAGACTTTATTCTGCACACGAGGGGGAGGTTGTTACTGTTGGAGCAACCGGACGTATAGGAATATACGATGGCGATGTTACGTATTTCTATGCGCACTGTGAAAACCGTCAGGTCGTGATTGGCGAAAATGTCGAGATCGGCGATTATATTGCCACTGAAGGTAAGGTAGGTGCATCAGTTGCGCATCTTCATTTTGAAGTTCGTAACGGAAGAAAGACAAGTATGGGTTCACAGAATACTTCTTTAAATTCTTTAAGACCTTACGACTATATGTAAAAATAAAAACAAATTTGGGCAGCCAAGAAAACAGTTCCTTGGCTGCTCAATATAAGGAGAGATTGTTATGCGTAAATGGATAATGCTCATTGTATGCTTGGCCGTTATGTTTACCGCCTGCGGCTCAAACCCATCCCCGGAGGAACAGGATTCCACGGATTTGCAGATTGATCTGCTGGAACCGATGGACGCCACCAATATCGAATACCTCGAGCCGAACGGAACTTCCGTTTATATTATTGGTGTCAAGCGCGACAAAAGCAAACCGCAGAGAGAACGGATCGTTGCCGTATACGACCTGAACAAAGGAGGTGTGACGGTTCTTTCCCGTGATGATTCCCCGACAGATAATGCTCATAACCTGTCCGTCCATCACAGCGACGATGGAACGGATACCGTATTTACCGGTTCCGAGATTTTTACTGTCAAAGACTCGGAAATTCTCTCGATTCAGGAAATCGGAGACGAATACGCAAGGGAGCCCTTTGCGGATCCGGGAAATAACCGAATGGTATATGTCGGTCAGGATGATTTGGCCGTATATCTACACGATTTTGATGACGGCGCGCAGGATATAAAAATATATGAGGCGTCCGCCCTGGCCAGTGGGGAAGAAACGGAGAAGATTCTTTTTCCGTATAACCCGAAGTTTAGCGATCAGGGAGACAAAATTCTGTTCGGCACAGCGATAGGCGAAGCGGGTTCATATCAAAACGTGGTGATCTGCGATACCGACGGAGAAATCCTTGCCCAGACGGATACATTGCCGATAGAGGCGGATTTTCTGGACTTTTTCTGGTATCACGACGGTTTTTTCACTCTGGAAATGACCGACGCTTTCGACGGCTCTCCGTCGGGGAATGCGACCATTTTTACCCGATATGATGCGGCAGGCCGGCAGACCGGAAGAACGGTATTTGAATGCGTCGCCCTGAGCTGCCAGCGAAAAGCTTACCCGGATACGGATCTGTATGCGTTTGGCTACGACAAAGACGGCGCAACCGGGCTGGCTTTGTATGATATGGAGCAGGATCGGATTTCCTCCGTCTACGAAACGGAGAATTACATTATCTCTCCGACCGTTTCTCCGGATGGGGAAAGGGTGTTGTGGGCGGAAAACGGCGTGCTCCATGTGAGGGACGTCGCGTCGCTCGTCGATTCCCAATCCATTCATGTGATCGAATAAGACTGAATATTTATTCCGGCACAGAACTCCTTTTACGAGCGAGTGTCGTTTCTTATAACGAAAAGTCTCAGAAAACAAGGAGGAATTTTTCTTCCCCCTATGGTTGTTAGTTCATTTGATTTGGCGGGAGGAGAAAACGGATGAAAAAGCTATGTTTGGCTCTCGTGCTCATTCTCATGCTCGCGGCATGCTCAAACATGGTCGGATCGGTAAATTCCCTTCCTCCGGAAGAAAACTCCGCGGAAAACAGCACAGCTTCCTATTCAGAAGCATCCAAAAAGCTTCTTAGCAGGCGAGAAACTGTGCTCAACATGCTTGAGGAAACCCCAGACCCGCTTTCGCGCATAGAAAATCCGTCGCATAACGCTCCGCTGGAGACGGTCTATGACGAAAATTCCGCAAACGGAATCCCAAAGTTCGTCTATGATTTTATTTATGCCTATTACAACGCCTTTGTGACCCTTGAGCCTCCGGAGCTTGCCTCTCTCGGCGGGGACGTGGAGCTTCAGCAGGAGCTCCGTCTCCGTGTTGCAAAGCTCCGCAGGGAGAATATCGTTCTCAAGAGCTTTGCCGTTGAGATTACTCCCTATGAGGCGGACATCAACGACGCGAAAACATGCTTTGGTGGCATTTTGAGATGCTCTGTGAGTTGGGAAGCGGAAGGCAAAGGCTCCGGCAAAGAGGAGTTTCTCCTTTGGCTCAGTGCCTTTCATAAGGGCGATGAAACGACGGTGGAGGGCTGCAGAACCATGCAGCTTGGCTACGGTGGAGTGTACAGCCTTCTTGATACGGAATTTGCGGAGGTCACAGGCCGCTGGCCTGAATTTGCTGGAGACTTCGAAAAAATTGCCTCGGCGGGAATCTGCGAGCTTCCTTTAGACTGACCGCAGCGGCAACCGGTTGCCATATAGCTGTTCCAAAAGTGGGCAAGAGGCTTTGCTATAAAAGCTGTATGATAAAATACATAGTACAAATTAAAAATATTTCTGGCGGATAATTAGGCGGTTTAGATTCGTTTAATTTTTCATATGTATCCCAACGAATCATAACCAGTGAAAAAGGAGGCTGTTTACACTTGCCGGGACATGGCAGCATGTTCCGGATTGTTGAATCTATCCACATGCCTTTATTTATTGTTAGGCCTAGTGATCTTTGGGGTTTATTTGGTCAAAAAAGCTCAGAAACGCATGAAATCGGACCAAAACAAAAAACGGGAAAACCTCATTGCAATGCGATTTTTTGAGCCGGCCGCAAATGGGCTAAAGTGGAAAAAGCAATTCGGGACCAAGAGGCCACGAGTTTGAATCTCGTCACTCCAACCATAAAAAAGCAGGTAACCGCATTGTTAAGCGATTCCTTGCTTTTTTATTTTTGCTCTGACACCGTTTGCCGACTTTTTTAGACTTTTCCGAAAATGTGTGTTGATCAATGACCTGTAATGTGGTTACAGAATGCCATCCTCCGTACCCCGTGATGTATTGTCCGGCACTCCGAGGGCGTGAAGCATCAAGGCGTGATCATGTCAAAGATCATAAAATCCGCAACGATCAAAATATAGCGGTTTCATACGGAATTCAATATATACAATGATTCTGCAAGCCTCGTCAGCACTGCTTTGTTTTGAGCATCTTGTATGCAATATTTGTCATTGCCGGAGTAAGATGGCCAGAAAGGGGCGCGGATATACTTCTGTTTTGGCGGCGTAAACCATCGAGGATGATATCCGCGCCCCAATTCTGCGAGGGTTGATGAATTTCCGGCAAACCGGAAAACTTATTCAGCGCTGCGGATAGTCTGTTCGGGAATCGTTTTCCGCCAAACATCCGGCGTTGCTATTTATTGGTACGATTTTTAATCTTCCGTGCAAGTTTCCACTGCCAACTGAACATTTATCTTTGCCAAAAGCTTTGAAGAAAGAATATTTGCTAAGATGAGTGCGGTGACGCCGGCGACAAGTTTACCTATGGTGACAGGGAAAATCATTTCGGAATTGACTCCCGCGACAAAACCTAAATGGTCACCGAAAACAAAGGCCGCGGACACGGCGAAAGCCACATTCAAGATTTTGCCTTTGTCATCCATAGTTTTCATCATATCGAACATGGCGATGTTGTTTGCAAGGGTAGCAACCATTCCTGCAGAAGAATTTTCATTCATGCCGAAGATTTTACCGAATTTCATCAGCGGCTTTTTAAAGACACTGGTGATGAAATGCACCATCGGGAAAGCGCCAATGAGCACGAAGACGATGGAGCCTATTGTTAAAACACCGTAAAAAAGCTGATTCGTTCCGGTTTCAGGGTCGATTTCCACCATTGTGTCGAATAGAGGCAGCATGATGCCGGTGTTCTGCTGGAAGACCGCTATGGTGATGGCGATGGTTATCATGACGGTCACGGCATTTCCGAACTTGGCGAAGCCGTTCATCATCGCCATAGGCTTGAACCATAGGCCGACGGCGATGAGCCCGGCAATGATGATGACAGGGACCAAATTCAAAACAATGCTCATAAAGTTGATTTTGTATTCAGTGAGATTCATAAAAAGACCGCCTACCAGACAGCCGATAGGTATGGTGACAAGGCCGCACAGTATTCCGGAAGCCAGAAATGGACGGTCCTTTTCCTCGACGATCGAAAGCCCAACAGGGATGCTGAACACGATGGTTGCGCCCATCATTGAGCCAAGCATAAGGCCTGCGAAATTGCCGACCGCCACATCCTCCCCGGCGAGTTCCATTGCCAGCGGGTAGCCGCCCATATCACAGGCCAGCAGAGTAGTTGCAAACATCGCCGGAGAGGCACCGAGGAATTCATATACGGGGCCGATGAGGGGCTGGAGCACCATGCGCAGGATGGGCGTCATGGTAACGATACCGACCATTGCAAAACAGAGGGAACCCATGGAGTTGAAACCGTCGTCGAATTTTTCTCCATAGCCGAGTTTGTTTCCGCGTATTTTATCAATGGCACCGACCACCATGAAAATCATCATAATAGTCAGAATTACCGAGTTGACGGAAAGTTTTTCGAAATATCCCTGAAGCGACGCAAGGAAATGATCAAAATTTGTGATATGGCTGATCAGTTCTGAAAACACGTTTTTTCCTCCTTAAATAAAAATATTCGGTCAGGTCGTGCAGGAAGAGGCCGGGCTTTTTGCGGCTGAGTCCGGCGCTTCTTCCTGCTTGGCCTCCGTCTGGGGATCAGTATTTCAGCGGATTTTCGGCGCAAAACACCACGGCGTCCCGAAAAGCTTCGCAGGCGGCGTTACAGGCGGATTGGGTTCCGGTCAGAAGGGCTCCGGAGTAGTTCGTTTCGGACGGCGGCTCAAAGTATAGGCACAGCCTGGTATCCGCGGCTTTCAGCGCCGCGTCGATGCCGAATTGGGCCTCGGCCGGCGGCGCGATCAGGTAGGCCAGCGGCTGCCCGGCTTCGATACCGGCCATCTCCGAAAGATACGAGCCCGTTTTTGATATGCAGTGGGCGTAGTACAGAACCGAGGCATCTTCGTTAGCGGAATAGTAGGCCGCCTCGTTCCCGACCATGCTGATAGCTGCGGCAAGCCCGGCTTCCACCTCGGCCGGATTCGGCCCGGAGATCACCCCAATAAATTCTCCTGCATATTTTTGGGTGGCGCGGCCCGCTCCGCCGTACATGGATTTGCCTAAAACAACTTTCACATCGGCGCGTTTTGTAGCCTCGTCCATGGCGGTATAGCCGACGTCGTCTCCGTCGGTAGAAAACATGCCGACACTTCGGTGGCTGGGCGGTAAATTCCATTGCTTTTGAAGCTCCGCGCTCAGGTTTGGAATGATCTTTACCATCAACACCTTGGTTTCGAGCTTGTCAAACTTCAACTGACATGCCTCCTTATCGTTTGTTTTCCGCCGCCGACGGTCAAAGGTCAAGGCCAAGGCCAAGGCCCGAAACTTTCCGCTCGAGCATCAGCCTTACGATGTCGGCGATGTGGGCGCCGGCCTCGGCCGGCGGGGTACCGCCGCGATGGATATTGGAGATCACGGTGCGCCCGGCCTCCGGCATGCCGACATACCCCTCATATGTGATGTAGGCGCTCATGGATTCGCCGGTCGCAAGCCCGGGGCGCTCGCCGATCAGGTTGACGGTGACGGCGGAACCGAGAATTTCCGTGACGTGATCCATGACGCCGACCCGGGCGTAGCGCACGAAAAAGGGAGTTCCCGCGTCTATTCCGTAGGCCTTGAATCCCTGCATGATGGCGGGCAGTACGGCTTCGATGTTGGCAGTCACCGCTGTTGATGAAAGCCCGTCGGAGATAAATACCTGTGCCTGCGGGTGGTTTTTACATTCGGCTTTTATCCTTGCGGTAGTCTCCTCGTCAAAAAGCCGCCCCAGATCGGGCCTCTGCAAATACTCCGCTTTGGATTCGCACCGCGTTTTATACGACGGTATGCCCAGTTTTTTGATAAAGTCCTCAGGAACCTCTGTAAATACGGCGTCCACGGCCACGGCATGATCGGCACGGAAACGAAGGAAGGTGTCGGTTTTAAGGCGCGTGCCGGCACGCCAGACACCCAGCCGCGCCGGGGTTTTGGATTTCATGCGCATGTATTCGGTCTTGTTGCACGGGGCGGGTATGAGAAAGTCATCCTGAAGGCGAATAGATGTAATGTCCGGTATCGTTTCTTCTCCCGACGCTCTTTCCGCGGAGTATCCGTTTTCCGATTTATTGATAACTTCCGATACTATGCGGGATATGATATCGTGCAGTCTGTCGTCAGTTGTCATTTCAATTCCTCCTTATCTTTCCTACGCGGGGTCATTTGAAAAACACGGAAGCGTCGCCGGCCCTGTCGGTAAGCGCACCCAACTCGTCCATAAGGCCGAGATCCATCATCCACTTGTGGAATTCCACCACCGGTTTGCGACCGGTCATAATACGCATGGTGGCGTTGTCATGATAGCTGTTGTCCTGATAGCTGAGCATGACGTCGTCGCCCAAAGGCAAACCGGCCACATAGTTCGTACCGACAAAGCACATGAGCATGTCGATGATCTCAAGGTCGTTCTGGTCGGCATGCATATGATTTGTGTAGGCACAGCCGCTTCCCATCGGCAAGCCGCTCATCTTGCCCATGAACTGGTCCTCAAGATGGGCGCGAAGAGCCTCTCTGCCGTCGTAAAGGCTTTCGGGGCCGATGAAGCCGCTGACATTGTTCACGCAGAAAGGTTTATATCTTTTCCCGTAGCCGTAGGTGCGGGCTTCAAGAGTCATTTCATCAACGCCGCAGTCGGCATCAATGGACATTTCGGAGCCTTGTCCGGTCTCAAAATACATGAGGTTCGGGCCGGAGGCGATCCCTTTGTGGCGGATCAGGTCATCGGCCTCATCCAGCATTTCCGTGGTGATGCCGAAAGCGCGGAGCGCGGGCTCTGTCCCGGCAATACTCTGAAAGAAAAGGGAGAGGGGAGCCCCCTCCTTGACGGCCTGCATCTGGGTCGTGATATGGGAAAGGACGGAGGACTGAGTTGGACAGCTCCAATCCTCCATGAACTTATAGACGGCATTGGCGATACGCTTGGTATTTTCAACGTTGTCCTCCACCGGGTTCACACCGATCATTGCATCGCCGCAGCCGTAGGCGATGCCCTCCATGACGGCGAGCATGATGCCGTCAATGTCGTCGGTGGGATGGTTCGGCTGGCTGCGGAAAGCCAGTATCTCCGGCCGGCCAACCTCCGTATTAGCCTTGCCTGTAACAATGATTTTTTTGCTGGTGCAGGCAAGATCCATATTGCTCATGATCTTGGCAAGGCCGGCGATCACTTCGGAACAAAAACCGGAGGAGATGATTCTTATGTCGTTGCCACTGGTGTGGCAGTCCATAAGATATTCCCGAAGATCGCCAAGAGTCATATTCCTGAATTTTTCATAGAAATAATCATTCAGCCCATCGATGATGACTCTTGTGCAGAAGTCATCCTCATAGGGGACGGCCGGATTTTCGGTCAGGTCTCCGACCGTCAGATGGGACAGGACGACTTTCGCGGCAACGCGCTCCAAAGCCGTTTCCGCCGCGATTCCCTGAAAAATATCGCCGGATTTTGGCTCGTTGGCTTTTGCAAGTACATCTTTCACATCTTTGAACTGATACGTTTTTCCATACAGAGCTGTTTTCAATATCATTTTCTCATCCTCCTTTTACCTGTTTGCCATTGAACGGTCATGCCTGCCATTTGTGCATATCTTTTTAAGGCCAGCCTCCTTCCGGGCAGAGTCGACATTTTTTTGCGGGCGGAATCGGATAAAAAAGCCCGAAAATATGCTTTCACATACTTTCGGGCTGCTTCGCCGTTTTTATCCCGCCTTGCTTCGACGGGATACGTTATTCATAAAAATCGAAGGAGACTTTTGTCCCGGTTTTGTCGGTAACTATTTTTAGTTCACCGTTCAGTTTTTCATTCACAATGGTTTCCACAAGGTCAAGCCCCATGGCGCCATCCCGACGTTTGCCCGGATCGTAACCGACGCCGTTGTCCTTGACGGAGACTGCCGTAAAGAGAAACTCCTTTTTGACGATGACGGTTACGTTTCCGTCCATACCTCCGGGAAATGCGTGGCACAGCGCATTCTGCACAAGCTCATTCACGACGAGGGCCACGGATGAGGCGGTGCTTGCCGAAACCTCCACATCGTCGCCGGTTATCCTTACGGTGATATTTTGTGTTGCCGCCGGAGAGTTCTGCAACGTGTTTTTGCGCAGCAATTCGAGAACGAATTTCAGGGACATCGTCTCCTGCGTGACATGGACGATTTCCTCAAGCGTTGCCGCCAGCGCCTCAAGGCGGCCGGCCGTGTTCGCTAAAGTCTCCTTTGCCGCCTGTGAATCAAGATATTTTTCCTGATAGCGCATGGCGTCGGCAAACATATGCAGGCTGTTGCTCATTCGGTGGCGCAGTTCACGTATGGCCACTCCCTGCATGGCGTTTTGCTTTTTCAGTTCCATCATGTCGGAAACGTCCCGGATGATCAGAACATATTTAGTGCCGGGAGTGGTAAGAGGGACTATTTTGTAATCCAATGTATGGCTGCTTACGATCACCCGGCGAGGTTCCGGCGGACAGTTGACGGGATTGTCCTCGGCACTTATATAGCTTTCCGCGTCGAGCTGGATATTGGTCATCGTCATTCCGATGATATCGTCCACATATCCAAGCTGTGAATACAGCTGAGCCGCGGCCTTGTTTCTGCCGGATACGAGAAATTCGTCGTTGATTAGGACGATGGCCTCATCCAGATAGTCGGCAAACCAGCTTATGTCACCGACGGCGGGAAACCCCGGTTCATCCCCCGGAACGGAGTCTTTCCGGTCCTCCGCTTTTTTTTCATATATAAGGACGGCAATGACCCTTCCGTTGCAGTAAATGGGTTCCGTTGTCTGGACGACCTTTCGGTTTTCAACGGCGTTGATCACGCGCATTTCGCTGGTAGGAATGCCGAGGCGAAAGGTCCTGTCCATCGCCGGTTCATCCCGCCAGTTCATCAGCATCCCAAGAATATTTACCGTGTAATTGGACGGGACGGTTTGAGGTTTTGCCTCACAGACCACGATCGCCGTTTTACCGGTCGATGAACGGCAGTCAATGAAAGCATCGGATTCCGCTGCGTTTGCCAAAGCCTGAAGCCGGTCGTTATACTCTTCTATTTTGGCGATCTCATCGTCCGTAAGATCGGTGTATTTTTGGCAAAGCGCCCTGGTGACACTAATCATCCGTTCCACCCAGCTTTTCAATAAACCCTTTGGCCACGGCTTCCATTGAAACGTTCTTCCTTCTGCTGAGTTCCCGCAGCAGCGTATAAGCATCCTGTTCTGAACAGTTACGGTTTTCCATAATCAAAAGCTTGGCCCTTTTCACAGTTTCATGGCTGCTTTGCCGTTTTTGAAGCTCAACCATATCATTCCGCGCTTTTGTGGATTCCCCCGCCTTTTTCAGGCAGACGTCCAGAGTTGACAGGATGCGGCTGCTATCAATCGGTTTGACAAGGTAGCCCGCAACGCCGGTTTCGGAAGCGTTTTCCACATATTCAAGATCATTGAAAGCGGTCAGCATGACAACGCAACCGGAAAGCCCATCCCGAATAATTTCCTTTGCCGCCTCAATACCGGTCATAATCGGCATTTTTATATCCAGCAGCGCGATATCCGGGGAGAGTCTACGGCAGAGAGAAAGGGCTTGCGCGCCATTGCTGGCCTGTGCTATCACCTGATATGGTGTAGCCGCAAACACGGATTCCAGTGCCATGCGGACATTTTTGTCATCATCAGCAATGAGCACTGTCACCGGATTTTCGCATTCACAGGACATTGTGCTACCTCCAATAAAAAGCGATCAATTCATACACGGCTTTATTTCTGGAGTATCTGAACTATTTTGCTTACAGACATCTCTTTTTCTTTGCTCAGCTTTTCAATAAAAGCCCGGGCCTGCTCATATGACATTTTGTTTTGCTCTGAGATCATTCCAATCGTTTTTTCAAGCATAAGTTGTTCATTAAAATCCGAGCAGAGCATATCGAACTCATTGCGGAACATGCGCTGACGGCGTTTTTCCGCTAATGAAACCATTAGCCACGGGATCACATAATCGATTGAGAAAGGTTCGATGATGAATCCGTCGGCACCAAGTCCCGCAGCCCGTTCTACAAGAGCTTTGTTGTAGGCTGAGGACGTAACGGCAATCAGACAGTCTTTGTTTTCCTGACGGACATTGCAGACAACGGTCAGTCCGTCAGCCAAAGGCAATGCTGTATCAACAAATGCGATGGAAGGCGATTTTTCCTCAAAAATTTTTATGGCGTCAAGGCCGTCGCGGGCCGTGGCCAAGTTGTAATAGCCATGTTCCTTCAAAATGGTAGAAAGGGATTCTATATTCTTTTCTTCTTTTTGGGCGAGCAAAATGCAGGTGTTCAAGCACATATTTCCCCCACTTATAAAAAAACAACGTTCAAAACAAAAAGTTTAAGACGTTATCATCACATCCATGAATATACTACACCATATATTCAATTTCTATTATATTCCACATTAAATTTTTGTCAACCATTTTTGCTATTCTTGGCGAAAATTGGAAATAGACGGTTCGTAATAAATGACGGACATGGGTTATTATGGGGAAAAGGTATTGCGGGTGGAAAGCATGTTCCATATAAAGGGTGCCGTGTCGTTTGTTGGCTTCAAATCCATCCATGTGATAAAATAAATTTAACAATATATTTCCGCACGTTTTTAACGAGTGCATATGTGACCTTTTCATAAGCGAGCATCTTACTATAAAATGAAAAGGGGAGGGGATTTACTATCCTCGCTTGGCTTGTTTGGAGAGGCCGATATGTCGGCTTTTAACATTCCTTGGATTCTATCGGAACCCGCTCGTTTGCCATTAAGCCGAAAGAAGACGATTGACATCCACCTCGCTTTCAACGAAAAATACACACTGAAATATATGACTTTTATAATGGACCCGTCAACCCCCAAATGTATTTGTGGCAATCTTACAGGTAAAGATCGTTAGAATTGATTATTAAGGCGTTTTTCCAACCCCCGATTTTCTGGTTATATCTTAGAAAACAATACGTGTCCACGCTCTCATGGACTACCAGCTCAATGATTACGTGGATACCGTCATTCGTGAGCAGCAGAGAGAGCTAAACCGTCTCTACATCGCCACGGCGCTGGAAATCTACGTCACAGGTTCGCTCAATGTGTTTAACCACAGGACCAACGTCAATGTAAACAACCGTGTTATCAGCTATGAAATCAAGGAACTCGGAAAGCAGCTCAAAAAAATCGGTATGCTGATAGTTCAGGATCAAGTTTGGAATCGCGTCACCATCAATAGAGAGGGCGAACGTGTAAAATGAGTATAGCAGATAGGAATGAAATCCTGAAAACGCTGATGCTGTCTGTTTCTGAACGGAATGCCTTAAGCACCACGATAAGCCTTACTGAAGACAGTATAAAGGACTTTTTTGCTGCGGAGTGGCTGAATAAAATAAAGAAAACTGTTTTTGTGGCTCAGGGTAAACGCATATATCGTTCGTGATGCTTTGCCAGATAGGGTTTGATAGCAGGATAATCATTCCGGTTACAGTCGGATAAGCGGAAACCTTTTCCGTCAAGCTCATCTACGAGCTTCTCAAAACTTCTC
>Ga0268263_1000352_pt1 | contig 84867 bp, 83 predicted proteins | sample Biomet5_FD_190358 | JGI IMG/M metagenome (GOLD analysis project Ga0268263, IMG submission 190358) | Microbial communities from bioreactor (seeded with sewage sludge) at LBNL, California, USA - Biofuel metagenome 5 (SPAdes) (version 4) | ecosystem: Engineered > Bioreactor > Anaerobic >... | reverse complement strand
GGGAGCGTTAGAAAATCTGTGTCAATCAGGTAGTATTTCAAATACCAAAGGATTGAAAGATGGAATTTCAGATAGATACAGAGGCAATATTACAACAAATACGAGAGGGTAAAGCCCTTGGAGGAAAAGATGGAGCACTTGCACCGCTTATCAAACAACTGACAGAAGCAGCGCTTCAAGCAGAGATAGAATCCCATCTCACACAAGATTTAGTAAAGAACCGTAAAAATGGCACTAGCTCTAAAACAATGAAGAGTGAAGTAGGAAGTTTTGAACTGGATGTTCCACGAGATCGAGCAGGCACATTCGAGCCCCAAATCGTAAAGAAAAATCAGACCTATATGTCCGATCAAATAGAGCAAAAAATACTCTCACTCTATGCTCTTGGCAACAGTTATAGCCAAATAAGCGAACATATTGAAGAGATATATGGTGTCGGCTTCTCTAAAGCCACCATAAGCGCTGTAACGGATAAAATCCTACCCATGTTACAAGAGTGGCGCGTTCGTCCCTTGGAAGAACTCTATCCCTTTATCTTCTTAGATGCCATTCACTATAAAGTCAAAGATGAAGGACGTTATATCTCTAAAGCATTTTATACAGTCCTAGGTGTTAAAACAGATGGTAAAAAAGAGATACTCGGTCTTTATTTAGGTGAAAGTGAAGGAGCAAAGTTCTGGTTACACGTGCTCACCGATCTGCAAAACCGTGGAGTAAAAGATATACTCATCGCCTCAGTTGATGGACTCAAAGGATTTCCTGAGGCTATAAATTCAGTCTTTCCCAAGACAGAGGTACAGCTTTGTATTGTCCATCAGATACGCAATTCTCTTAGATTTGTAGGTTCACTCCATCAAAAACAATTTGCCAGTGAGCTTAAGGCAGTCTATCAAGCTTTCACTAAAGAAGAAGCTGAAAATGAACTGGATAAACTGGAAGAAAAATGGGGTAAAAAATACCCTATTGTTTTTCAATCATGGCGCAATAAATGGGATAATCTCTCACTCTATTTTCAATATCCAGAAGATATTAGAAGAGTCATTTATACCACCAATATTATTGAATCCGTTCATCGCCAGTTTAGAACACTAACCAAGACCAAAGGAGCATTTCCAAATGATGATAGCTTACTGAAACTTCTTTTTATGGGTATTAAAAACGCAGAAAAAAAATGGACTATGCCGATACGAAATTGGAGTCTAACCCTCTCACAACTCTCGATTTATTTTGAGGGTAGACTCAATCACGCTTTAAATTTATGATACAATTTTAGGAGCTACTGGATGCTGACACAGAATTTTGAACACTCCCTAGATAGGAGAATGAACAATCTATTAGACTTTTTTTAACATGTAATATTGATTCTTTTTATTTGAATCCTCTTTTTTGGAAAGGGCAAATTTCAGTATATACTCAAATTCTTCTATATCATCTGCGTTTAGATTGAATTTACCTGATACTATGGCGTAACGATAGGCTTTATCTATGTTTAGTTTAGGGTATCGAGCCACGAGTTCGTTGAATTTATCGGAGTTTGTGATTCTATGTTGTCTATTCCTATATGTGTTGTATGTTTTATCAAATAGTTTTTTTGATGCAGCTTCTAACTGTTTTCTGTTTTCTTCACTCTTTGGTTCAAATATATTTTTTGTAAATTTTACAAAAAGACTTCTACTGATCTTATAGCCATTTACAAAATATTCTCTGTAAGCTTTTTTTATCCAAGTATTAGCAATTTTTTCAAGCCGTGATTTACTACTTTCTGCTTTGATATTATCGATTTTATCCATGCCTTCAATGATTTTGGTGACTTCATCATCTTCCTGAGTTATATCCCACAAAATACCTGTTACCGCATTAATGGGTCTATCTTTGGCAACATAGGCTCGTTTAAATCCTTTATCTGTTAGTTTGTCATATAGATATTGGAACGCATCTTTTGAGTATTTGTGCATATCTAAAAGTGAACAATCTATTATATTTTTTTTCTTTGACATATAATTTCTCCTATAAAATGGCATCAATGTATTTTTTTGCTTCTTGATTCGTCACCTTAACATATCGATCCGTTGTATCGATTTTTGAATGATTCATCAACTCTTTAATAACAAAAGCATTAGCACCACGCTTGGAAAGTAATGAACCAAAAGAGTGTCTAAGCGTGTATAATGTAACTTTATTGATTCTATCGTTTACCTGTAAGCCTTGATTAAACAGAAGATCCATGGTGGGCTGTGTTTGCTTTTTAATGCCAATGTAAGACATATGTGAACTTTTATCTAACATTGGATTTTCTCGATAAAAGAGGTACTCTTCAGGGTTTAAATATTCTACCCATTGTTGCAATGCTTCACGTAGTCTTGAATGAATGGCAACTGAATAAGATGGTCTATTTTTCATGGCAATAAACGTTATTTTATTGAAAGAAAAATCAATATTTTTACATTGCAAATTCAATATTGCTTTTGGTCTTGCTCCCGTAAAAATTGCAATTAGAACGAACAAATAGGCTTTTTGTTTATGCAATAACGATTTTAATAAAAGCTCAATCTCATTTTCAGACAAAATTCGTTTACGCTGATTATTCAATGCTAGCAGTTTTACTTTAGAACATGGATTCACAATATTAATGCGATCCGTGAAAACCGCATAATTAATAATCGCTTTAAGTTGCGCTAAGTAGTAATTAACAGAAGCAGCACGATAGCCTTTTTCTATCAATTTTTGTTTGAATCTTTGTATTTTTTCTGCTCTTAATGTCAGTATATTATCTAATCCAAATACTGGTGAGATTTGATGCATATATTTCAAATAAGCATCTCTATGATTTTTCATATCAGATTTTTCGTTGAAATAATATGTAGCTAGCTGATTTAGCGTTATAATCTCTTGGAATTTATTTTTTTTGATGTAGAGAGGCTCCTCTAAATCTTCTAACGCAATCATTGTTTTACGTCTTTGTACGACGGCATCTCTTTCAGAATAACCGTTAGATTTAAGCCCTACTTTTACCCAACGTTTTTTACCATCAATATCCTTATATGTATAGTAAAATGATGTATCGCCGTTATCCAGCACCTCTTTATATACGCCCACATTTGACTTCGATTTTACACGAGCCATTTCTACCCCATTTCTACCCTAAAAAGAAGAGTACTGATGAATGTTGATAGAAACTGGTTATCTATCTGAGAAATAGTATAATGTGAATAAACGTCTATTTCAAGGGGTTTTAGTGGTTGTGAAGACTATTGAGGATTGCTGAGTTTTACTGATGAAAAGGCATGTTACAAATCGAAACGATACTTGTCTATCATCAATACCATGTTTCTTTTTTCCCTCAAATGCTCCGATTTTCAGGAGCTTTTCTATGTAATACACCTTTCTGAAGAGCTAGGTTTCTACCCTATTCCTATACGAAAGCGTAAATATTGATTATTGTATCAATTTTTGTGTTGTTTTAAAATTAAGATGATGAAGAGTTGAAATAAATCAATGTTAGAAGAAAAAAACGCTCGAACCGGGCAATTCGAGCGTTGATCTTAAAAATTGGTAGGTTCTACACAAAAAGGAGGTATGTGTCTTACGAGTAGAAGTATAGGCTTATACCTTAAACGAGATATGAACCATTCATTAATAAAACATAAACCTATAAAAATCACTTGCATGTTTTACATGTAAAGCCTAATCAATCCGTTTATACAATACCCAAGCGATCCATGTTGCCACAAGTCCCGTTCCAATGGCTGCGCTCAAAAAGACTTCTGGGATTCGCCATGAAGCATCTAACAAAACCATCGTAAGCACCGCACCTAGTACCATAAATAGGGCGTTTAAGATGTTATTTGCGGCGATGATGCGTGAGCGAAAGGCGGGGTCGCTTTGGCTTTGCATGATGGCGTAAAGCGGTACGCTAAAGAGTCCGCCAAAAAGGGCGATCAGTGTTAGATCAATGAGAATGTGCCAAAATGTACTACTTGAAAAGAGGACTTCGACAGGAACAAAACTCGAAGAGGTGAGCGCAAAGTCGATTCCGAAAAATCCCATTCCAAAAGCACCCAAAATGATCAATGAAGGACGAATGGCATGGTGGCTGAGTTTTTCACATAAGAATGAACCCACGCCGATGCCGATGGTAAAGAGACTGAGTAAGAGCGTTACGGTGGTCTCGTCGCCCACTAAAACGATTTTGACAAAGGCAGGAAACTGCGAAAGCAAAAGTGCGCCGTAAAGCCAAAACCATGAAATGGCGATGATGGAGAGAAATACCGTTTTGTTTGCGTACGCAAGTTTGAGCGTTTGTGCCGTTTGGGAGAAGATGTTGTACGAAAGGCTCATCTGCGCATTCAGAGAAGGCGCAGTGGGAATGTAGCGACTGCACACGTAGCCGATCAGCGCTATTGCCATGCCCATCAGACCTGCGATAATGCCACCATACTCTGAAGCGGCGATAAGCCCTCCGCCAAGGGTTCCGAGCAAAATGGCGCCAAAGGTTCCAGACTCGACCAACGCGTTTGCCATGACCAGTTCATTTTCTCCCATGTGTTGGGGGATGATGGCGTATTTGATCGGTCCAAAAAGCGTTGAGTGCAACCCCATGCCAAAAACCACGACCAACAGCAGACTAAATCCGTGCATGTAAAAGCCAAGTGTGGCGATGCTCATCAATCCAAACTCCAAAAGCTTAACAAGGCGCGTTAACGTTGCTTTGTCGTATTTATCCGCGAGGGCGCCTGCAAGTCCTGAAAAGATGAAAAATGGCAAAATGAAAATCGCCCCAATGAGTGGCGCTAAAATCCCTAGTGGCAAACTCGTCCATGAAGCGGCGTGAAAGGTCACCAAAATGGCGAGGGTATTTTTAAAAATATTGTCGTTAAACGCACCTAAAAACTGCACCACAAACAAAGGCGCAAATCGCTTTGTTTTCAAAAGGTAGATGGAACTACTCATGCTATCTCGCTTGCCATGGATTTTAAAGTGACATAATCGGTCTTGCCTGTGCCCAAAAGTGGAAGTATTTCCACGTGGACGATCTTTCTTGGTACGGCAATTTCGGGGAACCCGTTGCTTTGAGCGCTTTTTTGCAACGCTTCACGGGTTAAGTTTTTATCGGTTGTAAACAGCACGATCGCTTCGCCTCTGGCGACATCAGGGATGGATGAGCTCGCATGCAAAAAGCCACTGGATGTGAGCGTCGCTAGTTTTTCGACGGACTCTAGAGAGATCATCTCGCCTGCAATCTTGGCAAAGCGTTTGACACGTCCTTTGATCTGCACAAACCCAGCCTCATCAATGCTCACGATGTCACCCGTGTTGTACCACCCCTCGCCTGCTTCGGACGTCGGCTTTTCCAAAATGCCCGGTTTTTCAGCGCGCAAATAACCGCTCATCACATTCGCACCCTTTACATGTAAGATTCCACCCTCTTCAATGCCAGGAACAGGAACCAATTTATGCTCAATGCCCGGCAATATCTGCCCCACCGTGCCTTTTTTGTACGCCATCGGCGTATTGACCGCGATGACGGGTGCTGTTTCGGTTGCACCATAGCCTTCAAAAATGCGCAAACCAAACTTCTCAAACCAAAGCTCACGCACATTTTCAGAGAGTTTCTCAGCCCCTGCGATGACATAGCGCACTTTATAAAAGTCATATGGATGGGCGTGTCGTGCGTAGTTATGCAAAAAGGTACTTGTCCCTAGCAAAATCGTGCAAGATCTGTCATACGCGATCTCAGGAATAACGCGGTAATGAAGCGGCGATGGGTACATAAAAAGGTGCATGCCTCGAAAGATCGGAAGCAGTGAGCCTGCTGTCAGACCAAAGGAGTGGAAGATCGGCAGGGCATTGAGCATTTTATCTTCCGTGGAAAAATCAACGATAGAGCTGATCTGAGCGATATTGGCAAGCAGCGCTTCATGGGAAAGCACCACGCCTTTGGGTTTGCCTTCACTTCCTGAGGTAAATAAAATCACCGCAGGCTCTTTTTCATCTTGAGAGGTTGCAACAAGGCGTGGAAAGTGAATCGCATAAAGCATCAACCACAGTTTATCCACCAAGCGCATGGTTGCTTTGAGCTCTTCAAGGTAGACGATGCGCACACCTTGCAATGCTTCTAATTTCGGAGCGAGCTTAGCTTGTTCCACAAAAGCTTTTGAAGTGACGATGGTCTTGATCTCAGCCGCAGTACACGCACTTTGCAAACCATCCACACCTGCGGTGAAATTGAGCATGGCAGGTACTCTTTTCATACCTGAAAGTCCCAAAACCAGTGCGAGTGAAGCAACCGCCGTTGGCATCAAAACGCCCACCGCTTCTTCTTTTTGAGTGATAGGGTTTAAGAGTCGTCCCAAACCCAGCGCCATTTTAAGAAGCTGCGCATAAGTGTATTCGATCTGCTTGATGTCTTCCACGATGGCTTTCTTTTTGCCGTACGTTTCAATGGCATCCAAAAAAGTGCCGAAAAGATCGTTGGCAGGACGTGCGTCAAACGAACACTCTTGCATAAGATGGCGCATCGCTTCACCAGAGAGTAGACGTCTTTCATGCGATGTTCCCTCGTGCGAAACGTTGAGTTTGGTTGGCGTGCAATAATGCAGCGTAATCTGCGGAAAAAGCCTGTGCGGGTACGTCTTTGGCATACGAGAGAGTGTACTCAGTGTCGCTCCTTGAATCATCACAGGCACCACGGTCGCATTGGTTTTGACCGCGACAAAGGCACTACCTTCGTAAATCTTCATCAAACTGCCCGTTGTGGTGATGCGCCCTTCTGGGAAAATGACCACAGGTCGTCCGCTCTCGACCAGACGGATAATCGCCTTAATCGCCATCGGATTAGACGGATCGACAGTCAGATGATCGGCAAGCATAAGGAAAAATCGCACGAAAGGGTTTTTGGCGATTTGCGTGTTGATGATAAATACAGGCGAAACGGGCAACATCGCACCTAAAATCAAACCATCTAAAAACGATTGATGGTTGGCAATGATGAGCATCGGCTCATTTTTATTGGCTGTAAAATGCCCCTGAACACGAATTTTAAATAAAAAACGAAGGATGATGCGAAGCACTGTTTTGATCATGTTAGTTCCCGTGTAGATAATTTAAGACATTGCTAAAAGTCGCTTCTAAAAGCGGTTTATTGACCCAAAACCAAACCTCTTTGCCGATCTTCTCACTTAAAAGCACTTCGGCTTGATGAAGGATTTTGAGGTGGTGAGAAACGGTCGTGCGCGCCAAAGGCGAGACTTCAGCGATTTGCCCTGCATTAAGACGCTCTCCATCTTCAAACAGTAGAAGAATTCTTTGACGGTGTGCATCACCTAAAGCCATAAAGATGGCAGACATCGGTTTCCATTCAAGCGGTAAATCTTTCGCGTATTGCATTTGCATCTTATATTCCTAAATGTTTAAGTTTATCGACATAATAATCTTTTTTGTCTAAAATTTTTCTTAAAAAAAAGCGTTTTATGCTTTACATGTAAAGTATCTTACTTCAATTGTAAAACTTTCCGATAATTGGAATAAATAGGATTATTCGCAGGAAAATAGACCAACATCGCTTTCGCATAACGGTCAAACACATTTTTTTCAAGGGCGATGCAAAGGCGTTTTAAAAGCGCTATGTCGTAACTGTTCCACACCGTTGTAAATGGTACGGGGTAGTCGCTTCCAAAAAGCAATTTGGGGTGAATGTCGTTTTGCGTCGAGAGATGGCGCAATACTTTGGCGCGCACGGGCGTTAATAAGGCTGAAACATCGGCGTAGAGATTATCGTGTGTTTTTAGCATCTCAAGCAAGGTAAAATAGTCATCGTTAAAGCGTTTGGGGTTGGATGAGAATGCTTTAACGATGTGACGTGGCTCGTAAGAAAGTGCCATATGTGCGCAAATGACCTTCACACCCACTTCTAAAGGTTGGCGCACCATCTCGATGCTCTCGCAGGTTTTATACGAATGTACGCTGCTCTCGCTTCCCACATGAATGATCAACGGCAAATCAAGGCTCGCAAGCTTCTCAAAGTAAGGTCGATACCGTGCATCACGCGTGTCAACACCCCAATAATTTTGTAAAAACTTTGCCCCTTTAAAGCCTAAGGCATGGTACTTTTCGATCAGCTCTAGTGCATCGGGTCGTTTAGGGTTGATAGAGAAAAATGGGATGATAAGCTCTGGAAACTGCGCGTATAACGCCGCCACATCTTCATTGCTTGCGCAGACGGTTTTGTCTTTATGAAGAACATTGCCCTCATCATCGACCTTTGCATCGACGCCAAAAAGTACGATTTTTTCGATGTACTCTGAGCTTTTCACTGAATTCATCAGCGCGTCGGTGTAGGCTTTGTACGGCTCTTTTGCAAGGACTTTGGCGTCAATGCCGAAGCGTTTGGCAAAAAAACGTAAAGCAACTCTGTCGTAAAAGCGGTTGAAAGAGACTTCACTGTTTAGCAAGTGAACATGCGTGTCGATTGTTTTCATTTCTATATTCCTAATATCTTAAACATATTGGAATATTAATACATGGGAGCTGAAACGATTCTGAAAGAAAAAGCCTTTTTAGCACTCTTTCACGATATGAGAAAGTAACCACGTCATCGCCAAAAGATCGGCACTGCCACCAGGGGAGAGATTTTTTGAGATCATATCGGCGTCCAATTCTCGCAAAAAAGTGTCTAAATTTTCTGCGTTTGGCTTTACATGTAAAAGTGCTTGTGTTTGTGTTTTGGCGTAAGCGAGCCCTTCAACGCCACCTCGTGACCAGAGCGTGCTGTCATCTAAACGTGACATCAGCAACAACAGTGTTTTTTTAAGTGCAATCTCTTCGCCCTCTTCTTTTTTACATGCTTGGAAAAACGGCAAAGCGCTCTCAAAAATGATGTCAAAACCACTCTGCGCAATGCCACGAATGCCACTGCTTCCCGTTTCGTAAAAAAAACGTGCCCCTGCGCTGTTGGGCTTTACATGTAAAAGATCATCTTCGACCAAATTGGCGCACAGTGCTTGCATTTGGGTTTGTAAACGTTTACATGTAAAGCTCTGGTTGCATCCTTTAAGTCGTCCAATGGCTCCACAAAAAACGGCTAAACAGAAGATCATTCCTTTGTGAGTATTGACATTTGACGTGGCTTCAAACATCGCTTTTTCGCAGGCAATGCCAATCTTTCGAAGTCTTACGAAACTCTGTTTGGCATCTTCATGGGCATACGTTTGCGCGGTTTGAATCCATTGTATCACAAACGGTTTGATCGCGCGAATGCTTGTATAGAAGGTATGAATGTCCATATCGTGGTGTGCGCCACTGTTGGCTTGGTCGACCAAACCCGGTTTTGGAGTCAGTTCGACTTCGGTTTGCATGGCACGTTCACACCACAAAGCAATCGAGTGAGCAAACGCATGTTTTTCAACCAACTGTTTGATATAGAGATTTAATTCTGCATAGGTGTGTCTTTGGGAGCGCGCACAAAGCTGTGCTTCCTCTTCACAGGCAAAGCAACGACGTTTTGGAAGTCCAAGCGCACTTCGTGAGAGAATGTTTCCCGTGAGATCCAGCACATCAATATCCATCAAACGCCCGAGGGGATGAGTCATTTCTACTTTACATGTAAAGGCTTTGAGCACCTTTGCATCTACTTTACATGTAAAAAAAGATTCCGCTCCACTTGGGGAAAGTTTGCTTTCGCAGGCGAGTAGTTCGATGCCTTCTTCTTGGAGCATTTCCAAAAGGGCTTGATGCGCTATTTCGTGTGCGACAACCGCTTCATGCGAAAGTTTAATGAGGCTAGGAATATTAATCGTAAGTGAGATAAGCGATGCCAAAGGGTGGCGGCTTAAAAGCTCTTTTTGCTTCCAAGCACGCTCTTCTTTGGCGTATAAAATAGTCTCTAGCGTCGTTGGTTGGTCTATCATTTATGCCAATTGGCGCACGACGTCGATAATGGAACCATCACGGTATCGAATGACCGCAACCACTTTGTCGGTGTATTTGATCTCAGCAGGGACACCACATAATGCAATCGCTCGCTCATAGAGCTCTTCCATCTCAACGATTTGAAGTCCTGCTTTTTTAAGGCGCTCTTTGAGTTCCACATTTTTAGGATTGACTGCGATGCCTTGATCGGTCACGAGCACATCAACGCTAGAGCCAGGCGTTACAATGGTATTGACCCGTTTGGTAACGGTGGGAATACGTCCACGTGTAAGTGGCGCTACGATGATGGAGAGCTTTGCATCTGCAGCCGTGTCACTGTGTCCACCCGAAGCGCCACGGAGTAACCCTTTTGAACCAGTGATGACATTGACGTTAAAGTCAAGATCGACCTCAAGCGCACTTAAAACAACGATGTCAAGCTGACGCGTCGCAGCACCTTTGGAACTGGGGTTGGCGTATTCATTCGCGCTAATCTCAATGTGGTTTTTGTTTTCACCCAAAGATTTTGCGGCAAATTCATCAAAACTTTGGACATCCAAAAGTGTTTTAATCAGACCACGTTTGAGCATGTAAACCATCGTACCGGTGATACCACCGAGTCCAAAGCTTGCGTGGATGCCTTTTTCTTCCATCTTTTCACTTAAAAAGACGGTTGTTGCCAAAGAAGCGCCACCTGTTCCGGTTTGAATGCTAAAGCCCTCTGTAAAAAGCCCTGAATGTTCAATCACTTTTGCCGTATGACCCGCGAGTAAAAGCTCTTTAGGATTGGTCGTCATACGTGTCTCGCCCGCACCAATTTTGGAAGGATCACCCACCTCATCAACCACAACCACCGCATCTACTTGATCTTGGGAAAGACTAGAAGGTACATTGGGATACTCTTCTAAAGATTCGCTCAGAGCGATCACATAGTTTGCGTATTGCGCATCAATCATGGCATAACCAAGTGAGCCACATTTGGAACGACCTGAGTAACCATTGGCATTACCAAAAACATCGCATACTGGTACCCCTAAAAACGCTACATCGATTTTGAGTTCACCCGTTTGAAGCAGATTCACACGTCCACCGTGAGAGTGGATTTGCACTGGTTTTTCCATCAAACCTTTGGAAATCGCTTCACCGAGTTTACTACGAAGTCCTGAAGTATAAATCTCTGTTACCACTCCATTTTTAATGTGCTCAATCACAGGATCATGCACAGAAGCAAGTGAGCTAGAAGCTAAGGTCAGGTTTTTAAAACCCATTTTAGCGATCACATTCATCACGTTATTGAGCAGTAAGTCACCACCACGAAACGCATGGTGAAAAGAGATGGTCATACCGTCTTTCAACCCTGAACGATGAATCGCCTCTTCAATACTCAAACAGAGCTTAGCACGCCTGTCTTCACCTTTCATATGATCTTTACATGTAAAGATGGGAGCACCCACCGTTGTGAGCGTGTCTACTTTAAATTGTTTTTCAAAATCTTTCATTGATCTTCTCCTAAAACACCTGATGCACGGGCTAAATCCATAATCCATTCGGCTCTTAAAATAACAGGAGCATCGACCATCTTACCATCAAGTGAAATAACGCCAAGACCACGTGCTTTCGCATCTTTTGCAGCTTCTAACACTTCAATCGCCCAGTTAATATTTTTCTGTGATGGCGCAAAAGCGCTATGAAGCCATGGAATTTGGTTTGGATTAATCAATGATTTACCATCAAATCCAAGCCCTTTGATATAATCCACTTCGTGCATAAAACCTTCTTTATCTTTGACATCGGAAAAGACGGAGTCAAACGCACCAATTTTTGCGGCACGTGCCGCAAGTAAGATTTGGTTACGTGCCGCCATAAGCTCATTTCCCTCTTTGGTACGTTGCGTATGAAGATCACGTACAAAGTCCTCTGCCCCTAAAGCAATACCCATCATACGTTTTGAACATCTGGCGATATCTACTGCATTAACCACACCTAGCGCACTTTCAATGGCGGCTAAAAGCATCGTCTTTTTCCCTTGCCCAATGCGATTTTCAATATGTGAAATCTCTTGCTCCATCTCTAAAACATCATCTACTGTATCGGTTTTAGGAAGACGAATAATATCCACCCCTCCTCTGATAGCTGCTTCTAAATCTAAGAGACCAAACGGGGAATTGAGAGGATTGACACGAACGGCAGTTTCAATATCTTTATAGGTAAAATGTTGCAACGCATGGAAAACCATCATACGTGCAGAATCTTTTTCACTGAGTGCCACAGAGTCTTCAAGATCAAACATGACGGTGTCTGGCTTATAAATAAACGCGTTACAGACCATTCCGGTGTTAGACCCTGGCACAAACAACATACTTCTTCGTAATTTCTGTTTCATGATAACATACTCCAATCGGGCTCAGCTTGTGATAAAGCTCTTAAAATAGCAGTTTGAACACGCGCTTTAATCACATAATCAAGTGCACCTTTGTCTTGAACAATGAGTTTAATGCTATCCACTTTCATTGCCTTGACCGTCTCCAAGATAAGTGATCGTATAGCATCGCCATAGATCTCTTCGACACTACTTTCCAACTCAATTACGATTTCTTTCTCTTCGATGGGCATTACGCGAACAAAAGCATCGCTCGATTCCAGTGTTCCCGCATGCGCAGTCTCTAGTTTTTTGCTCATTTTACTTCCTCTTTAGACATCATTTTCGCAATCAACGCATACGTTGTCGGAGGGACCAAAGGGAGGATCTCTTCCAAACGATTTTCATGCATTAATTTCCTGACTCTCGAAGCCGAAATTGGCTCACCACCGTACTCAATGCGTCCTAACTCTACCACCTCAATGGGTGGAAATTCACTTGGGCGGACGAGTAGCTTTTTCATCTGCTGATTGTACTCATTTGTCACGGTACAGAAAGGTTCAACGCCTACATATCGGTGCGTAATGCCCAATTGTGGGGCAAGATGATTTCTAAAGATATTCAGATCCAACTCCGTATAAAGTGAATCAATCTGGCGTTTGTCCTTAATAAAATAGGTCGGAAACGTCGCTTTAGAAATAATATAGTCTGAACCCTCATGTATCGTGAGGTTTTCAAGATCTTCCAGGCCTTCACAAATCAGGCGGTAACGATCTTTAAACGTAAAGAAGGAAGCATCTTCCTTCACCACAAACAGATGTACCCATTCGGAGCGTTCACACGCTTGCTCCACCAAATAACGATGCCCTAAGGTAAACGGATTTGCATTCATCACAATGCTACCAACCACATCACCGGTATGTTTATACTTACGCAATCTTTTTTTATACAGATCGATATTATAGCTGTTCTCCATCAAAATAACGTGATGATTTGCTTGTTCGATATACTTAAAGCCACACGATTCAAATACCTCCTGATAATCTGGCTTCGTAAATAAAAACAGATCATGCCTTCCTTCACGAAATGCCACCTTTAAAAGTTCACTCATGAGACTGAGCGCCAAGCCTTCTCCACGCATACTTTCATCCAGTGCAATGTTCTTAAGCACTCGACCACTTAGACCTCCGCACGCTACAATACGGTCATCTTCTTTGGCAATCACAAAAATTTCAACATCTTCTGACATCTCTAAATCAACACTTTGCAAGAAGTCATTGATCTTTTGTCTTCTTACGGTACTGGTTTGAGGGACTTCAGAAAAAACAAAACTCATCGACCCTCTTTCTTATGCAACACCTTCACAAACATGGGCGCAACACTCATGACCAACAACATCCTCACAATATGATGAAGGGCAACATACGGCAAATTTGCCCCTACAATAATGGCGATCACATTCATCTCTGACTGCCCGCCGGGAGAAAAGGCTAACATAATCGAGAGCAGTGGAAAATCAGTCATCCATGAAACAATCGCAATAAAAAGGGATGAGACGATCAGTAAAACGAAAAAATAGCCTAACGTTTGCGCTAAAACTTTGACAATCTCTTTAAGTGTAACCCCCACAAACACAAAACCAACCGTAGTACCTAAAATGAGTTGAATGACTTTAATCACTTCATTAGGAGGACGTGAATAGACAAGCCCTGAGCCATAAATCAGTGCGCCTAAAAACATCGGACCAATCATCGTACCACCCGGAATTTTGAGCTTTAAAGCACCCCACCAGCCTAAAAGTGCACAGAAAGTTAGGATAATCATATCGTGAGGATCACTGTTTAAAAGCGGTTGAGTGATGCTTGCTCTACCATCTAACGAAACATGCGACATCGCTTGAATAATAAAGGGAAGTGTAAAAACGATAAACAGCAGTCGTGACGATTGAGTGAGTGTCACTCTATAGACATTGGCACCCATCGATTCAGCCAACATGACCATTTCAAGCAGTCCTCCTGGCATGGCACTAAAATAGGCTGTCATCTTATCAAACTTCAGCCACTTCCAATAATAGAGCATGCCACAAAAGGTGACGACAATGACAAAAGGAAGAATTAAAACGAGACTGGAGATAAAATCACCCAAATACTTCAAAATATCGGGATGAAAAGCACTCCCAATAGTAATGCCTAAAACGGCGCGTGCAGGAGCGGAAAACATTTTAGGAGAACGAAGAGAAAGAGCCTCAAAACGACTGGCAATAGCAATGGCAACAATAGCACCCAAAAGCCATGGTAAAGGCGTTTTTAAATACGAAAAGATTATGGCACCTATTAACCCTATTAACAATGATGTTAGAAGAGGAAGAGAGCGTTTAAGCCATGGCATTGAATAATCCAAAAATAGTTTAGGTAAACCCAAAAATAGTATCTTCTTTTTCATTAAGAAGAGATAATGAAAAAGAGTAGAAAAATGGCTAAAAATGGTCTTTTTGATGCGTATAAACGCGATTTAAGAGAGGATAACACTACTCCAATACAGCCCTTCTCATTCTTTACATGTAAAGATATTAGGAGCAAAGTATTCGTTGTAATTTTAAGCCAAAATAAAACGTAGATACAACAATTAACGACAAAAGAATTAAGAAAGCATCCCAGCCTAAATACTGATAAAAAACACCCGGAGCAAATGTTCCTACGGTTCCACCTGCATAATAAAAAGAGAGATACAATCCATTGGAAATGGCACGGTTTTCAAGCGCTAGTTTGCTAATAAGTCCTGAAGCTACAGAATGAATAATAAAAAAGCCTGCACAAAAGACAAACATACCGCCAAACATCACCATGTAGTTATTCACATGAAACACTTGTAATCCTACAAGGTAGGTAAAAATACCGATGATAATCGTCTTAGTCTCATTTCCAAAAAGACGGATCATCCATAAAACACGAATGGAGATAATAAAACCGATGATATACCCCGCATACATCATGCCTACTTTTCCATACCCAATCGTTGAACTGAGATTTTTAAGTTGAAAAGGCAAAAAATTAAGCAGTGCTTGAAAAACAAAGAAGATAAAAAACATCAGGGCATAAATGTTAAAAAACGTTTTGTTTTTCAATATATCCAATACTTGGGAACGTTTTGGTTTGACAAAATCCACTTTGAGTTCTTCGCTAAGAAAACTCAGGGCTCCAAACATCACAATTAACGCTACCCCTAAGAAAACAAAAAAGAGCCTCCAACCAAACAGATCACTGAGTATACCTGAAAGCAGTCGCCCTAAAAATCCCCCCAAAATCGTTGCACCAATGTAGTAGCCTATAGACTGTTGCACCTTCTCTTTGGGCGTAATAAAGCCAATATAACTCATTAAAGAGGTCAAGACGGCAGGAATCAAAATACCCTGTAAAGCACGAATAGCAAGCAATACAGAATACGTACTGCTCCATGAAAAACAAAGCTCTAAAATTCCTAACATTAAAACAGCATTTCTCAAAAAGAGTTTGGATGAAAACGTCTCCAAAATATAACCATAAAAAATAGGCGCAAAACCTAGTGGCAACATAATGACCGTGGTAAAGATGACCGCCTCAAAACGGCTTAAGTCAAACTCTTTTTCAAAAAGCGGTTGGATGGGCTGAACAGCGTAGAGGGTACAAAGGGTAAAGATCGTACAAAGATAAATGATAAGGAGTTGGTGGTGAATAAGAAAATAAGAAAGGGAGCCTTTGCCCCCTTCTCTATTTATAATTGTCAATTTCAAAATCCCAGAAAAACTTAATCCACTCGGTTGTTTCACGAGCAGTAAAATCGGGACGAAGCAACGCTTTTTCTTTGTAAAATACCGAAGCAATTTTAAAATCAATTTCAGGGTATTGTGCCCTCAAAACACGCTCTATCTCGATCATCGTCTCACCACTGTCAATGATATCATCAACAATAATAACACGTTTGGCTCTGCTTAAATCAGGGATATTAAAGATGTTGATGGTATCTAGCTTCCTCGTCTCTTCATAATGCACCGAATTGATGGAGTAAAGGTCGCGCATCTCCAACGCTACTGCTAAAAAATGACCTAAGGTCATACCACCACGAGCCACCGCCAAAATAACATCAGGCGCATAAGGCTTGATCTCTTTTGCAAGGGTGTTCACATCTTCTTTAAACTCTTCATAACTGTAGTAACGCAAATTAATGTCCTTCCTGTACGATAAATACGGTTAAACTGACAAACGTCAGAAACAAAATTCCAAAGTTAATATCTTTAAACTCTTTTTTGATCAATTTGATGAGTACATATGAAATCAAACCAAATGCCAAACCGTTGGTAATTGAAAAGGTTAAAGGCATCATAATGACAATCAAGAAAGTCGAAACTGCAATGGCGGTATCTTTAAAATTAATGTGGGAAAGCTCGCCAAACATCAAAACACCGACCATGACCAAAACAGGATAGATCGCGTTTTCAGGAATAGCTTTAAACAAAGGCATCATAAACAATGTCAATACAAAACAAAGTCCTGTCACCACTGCCGTTAATCCTGTTCGTCCCCCCTCTTCAACACCTGCCGCACTTTCAACAAATGCCGTTGTCGTTGAAACACCTACCACCGCACACACGGTACTTGCAAGGGCATCTACTTCTAATGTTTTTTGAAGCTCTTTTCCATCATCTTTAAAAAGCCCTGCACGGAACCCAACGCCTGCAAGCGTTCCTAAGGAGTCAAACAAATCGGTAATCAAAAAAGTAATAACTACAGGGAACAAAGAAAAGGTCAATGCACTTTTAACATCAAGTTCAAAGGCAATAGGACTCACTGAAGCAGGTAGTGAGAAAAATTCTGTTGGGTAAGGAGCGATGCCTAAGACCCATGCCACAATGGCCGTTGCGACAACAGCTAAGATAAATGCGCCTTTGAGTTTCCATGAGTAGAATGCAAACACTAAAACAAGGCCTAAAACACCCAGCAATACACTTGGGTTTTTAAAATTGCCTACGCCCACTAAAACCGCAGGATTGGCAATGACCATCCCCATACTTTTAAGCCCAATAAAGGCAATAAATGAGCCAATACCCGCACTAATCGCACGTCTAAGATCGTGTGGCACACTCTTCATAATCCACACCCGAAGCGGGGTTAAAGAGAGAACGAGGAACAAAAGACCTGAAAGAAATACAACACCAAGAGCGGTTTGCCAAGGCACTTTCATACCTAAAACCAAACCAAACGTAAAATAAGCATTAAGTCCCATACCAACGCTCATGGCAATAGGCGTATTTGCCCAAAGACCATTAAGAATGGATGAAAAAATCGTGATCAAAGCCGTTGCGGTGATCAACGCTTCCATTGGCATACCTGTTTTACTCATAATAATAGCATTGACAGGTACGATGTACATCATGGTCAAAAACGTCGTAAACCCAGCCGTAAACTCGGTTTTAACCGTTGTACCATTTTTTTCCAGTTTGAAAAAGTCCACCAAAGTAGATCCTTTAAATTAAGATATTAATACGTCTTGAGTTCGTTATAGAGACTATCGCGTTCCACGGCAGTAAAACCGCTCGTTTCGATCAACTCTAAAATACTTTGCATTCCAAGGCCTTTGGCACTGTTAGCACCTGCGGCAGATTGGATGGATTCCACTTCAATCGTACCATCCAGATCATCCGCGCCATATTCCATGGCAACAAGAGCGAGATTGATCGTTGAAGTTGCCCAGTAGGCTTTGATGTGGTTGATATTATCAAGCATCAAACGGCTGATGGCAAAGGTTTTAAGAATTTCGGTAGAGCTTAAAAAATCGTCTACATGTAAATAGTTATTGTCACGTTGATAGACAAGAGGAATAAATGCATTAAAGCCATGAGTGCGATCTTGTAGGTCACGAAGACGAAGCATATGATCGATGCGGTGTTCGCGTTTTTCCACATGCCCGAAAAGCATCGTGGCATTGGACTCATGCCCTTTTTTGTGCCAAAGTTCATGAATATGCAACCACTCCGTTGAGCTGACTTTTCCTTTGCAGATGTACTCACGCACACCCTCATCAAAAATTTCAGCACCACCACCGGGCATCGAATCCACACCATGCGCAATCATCTTGTCAATGACTTCTTCGAAACTGAGATGATATTCTGTTGCCAAAAAATTGATCTCAGCTGCTGTCAAAGCCTTTACATGTAAATGAGGGAAACGCTCTTTGATTTTAGAAAAAATCTCCAAATACCACTCAAGTCCCGTGGCAGGATTGTGCGCAGAGACCACGTGCACTTCGGTAATGTGGTTGTCTTTCACGGAGTGATCTAAAATCTTTAAAATCTCTTCGTGGGTCATCGTGTAGGGGTTGGGATTTTTACGGTTGGCAGAAAAAGCGCAAAATTTGCAGATGTCTTTGCAGATATTGGTGGGATTAATATGTCGGTTGACATTGAAAAAAACTTTGTTTCCATGAAGATTTTTGCGTCTTTGGTTAGCATATTTACCTAACGTAAAGAGGTCAAGATCGTAGAGCGCTATACCATCTTCAAGGCTTAAGCGTTCGTTATTTTCGAGTTTTTCGATAAGCGTCATAGGTTACTTTCATCATTTGAAATAAAGATGGATTTTAGCAACTTTTTTTGTAAAGAGAGGTTAAAAATTTCAAAGTACAAAAGAAGGGAAGAAAAGTACCATAAGGAGACTCTCTTCTTCCCTCTTAAGCTTATAAATAATCTTCAGGCTTATAATTCTCCACGACAAAATCAATATCTTTATCGCCTCGTCCGCTCAAATTAACCAAGATGGACTCATAGGGTTTTTCTTTCGCCAACTTCATTGCAAATGCCACCGCATGCGCACTTTCAAGTGCAGGGATAATGCCTTCGTAATGAGATAGATCATAAAAAGCTTGAATGGTTTCTGCATCATTGGCGATGCCGACTTTTGTGCGAGAAATAGAGTTTAAGTAAGCATGCTCTGGACCGACAGAGGGGTAGTCAAGTCCACTCGCTACTGAATGAACCGCGGCGGGTTCGCCCTCTTCATTTTTAAGCATAATGGAGTTAAAACCATGCAGTATGCCTTCGCTTCCATACGTCAAACTTGCGGCATGTTCGCCCAGTTTTGTCCCTTTGCCGCCTGGTTCAACACCGTACATTTCACACGGGTCTTCAATGAATGCGGAAAAAAGTCCCATGGCATTACTGCCACCACCAACACACGCGACTAAATTATCAGGCAAATTGCCTGTCATCTCTAAAAATTGCTCTCTGGCTTCGATGCCAACGACACTTTGAAAGTCACGTACCATCATCGGAAATGGATGAGGGCCTACAACAGAGCCGATGCAGTAGATGCTGTTTTCGGGGTCTTTTAAGTAAGCAACAAACGCTGAATCGACCGCTTCTTTGAGTGTTTTAGCCCCAAAACTCACGGATACAACTTTTGCTCCAAGAACACGCATACGTACGACGTTGGGGTGTTCTTTGGCAATATCCACTTCACCCATATGAATCTCACACTCAAGTCCAAAATAGGCTGCTGCTGTGGCGAGTGCTACACCGTGTTGCCCTGCTCCAGTTTCAGCGATGAGTTTTTTCTTGCCTAAATACTTAGCCAAAAGTGCTTCACCCATGCAGTGGTTGAGTTTGTGTGCTCCTGTGTGGTTTAAGTCTTCGCGTTTAAGGTAAATGCGTGCGCCGCCAACATATTCACTGAGGCGTTTGGCGTAATACACAGGGGTTGGTCGACCTTGATAATGTTTGCGAATATCGCGAAGCTCGCGGATAAAATCATGCGAATTACCAATGGTTAAGTACGCTTCTTCAATCTTCTTAAATTGCGCTTCGAGTTCAGGTGGTAAATAGGCTCCACCAAATTTTCCAAAATAGCCTTTTGCATCAGGGAAAGCTCTTAAATACGGCTTTTGCATCAAATATATCCTTTACATGTAAAGTTTGAGAGTCTCTAATTTGAGAGTATTATAGCTTAGATTTCATAAGGTTAAATGGGGGGAGAATAGAATGGTGGTCCGTGTAGGCTTCGAACCTACGACCCCATCATTAAGAGTGATATGCTCTACCAACTGAGCTAACGGACCATGTTGCAAGATTGAAATTCTACTCCTCTCTTGATAAAACGAATGTTAATGTGTAAATTTTCTTTCCTAGCGCAATTTTGTCACGATTTTATTACATATTTTGCTAGAAGCAAGCTCTTTTTTTGTATCATATCCCATACGTTTTTTGAGGAATAATGCATGGAAATCGAAGAGATTATTGAAGACCTAATTGACAAAAATGCGGATGATTTTGAAATATCAAAGCTCATTAAAGAACATATTAAAAGTTATCTTGGCTCCTTGAATGAAATTTTTGTTGAAAACCAAGGTAAAGATTTCTTAGTCAAACACGCCAAACAGATTGATCAATTTATCATTCTCATTTACAAATATACCTTACGCAAATATTTTGGTAACTACATGCCCTTTGTCAACTCTATTCCTGTCGTGCTGGTTGGCATGGGAAGTTATGGAAGAGAAGAGCTTTGCGTCTATTCAGATACGGACTTGATGGTAGTGTATAAAGCGCTTCCAGGCTATAACATAGAGCCTATGATCCAGTCGATGCTTTACCTTGCATGGGATGCAGGCATAAAACTCGGACATCGTACGCATAAACTTGAAGAGCTTGTTCCTTCCAGCAACCAAGATCTCACCATCAAAACAGCGATGCTAGAATCTCGCTTTTTATGCGGCTCTAAGCTTTTATGGATGGAAACCGAACGTGAGCTCTTAAAAATTCAACGTTGGCAAAAAAAAGAGGTGATACAACAAATCGTTGAAGCCAATGAGGAGAGACGCGCCAAACACCCGATGAGCATGGAACCTAATATCAAAGAAGGTGTGGGAGGACTTAGGGATGCCAATACCCTTTCATGGATCTGCAAAATTCTCTTTGGAAATATGCGTATACGCGATCGTGTACCTGAAATTATTGATGAAGAGGAGTATCGAGAGTTTCGAAGTTCATTGGAATTTCTATTTCGTGTACGTTCCGCTCTTCATCTGAGTGCAAAGAAAAAACAAGATGTACTCAACCTTGAATTCATCCCCGATGTGGCTGAAAAACTAGGTTTTGAAAATAAAATCTTAAAAAATGCCCAAATGCAACTTGCCTCCAAAACGATGTCGGCAATGCACACGATTGACGTTACATGTAAAATCTTTATGCGTAAGCTTACCTCTTCTATCCTCTCGCAACCAACGCGTTTGAGTGCCCTCAAACGTGGTCGTGTCGAAAAAGGGCTTTATGTGGTCGATCATTGTGTTTTTGCCTCTTTTAAAAAACCTAGCCCAAGCTTGAGTGTCGTTTTAGCGCAACTGCAACAGTTTGATGACCCAAAACTCAGCTTCGACATTAGCTATGTACATTACATCAAAAACGCTCATTTTGCACCCCATAACTCCAAAAAAATTTACAAACAGTTCAGGGCACTTTTATTTCAACAAAATCTTTACACTCTTTATAGCCTCCTGTATGAAGCCTCACTTTTGCAACAGCTCATTAAACCTGTGCGCCAAATCCTAAATCTTGCCCAATTTGATGGCTACCATAAGTTACCAGTGGATATTCACTCTTTGCACACACTCTATCACTTAGAAAATATCAAAGAACCGTTCATCAAGTCCCTCTTTGACGATCTCTGTCCTGAAGGAAAAGCACTCATCAAACTGGTTGCATTTTTACATGATATAGGCAAAGGAAGAAAAGGCGATCACAGTGAACTGGGTGCAAAAATTTTTAGAGCTTACGCGATGAAACTAGAGTTTTCAGAACAAGCAATCGAAACAGGAATTACGCTTATTAAAAACCATACTTTAATGAGCAATACGGCCAATCGGGAAGATATTTACGATGAAAGAGTCGTCCTTGCCTTTATTTCCAAGCTTCAAAATCCTCAAATCCTCAAACTGCTGTATATTCTCACCTATGCGGACACGAATGCGGTCAATGACAACATTTACACCGGTTTTGTTGCCAAATTACTGCGCGAATTTTACAACTACAGCCTCGATATGTTCGATAAAGAGGAACTCATCGACGAGACAACCAAACGCTTGCGTAAAGAAAATAGCCTTAAAAAGAGTCCTGAATTTTTAGAGCTATCCAAAGCATTACAGAAAAAGACACTCTCGGTACAATCTAATTTCTTTTTCTTGAAGCTTAAACCAAGTGCCATTGTCCAGATTGTCAAAGAGGCTGACGAGACACCTATTGACTCTTACTGTTATAAAATTAACAACGATTCACATCTCAGCATCACAGTTATCCGAGGTAAAAGCTTTAACATCGGTTACCTTTTAGGAAAACTCTCCTATCTTGATCTGGTTCAGATGGATATTTACAAGCTCTTTGATGGTAAAAAATACTTTCAAATCGACTTTAATGAGAAAGTCACAGAGAATGACATTGAGCTTATTTGTGAACTCATCGATAACTCGTTTGATATGGGCAAAAAAGTTACATTGAAAAAACCAATTATCCTGAAAAATGAGATTAGTATTGACTGTGAACACTCCAAATCCTATGCACTCATGCACGTCAATACTAAGAACCAACACGGCCTTATGGCATATTTGATGAGTGTGTTTGATGAGCATGGAATTGATATTGCAATGGCAAAGATTCAGACCATTAAGAATAGGACGCGAAACCTACTTTTAATAGAAAAGACAGCGCGCTTATGCAACAATGGACAAAATATACTAGATTATTTTTATTAAAAAGGTACCGTTTATGTGTGGAATTGTTGGCTATATTGGAACAAAAGAAAAACGCAATTTTTTGCTAGGTGGACTCAAAGAACTTGAATACAGAGGTTATGATTCAGCAGGAATTGCCGTCCTTAAAGAGGGTGAAATTACCGCGTTTAAAGCCACAGGAAAACTCACTAATCTTGCTCGTAAAGTGGAAAACTTTCACTCAGAAGGATTTGGTGTCGGCATCGGACATACGAGATGGGCAACTCATGGTAAGCCAACCGAAGCCAATGCTCACCCGCACTGGGGAGAATTTTCGTACATCATTCACAACGGTATCATCGAAAACTACAAAGAGATCAAAGACGAGCTTTTAAAAGATGGTGTGAAATTTTTAAGCCAAACCGATACGGAAGTGGCGGTTCACTTGTTTGAAAAGAACGTCAGAGAACTAAAAGATTGCTTTAAAGCTTTTGAAAAGACAATTGCTTCATTGCAAGGAGCCTATGCCATCTTATTGATTAGTAAAAAAGCTCCTGATGTTATCTTCTTTGCCAAAAATGCAGTCCCTTTATTGCTCGGCAAAAGTGCAAGTGGGGAAGTCTATTTTAGCTCTTCAGACGCACCTCTTATCGGACTTGTCCAAGAAGTCGTTTACCTTGAAGATGGTGAATATGGTTGGGCAAAAAATCAAGAAATTACCCTTTTAAACAACCATGTGCCACAACATCTTGACTTTAAAACACTGACTCACGATAAACTCTCAGCCCAAAAAGATGGATACCGTTACTTTATGGAAAAAGAGATTTATGAACAATCTTTAGTGGTCGGTGAAACATTGATGGGTCGCATCAAAGACAATTCGATTATCTTGGATGAACTCTCAAGTCTTGATCTTGCACATATTGATGCCATTAAAATCTGCGCTTGTGGCACCAGTTATCACGCGGCTTTAAGTGCTTGTTATATGTTTGAACGTTTGGCAAAAATTCGCTGTAATGTGGAAATTGCCAGTGAATTTCGCTACAAAGAGCCTCTTTTAGATACAAAAACACTCTTTATTGTTATCTCACAAAGTGGTGAAACAGCAGACACCTTAGAAGCACTCAAGATGGCAAAACAGAGTGGTATGCGAACACTGGCCATCTGTAATGTCGATAACTCTTCGATTGTGCGAACTGCCGATATGACTATTCTCACCCGAGCAGGCATCGAAAAAGGTGTTGCGAGCACGAAAGCATTTGCAACACAGGTCATTACGCTTTGGCTTTTGACCCTTTATGTGGGTGAACACAAAAAAAGTATGGATGCCCTAACATTACAAAGCGAAATTGCAGCCTTACTTCGTGTTCCACTCATTCTCAAAGTCAGCGAAACAACCCATGAAAAAATTCGACGTCTCTCAAAACGTTATTTACACGGGCATGGATTTTTCTTCATTGGTCGCGATATTTTCTATCCACTCGCACTTGAGGGCGCACTGAAACTCAAAGAAATCAGCTACCTTCATGCTGAAGGTTACCCAGCAGGAGAGATGAAACACGGTCCTATTGCACTTGCCGATAGTGAGCTTTTCACCATTGCGCTCATGCCCAAAAACCTCTTATACGATAAAATGAAAAGTAATGTTGAAGAGTTGAGTGCACGTGATTCTACACTGTTGGTTATCAGCCCAGAGCCATTTGAATTAGCCGATGATTTTATTAAGACAAAACCTCACACGCATATGATGGGTGAATTTTTTGAGATGATGCTCATTACCCAGCTCCTTGCTTTAGAGATTTCGATTCGCCTTGGAAACGATGTGGATATGCCTCGCAATCTTGCAAAAAGTGTTACAGTAGAATAATGAATGACAGGTAAGGAAGGGTGATGCAAAAAAAGCTTTCTTTGATTATTGTTGGAACGATTTTTATCTCTTTTATGCTGTTGATGGTTATATCAGCGCTTTCTATCCGTAATTTAGGGATCAAAAATGCTGAAGAAAAAGCACAAATTATTGCCAATTTAGTGCAAGATGGGCTGAGTGCCCATATGCTCAGTGGCACCATGGCTCAAAGAGAATTTTTTCTCAAAAAAATTAGTACGGCAAAAGGTGTCGATGCTCTCTGGGTCGTGCGCAGTAACTCTGTCATCAATCAGTTTGGCAAAGGATTTAGCAACGAAGTAGCACGCGATAGTATTGATGAAGAAGCCTTAAACAGCGCTACTGTGCATAAACAAATTATCGAAGACTCCGGCACTGTCAAATTACGCGTTACAACGCCTTATATCGCAACCGAGCATGGTACGCCCAACTGTATGCAATGCCACCAAACCAAAGAAGGGGAAGTGCTAGGTTCTATTAGTATCGTCTTTGATATTACCGAAGCACGTACTAATGGTATTTTGAATGCTTTGATGATTTTAGGCTTTTCGATTGTAATCATGCTGTTGGTCTTTATGATTATCAATAGGTCTATGCGCCCTTTAATGGAAATTTTTCATTCCATTACGTTTGTTATGAACAAAGCACAAGAGGGTGAATATGTCAGACGTGTACGCTGTTCAAGTCAAGAAAAAGAGTACCAAAATGTAAAATTTGGTATCAACTCTTTATTGGATAAACTTGAAGGGACACTGACGGATATTGAGATGACGGTCAAGAAATTTTTGGCGCTCTCGCCTAATCACCAACCTGATCTTTTGTTAGAGACACAAAGCATTGTCCATGAACTCTCAGATATCTATCAATTTAAACGTACGATCGAATTTGATGAAGACAAAGAACAAGTCTATCATCGTATCGGTTCTATTTTACAACACGATATAGGACTGAAAGATTTTGTACTCATCGAATCAGGGAAAAATGACATTCACCCCAATATTGTCTTTGATGCTTCTTCTCAAAAACGCTCGATTAATTTAAATTGTCGCGCATTGCGCACCAAACAGACCGTTACATCCGATCAATTTCGTGATATCTGTGGATTGTGCAATACCTCTGCATCCCACTTGTGTATTCCTTATTTGATTAGCAGCGATTTAGAGTTACTTTTAAGTATCTGGGAAAGAACGCCTGAAGAGTTGACCCACACTAAAACACTGCTTCCAAAAATTCAAAATTACATCGATGCAGCACGCCCAGAACTGGTCAGTAAGAACTTGACAGAAATTTTAAAAGTCTCTTCAACTACCGATGCACTCACAGAGCTTTATAACCGTAAATACCTTGATGAATACATCGAAAAAGCTCTTTCCCAAGCGAAACGAAATGGCATTATCTATGGTATTCTCATGATCGACATTGACTGGTTTAAGATGGTCAATGATACCTATGGACATGATATTGGAGATCGCGCTATAAAAGCCCTTTCGCAAGCACTTAAAGCTAATATTCGTGAATCCGACACGGCTTTTCGCTTTGGTGGTGAAGAATTTTTGGTTTTACTGTATGAATGTGAAGATGCGATGGTCATGCAAATTGCAGAAAAGATACGCCTTGCCTTTGAAAAAATGCCAATTCAGTCCAATACGAGTGCTACATTTTACAAAACACTGAGTGTAGGGGCATCTATCTTTCCTAAAGATTCAGATTCCCTCTGGAAATGTATTAAATTTGCAGATATTGCGCTTTACAATGCAAAAGATAGTGGTCGCAATTGCTGTAAACGTTTTGATCCAAGTATGATTGAAACCAAAGAACTTAGAAACGACTTTTAAAGGCACTTATGAAATTTTATCGTGTCTATGTGGAGCTCACCAATATCTGTGGGCTCGCATGCAGTTTTTGCCCTCCTAAAACACTCTCAACACACAGCATGTCGCTTCCTTTTTTTGAACAGGTGTTGGATGAATTAAAACCTTACACCAAAGAGATAGCCTACCACATGGGTGGTGATGCACTCACACTTTCCAATTTAGAAGCCTATTTGGATATTACATGTAAAAAGAATTTTAAAGTCATGCTGACAACCAGTGGCTATTATTTGAGTAAGCACAATCTTCAAACACTTTTACATCCTGCTATCAAACAGATCAATATCTCGCTCAACAGCTACAATAAAAACAGTATGCCGCTCTCTTTTGAAGCCTACATGGAACCTATCATCAAACTCTGTGCACTTAAATCAGAACATAATCGAGACCTTTTCATCAATCTGCGTTTATGGAATATGGACAAGACGCATAGTGAAGAAACATTTAATGAAAAACTCTTTGCCTATCTCGGAAAAGTCTTTCACACACCTTTACATGTAAAAACACTTTATGAGCAAAAACCTCGTTCCATACGCTTAAGTGAAAAAATACGCCTTCACTTTGACGACTATTTTGAATGGCCTAGCCTTCAGTCCAACCACCAGAGTGATGGACCCTGCCAAGGGCTTCGTTCCCATTTTGGAATTCTCAGCAATGGAACAGTCGTACCGTGTTGTTTGGATAAAGAGGGAGTGATGGCGCTTGGAGATTTACATGTAAACTCACTGAGTGACATTCTCAATACTCCAAGGACCAAAGCCATTATTGAAGGGTTTAAACACGACAGAGCCGTAGAAAGTTTATGTCAAAAATGCACCTATAAAAACCGTTTTAAGGAAAACTAATGTCACAAAAACTTTACGAAAATGACTATTTTTATATTGAAAAAGAGAATGCCCTTATTCCTTGGGTTAAAATCTTTACACAAAAACCATACAAAGAGCTGAGTGATTGCGATTCTGTAACACAAGAAGTTCTCTTAAAGGCAATGCTCGTTGTGGAAGAGACCATGCGTTTTTATTACAATCCCAAAAAAATAAATATTGCGATGTTTGGTAACTATATTCCCCATCTCCATATACACGTTATGGCGCGTTTTGAGGAAGATTCGCACTTTCCTGAATCCATGTGGGGCATCAAACAACGTGAATCCAATCTTCATCTACCAAGTTTTGATAATTTTGTTACTATTTTGCACGATAAATTACGCAGTTGACCCCATTTTTGGGCATAGTTTAATCTCTCTTTTGGTAATCTTTAGGATAAATTTAGAAAATAATCATTAAAGATAACGAATGAAAAAAGTGGTTCTCAGTCTCTGTTTTTTACTCTCAACGTATGCGCTTAGCGCTAATTTACACTACTCTCTGATTAAAAAGGAGAGTGGCAAAGAAGGAAGCACCCTTCTCATTGTAGGCGGGATTCATGGCGATGAACCTGGAGGCTATTTTGCCCCGATGCTTCTGTCCAGATATTATAAAATAGAAAGCGGCACTCTTTGGATCGTTCCAAACCTTAACTTTGACAGTATTGTCAAAAACTCTCGTGGCATCAACGGTGATATGAACCGTAAATTTGCCAAAATAGAAACCAAAGACAAAGATTTTGACATAGTTACCGAGATCAAAAAGCTTATTTTAAATCCTAAAGTGGATCTTACATTAAACCTTCACGATGGCCAAGGTTTTTATCGAGAGAAGAATATCGACAAAAACTTTAACCAAAAAGCATGGGGACAAGCAACGATCATTGATCAACAACAAATCCCAAATGCCAAGTATGGAAATCTTGCAGATATCGCAACCAAAGTGAACCAAGAGACGAACGTTGGACTCATTGAAGATGTGCATGAATTTAATGTCAAGAATACCAATACCAAAACACAAGATAAGGCGATGCAACAAAGCTTGACTTATTTCTCTATCACCAATAATAAACCAGCTTTTGCAATTGAAACCAGTAAAAATATTACGAATCTATCACAAAAAGTTTTTTATCAACTCAAGACCATTGAAAAATTTATGAATGTCATGAATATCAAATATTCACGCTCATTTGATCTGACAGAAGAGAATATCAAAAAACTTCTTCATGATGATGGTATCATAGAAATTCCTCCGACCAAAATCATGTTGGATCTCTCCACGCTCAAACCTTATATCAAATTTTTTCCTATGAATAAAGACAAACTTGTCTATACAAGTAATAACCCATTAATTGCGGTTACTAAAGAAAAAGATGAATATAAAATCATGAATGGGAATACCTTGGTATCAACACTTAAACCCGATTTTATTGAATTTGAGCACTCTTTAAATGATGTGAGTTTGATCATTGATGGCAAAAAAACAACGGTTAAAATCGGCTCTTTGATCAGTGCTAAAAACAGTTTTCAGGTTGACCCCATTAACGGATACCGTATTAACATCATCGGTTTTTCAAAACCAGGTGTTGTGAGTGAAGGTGGTATTAAGGTTGAACCAAAAGATTTTATAAAAACGTATGCGATTGATAAAGATGAAACCACATACATGGTACACTATTACAAAGATAAAAAGTTTTGCGGTATGGTAAATATTAAGTTTGAAGATGAGAAAAAAAGTAAAAAATAGATTTTCCCTTCAATACAAAATCTTCCATCTTATATGATCAAGCCTTTGGGACACTATTGAAGAAAAATAAGTCATCGTTTTACACTATGGGCGTGGACACGTTGATATGATCACGTGTTATTCAAAAATGAGTTCATCAAAGAATTTTCTTAAAGATTAAGGAGCATTGTGTGAGCACTTACGTGGGTAGACAACCTATTTTTGACAAAGAAGGTGTGTGCTTTGGGTATGAGCTCTTGTACCGTTCATGTGATCAGAACAATATAGCGACATTTCAAGATAGCGCTAAAGCAACGGCACGGGTAATGGTCAATATGGTTCACAATATTGGTCTTGCGCCTATTATTGGACAAAAAGTAGGCTACATCAATGTTGATGAGACGATGCTCTTTAGTGATGCTATTTTACTTCTCCCTAAAGAACATTTCGGCTTCGAGATTCTAGAACATACAAAAATCTCTCCAGCACTATTTGAACGGGTGAAGCATTTACATAGCCTCGGGTATCGTTTTTCACTAGATGATTTTGATTGTAGCGATGGCATGATCAACGCTTATAAACCACTTTTCCCTTATATTGAAATCATCAAAGTTGATATCCAAGCGATCGGTATTCCCAATCTTAAAGCCTCGATTGATAAACTTGAAACACCCATTCCTCTCCTTGCAGAAAAAATAGAAACTCATGAAGAATATGAAGCGTGCCTCAAGCTTAACTTTCATTTGTTTCAAGGATATTTTTTTGAAAAACCTGTTATTTTAAGTGGCAAACAAATTGAGCCACTTACCGCCAATGCCCTAAGATTGATGAACTGTATTCAAGGCAATAATGATGTTGCTTACATCACAGAAAAGTTTGAAACATGTCCTGATCTTGTATATAATCTTTTACGGCATGTCAATTCGGGTGCTTATCATTTCAAAAACAAAATTACGTCTATCAAACAGATGATTTTATTGTTAGGGCCTCAAAAAATCCTATCATGGTTAGGGCTTTTTTTATACGGTGCACCTCAAAATCATCCTTTTGGAATAGAAATTTTTAACAATGCAAAATTTAGAGCTAAAGTGATGGAAGAACTTGCTCTTACCTGCAAGAAAGCCGAACTTGCGAACAAAGCTTTTTTAACAGGAAGTCTCTCATTGATCGATACGTATTTGAATATTTCCATGCTAGAATTTCTCAACCACGTCAATCTGGATGATGAAATTAAAACAGCCCTTCTCTTTCATGAAGGATTTTTAGGTGAATTACTTTTTATCGCAACGGAGATGAACCATTCAAGTGATACGGATGCTACGATTGAAGCACTCAAACATTACCCTTGTTTTAATACAGATCAATTGTATCAGGCTTGCACCAATGCGACTCTTTTTGTCGAAAATACAGAACACGAATAAAAATATAAGGAATGAGACCATGAATATTGTCATATGCTACTGTACACGCTGAGGATACATGCCAAAAGCTTTCCGTGTGAAAGATGAAATAAAAAGTGCTTATAAAGACGCCAATATAACCCTTACACCAAAAACAGGTGGTTTTTTTGATGTGATCGTTGATGACATCATGATTTTTTCAAAGACAGAAAAAATTGGCACGCCCATTGAGCGCTTTCCAGAAGTGGGAGAGATTGTTTCACTGCTTCAACAAGCAGGTTATTAGCCTTTACATGTAAAGGCATTGATACTTTTTTTAAAGGTTTTAAATGGGCTATATTACGACCCTATTTGTTCGATTTGCCTATTTTTTAGATGCATCTATACGCTATCATCATGCAAAAGAATTTTGCAGGACACTTTTAGAGTCACAACACTCTAAACTCAAATTTTACTTTGATATTTTCATGGTTTTACTGGTTGTTTTCAGTGTTCTTTTCCTTCTCTATGAGGTAAAACATCCCGATGGACTTCCCTACTTAGATGCTTTTGTGCAATTTTCTTTAATTGTTTTTGTCATTGAATATCTTCTACGCTTTTGGATCTATTCAGATAGTCATAAACTCTTTTTAGAAGCATATGACCATGCAACAAACAATGACATCCCTTTCTCTCTAAGACGTACAATTTTTATCATTATCAAGAAAAAACTAGACTATATTTTTTCGCCTCTTGCCATTATTGATCTTTTAGCGATTTTACCAAGCTATCGTCCCCTTCGTTTTTTAAGAATTTTTCTTCTTTTTAGAATTTTCAAGCTTTTTCGTTATGCAAGAAGTATGAAAACATTTACGGAGATCATTACTGAAAAAAAGTTTGAACTCTTTACCCTAGCAATCTTTGCAAGCTTTGTTATTTTTACGGGAAGTTCCGCTATTTATATTTTTGAAACACATCAAAACCCAAAGATCAACACCCTTTTTGATGCTATCTATTGGGCAATCGTAACTATGGGTACGGTTGGGTATGGGGATATTGTTCCTGTCACGACAGAAGGTATGGTTGTTTCCATGCTTCTTATTATCTTTGGTGTTGCGATTATTGCATTTTTGACTTCTATTATCGTTTCATCGTTTCAAAGCAAACTTATTGAACTTAAAGAGAGTCGCACATTTGCTGATGTCGATAAATTGGAAAATTACATTGTTATCTGCGGATATGGCCGTGTTGGAGAAGTGGTTGCCAAAATGCTCCACGAAGATGGCTACAATCTAGTAGTTATCGATAATGATCCAACCAAAATTAAATTAGCACAACAAAGAGGGCTTATTGGCATTGTTGCAGATGCCTCTAAAAGTAAAATACTCGGTGCTCTAGGCGTTGGTAAGCGAGCCTCACAAATCATTTGCGCAACGAACAGTGATGAGCTCAATGTCTTCATCACCTTAACTGCTCGAAGCCTTAGCAAACAGATTATTATCATTGCACGTGTCATCAAAAATAATCATAAGAAAAAATACTTTTTAGCTGGTGCCAATTATGCCTTTGGTGCTGACGAAACCATAGGGTTGATGGGAGCGCAATATATTGATCAACCGATCTCTTATGCGGCACTTGAAGAGATGCTCACAGAGAATACTGGCGTTATTTTTGATATCATCACCATTCATGAACATTCTTGTTTTATCAATAAAACGATTGAGGAACTCTCTCTTCATGAAAAAAGGCTACTTCTTTTTGGTATTTTACGAAAAGATGAGAGCATCCCTTTTCACTTTAATCCATCAAACGATTTTATACTTAAAGACCATGATATGCTCATTATCATGGGAAGGAAGCATCATATCAATATTCTACGCAAACTCAATGATAAAAGGAGTGTTTCATGAATGATAGTAAAATTCTCCTTTTCGGCTTTACGCGTTCCGCTATCGAAATAGGCACAAGACTCAAGGCTCAAGGTTATACTTTTACCTATATTGATAATGATCCAACGTTGTTGCCAAGGGCAAAAAAACTTGGATGCAATCTTCTAATACTCGACTACAGCGATGATGAAACACTTGTGACTCTGGGGATTGGGGAAGATGTCAAATTTGTCTTTACCCTTTTTGAAGAAGATGTTCAAAATGTTTTTTTAACACTTTCAATTCGCTCACTTGATCCAAAAGTTGAAATTATTGCAACAACTCACACGAAAGATGCCATTCATAAACTTGAAATTGCGGGAGCGAGTACCGTTTTAGACCCCTATCAAATGTGCGGTAAAAGAATCTATAAGCTCATTACCCAACCTGAAGTTATGCAGGTGCTTGATGAAACAATTTTTGGAACAGAAGACATTAATATGGAGCAGATTACTATTACGGCTCACTCTACTTTAAATGGTACCATGCTTAAAGAGTGTTATCCGACACAGAGTTACAACATGCTTTTAGTGGGAATTCATGATAAAGAGCTCAAAAAAGAGTTTATTTTTATCACGGAAGGGCATGACCATAAACTTGATTCTGGTGATATTTTAGTTGTAATCGGTCAAAGTGCAGAGATTGAGCGTTTTAAGATGGATTATCAGCTATAAGAGAGGAACGATTAAAAAGAGTGTTCCAACACACGCTAATGTTTCAAGCGTAGTGATAGATGCCATCAAAGAGACATCTCCTCCAAGTTCCCGCGCTAATATATGTGCTGAAGTCGCTGTTGGCATCGAAGCGAAGATAACAGTGATACATAAACTCATTCCTACCAGTCCCATTAATTGGGCTAACCCATAGGCGATCATAGGGAAAATGACCAATTTGGCAACACTTGAAACCACTAACTCTTTTTTAGCATGTTTTAAATATTTAAGCTCTAGTCCTACACCAACAGACAATAATCCCATAGGCAAGGCTGCATGACTGACAATAGCAATACTTTTTAAAATAAAAACAGGCAGCGGAATACCAAAAGCATTGATGGCACCACCAATAACACAAGCGCCAATTAAAGGATTTTTAACGATTGTTTTAAAAAATGAGCTTAGAGAAAATTTGCCATCACGCGTATAAATTGCAAAAACAGAGATACATAAAATATTAAGAAATGGAATGGCAAAGGCAATTACAATTGCGGCTAAAACCAATCCTTCCCCACCATAGACAGCATTGACCAAAGCTAAAAAAACATAGGTATTAAAGCGAATACCCCCTTGAACAATGGACGTAAATGCCCTATTTTCAAAATGCAAAATTAAATTCAGTAAAATTAAAATGATTAAAATAATAAAAATTCCCAAGAGGGAAGCTAAGACAAGATTGACAGTATAGGTTAAATCAATTTTAGCAACGGCCAACTCGTACACCAACAAGCAAGGCATGAGAACATAATAGGTAAATTTATCCATCTTAGGCCAGAAATCCGTTGATGGAAATTTTGCATGCTTAAATGCATACCCAATAAAAATAATTAAACAAATGGGGAGGAGTGCATTCAATACATAGTTCATGATTATCCCTTAAATCGAAATCCTTCATTCACTAAAAAGCTTTTGAGTTTTTCACGACATTCGCCTTGAAATTCCATCCATTCTTCTTTACATGTACCGCCACTTCCCAGCTTTTTTTTAAGCAAAGAGCAGAGTTTGATCAAATCTTCTTTTTCAAGAAAAAAAGGGCCAACCATTGAAACAGGTTTACCTTGACGCTTTTCCATCTTTAACACTAAAAAATGTTTAGAAGGTAGTTTGGTTTCTGTTGACTTTGAGGAAGTTTTCTCTTCCTCAAAATGCCACCCATCCTCTTTATCAAGTGCAGAGCCAAGCGTAAAAAGTAACTTTTTATCTGCCATATGTCTCTCTAAAGGCTTCATAATCACCTTTAAAATCAATCACAGTGCCATCTGGATGCAGTTCAATAATACGTGTTGCAAATGCATCAATGAGCTCTCTATCGTGCGTCACACAGATAACATTTCCTGGGAATTTAAAAAGCCCTTCTCCTAACGCAATAATAGCCTCAAGATCAAGGTGATTATCGGGTTCATCAAGGACTAAGAAATTGCCCTTTTGAAGCATCATTTTAGAGAGCATCATGCGATGTTTTTCACCACCACTCAGCTGAGAAACACTTTTCTTTTGCTCTTCACCAGAGAAAAGCATACGTCCTAGGCATTTTCTAATCTCATCGAGATCTTTCTTCTCATCATACTGTTGTAGCCACTCAAAAAGTTGAAAATCACCCGTAATGATATCAGTTGTATTTTGAGGGAAGTAACTTGGGATAATCGTTGCACCCCATTTAATTGTGCCAGCATCTGATTCTAATTGTTCCATAATGATGTTACAAAGCGTTGTTTTACCCACACCATTGTGTCCAATCAATGCTATTTTTTCGCCTTTCTCAACTTTGAAGCTCATGCTATGAATGACCTTCTGATCGCCATAGCTTTTTTCAATACCTTCGACTTCAAGGACTTCGTTGCCGATATCACGCCCCATGCGAAAAACAATACTTGGGTCACGGCGTGAAGAGGTTTGAATGTCAGCAATATCAAGTTTTTCAAGTCTTTTTTGGCGAGAAGTAGCTTGTTTTGCTTTGGAAGCATTGGCTGAAAAGCGTCTAACAAACGCCTCAAGTTCCTCTTTCTCTTTCAGCTTTTTATCTCTATCCACTTCTTGTTGCTTGGCAATTAAGTTTGCTGCCATATACCATTCATCATAATTACCCGTAAATTCGCGGATTTTTTTAAAATCAACATCTAAAATATTCGTTACAACAGAGTTAAGGAAGTGTCTATCATGTGAGATAACCACCATCGTACCCTCATGGCGTAGCAATTGCTCTTCTAACCACGAAATCGCTTCAAGGTCTAGATTGTTGGTAGGCTCATCCAAGAAGAGAACATCGGGTTTTGGATAAAGCACTTGTGCAAGCAAAATCTTAAATTTATCACCACCGGTAAGTTCACTCATTAATGTCTCTTGCGCATCAACTGGAAAACCAAGAGAGCCTAAAATCTTCTCAATATTCACTTCTACTTCATAAGTTGGGTCTTCTTCTGCACAGATAATCTCAAGCTCAGCTAAACGGTCATTTACTTTATCGTCTGCAAAATCACCAGTAGCGTACAAGTGCTCTTTTTCTTTAATCGCATCAAACAAACGCTTGTTGCCATACATAACCGCATCTTTAAGGGTAAACTCTTCAAACGCATATTGATTTTGATTTAAAACACCGACTCTTAGGCCATTTTCAATTGAAATATTGCCACTGGTTGCTTCGATTTGTCTTGACAAAATTTTTAAAAAGGTTGTTTTTCCAGCGCCATTGGCACCGATAAGACCGTAGCGTTTGCCTTTGTCAAGTTTTAAATTGATATTTTCAAATAAAAGCTGATGCGCAAAACGCATCGTTAAATTGTTCACTTCTACCATAGATGACTCTTTCTTTTTTTCGCGGATTATAACACTCCATAGCTTGTTTCCACATTTATCTCTTACGATGGTTCTATTGTCTCAATCTAATTTGAGTTCAAACTACGCAGGATACGAGACAATTTATTCATGATAAAGATACTTCTCGTTGTGAACTATTTGTCAAATTTTTTATATAAGAAGAGAAAGAATGCTTTTAAAAATGCTGAATTTTCTATTACATTCTTCAATTAAAAATCCTTGATATAGGTTCATTAAAATAAATAATACTTATATAATGAAATAAAACTTTTAGAAGGATAAGAGCATCATTAGTAGAGAATGGAAGTTGAAATATAAAGCAAAATATAAATTTTTATATTAAGCTATATTCATGCTATAAAGTTAATATATAATTTTGGCATGAAAAGAGTCGATGTTGCAAATAAGTCTATACTAGTCTATTAATTCTACTAAACAAACCATAGAGGATAGTCTATGTCTAAAGTTCATAAATTCGTTATTACAAACTCTGACCTCTGCATTGCCTGTAACGCCTGCATGAAAACATGCGTTAAAAATGCCTATGCACGTGGGAAACTCTCCAAGAAAAGACTTGATGTTCTCTCGTTAGAGAGCGGTAAAATGCCCAACCAATGTCGCCAATGCGATGATGCCCCATGTGCTAATGTTTGTCCAACGGGTGCCCTTCGTATTGCTAATTCATGTGTTGAGCTTTGTGAGGAAATCTGTATTGGCTGTAAGCTCTGCACGATTGCCTGCCCCTATGGAGCAATCAACATTGACGCAGAATTTCCTCCTTCTATTATAGAGGAAGTGGAGCGACACTTGGAAGCTGGTTGTATCAGTGGGCTTAAAAGCATTGCTATCAAATGCGATATGTGTGATGGCATAGAAAGTGGCCCTGCCTGTGTCAGTGCCTGTCCAACAGGGGCATTAGTCATGGTAGATCCAGTATTGGGTGAGTGTAAATTTGGCAAAAAAGTCAAAGGTGATATGACGCCTTTTCTAAAAGCCATCGTACCTGATGTTACATTTACAAATATTCCGGCTCCTGAAATTAAGAAACCCAAAGAACCCAAACCCGCTCCCGCTGAAACTTTAGAAACCAACAAAGAGGAAGCATAATGCAAACCATATACACGCTCTTTTTTTTAACATCCCTTCTTTCCATTTTACTCTATAAAAAACCACTTCTTGCCCAAAAAGTAGGCTTTAGTTTGGCAAGTGTCATTTCGCTTTATGCAGCGATATTTTTCTTTTCCAGTCTCAATGAGACATTGATCTGGAAATTACCGGGGAATTTTATTAGTATGCCTATTTTTAGGCTTGACTCCTTAGGCATGCTCTTCAGCTTTTTGATTAGTTTAATTGCATTTGCCGTTTCACTTTTTAGCTTTGACTATGTGAAATTCTATGAGAAAAAGGCAAATTTAGCTGTTTTTGCTTCACTCTTTAATGCTTTTATTCTCTCAATGCTTCTTGTTGTTGCAAGCGATGGCGTTTTCTCTTTTATGCTTTTATGGGAACTCATGACACTCATCTCGGCACTTTTAATTTTAATTAACGATGGAAAGGGCGCTTCTAAAAATGTAATGATTTATTTGGGAATTGCCCAAATTGGAGCATTCTGTTTAATGGTTGCCCTTATCATTATGGCAAGTTTTGCAGGTAGTTTTGAATTTAGTAAATTTGATGAACTCAATATTGGTTTTGGTATGAGTCTTACCCTCTTTATCTTACTACTTATTGGTTTTGGTTCTAAAGCAGGTATGTTTCCTTTCCATGTCTGGTTACCGCTAGCATACTGCCAATCTCCCTCTAATGCCTCTGCATTGATGAGTGGCGTCATGATCAAAGTAGCACTTTTTGCCTTTATCAAATTTTCACTTCTTCTTCCACAGTTTGTTCAATTTGGCTATATTTTACTACTCTTTGGCGCACTTAGCTGTGTCTTTGGTGTACTGTATGCTGCAATTTCCAATGACTATAAAGCATCCATCGCTTACAGCTCTTGCGAAAATGTAGGTATCATTTTTTTAGGGCTTGGAGGGGCTTTTTATGGCCTTGGAGCACATATACCTTCTATTGCCTTACTTGGTTTTATTGCAGCACTCTTCCATATCTTAAATCACGCAGTTTTTAAATCGTTGCTCTTTATGTTAAGTGGTAATATTTATACGGCCACCCTTACAAGAGACATGGATGCGCTTGGTGGACTTCACAAAAAGATGCCTATCACTTCGATTATCTTTTTCGTAGCAGCACTTGCTATTTGTGCACTTCCTCCACTTAATGGCTTTGCCAGCGAATGGATTACCTACAAAACGATGCTTTTGGGAGGTATGGAACAAGGTGTTATGGCACGATTTCTATTTGTTATTGCCATCATTGCACTCGGTGTTGGTGGCGCACTTGCCGTCATGGCATTTGCTAAAGTGTACGGAGCTGTCTTTTTAGGACTCCCTCGCGATGCCAAAAGCTTTGAAGGTGCCAAAGAAGTTTCCAGTGTTATGCTTCTACCACTTTGCCTCTTAGCAAGTTTTTGTGTGGGACTTGGTGTCTTTATGAGTGATGTGATTAATATTTTATCTAAGATAGTTCTAACCTTTATACCTGTTGTAGGCTTCAATCAAAATGAATTGATCTCAATGCCTACTGTTGTCCTTGTGATGTTACTCTGCGCTATTGTCCCATTTGTTTTACTCTATCTTTTGAAATCAAACAATACGATAACCCGGATTACAGATCCTTGGGCGTGTGGCTTCATCTACAACAAAAATATGCAAATTGGGTCAAACTCCTTTACCGGTGATATTCGCAAAGCGCTTAGTTTTATTTTGAGATACGAGAGTGAAATGAAGATGGATGGGTATTTTTCAAAAGTCGTTTATACAAAAAAAGTACACGATTTCTTTTGGGACAAACTCTATGAGCCAGTCATTCGCTTGATTATGTTAATTGCCGAAAAAATAGGCATTTTTCAAAATGGTCGAACGAATTTTTATGCGGGATATATCTTGGTTTATCTCTGTTTAGTGTTGATTTTTGCATCTTACTATCTGTGAGGACACAATGAGCTTTTTTTACCTACTTTTACAACTTATAGCAGCTATACTGGTCGCCCCACTCTTTGATGGCATGGCTAGAAAGCTAAGGGCTAAATTTCAATCTAGGATAGGACCGAGCATTTTTCAAACCTATCGTGATCTTTTGAAACTTATCAAGCGTGGACGAACAAAGTCACACAGTGCAAGTTTTATCTATCAAATTGCACCTTATCTGATGTTTGCAACAACAGCAGCAATGTTTTGCGCTTTACCAATTACATATGGAAGTGACGCTGTTTTTGCTCAGTTTTCGGATATTTTTGTTCTTATCTATCTAGGAGCACTGTATCGATTTATGTTTATTATTGCTGGCTTTGATACCGCAAACCCTTTTGCGGGTGTGGGTTCAAGCAGAGAGGCAACCATTGGATTTTATAGCGAAGCCGTATCGATTATCTGCCTTATTGTCGTAATGTTAGGTGCGGGTAGTTCAAATTTACCGCATATTGCTTCTATCGTAAGCCTCAGTGAGGGCAACTACGGTTATCTTGTTCCGTCCTATGCCATCGCTTCAACCGCTTTTCTTTGGGTTATGTATGTTGAAACAGGCAGAAAACCTTATGACTTAGCTGAGGCCGAACAAGAGCTTCAAGAGGGTGTTTTGGGTGAATACTGTGGTAAAGATCTTGCTATTATTGATGTAGCTTTAATGTTGAAGCAATTTTCAATGTTAGGATTTTTCCTAATGCTTTTTGAGCCTTGGAGTTTTGAAAATCCTCTATTGTCTTTACTACTTTTCCTCGCTGAAATTGGGGTGCTTTATGTTTTGGCTGTTTTTATCGACAACTTTGGACCACGATTTACAATGAACAAAGGGATGAAGCGAACCATGCTTTTTCCATTGAGTATTGCTTGTATAGCACTAATGCTTTATATTATTGGGGTATGAAATGATAAATTTTATTGATGTCATCACCGTTTTGATGATGGGAACAAGTTTAATGGTATTTGGTCTGCGAAAATACAAACTTAGTATTTATGCGTATGCATTGCAAACATTGCTTTTAGTGATTGTATTTTTGCTTTTACACTTCAAATATGGCGCTCATGAGTTACTCCTTTGGGCATTTACAGCCTTTTTGATGAAAGTCGTTTTTGTACCACTTTTTTTACTTAAGCTTGTGAATAAGCTTAGTATTATCAATGAAGATGAACCCGTAGGTGGCTTTTTTATATCGCCTGTTATAGCGCTTAGCTTTTCACTTGCTGTTTCAATGATGTTTTACAAAGTTTTTGTTCATTTTTCAATTTTCAAAGATGCGTTGCCACTATTTGCCGCTTCATTTATCTTTATGATAGGTATTTTTGGCTTTATTTTGAGAAACTCATTTTTAAAACAGATTCTCGCATACTGCCTTTTTGAAAATGGTATCCATCTAAGCCTAGCGCTTATGGCATATAACTCACATGAGCTTGTCGAGATTGGTATCTTAACTGATGCTATTTTTGCTGTTGTGATTATGAGTATTTTGGCGAAACGATTTTACGCCTCATATGATAGTCTCGACACATCTAAAGCTGTAAATTTAAGGGGATAAAATGGATATTCTTTTGTTGATACTAATCATACCTTTTGTGTGTGGTGTCGTAATGTTTGTTATGCCACTTCATTTCAAGCTCTTACAAAGCTTCCATATCCTTTTGAGCTTGATTGTCTCATCACTGTTACTCAGTGCTGTAAGCAAAGTCGTTCATGGAGCTGAACTTTCAGCCTTTGATAACTTTATTTTCTTGGACTCTCTTGGAGCCATCTTTTTATCACTGATTGCTATTACTGGCTTATTGGTCAATATCTATGCCACCACCTATATGAAGTGGGAATTAGAAGATGGGCATGTCAGCTTAAAAGAGGTCAAAAACTACTTTGCTCTTAGTTTCATTTTTACATGGACGATGAGTTTAAGCGTTGTGTGCAATAACATCGCCTTTATGTGGGCAGCCATTGAGGCAACCACCCTCGCTTCGGTTTTCCTTGTATCTATTAAAAAAGATCAAAAATCTACCGAGAGTGGCTATAAATACATCGTTTTATGTAGTATTGGTCTAGCGTTTGCACTCTATGCAACGATTCTTCTCTACTCTGCAGCAAATGGTAAAATCGATGGTGATGCAATGCTCTACACCAATCTTATAGCCAATGCAGGCAACTTAGATAGCATGGCTTTAAAACTTGTCTTTATTTTTGCATTGATTGGCTTTGGAACGAAAGCCGGACTAGCACCTACACATACATGGCTACCCGATGTTCATGCAGAAGGACCAGCGCCTACATCTGCCCTTCTCTCAGGTGTACTTCTTAAATGTGCTATGCTAGGGCTTATTCGCTACTATGCCATTGTTGCCAATGGTGTAGGTTTTGATTTTGTACAGTCTGTCATGATCATCAGCGGAACATTGACTCTTTTTATATCATCTTTTTTCCTTATTCGACAACACAACGTCAAAAGAATGTTTGCATATCACTCCATCGCTCACATGGGTGTCATTGCCTTCGGCCTTGGTGTGGGTGGAGCTATTGGGCTTTTTGCAGCACTATTTCACTGTGCCGCGCACTCTTTTACAAAAGCATTAGCCTTTTGCTCAACAGGAAATATCGCTAAGATCTACGGTACCAAAGATATGACTAAAATGGGCGGCATGATCCATATTGCACCTTTAACGGCTGTGTTATTCGGTATTGCTATCTGTTCACTAGTTGGTGTACCTGGATTTGCAATTTTTGTGAGTGAATTCTTAATCTTTAAAGCTGCGGCAATCGATGGTTCATACCTCTTAATGGGTATTTTTGCTGTTGCCTTAGCCATCATCTTTATCGCTGACTTTTCACACTTTTTCCTTGCAACATTTGGCAAAGTTGAAGGCAAAGTTGAATATAACGGGGAGATGAAATTCAGCGAAAACATTCCACTGATTGCCTTGGCTATTTTGATTGTAGCATTCGGCATATGGCAGTTTGATTCGTTCACGGTTCTCCTTGATGAGAGCGTTAAAACTATAATGAAAAAATAGGACTCACCATGAAATGCGATAAATTTATAGAAGCTCTGGCTACAAAGATTAAAATTTTAGAAGTTACAAGACAATGTGAAGATCAAGTCACCGCTTTAGTTGAGCTCAATGATCTTCCGGAAGCAGTTCGCTTTCTTTATTACGATATGGGTGGCTACCTTTCAACGATGATTGCCAATGATGAGCGCAGTATCAATAAACATTATGCCCTCTACTACGCTCTCTCCATGGAGGGTGGCAAAATGTTTGAAGGTGACGAAATAGCACAAGATGAAAAATGTTTTGTCACCGTTAAAGTGCTTATCTCTCCAGATAATCTCACCTACCCATCGGTTACACCATTAGTACCAGCTTGTGTTTGGTATGAGAGAGAAGCTTACGATATGTTTGGGCTTGTTGCAGAAGGGTTACCAGATAAAAGACGTTTGGTGCTCAGCGATGATTGGCCTGATGATCTGTTTCCCCTCCGTAAAGATGCCATGGACTATCGTTACCGACCTGATATGAAAGAGCATTACAATGAGCCTGAATATGAGTTCTTAAGACCTGAAGGTGCAGGGATTATCGATGTGCCACTTGGACCTTTACATGTAACGGCAGATGAGCCTGGACATTTTAGACTTTTTTGTGATGGTGATACCATTGTTGATGCAGATTATAGACTTTTTTACCAACACCGAGGTATGGAAAAACTCGCTGAAAATCGCATGAACTACGACCAAATGGGCTATTTAGCAGAAAGAGTTTGTGGTATTTGTGGCTATGCCCATGCGATTGCATGTATCGAAGCAGCAGAGAAAGCGATTAATTTAGAGATCCCTGCTCGTGCGCAAGCTATTCGTATCATTTGTTCTGAAATTGAGAGACTCCACAGTCATCTTTTAAATATTGGACTTGCGTGTGAAGTCACAGGTAACTACACCGCATTTATGCACATCTTTAGAATTCGTGAATACTCTATGAAACTTGCAGAACTCGTTACAGGTGGACGAAAGACCTATGGTAACGTTGTGATGGGAGGTCTTAGACGTGATATGACCGGTATTGAGATCAAAGAGAGTTTACGCATCTTGCAAATCATCGATACCCAAGTGGATGAAGTCTGGGATGCCGTGATGGAAGACAAACGCCAAATCAAACGATGGCAAGGAGTGGGCGTTCTGGACAAACAAGTTGCACGTGATTTTTCTGCTGTTGGCCCTAATATCAGAGGCAGTGGTATTAAACGTGATACACGTTATGATCATCCATATGACTTTTTCAAACAGATTGAATTTGATGTCGCCGTTGTTGAAGGTGGTGATGTTTTCGCGAGAGAAATGGTTCGTTATATGGAACTTAAAAGCTCTGTCTCTATCATCCGTCAATGTTTTGAGTTGATGCCTCAAACGGCAATTATCGTTGATCCAAAATTCCATGTTAAACCTGAAGACTTCGCTTTAGCCTATGTGGAAGCTCCAAGAGGTGAAAATGTCCACTGGATCATGCAAGGAAGTGCCCAAAAAGTCTTTAGATGGAGATGCCGTGCTGCTACCTATAACAACTGGCCAAGCCTTCGCTTTCAGTTCCGCGGAAACACGATTGCTGATGCTGCACTGATTGTTTGTAGCCTTGATCCGTGCTATTCATGTACAGAGCGTATCACTGTTGTAGACATTAAGAGTAAAAAGAGCAAAATTTTAACCAATAAAGATTTAAAAGAATTTTCGAGGACACTTAAAAATAGTCCGATGAAGGATTTAAGATGATGAAACTTCTTGATATTACCGAAAAATACGGTAATACCACCCATAAATATCCATTTGAACCCTACAATGTTGCGGCAAATTTTCGTGGAAAACCCGCTTATGTCTTTGATCTTTGTATTGGTTGTGCGGCATGCGGTATAGCGTGTCCCTCTAATGCCATTACCGTTCAGTTTAACAAAGATCAAACAAAATTAGTATGGGAGTTTGATTGCGGACGATGTATCTTTTGTGGTAGATGCGATGAAGTCTGTCCAACAGGTGCCATTAGACTTAGCGAAGAGTTTGAACTTGCCGTCAAATTTGACAAATCCGCTCTTATCCAAAGAGGAGAGCTTGATACTCAGTATTGCACCGAATGTCATAAACCCTTTGCTGCGAAAAGGCTGATTAAATATGGCTACGAGTGTTTAAGTAAAGCCAATTTAGGCGAAAAAAGGCTTGAAGAGTCTAAAAATTATCTAAGTATTTGCCCTACATGTAAAAAAAACGCCACTGTATCAAACTTTACGAGTGGTAAAGAGATGGTGATAGAATGAAAACATATGTCGTACCACAAGAGATTACGGATGCCAATTCGTTGGAGCAAAAACTCGAGCTCCTAAAACATATTGGACGTAGTTTTAGCGTTTATCGCATAGACTGCGGAAGTTGTAATGGTTGTGAAATTGAAATTTTTGCGGCTATTACACCGATGTGGGATCCAGAACGATTTGGTTTCAAACTCGTTGCCAATCCTCGTCATGCTGATATTTTACTCTGCACAGGTCCCGTGACTCGCCAGATGTACTATCCGTTACTACGTGCTTATGAAGCAGCTCCTGATCCTAAGATCGTTGTGGCTCTTGGTGCTTGTGGCGCAACGGGTGGTATTTTTTATGATGCGTACAGTGTACTCAGTGGCATCGATAAAATTATTCCTGTAGATGTTTATATACCAGGGTGTCCTCCTCATCCTGCAAGCATTATCTATGGACTTACAACCGCTCTTGGTGTGATGGAACAAAGACTCCAAAAAGTGAGTTTTGAACACGATAGCGAAATGCCTCCATTGGTGAAAGATTCCGTCATTGGCAACACGCTTTTTGAAAGAGATCTGCTCGTACATGCCAAAAGACTCATGAGTTATGTATTTGGACGAAAACTCTATGATAAATACCTTACAGCTCTTGTTAAAAGTGGTAATGTCAAAGATACAAAAGCCACTAAAATAGCTATTACTGAAGCTATGAGTACAGAAGCTGACCCACGCTATGCAGAGTGCCTAGGCATTTTACATAATGAGGTTTACACCCAATATATTCCCTGTGATGAGGAAGATAAAATCAGCCTCCACAGAGTCGAATGGGGGCAATAATGGTAGAAGTTTACAAACTCGTTCAAAAACATCTTGATGGTGCGAAATCTGGTAATGTCACACTTGATCAGATCAAAATCTTCTCTACGTGTATAGGTCATGGTGTTGGCACGATTGATTTTAGTGAGAAAGTTTTAGAAATCAACGAATGCGAGTTTGAACAGATGCTCAGCACTGGAAATGAATATCTCAAACGCAAACTTGGAAACCTAAGTAAGTATTTTGAAATAGAAATCTTTCCAGAACATGCTGTACAACTTGTACCCGAAATGATAGAATGCCCTTTTAAAAAAGTACTATCAGAGTTAAAAGCAGGTTATTTAGTCCTTAGAAAAGATTTTCAGAACACATAAGGGTTAAGGAGAAAACGGTTGAAAAAAGCACTACTATGTGTTGGAAATGAGCTAAGAGGTGATGATGGTGTTGCTATCGCCGTTGGGCAATTGGTAGAAGAACAATTGCCCCAATGGAAAGTCTTTTTGGGTTACGATACACCCGAAGACCAGTTTGCAGCGCTACGTGATTATGCGCCGGATATTATTGTTGTCGTTGATGCCATGAGTGGTTTTAAAGAGGATAAAATAGAGTTTTTAGACCTCAGTGATGAACGCACCTACATCTACTCTACACACAACCTCCCTACGCCTATTCTGCTAAGTTATCTCCGAGATATTTGTACTAAAACCATCTTTTTAGGCATTTGCGTGTTACTTGAAAATGTCTTACATTTTAGTGAAGGCTTGAGTGACAATGCGAAAGCTTCATCTCTCAAAGCACTCGACAAAATTAAAGAGCTTGATACAATCATGGATCATTGAGTAAAATCTCTCTCCGCTCTCTTTTTAAATCATTCAGAAACCCTAAAAAAGGGTGAATGAATGATTTTTTAAAGAGGGCAATTCTACAAAACAACTTCCCTAAAAAACTCTTCCAAACTTTTTTCAACCGTCACTTTTTACATGTCAACAAGCACTCTTCATTTTTTTAAACAAAGTTGTTGTAAAATCGCCATACTTGTTATCGATATGAAATTTTTTTCGGAGCATACGGTTGAAATACTTCAAATACATCTTACTTTCCATTGTTGTCACATCCCTTATTCAGATTTTATTATGGACGAGAACGGGTGACCAAATCGTTATATCACCCCAAATTGGTGAAAAATTAGAGTCTCTCTCCTATACACCTTTTAAAGGATTTGAGAAAGCGCTCAAAAGCGATGCTGAAATTGCTGAAGACATGAAAACGATAGAGCATATTGCGCGAAAAGTGCGAACTTATGCTATTTCTGATGCAAAACATGTCTTAGAGAATGTCCAAGACACTAAACTCAAAGTTGATGTTGGATTGTGGCTTTCGACCGACAAAAATGCCAATGAATCTGAAATTGAAACACTCTTTGAACTGATCAAACTGTACAGTCCTAGAATCTCCTCAATTATTGTAGGAAACGAGGTTCTTTTACGTGCTGATTTGACACCTGAAGAGCTGTTTGCATATATTGACCGTGTTTCAGTTCGCACCCGCATTCCTGTAACAACAGCAGAAGTTCAACATGTTTGGCTGAGTAACACTGAACTAGCACGTCATGTGGATTTTATCTGTGTGCATATCTTACCTTACTGGGAAAAAGTGCCTATAGAGCGAACACTTGCTTTTACAAAAGAGAAATACGATGCCATTGCTAAGATGTATCCTAAAAAACCCATAACCATCGGGGAGTTTGGTTGGCCAAGTAGTGGATATAACAATGAAAAAGCAGAAGCAACGCTGACCAATCAAATTGCCGCAATTACAGGCTTTTTGGAAATGGCAAAGGCAGAAAAATGGACCTATAACATCGTTGAAGCGTTTGATCAACCATGGAAAGGTGTGCATGAAGGAAGTGTTGGGCCCTATTGGGGATTATTTGATACCAATAAACAACCTAAATTTCATTTTATTAAACAAACCATTATCAATCCGCTATGGCGTTATCAAATGGCAGGCTCTGTTTTCTTTGGAATTTTGCTGACATTCTTTGGTCTTAGAAATCAACGCGTCAACTTTGCACATGCTATTACCTATTCTGCGGCATCTCAAGCAATGGGATTTGGTATTGCGATGGCAGCGACGTATCCATTTGTCTATTATATGAACTTTGGTATGTGGATTATGTGGACCATGGGAATTTTCTTGATGATCCCTTTGGTCATTATCACTCTAGCTAAAATTAATGAGCTCTTTAAATGTACCTTAGGCATTGCACCCAAACGTCTTGCTCCACTGCATCTCAAACTAGAGCACGCCCCTTTTGTCTCAATTCATGTCCCTGCGTACAAAGAGCAACCGCATGTTTTAATTGAGACACTTAACTCACTAGCGCATATGAAATACACCAATTATGAAGTCTTGGTGATTATTAACAACACACCTGAAGAGTTTTATTGGAAACCGATCGAAGAGCATTGTGCCAAACTAGGCGAAAAATTTGTCTTTTTAAACATTACATGTAAAGGCTTTAAAGCAGGTGCGCTCAATGAAGCACTCAAATACACCAACGAAAAAGCAGAGATTTTGGCTGTCATTGATGCCGATTATGTGGTCAGCGAAGATTGGCTGATTGACCTTGTTCCCCTCTTTGATGATCCAAAAGTGGGACTTGTTCAAGCACCTCAAGATCACCGTGATAGCCAAGAATCCCTTATCAAACAGGCGATGAATGCTGAATATGCTGGCTTCTTTGACATCGGTATGGTGGAACGTAATGAAGAAAATGCCATCGTCGCACACGGTACGATGCTAATGGCACGACTCTCTGCGGTACACGAAGTGGGAGACTGGACAACGTACACCATCGTGGAAGATTCTGAACTGGGGCTACGCCTTTTTGAAGCAGGCTACACAGCGCACTATACCAACCGACGTTATGGTTGGGGATTACTCCCAGATACCGTAGAAGCCTTTCGTACACAACGCCACCGTTGGGCGTATGGGGCTATTCAGATCTTAAAACGTCACTGGCGTCATTTTATGCCTTCATCTAAAACCTTAACGCCTTATCAAAAATACCACTTTGTGGCAGGTTGGTTTTTCTGGCTCTCCGATGCCTTTGGTGCGATGACCGCTTTTTTAAATATTTTTTGGGTGCCATTTATCATTTTTGTGGGTGTCACCATTCCAACACTACCTTTGACACTGCCTATCTTAGTAGCGTTCTTGGTTAACATTTTGCACGCGTTTATCTTGTACCATACCAGAGTCAAAATGAGTGTGAGAGAGACGATGCTCAGTGCCATTGCTTCCATGAGTTTACAGCTCGTTATCTTTAAAGCCGTATACGATGGTTTTGTCAAAGATGGACTTCCTTTTAAACGTACCGAAAAAGGTGGCAATACCAAAAAAGTCAATAAAAGTCCGATTCGCCATGAGATGATCTTAGCGTCTTTACTAACGATCTCATTCTTTGCACTTTACTTTACCAACTATACACGTATTACAGAAATTTATGTTTTTTCATTCACACTTTTAATCCAAAGTGTCCCTTATTACTCTGCTATTGTTCTACGCATTATCGAACTTCAATCCCTCAAACCTAAGAAAGTAGTGGCTTAATGTCACTCCTTTCTTAAGGGAAAGTGTGTAAAAAAAGATATGCTAAAAAAGCATGTTTTTGTTTTAAGATATTTCCCTGAGTTTGCTATTTTCATGCTATAAACTTTGAATATTATGGTGGAAAGAACCATATAAAGGAGTTATCATGGCTGATCTAATTTATCGTGTCAATATGACAAATCTAAGTTTTAAAATTGAAGAGGTTCCCGCTCGCTGGTTGGGATTAGGTGGACGTGGTCTTACATCTACTATTGTTGCTGAAGAGGTCGATCCAGAATGTCACCCGTTAGGACCGAATAACAAAATGGTTTTCGCTCCCGGACTTCTTTCTGGTACATCTGCTTCCAACTCTGGTCGTAACTCTCTTGGTGCGAAAAGCCCATTGACAGGTGGTATCAAAGAGTCAAATGTTGGTGGCACAAGTGCCGGTATTTTCTCTAAGCTTGGGGTTAAAGCGCTCATTATCGAAGGGCAACCTAAAGATGAAAATACATTTTATCAATTACATGTAACCAAAAATAATGTTGAATTCATTCCTGTTCCTGAACTCGTAGGCAAAGATAATTACGCTGTTCTCGATGCAATGATGGAGAAATATGACAAAAAAGTTGCGGTCATGAGTATTGGCCGTATCGGTGAAATGCGTATGAACCTAGCGAATGTCTCTGTCAAAGACCCAGGTGGAAAACTCAGAAGTCATGGACGTGGAGGACTCGGTGCTGTTATGGGTTCTAAAAAAATCAAATGTATCACTGTAGATGCCGCTGATTATAAAGAAGTCACGATTGCTGATCCTGATAAATTTAAAGAAGCGAGTAAAATCTTTACCAAAGCACTTCAAGAAAATCCTATCAGTGGACAAGGTCTACCCGCATTTGGAACGAATATTTTGGTGAATATCCTCAATGAAGCAGGAGGGCTTCCAACCCGTAACTTTAGAGCAGGTTCTTGGGAGCATGCTGAGGATATCAGTGGTGAAACGATGGCTGAGAACATTAAAGCACGCGGGGGAAAAACAACCCATGGCTGTCATGCAGGCTGTGTTATTCAATGTTCACAAGTCTATAATGACAAAGATGGTAAATATCTAACGTCTGGCTGTGAATATGAAACCGTTTGGGCTCTCGGAGCACACCTTGGTATTCAAGATTTAGATCTGATCGCAAAAATGGATGGTCTGATGGATGATTTGGGTGTCGATTCTATCGAAACCTCTGTTGTACTTGGTGTAGCTGTTGATGCGGGTATTCTTGCATATGGCGATGGAGCCAAAGCGTATGAAATACTCTCTCATGATATACCAACAGGTACGCCTCTTGGAAGAATTTTCGGTGCAGGAACCCATATTTTAGGAAAAGCATACGGATTAGTCAGAGTTCCTACCGTTAAAGGACAAGCAATTCCAGCATATGACCCACGCGCCGTTAAGGGACAAGGCGTTACGTATGCTACGACACCAATGGGTGCTGATCATACGGCAGGCTACGCTGTTGCTACTAACATCCTTAACAGTGGTGGACATATCGATCCTCTTAAAAAAGAGGGACAAGTTGAACTTGCACGTAACCTCCAAATTGCTTCAGCTGCGGTTGATAGTTCAGGTATGTGTATCTTTGTTGCGTTTGCCGCACTCGATGATCCAAAATGTTTACCAGCACTAGTTGATATGATTAATGCTCGCTTTGGTGCTGCCCTTACCATCGATGATGTCATGAACCTTGGAAAATCCATCCTCAAAATAGAGCATGAATTTAACATTAAAGCAGGATTTAATAATGCAGATGATCGTCTACCAGAATTTATGAAGTACGAAGCACTTCCTCCTCACAATGTCACTTGGGATTTTACAGGTGAAGAGATTGATGAGTTCTGGAATTTCTGATGCACGTTGTTGTTAAACTCTTTGCTCAATACCGAGAAGGTCGCTTTAAGGTTGAGGAAAGAAACTATGCCATCGGTACAACGGCTCAAATGGTGATAGACCTATTGGAGCTTGAGCGTGTATCACCTTTAGGTGTTTTGATGGTGAATAATAAACACGTTGAACCATCTTATTGTTTGCAAGAGGGCGATGTAATCGCTCTCTTTCCAAAAGTGGGTGGCGGTTAATTCCCTTTGTTGAGCCCGCAGAAAAGACGGAAGGATCCTGGTGTTCCAGGAGGCAGAAGCGCTACACGATCATTTTCATGTAGCTCTGTCTCTTTGGGAACAACCGTATTATTGAGGAAAACGGCTTCTACCTCTTTTTGCTCAAGCCCTAAAGAATCGATCAAATCAACAATCCGTGTTTTATCATCGACAACCCATGAAGCATTCAAATAAGGTATGCCTTTTTGTGTGAGTTTTTCTCGCAAAAATGAAAAAGCATTGAGTATAATATGCATTGGATCTCCTTATAGGAAAATTATACACTAGGATAAGAAAAAATGGAACTTCTAACCTTTTTAAAAGAGCAAACTTGTGATGGATTTCTCCCTCTTCAAGCGAGTTATGCGGCAATGAAACACTTTACATGTAATTTTAGAGACGTTGAAGAGATGGCTCTAAAACATAATATTTTACCCCTTCGTTACAAACGTAATCAAAAAACCATTTCCACTGCTGAGCAATATGCTCTATTCCAATCTACCGTGCTGATTATCGGATGTGGAGGGCTGGGTGGCTTTGTGGCTGAAATGCTGACGCGCATTGGTGTAGGAAACCTCATCTTATGCGATGGTGATGTTTTCGAAGAGCATAATATGAATCGTCAAAATTTTTCCTCACCCAAAACATTGGGACGCTTTAAAGCAGAAGTTCTAAAAGAGAAGCTTGAAGAGATTAACCCTTCTTTACATGTAAAGAGTATGACCACTTTTTTTGATCCTAAAACCGATAGTAACCTTATCGCTAAAGTGGATGTTGTGGTGGATGCACTCGATAATCCTGATCTCAAATGCCTCCTTGCCAATCTTTGCCTCAAAGAGCAAAAACCTTTTGTTCATGGTGCAATTGCTGGCTATTACAGTCAGTTTGCAACATCATCTTCACTTGATCAACTTTACGTCCAAAAAGGTGATGGTGTAGAAAAAAGCTCAGGCAATCCTTCGTTTACCGTTTGCTTTGCTGCCTCAATTCAAAGCGTAGAGGTGGTAAAATTACTGTTAGGCAAACCTCATCTTCAAGCTCCTTTGATGGGCAATTTATGGGAGTATGAGCTAATTTTGCTATAATCGTAAAAAAACACAGGAACGAAATGCAACAATTCAAAGAGGCTCTTTCGACTTTTCATGCACTCTGTTTAGGAATGATTCTTCTTGCCCTTTGTATTTTGAAATTTGGACTTATCCCTACGTATGCCTATTATTTTGTTTGGCAAAGTACATTTGTTTTTCTCATTATTGCTCTTTTTTTAAGTATCTATTTCAACAAAAGTAAACTCTTTGTTTTATTACTTTTCCCACTTTTTTTTGATTTAGCCCTTGCCTTTCCAAGTACCCTCTTTACAAAGCTCAGCGTCACGGCATTTTGGCACATTGCACCTCTTATTACAGCACTAGGATACCTCTTACTTTATGCCTTACAAGAACGTGGTCTTTTTAGTTCCTTTGGAGCATTCAGAACAGCGCTTGGACTCATTATTTTAGGAATTGGATACCTTGGCTTAAAATATTTTTCACCCAGTATGCAACAAGCTCTAGATACACCTATTTTACATGCAAGCTTACATGGTTTAAGTAAGGCAAGTGATTTTATACTGATTATTTCGCTCATATCTCTTCTGTTTATTTTTCTGATCTCTTTACTGTTTGAAGTGCAAAGTCAAAAAGCCCCTTTTTGGATGCTTTTAGCGCAGATGATCCCTTTTTTATTTTTACAAGAGAGTAACTCTTTTCTTCTCTTCTCTCTAGTGACGTCACTTATTGCTATCAGTGCTCTTGTACATGATGCTTACCGTATGGCATATGCCGATACACTGACAGGTATCCCATCAAGAAGAGCCTTGGAAGAACGCTTTTTACATCTAGGTTCACACTATATGATTGCAATGGCCGACATTGATTTTTTTAAAAAATTTAATGATAAATTTGGACATGATATTGGCGATGATGTTTTAAAATTAGTCGCCAAAGAGTTAAGTCATATTAAAAATGGCGGGAAAGCATATCGCTATGGTGGGGAAGAGTTTACTATTCTTTTTAATGGTAAAAAGAAAGAAGAGTGCATTATGGCATTGGAAGAAGTGAGGGAGCGGATTTTCAGACGTGGCTTTGTGATACGCGATAAAAATCGTCCTGAGAAAGTACCACAAGAGATACAAAAGGCAAACACTGTCAAAAAAGAGAGGCTCTCCATTAGTATTGGTTTAGCAACCTCTTCCAAAGGAAAAACACCCAATGAAATCATCAAAATAGCCGATGATGCTTTGTATAAAGCTAAAGAAAGCGGGCGTAACTGTCTCATTTGCTTATAATTCATACATAATTACTTTTTTTAATATGTTACAATCATAAATCAATCCCCTTTAACGGAGTCCTTTATGAATAGTCACCTCAAATGCTCTATCGCAGAATGTAAAGCACGCCTAAAAGAGATAGATTCTATGGATTTAAAGCAATTAGAAACGTATGCAACCAAGTGTTCAACATGTGGTAACTGGATTTTAAAAGATGACCCTATTGCTAATGAGACTTATCGAAAAGTATCATTAAAATGGGCAGAGGAATTTAATAATGCCATCATGAAGAAGGGAGCTTAACCCCCTTCTTCTTTTTTGATGTTAATGAAGTTCACTATTCAGTTTGATTTCTCGTTTACTGCGTGTTGCTATGATCATACCATTCATGCTATTTTGGCGGAAATGAACGCCATGAAGTCCTGCCAACTCTAAGCCTTTTAAGAAAACCATCTCTTCTTTACCTGCTTTTTTGAGTTTTGCTTTAGGGTTTGCTTCGATAATCTTAGCAAGTTCTCCAGCATTTACACCAACTTTAGTACCCTCCAAAATAGCAATACCCGCATCTACAATACAACCATTTCCCAAAGGAATACCCGTCACAGAGTTGGCGCCAAGCAGTGTATTTTCACCAATACTCACAGGATTGCCATTCGTTCCGCTTAGCACACCTAAGATGCTAGCACCGCCTCCCACATCACTCCCTTTGCCCACGACAACAGAAGAGCTAATGCGACCTTCCACCATCACAGCACCCGTTGTGCCTGCATTAAAGTTGACGTAACTGGCTCCTGGCATAATCGTTGTACCTGCATGCAGTTGTGCACCCATTCGTACCTTACTGGCATCCAAAATACGTGTATTATCGGCAGGAATAATGTGTGATAAGAAACGAGGGAATTTATCGACGGATTCAATCAGTGGATACTCACCCAAAAGTTTCATCTCAATTTCATGCATTCGTAGCCATTCAAGCTCAATAGGTTGCCCCAAAGACCATGCAACATTCTCGAGCACGCCAAAAGCCCCTGAAAGATTCAAGGAACGAATCGGAGCTTTACCTGTTGAGAGCGCATAGAGTTTAAGATAGACCGCTTCAGGACTTAGAGGTGCATCGTCTTCAAAGATAAAGACAATACGATAATCTTTTTTGAGCTTTTCGGTTTGCGCAATCCAATCGAGTGTTTTAATGACTTGAACATTTTTATGCGCTTCTCCCAAAGCAAGGTTAAGATAGGGTGTGAACGCATTCATTGCATTTTTAACAAATTTTTTCTTAACATCATAGACAAATTCACTGCTGGTAAAATCGACATCAACCCCACTCTCTTGCAATGCTGCGATTAAAATAGCGGCACTGCCGAAGTTTTCATTCCAGTTGACCACAGGAAAGCTTGCTTGTAAAATCTTCTCGGGACTTAGTTGTCCACGATCAACTCTCGCGATACCAAAACCAATCGGTTTACGGTATCCCACTTGTGATTCAATCTCTTGAACCAATGCTTTAAAATCTGTCTCATCAATAGTAATGCGTAACGCCATACCTTCTCCTTTAATCCTTACTTTTTCACACTTGAACAAGCACTGGGTGCGCCATTAATACCCATAGTTGGCTGAATCGCTTCGTTGTTGGCACCACCTTCGGCATTGACTTTTTCAATGCACTCCCATAGCTTACGAGCTGAAGCTTGATAGCGTTTCGCTGTCTCGCTCTCTGGATGGAAGAAGCTCACTGGTTTTCCAGCATCTCCGCCTTCACGAACAGCAGGTTCAATAGGAATCTCACCAATTACGATGGTTTCGAACTTATCCGCTAACGGTTTGGTGGTCCCTTTTCCGAAGATATCATACTCTTTATTGGTCTCAGGACAGATAAATCCGCTCATATTTTCCATGATTCCTGCTATTGGGATATGCAATTTTTGGAACATATCCAAGCTTCGTTCGGTATCATCAAGGGCGACTTGTTGAGGGGTTGTAACACAAATACCTGCTGTTACGGGTACACTTTGTGCTAAGGTAAGTTGTGCATCACCTGTTCCTGGAGGCATATCGATGAAAAGCACATCCAAATCACTCCATAAAATATCACGTAAGAGTTGCTCAATGGCTTTCATAACCATTGCACCTCTCCAAATGAGAGACTGCCCATTTTCCATTAAAGAACCCATACTCATCATCTCAACACCATAGGCAAGGATTGGTTTTACTTTTTGTCCCACGATCTCTGGATGCGTATCTACAACACCCATCATACGAGGGACGTTTGGTCCATAAATATCAGCATCCAGTAAACCTACTTTTTTACCTTGGCTTGCCAGTGAAATCGCAAGGTTAACCGTGGTAGTTGTTTTACCCACACCGCCTTTTCCTGAGCTTACCATCACGAAATTCTTGATGTGAGGCGCCATGTTTTTACCAGATTGTGAGTTGCTTTTCTCAACCGGAGGCTTTGGCTGCTTCACCACAACATCCACACGAGTCGCACCAATCGCTTGAATTGCTTTCTCAATAGCACCTTTTAATTCGTCGCCGACCTCTTTACTAGAAGAGACGATCTCTGTTTCTACATAAACATTATTATCGGTTATATCAATATCTTTAACAAAACCAAATGTCACAATATCTTTTTTAAAACCTGGGTATTTTACGCCACCTAATGCGCTTAAAACGGCATCTTTATTTAACATTTTCTCGACCTTTATGCTTAAGTGATGGCAGAATTTAACACAAAAAAGATAAAAAAAAGCTTTCGAAATGTATAATATTGTAACACTTCAGAAAAAAGGACAAAGTTTGCCCGATTTAGCGCTTGTGATGTTAGGTGCAGGTAGCTCTTCACGGTTTAATCAACGTGTTAAAAAGCAATGGTTACGCAGTGAAGATACACCCTTATGGCTTTTTGCTACTCAAAATCTCCAACAGCTTTTTCCTTTTAAGCAAATCATTGTTACGACAACACCTGATGAACACTTTTATGCCAAAAAGTTTAGCGAGTCCATTACGTTCGTCGAAGGTGGGGCGACCAGACAAGAATCCCTTGCCAATACCCTTTTACATGTAAAGACGCCTTTTGTCCTTGTGAGTGACATTGCTCGCCCTTGTATTGATCAAGAGATGCTTGTGCGCATCTTAGCGGAAATGGAAGACAACGACATTGTGGTTCCCTATCTTCCAGCTGTCGATACAGTCGTTTATGAAAATGCTACGATTAATCGTGATCATGTTAAACTCATTCAGACGCCCCAACTTTCACGCACAGAACTCTTACGAAAAGCCCTTCAAACACCAACCCTGTATACCGATGACAGCAGTGCCATCAAAGCGATAGGGGGAAAAGTTGCTTATGTTTTGGGTAATCCTGAAGCTAAAAAGCTTACATGTAAAGAAGATAGTGCCACCATTTCATGCCTCAAAGCTCCCTCCTCTACCCCTTTTGTTGGAGAAGGTTTTGATGTACATGCCTATGAAGAGGGCAAAGTCATGATGCTTGGAGGTGTGGAAGTGCATCCTACAACAGGCTTTAAAGCACACTCCGATGGGGATGTTGCAATTCATGCACTGATTGACGCTCTTTTAGGAGCAGCAGGAGCGGGTGATATTGGAGAACTGTTCCCTGATAATGACCCACGTTATAAAAATATTGATTCAAAACTACTTCTAAGGGAGGTGTGTTCTTTTCTAGCAAAGGTGGGATTTGAAATCGTTCATTGTGATCTGACCATCATGGCAGAATTTCCGCGTTTGAGTGCCTTTAAAGACAAAATTCGCTTCTGCCTTGCCGACATTATGGCCATTTCGCCTATCCATGTTAATGTAAAAGCAACCACAACAGAAAAACTAGGGTTTGTCGGCAGACAAGAAGGTGTTGCAACCAGTGCAACGGCTACATTAAAATATTATGATTGGACGAATGTATGAAGATTTTAATCGTTGAAAACGAGATTTATCTCGCTCAAAGTATTGCCTCCAAGTTGATGGAAATAGGACATTTATGTGAAATTGCTACCAGTATTAAAGATGCGCTCAAAGATGAAAAATACGATGCAATATTGCTCTCTACCAATATCTCTGGGCAAAATTTCTACCCTGTTATTGAAAAACATCGCTCCTCTATCATTATTTTAATGATTTCCTATATTAGTAATGACACCGTCACCAACCCAATCAAAGCAGGTGCTTGTGATTACATTCAAAAGCCGTTTATGATTGAAGAGTTGATCCGAAAATTACAACATTTAAGCGACTTTAAAAATCTCAAAAAAGAGAATGAAACCTATAAAGAATATGTCAAAAATCTTTTTTCGAGCGCAAACTTAGAACCACTTGATAAAAAGACAAAATTCCCAATTCTCATCAAAACCAATTTTCAAAAACATGCCGATGCACTTGTCTTTAATTATGCCCAGACACAAAATGAAACATTTACGTTCATCTCTTTAACGCAAAGTACGGCTTATGAGAAGATCGCACGTGCAGGAAGTGAGGAGTTACTCTACATTATTGACCTTCAAAATCTTAAAAAAAGCGAGAAACTTAAAGTCTACAACATTTTGGAGGGTAAACGTGCTATTATTTGTAGCACTGACCCGAACGAAGAGAGTGACTTTACAAAACTAGAACTTACGACTGACAGCAAAATTTTAGATCAGGGTGATATTTTATGTATTGATGATTATGTCAAGTATGTCATTTTCAATTTTCAAAATAAATTTCCCGATACAGAACTATCAAAAAAACTAGGAATATCTCGCAAAAGCCTCTGGGAGAAAAGGAAAAAATATGGAATCAACAAGAAAAAATAACCGACAACTCTTTTTAGATAAAGAGTTTATAGCAACCCTTGCCCTTGCCAAAGAAGGTGTTTTACATCCTGTTGACAAACTGATGAATGGTGCAGAAGCAAGGGAAGTTGAGCAGAGCGGCTACTACAAAGGAAAACCCTTTCCTTTCCCTTTTATCATCGCTCCTGCGGGTGAAAAAAACAGGGAAGTATTGACAACAGCGTATCAAGGCGAACCTCTTGACTTTATGGTTGATGGAAAGATCAGAGGAACGATCATTGTTGATGAAGTGTTTGAAGTAGATAAAAAAAAGCGCATTGAGCAAATTTTTGGAACGTATGATATTTCCAATCCTGAAACACAAATGTTCCTCAAACGCTTGGGAGACATCGCCGTATGTGGAGAGTATGAGCTCCAATTTGATGATGTTAAAAATGTTAAAAATAAAATTGCCGATGCTAAAAAACTTCTTGGTGCTAAAAATGTCTCTGCCATTATGATGAATGCCAATCCTTTTCATAGAGCACATGAGCGAGTCATTCGTATCACTCTTGAGAAGTGCGATATGATGGTTATCTTTTTATTGAAACCTTACAAGCAAGATCTTCTCTCTTATGAGTTACGCCTCAAAGCACTTCAATATTTTGTCGATAATTATTTACCCAAAAACAGAGTTGTGATTGTGCCCTTTGAAAACACGTACCTCTTCACGAGCTATAAAAATGCTGTTTTAGATGCCATTTGTGCGTCAAACCTAGGGTGTAATAAACTGGTTCTTGGTCAACACCATAGTGGTATTGGCGCCTACTATGATCAAAATGAGATGAAGTCTGTTTTAGATCATTATGAAGACCTCGACATCGATATCGAAATCATCACTGAATTTGTCTATTGCAATGAATGTAAAACGTTGGTGAGTACCAACACTTGCCCTCATGGCGGACATCACCATATCAAGTACCACGCAAAATCGCTTTTAGAGATTTTGAAAGCAGGCATGCTCCCACCCGCTATATTTATGCGCAAAGATCTCTCAGCCTTACTGTTAAGTGAACTCTTTAAACATCGCTTTTCCAATATTGGAAAAATTTATGATGCTATTTTCCCTAACAGTGGTCTTTTAGAATCTCATGATGAACGTGATTTTTATCTTGAACTGATGCGTTTACACCAAACCACTTCTTTGACTTAGGACTCATTATGCCAAATGCTTTTTTAACCTTTTTTTATACAGGACATACCCCTAAAGCTCCCGGAACGGCAGGTTCTTTACTGGCTGTGATTCTAGGAGCATTGATTATCCGCTATATTTCGATGGAGACTATTGTCCTTTTAACCATTTTATTTACAATTTTGGGTGTCAAACAGATTAACGCCTATGAAGCCATGAGTGGGAAGCATGATGACAGTCGCATTGTTATTGATGAAGTGATTGGTGTATGGATTGCACTTATTCTAAGCTCAGGTACACTCCTTCAAGTGGTACTCTGTTTTGTTTTTTTTCGTATTTTTGATATTTGGAAACCTTCTTTGATTGGTAAAATTGACCGAAATGTCCAAGGTGGATGGGGTGTTATTGGTGATGATATGCTTGCGGGCGTCTTAGCAGGTATTTGTAGTGCAGGCGTTTTTCAGCTCTTTGAATACATCAAAATGACTCTCTTAAACTAAAAAACTACTTTTTGGCAACACCAAAGCCATAAGCGGTATCAAACTATACTTTCTTAATTTTATTCAGAAAGGAATACGATGAACTATCTCTTGAAACCTATTATGGCTCTAGTCTTTCTCTTCTCACTGTCAGAGGCAAAAGAGTTTGTCATCGACAATACTCACTCCAATATAGGCTTTTCAGTTAAACATATGATGATTTCCAATGTTAAAGGTAACTTCAATGCCTACACAGCGGATATTGACTTTGATGCGGACAAAAAAGTCTTCAATAAACTGAGTGCAAAAATCGACGCAGCGTCTATTGATACAGGTATTGCAAAACGCGATGACCACTTACGTAGCAGTGATTTTTTTGATGTTACAAAATTTAAGACCGTTGATTTTGTGATGACGTCTATGAAAGATGACAAAGTGTATGGCAAAATCACCATCCATGGTGTTACAAAAGATATCGTCTTAGTCAGTACCATTCATGGTGTGATCAAAGATTTTCAAGGTCACCAACGTGTAGGTTTTAGCTTGGAAGGAAAACTCAATCGTAAAGATTTTGGCTTAACATGGAATAAAATTTTAGAAGGTGGCGGACTTACCGTCGATGACACGATCAATCTCGCTATTGAAGTGGAAGCTATCGAATTATAAGCGTTTAAAACCATCTCTTTCAAACGTGTGAGCGAAGAGCAAAAACTGCTCTTTCTCTTCTTCGCTCACCTCTATCTCCCACACCACACCATCACTTTCAAATTCTCTTTTTACTACAGTTATATTTTGTGTTGTAGTATAGTGTTCAAAGCGTGGTACGAGAGGATAGTCAGTTTTACATGTAAGGATTTCTTTGAAGAGAAAAGGGATAAGTTTAGCATGAGCAATCACCTCTTTAGCACTGCTTCCATAGGCTCTTACTAATCCACCCGTCCCCAGTTTTATACCTCCAAAATATCGCACAATCAATAGCCCAGCTTCAATGAGTTCAACACCTCGCATGACATTCAGTACGGGAGGACCCGAGGTGCCTTTGGGTTCACCATCATCTGAGTTGTTTTCAACAACTTGACGGAACTCATTGTAAAAACGTTTTGCCCAAACAATATGTGCGGCTTTAGGATGGTCATTTTTGAGCTTTACATGTAAAGATTCAAACGCGTTCATTGGGCAGAGATAGGCTAAAAACGTCGACTTCTTCTCTTCGACCTCCGCGGTATAAATCTGCTCAATGGTCTGCATCAATCCTCTCTTGAAATTATGACTTTAATGTCAGCAGGTTTTGCATGATACGGTGAAGAGGTCACGATAAAATCAACCCCCGTTTGGGCATAGGCAACAATGTTTTGCTCACCAATGCCTCCTGTAGCAGAAAGAAGCAGATTTGGAAACTCTTTTTTGAGTCTCACACAGCGCTTTAAGGTTGCAAAATCCATTTTTTCGCATTGTAGTATCTCTGTTCCAAGGGTAGCAAAATAACGTGCTTCTTCATAGCTATCCACTTCCACGACAATCTTTTTTTCCAAATATTTTTGTTTCATTTTGGCGAATTGTGCTTCAAAAGCGGCATCACTCTCAAAAAAGACACGGTGCTGTTTAAAGACTAAAACAGAGTCATAAAGCCCTAAACGGTGATGTGCCCCGCCACCTGCATAGACTGCTTTGAGCGCTAACTCTTTGGTACGAGGGAAAATCTTACGTGTCGTTAGAAGTTCAATTTTAGGATTGACTTCACGTGCCAGCGTAATCATTGTGTGAGTCTTGGTCGCAATACCGCTTAAAAATTCGAGAATATTTTGACTTACTTTCCATGCCTTATGCGCAGCGTCTGCTCTGCCATAAGCTTCTAAGATAAGCTCGCCTGCTTCGAGTCTATCGCCACACTCTTTGTAGGCATGTGTTTCAAGCCCGAGCTTATCACACATCTCTTTGACAAATTCTACACCACACAGCACAATAGGCTCTTTGGAAGCAAATGAAATCTTGGCTTTGTGCGACCCAATATCCAATCCTACCGTGGTCATGTCGATTAAGCCGACATCTTCACGTATCATATCCATCATAAGTAAACCTTTACTAAATTATAATATTGTAACACAAGATGATTTAAAGAAATGGCTCCTCTTTTTGAAAAAAATGTAGTGCCATAAAGACGGTTAAAGAGATCACGATGAGAATAGCACATAAAAACAATGCTAAGTGATATTCACCATCAAAGACAGCATTGTAAATGGCTAAAGAGATCGTATCCGTTTTACCCACAAGGTTTCCACCAAGCATTAGCGTAATGCCTACTTCACCCAAGGCACGTGCTAATGCAATTAAAAGAGCCGCAATCACACTTTTTTTAATACAGGGAAGAATGATGAAAGTAAATGTATGAAACCTACTCTTGCCACTCATATAAGCTGCCTCTTTAATCGCTTTAGGGAAAAACTCAATCGCTGACTGAAGAGGTTTGACCATGAGTGGAAGGGCGGCTACAAAACCTGCTAACACCAACCCGTTAAAGTCAAAAATAAACCGTATACCCATTGCATTCAAGAAACTTCCTATCCAGCCATATTTACCTAAGAGGAGCAGCAGTAAAAATCCAATGGCAATGGGAGGAAAAATTAGAGGAAGCGTCACAAGTGTTTCAAGAAACCACTTGTATTTTAAGTTTTCTTTAGAGAGATAATAAGAAAGTGGAATACCCAAAAAAACCAAAAGGAGTGCTACCACACTGATGGTTTTAAGGCTTAGCACCAAAGGGTGCCAAACCTGTACCATATCAAAGCCCATATTTAACAAATATCTCTTTCGCTTTCGGTGTTTGTAAAAAAGCAACAAACTCTTGACATGCTTTATCTATTTCACAGGCTTTTAAGCTCCCTGCAACGATCTCAATAGGTGTATAATACGTTTGCAGGATTTTGATGTAACCACCAATTTTATCCATGCTATCCAGCGCTGCGGTCAAGTTCATAATGCCCACATCCACCTCATGGGTACTCACATAAGAACTTACCTGAGGAACCGTAGCAACGACCAAAAGTTTTTCTTTCACGCTTTCATACAATTTGGCATTATGTAAAAACTCTATGCCAGCATCGCCATAAATCGCTTTTTTAGCTTCAGGCATTGCAATGGTTTTAATGCTCTCATTTTTCAAATCTTCAATGCGTGTAAATGAAATCCCTTTAGCATAAGCGATGACAGCAACACCCTCTCCTATTTTCTGGAAATGTTCAAAATGGAGCTCTTTTTGCTTCTCTAAAAATTTTTTATCGGCAATGACTAAAGCTATTTCTGTCTGTTTGGCTTGGGCAAAAATTTGTGCCATATTGCCATAAATGGCATCTACCTTGGTATGATTTTCGGCATATACTTTAAGTACCTCTTGCACAGGTTTTTTATACCCTGCTCCCACGGCAATTTTAAGATCATCTGCAATCAGTTGGCTTAACAAAGCGATACAGACGCCTATCACCATCTTTTTCATTCTGTTCCCTTAAATCAATTTTTGCAAAATCGGTGTAAACGCTTTAGTTCCTATACTTACGCTATCGCCTACCCGTAAATCTTTAGCTTCTCCGCCATCAAGAACCACTTCAACAATTTGTTGTCCAATAGAAACAATGGCAACGTAAATCACATCAACTTTCACAATATCCAATAACTCGCCTTCAAACGAAAACTTCTGACTGCCTTGTGTGCGAAGTAGCACACTTTTAGCATCTCCATCTTGCACGACGTGACCTTGAGAGAGGACAATTACACGAGAACTTAGTCGATACATTTCACTCGGATCATGACTCACCATAATCGTTGTGGTACCAAAGGCCTTATGAAGGGTTAAAATCTCATGTTGAAGTTTTGTACGCATGGAAGGATCCAGTGCAGAAAGAGGCTCATCCATTAAAAGTAATTTGGGTCTGTTCATCATCGCACGGCACAAACTCACACGCTGTTTTTGCCCGCCAGAAAGCGTTGCAGGTCTACGATTGCCAAGCTCACTGAGCTCCGTCATACTTAAAAGCTGATCGGCTAAAGATTTATCTTTACGCACAAAAAGAAGATTTTCGAGGACGCTCATATTGGGGAAAAGGGCATAGTCTTGAAAGACAAAACCGATACCCCGTTTTTGGGGAGGCAGACAATGTGCTTCATCAAGCCATACCTCATCATCTACTTTTATCTGACCTTTTACACTCTCAAGACCCGCTAAAATACGAAGTAATGTTGTTTTACCACTACCACTTTGACCTGAAAGTGCCACGAAATTCTGCTTTTCAATCGAAAGTTTTACATGTAAATCCATCTTACCCATCGAGCCTAAAAGCTCTTTTTGGACATCAATCTCAATCATGCAATCCCTCCCAAACGGCGATTTTGATTACGGTTAAAAATATACACCAAAAGAAGAACCAAAAAGCTGATCATAACCATAATGCCACTGTAAATATGAGCACTGGTATAATCCATAATTTCGACCAACTCATACACCGCGACCGAAGCCGTTTTCGTTTGATTGGGAATGCTTCCACCCACCATCAAGACTACACCAAATTCACCCACAGTATGCGCAAATGTAATGACAATAGCCGTCATCAAAGAAGGCTTAATATTGGGCATTGCCACACAAAAAAGTGTTTTGAGCTTACTTTTTCCTGCGATGTAGGAAGCTTCTAGCATATTTTTAGGCAACGTTTCAAAACCACTTTGAAGCGGTTGTACCATAAAAGGGAGGGAATAAAAGCAACTTGCCACCACTAACCCTGAGAAGTTAAACACCAACTTTATACCCAGTACATCTTGAAAAAATCGTCCAATGGGTGAATGAAATGATAGAGCATACAGAATATAAAAACCTAAAACAGAAGGGGGTAAAACAATAGGAAGTGCTGTGATGGACTCAAAAATAGGCTTAAATCGAGATTTACTCTGCGATAAATTCCATGCGATGAACAAAGAGACAATAAAGAGAATCGACGTAGTAATAGAAGCGAGTTTAAACGAGATCAAAAAGGGAGTAAACTCCAATGCCATCAGTTTTTCAAACACCTTCTACCTCCATGACGAAAAGCTCACTTGCCTTCATCAACAAAGTGACATCATCCCCTACTTGGAGATTCATACGCATTGAAGAGCTTAAAGTCAGAAAACTTTGTACCTCGCTTCCTTTTACATGTAAAAGAATATTGCTCAATAATTTTCCATTTTCGATACTCACAATCTTAGCGGGAAGCTGATTGGAATAACTAAGCTCTCCACTAAGATTTTTGGCAATTGCGACATGTGAAGGCTTTACGCCAAGGGTCACATGACTCTTTACATGTAAACCCTTTGGCAAATCAAGCCCCATCATTTTAAGTATACTTCCCTCATAATCAAACGTGATGATATGAAGATTCTGCTCACCTTCAATCTGGGTAACAACGGCACGCAGTCTATTCATTGACGACATATCCATAATTTTTAAAGATTGCTTTCGCTTTAGCACTCAAAACAAAGTCATAAAACGCTTTAGCTTCCGCATTTTTCTCTGCTTGTTTCAAAAGAACAATACCTTGAGCGATTGGTTTATAAAGCTTTGGATCAACATCAACCCATTGAACGCCTTTTTTATACTCTTTCATTTTGTCGCTGTAAAAAGCAGAAGCATTAACAAAGCCCACATCAGCCGCAGTTAAAGAAAACTGTAACGCTTGTCCGATACTATCACCTTGAACGAGTTTTGGTTCAACTTTGTCTAAAATATTTGCATTTTTAAACGCCTCCATACTTGCTGTTCCATACGGTGCTGTTTTTGGATTTGCAATAGCAACTTTCTCCACTTTTGGATCTACAATCACTGCAATACCTTTACTTAAATCAAGCCCTTTCGTGCTGACCATTGCTAAAGCGCCACTCGCATAAACAACAGGTTTCGTTACAGCAATACCATCTTCATACAAACTCTCAGGAAATTTCATATCGGCACTTAAGAAAATGTCAAATGGCGCACCACTTTTAATTTGCGTTGTAAATTTACCACTAGCACCTAGGATCGTATTGACTTTTGTATTTGGGTTTGTTTTAGCAAACTCCGTTTTAAGTGACTCTACCGCATCACTTAAATTGGCGGCAACCGCAACACTGATCTCTCCTGCAAGCAAACTCGCGCTTAACAAAACACTCGCTAATAACAGTTTTAACATAGAAACTCCTTGAATATTAGATTATTTTCCGATTAAGATACTACTCGATTTGATGATGGCACAGACACGCGACCCAACTGCAAGCCCTAAAGCTCTCACTGACTCAGCCGTAATGGTGGAAACAACCACATCGTTTTGACCAATATCTACACTCACTTGGGCATTAACCTCACCCAATTTAATGTCTGTGATCATCCCCACAAGTTTATTGCGAGCACTGGTCGCAATATCAAGAACATTGGAAATCAAAACAGATGAGGCTTTGATAATACCAACCACTTCATCCCCGATTTCTAACCCTAACTCTTCAACAGCACTATTGGTAATGGTCGATACAAGAATGACTCCACTTTTGAGCACAATACTCACCTCTGCATTGACTTTTGCCTGTTTAATCTCGCCGATTTTCCCCATCAGCTGATTACGTGCACTAATTTGCATAGCAATCCTTTGTATATGTTTTAAACTATTCATTTCAAAGTCGCCCATGGTTGAGAGCCGATTTAAAAACCTCTCATACTCTTTTTTTAAAACGGAATAATTGGCAACAACTTCTTCTCCTAAGGGTGTTAATGTCGTTCCACCACCACCGCTTCCACCTGTGACACGTACCACTAAAGGATGATTGGAAAGGTTGTTCATCGTATCGACAGCTTCCCATGCAGCCTTATAACTGAGTCCTACTCGTTTAGCGGCACTGCTGATTGAACCTGTCTCGGCAATAGCTTCTAAGAGCTTCACTCTCTTTTCCAACAAAACTGGTTTGTCAAAGCTCATTACACCAGAGGCAATCCCATCCATTTTTCTTCCTTATGTATTTATTGTATATAACGATAAACCAGCGTTTAAATAATTTGGAACATTATAACGTTATTACCTTAATAGCTATAACGCTTTATGTTTATTTTTTGATCATTTAAAGCAAAGTGGCTATTTTAGCCATTTTAAAAGGTAATTTTTAAGAAACTTTATATAAAATGATCGGATAAATCCTTCAAAAAAGAGCAGCATGACACAAAAAATTTTATCGCTTATCTGCGGCGCATGTATTATTACCTCATCTCTGAGCGCAGCTTATCTTGACAAAGAGACTGCCGATCGTATTAAACGTAATACGGATTCTATTATTGCTAAAGACCTTAATAGTAAACAACTTATTTTTGCCAAAGATGAGCAAAAGATTAACCAACCTGCTAGTTTAACCAAGATTATGACGGCAATGCTTGCGATAGAAAGTGGCAGAATGAACGATGTCGTCACGATTACGCGTGAGATGATTCAAGTTGAACCTACCAAAGCAGGTCTTAGAGTGGGTGAGAGATTTTATCTTAGAGATCTTGTTAAAGCAGCAATGGTGATGTCAGCAAATGATGCAGCCATGAGTATCGGTGTTTACTTAGGGGATGGTGATGTTGACAAATTTGTGGGAATGATGAATCGTAAAGCAAAAGCGATTGGTATGAAAAACACCAATTTTACCAACCCATGTGGTTTTGATAGTAGTAATTTTGGGCACCACTACTCTACCGCACTGGATCTTTTAACCCTTAGCGAATATGCCATTAAAAACAACGCATTTAATGATATGGCAAAACTCAAACGTCATGATTTTCAAGCCGTCAATACGAAGCGTAAATATGCGGCTTACACGCATAATAAACTCCTTAACAATTATAAATATGCCGTAGGAATTAAAACAGGATATACCCAAAAAGCGGGGCCTTGTCTCATTGCACGAGCTAAAAAAGACAACAAAGATATTTTAGTCGTTATGCTTAACTCTGAACACCGTTGGAACGATATTAAAACAATTTTTGAAGATGTTTTACCTGATCTTACCGAAACGAAAAGTAGCTCTCACAAAGTCATTTCTCATTCTAAAAGCACGAAGAAAACAGCATCAACGAAAAGAAAAGCTCATAAAATAGCTTAAGGCTTGTCACAAGACAAGCCCTTTAGGCTTCTTCTATTTTGAAAAACCCTTTGCTCTCTCATACGATGCTTCCATCGCTTTTATAAAACTATCTCTCACTTTTCCTTCTTCCAATTTTGCATACCCTGCAGCCGTTGTTCCTGCTGGCGACATCACTTTATCTTTCAAGAGTGCTGGATGTTCTGTTTTAAGCACTTCACCAACCCCTTCAAAAAGTGTTGCAATGTATTGATACGTGATTTCACGCTTCATCCCTAGGTTGACCGCACCATCGCTTAAGGCTTCAGCAACGAGTGCAATCCACGCTGGAGCTGAACCTGAAAGACCTGTTGCAATGTCTAGCTCTTTTTCACTCTCTAACCAAAAACAGCGACCAATGGAGCTGAGTACATCCATTGCCTCATCTTTTAAAGCAACATCACCGCACAATGACGTAGCAGATTTTCGTACCAGCGCTGCCATATTTGGCATAGAGCGAATGTAATGCTTTGCCATAATGCCCGATTTAAGTTTTTCCAAGTTAATGCCAGCCATAATGGAAATAACACCCTCTGCAATCCCTTTCGTGTGCAGCGTTCCAAAGGATTGAGGTTTAATGGCAAGAATAACAAGATACCCTTCCAACGAGGGAATTTCATTCACGATTTTGATGGTTGGATAGAGTTCTTGTAACTCTTTAGCGCGTGGGGGATACGCTTCTACCACCGTAATATCTTTTACATGTAAACCTTGAAGCATCGCTCCACCCATATTGCCAGCACCAATTAAAAGTAATTTCATTGACATTCCTATGCTAATTTTAAAGAATTATAGCGCATTTATTGGTAACGAAGTGCCTCAATAGGCTCTAAATTTGCCGCTTTACGCGCTGGATAGAACCCGAAAAAGACACCAACACCTGTTGCCACCAAGAAAGAGATCACAATAGAATTTTGTGTAATCACCACGCTAATTGGAAAGAAATGTGCCACGGTATAAGCACCGCCCATGCCAACGCAGACTCCAATAAAACAGCCAATGATGGAAATCATCAAAGCTTCAAGTAAAAACTGCACTAAAATATGATTTTGCTTCGCACCAATGGCGATGCGAATGCCAATTTCCCGTGTACGCTCAGTGACGGAAACCAGCATAATATTCATGATACCAATACCGCCCACTAACAACGAGATCGAAGCAATCGCGGCTAGCATCAATGACATCGCTTTGGTCGTCTCTTCGGCTGTATTAGCAAGAGCGGTGAGGTTACGAATGGTAAAGTCATCTTCGGCACTCTCACGCAGTTTATGGCGTTGACGCAAAAGCTGTGTCATCGCTTCTTCTGCTTGATCCATTGTCTCTTCAGAACGACCTTGCACCATAATAAACCGTACCGTACCTTTAAATTGACTGCCAAACAACTTCGTTTGAGCTGTGGTAATTGGAACCATTGCGGTATCATCTTGATCTCTGCCATCTAAACTCTGCCCTTTTTTAGCCAGAACTCCCACCACAATATAAGGGCTGTTTTTAATCCGAATCGTCTTTCCTACTGGCGATTCATCCCCAAAAAGGTTTTCAGCAACGGTTTTACCCAAAACAACAACCCGCGTTGCGCCTCTGACATCCGAATCCATAAAAGAGTAACCACTCTCAATCGCCCAATCACGCACTTGAAAAAATGAAGGCGTTGTTCCTGTGACTTGAGTATTCCAGTTTGCAGACTGATAAACCATTTGAGCGGAACCCGATGAAACAGGAGCCGTTGCCGCAATACTATCGATCTCTTCCATTGCCGTTGCATCCGATATGGTCAGCGTTTGTACCGCGCCACTTCCGATACGTACACCGCCTGAAGTCATCGAGCCTGCCAGTACAATAAAAAGGTTACTTCCCATGGAAGCAATCGACTCTTTCACTTTGGCTTGCGTTCCAGCCCCAATGGATGACATCAAAATAACCGCCCCTACGCCAATAACCATACCCAGCATAGTTAAAAACGTACGAAGTCTATTGGCACCCATTGCACTCCATGCTTCGGCAAACATAATAAACGTCATTGAGCCTTCTCCATCATACGCGTCGTTGGTCCATCGTGTTGTATTTTGCCATCGACAAAATTGACCAGTCGCTTTGCATACTCAGCAATATCGGGCTCATGCGTGACTAAAACAACCGTAATGCCCTCTTTTTCGTTGAGATCACTAAAAAGTTGCATGATCTCTTGACTTGTTTTCGTATCAAGATTACCTGTCGGTTCATCGGCTAAAATAAGTTTTGGGTGATTGACAAGAGCCCGAGCGATGGCAACGCGCTGTTGCTGTCCTCCTGAAATATGTGTAGGAAGGTAAGTTCCAAAAGGCTCTAATCCAACACTTTTGAGCATCATTTTTGCTCTTTCTCTGCGCTCATGTAAACTCACCCCAGCATACACCAAAGGCAATGCGACATTGTCGATCAGGCTTTTGCGGGGCAACAAATTAAAACCTTGAAAAACAAATCCAATCACCGTGTTGCGAAGCGTTGCAAGATCATTTTTACTTAAAGAAATTGTATTGGTTTGATTGAGAAAATACTCTCCTGACGTTGCTTTATCAAGACAGCCAAGAATGTTCATAAAGGTTGATTTACCTGAACCAGAAGGGCCCATAATCGCCACAAATTCACCACTTTGAATGGTAATATCCACCCCTTTTAGGACACATACTTCACCCGCATCGGTATAATAATTTTTCGTTAAATGCGTGATTTGGATGACTTCGCTCATTAGAATGGTCTTCCCATTGGACCACCTGCCATGGTTGCTTTTGCAAAAGCTTTTGACTCTTCAAGGATGATTTTATCACCTGCTTTAAGTTCATTGCTCACAATCTCAGTAAAACGGTTATCACTAATCCCTGTCGTCACTCTAATGGCTTTTGGCTCACCGTTTTCAAACACATACAATACACCAGTATTTGGCTCTTTTTTCTCTTTTTTAGTTTTTTGAGCATCGCTTGCTCCTTTGGGTGCCATTTCTGTGGGTTTATAACGCAGTGCCGCATTGGGAACAACCAAAACATTTTTGCGCTCTGCCAAAATAACATTGACATATGCCGTCATACCAGGAGCTAGGATTTCATCTGGGTTTTTTAGGGTAACAACCACATCGTAGGTTACAACATTGGAAACGGTTGTGGCATTCAACCTAACTTGTTTGACAACACCCGTAAAAGCGTTATTGGGGAACGCATCAACTGCAAAATTAACGTTCTGCCCCACTTTGATACGACCAATGTCGGCTTCTGCAAAATTGGAGTCAATCTGCATTTCACGAAGATCTTGCGCAATTTTAAAAAGTACCGGTGCTTGCAAACTTGCTGCCACTGTTTGGCCTACATCAATTTGTCTATCGACAACAACACCTGAGACAGGAGAGCGAACAATCGTATACCCTTGATTGGTACGGTCTTTTTGAGACTGAGCGCGTGCTAAATCAAGTGCAGCACGAGCAGATTTGAGCGCTTGTACGGAAGCGTCCAACTCTTGTTTAGAGATATACTCTTTGCTAAAAAGTTCCCGTGATCTTTTTTCATTGGCAACAGCAAGTTCCAATGAAGCTTCCGCACTTTTGACACTCGCAGCACTTTGTGCCGCTTGAGCATCTAAAAGAGCTGGGTCAAGCTCAGCCAAAATTTGTCCCTCTGTGACGCGATCATTAAAATCAACATAGAGTTTAATCACCTTACCAGAGACTTGCGTACCGACTGTGACGAGCACCAAAGGGTTGAGTGTGCCATTGGCAGCAACGCTTTGCGTGATGTCACCAAGCTCTAGCGTATGAAATTTATATTTTGCTTCAAGGGGTGGTTTTGTGTAGATTTCCCACGCTTTATAACCACCATAACTAACAGCGATCAGAACGATCAAAAGGGTAAATTTATGTAACAATATCTTTTTTAAAAAATTCATGGTTGTCCTTTTATCGTGGAGAAGTCAAGTGAACCCATCGCTTTAGCAAGGCTCGCTTTCGTGATGTACCAATTATAAAGCGACTGAATGTGCTGCTGTTTGGCACTCGCAAGCGCACTCTGGGCACTGAGAAGATCAAGGATCGTTCCCACTCCCGCTTTATACCTACCCAGAGCAAGGTCATAGGAAGCTTGCGCACTTGCAACCAAGTCGCTACTTGTGCGTGTTGCTTGCGTTTCACTGATCAGTGTCTGATACGTTTGGTAGACCTCTAAATTGGCACTTTGAGAGAGTTTATCATACTCTGCTTCATTTATTTTGAGCTGTTGTTGTGCCGCTTGTATTTTATACTTGGTATTAAAGCCTGTAAAGATAGGTATACTCACGTAAAGTCCGATGCTAGAGGTTCGCTGTGCCGTATCAAAAACGGTATTGGTATGCCCTGATGTTGCAGAGAGGGAAAAAGTAGGCATGTTGTCTGCTTTAGCGGCTTTTATATTGGCCTCAGCCGCTTTAATCTTTGCACCTGCAGCCATCAGATCGGGTCGAAGTCTTTGTGCCTCTTCCATCAACGCTCTTATATTGCTTTCAAACACTTCACTGGGAATATCAAGCTTAGGTGTTTGAAGCTGTAAGGTTGTATCGGGAAGAAGTCCTAAAACACTGGCAAGTGACCCTTGTGCGCTTTTCACATTGCCCTCGGCTTGAATACGGTTTAGCATCGCTTGAGAATAAGCCGTTTGAGCTTGCAAAGTGTCTGCGGGTGTGGCTGTTCCTACCGTGTAGCGTGTCTTAGCGGCATTGAGACTCTCTAAAGCGGAGCGCTCAGCCTCACGACTAGCTTCTAGTGAAGCATTAGAGCCAAATAGGGCATAGTACGCTTGGATGGCAGAGAGGAAGACCGTTTGAATCGTATCGTTTTCTGAAAAAAGCGCTACATCAAGCAGTGATTTCGCATTGTCATAGGTTGCATCGCGTTTGCCAAAATCATAAAGCAGATAGGAAAGTGTTACACCAACGTTTTCTTGATTGCCTGTTTGGGTTTCACTGCTTTCAGCCCTGAGAATAGAACCCGTTGCACTGAGTGTTGGCAAATACGCCGAGCGACTCACTCCCACTTGTGCGGCTTGGTAGAGCGATGTTTGCCATGCTATTTTTGTCTGAGGATTATTGCATAATGCGCTCATAACTACATCTGACAAACCCAATGTTTTTCGCACGTCAACGGTTGCGCACGATGCTAATTTGGCTTGCTGACTTGGAATGAGTGCATTGGTATTCAATGGATCAAATTCCTCCGCACCAAGCACACTCATGATGCCAAAAACCATATACCCTATAAACCTCAAACGCATTGGTATCCTTACGTAATGGACTCTGTATCCTCTTTTATTCCGTTAATATTAGCATGAATTTGCTAACACTTCTTTACATGTAATACTTTCGTTTTGGTTTGGTTGTATACTTTTGATGATAGAAATGATTTTGCAAGGAGTTCCTATGTCTTCGTCATTCTCTTTGGTATCCATATCACTTCCCACCCCTTTTGCTAAACATGAAATAGAAACACTGTTGGATTGCTCATTAAAAAAAGGAATCGAAAAAGCCTTTTACTGGCAATACCGCGAAACATTCTTAGTCTATACCCAATTCAATGTCCTCACCTTTATCAACTGGGACAAAGAGTCCATCTATAAAGCACTTATGAAACTGGGATTAAAGCATGCAGAAACATTTGAACAGCACACTATTTTCCAAGATTATCCCATTCTCATAGAACCCGATTTAGACGTTACATGTAAAGTGAGTAACGAGCAGATTATCCTGAAAGAACCCCTCTCGCTTTACCTCATTATCATTGCGCTTGTTGTCTCACAAAGTGTCGGGCTGGAAAAGTATGAGCAAGACCTCAACGTCCATTTTGATAAGAGCCAACAACTGCTTGACCTCACCCAAAGCTACGCACTGCTCAAACGTTCCAAACTCATCGAATTTGCACGAACATTAATGAATATTCAACATGGTATGGTAAGCGATCTTTTGTTGTTGGATAAGCCCAACATCTTATGGGATAACGAAGAAGCAGAAAAACTTTACAATAGGCTTTCATCAACACTTGAACTCAAAGATCGCTTTGAGATTGTAGAGCATAAACTCACGCATCTTAAAGAGGACATAAGTATGTCACTCGATCTTTTTAATCAAAAGCATAGTGAATTTTTAGAGTGGATTATTATAGGGCTGATCGGTTTTGAAATCGTAATGGGACTGATCGAATTTTTTAAACATTAGGACTCAGCCACCAATCTTTTAACGATCTTTCGCACAATAGGCACAACGGTTAAAACCGCAGGAAAGGCGATGACATAAGCTCGCCAAAACGCTCCAAACCATTGGGCAAAAAACATTTCGCTAAAACCAACATTGATGAATGTGATGACAAACGACATTAAAACGGTCATAAACAACGACATAAAAAAAGCGAAGGTTATAAACTCATATTTTTTAGGAATCAAACTTTTTCTCCTAAAATACGCACTTCGCGTTGCGGATAAGGAATACTGATATTGTTTACATGTAAAGTGTTATAGAGGGCAAGATTGACCTCAAATTGTGTCTTAAAATAGCTCTTGGTCGGAACCCAATAGCGAAGTCCCAGTTCAATAGAACTATCGCCAAACTTTGCAATCCCTACCACAGGTTTATGCGTATTGCTGACCTCTTTAAAGCCCGATAAGACCTCTTTGATCAATGCAATTGCTTTAGCGGGATCTTCCTCATACGCCACACCAATACTTGACTCCACAATTCGGAACTCAAAGGAGTTGACCAACACATCACCGATCATCTTTTTATTGGGAATGGTGATGAGCTCTTCATCTTCATTGCGAAGGATGGTATAGGAGAGTTTGATCTCTTCCACCACACCGTAAAAACTACCGATGGAAAGGGTATCACCCACTTTAAATGGGCGGCTGATGATGAGAAGAACCCCTGCGGCATAGTTCGAAACGCTCCCTTGAAGTGCTAAGCCAGCAGTTAAGGAAACAGCGCCAATAGCCGCGACAAAAGGTGCAATAGAAATGCCCACTTTTCCAAGTGCTATGATGATCATTGCAGCGAAAATCAGCATTTTAACCACGTTCGCAACAAACTTCGAGAGTGTCATGTCAAAATGATGGCTTTCAAAAAGACGCATCAAAAGAGCATAGGCATACTTTGCGGCAAACCATCCGATGATGACGATGATCAGCGCCCCAATCAGTTGAAAGCTGTAGTTGGTTAGAAACTCAATAGCGATAGTATAAAACTTCTGAAGGGTTTGCAGTTCTTTGTCCATCTGTTTAACCTTTGAGATTAAGTAAAATATTATAGCATAGGATAAATTGAAGGAATAAAAAGTGTATAATTAGTTTTCTATTTAATAAAAAATAAAAATAAAATAATCGTTTCTACTCACACAAAAGGGAAAATCTTATGAAAGTTTCAAATTTCACGTTTGAGGATTTTTCATCGCTGAAAAATCGTATTGAATACGAGGCTTTTGAAAACGAACCATCTCTTTTAGTGCAATTTTTTGATGGTCGCAATGACGAACAGCTTTTTAGCGATCTTTCATCCACGCTTTCGGCATTGCTTCCCCATGCAACAATCATAGGTGTGACCACAGCAGGAGAAATCCTCGATGGGAAAATGCTTGAGAACACCGTCACGCTCTCTTTTTGTGCCTTCGCGCATACCAAACTTATTCCTCTTTATACGCATCATTGTAATTTTAACGGTGGAATTGCTGTCGTTCAACATCTAAGTCACACTGTGAAAGCAGCCATCTTTTTCAGTGAAGGATTGCAAGGTAAACCTGAAGAATTTTTAAGTGGCGTTAACTTTATACGTAAAGATTTAACCATTGCAGGTGGTGCGGCAGCGGATTATGGGAGGTTCGCTAGAACGTTAATTGCTTTAAATGGTACTGTGTACGCTCATGGCGTTGTCGGCGTGGCATTTGAAAATGCGTCTTTAAAAATCCTCAATCATTGGAAGCTTAACTGGAATCCTATTGGCAAACCGATGGTCGTTACAAAAGTGCTCAATAATACGATCTTTGAGCTTGATAAAACGCCTATTTTCGAAGTTGTTCGCCACTATTTTGGAGATGATGTTGTTGCCCATCTTCCTTCCAGTATCGTCAAATTTCCACTCATTAAAACCGAAAAAGGTGTTTATATTGCCAGAGCACCTGTTGCTGTTACAGAAAATGCCTTGGTGTTTGGAGGCAATTTTAATACAGGCGATCGTGTTCGTTTTGGTATTGCCAATGTTGATGAAATCGTGGAAAATAATGATGCAAGGCTTCTTCTTAAACCTGAAGTTGTCTGGATCTATTCGTGCATGGGGCGTAAAGCATTTGCCGGTGAAATTCTTGAAAGTGAATTCCTAACCTACAACATCTTAGGCACAACCTGCGGCTTTTTTAGTTATGGTGAATTTTTCAAAACATCTCGTTCCTCTCAGATGATGAATCTCACCACCACGGTTTTGGCACTGAGTGAACAAGAAGAGCTCGAAACATTACCCCAGCCGAGTAGAAAACAGTTGGATGAAAAACACGAGAACATTGCAGTCATGTCTAGACTAACAAATGCTGTCGTGGATGAACTTGAACATACGATTAAAACACTCGATGCTTATAAACTAGCCCTTGATGCAAACTCTATTGTCTCTAAAACAAACACTCAAGGCATTATCACCTATGTCAATGACCTTTTTGTCAAAATTTCAGGCTACTCCAGAGAGGAGCTTATTGGTAAGTCGCACAATATCATTCGCCATCCCGATGTCCCGAATGGTACCTTTAAAGATATGTGGACGACCATCAAAAAGGGTCACGTATGGAAAGGTCTCATCATCAATAAAGCCAAATCAGGAGAGCCTTACTATGTCGATACGACCATCATTCCACTTTTTGATGAGAACAAACAAATCGTCGAGTACATCTCCACACGCAATGACCTCACCAAGATCATCAAGCAACAAAAACAAATTTTAAAACAGACTACCGATGCGTTAACCAACCTGCCCAATCGCGTGAAGCTTTTTGAAGATATTGCCGTATCTCAAAATCCGATTATTGCACTGATCAACATTGATGGCTTTGGTGAAATTAACCGCTTCTATGGGTTTGAAAGTGGCAATACACTCCTTCGAGAGTTTTCCGCTCTTTTTCTTGAGATGTTAAACCTCACACCCTATTCGCTTTATAAACTTGAAGCAGACAACTTTGTCATTTTTGGGGATGGAGAAGATAATGAGCTATTTTGCACTACCATGGAAAAATTCATCAACCAAGTCCATACCCATCAATTTTTAGCAGATATGCAAGGAATTACCACACGCATTAGTGTAGGAATTGCGGTTGAGAAAGAACAAATTCTCTCCCATGCGGAAGAAGCCCTCAAACAAGCATGTCTACGCAATATTGACTGGATGCTCTCCGATAAAAAGGAAGAAGCCATACACCTGCAAAACTTTCAAATGCTCCATACGCTCAAAAGTGCTCTTGAACATGACAGAATTGTCCCCTACTACCAAGCGCTTGTTCATCTCAAAAGTAACAAAATAACCAAATATGAAAGCTTAATACGCCTGATTGATGAAAACGGCAAGGTCTATACGCCCTACTTCTTTTTGGAAGTTGCAAAAAAATCGAAGTATTACTTAGCACTCACACGCATTATGATTGAAAAAACACTTTTGGATTTTTCCCATCGAGAAGAGAACGTAGCGATCAATCTTTCGGTGGAAGACATCGAAGATACAGAGACTGTTTTATTCATCAAAAATGCGATTAAAAACTTTGTAGAGCCTTCACGCATCACCTTTGAATTAACCGAAACTGAAGCCATTAAAGATTATCTCACCATTATCTCTTTTATCGCATCAGTGAAAGTATTGGGTGTTAAAATCGCCATTGATGATTTTGGAAGCGGCTACTCAAACTTTGCCTATCTCGCGCAATTTAATGCCAATATTTTAAAAATCGATGGCACTATTATTCAAAAAATAACAACCGATTCTAACGCGTATCAAATTGCCGCGGCGATTAATGACTTTGCGAAGCGACTGGGATTGCAAACCGTTGCAGAGTTTGTCTTTGATGAAGCAACCAACGATGTTGTTAAAGATCTCAACATTGACTTTGCACAAGGCTACTTTCACGCAGAGCCCTTGCCGATCGAAAAACTACCATAACGTTTTACATGTAAAGCATGACCATCTATTTTTTGATGGAATACACGCTCTCTTTTGTCCCTGCATAAAAAACAACAATTTCCACCACTTCATCGCCCTCATTGACGCCATAATGCCATCGATCCACCACTTCGATCAGCGCATCACCCGCTTTAAGCTGTAATGTTTTGTTCTCATCGGTCACCACTTTAAGCGCGCCTTTGACCATATACCCCGCATTAATGATAGGATGCTTGTGAAGCGGAAGCGTCGTGTGAGCAGGAATGGTGATCTTCAAAACCGAAATCTCAGGTGCGTCCTTTGGGTAAGCAGGAAGGCTTGATCCATCCCAACTTTGAGCAGATTTCACAAGCGTCACCGATTCTACATTTCCAGCAGCAAAAATAGAGCTTGAAAGAAGAACAAAAAGGAAGAGTAATTTTTTCATGAGCGACCTTATGATGGGAGTTTTGAGACTATTTTAGCTTTACATGTAAAGGGTTGTCAAGGTAGGGGAAATATATGTTAAAATCTATAGTAAAAAGGACTCAAATGAGAATAAGAGGCTTTTGTGAACAATGCCAGAACAACTCTATTGCTGAATTAATAGATGTTGAATTAACAAACAATAACTTATATAAATTTACATGTAAAAATGGTCATACAACTAATATTTTATTAAAAAATTTGAAATTTGAAATTCTTTTTGATATTGCAATTAGTGCTTTCTTAGATGGATATCCAAGAGAAGCTATTGCAACTGCTTCTTCAGCTCTTGAAAGATTCTATGAATTTTATATATATATTATTTGCATTAAAAACAATATTCCACAAGAATTATTTAATAAAACATGGAATGAAATTTCAAAACAATCTGAAAGACAATATGGCGCATTTTTGTTTTTATATCTTATTGACAATCCATCTAATTGTGAACCTTTAACTATTTATAATAAATCTCCAAAAAAAAATAAAAAAAGTTGGTCTTCATTTAGAAATAAAGTCATTCATGAAGGATACATCCCTACACGTAAAGATTCATATATATATCTTGCTTTTATATATAAACATATCTGCCAATTAATTACAAAATTAAAAATCAATAATGAAGAATATATTTTCAAGGCTACTTTAAAATCAGAACCAAATATAAATACACAAATATCAATTGAAACTATTTTTAAAATAAACCGAATGAAGGAATATCCTATTTCATTAGCACAAGCAATAAAAGCTTACCATACTTGGGAAGAGAAACATAAAAAACAAGTTACTATAAGTATCCTAAATTATTAGGTTTTAAGAATTTCCATACAAAAACTTTTGCTTTTACTTATTTGAGCATTACTCTTACCGCTATATCATTTGATAAAACTCTTTATATTTTCAAATTGGTGTCTTACGAGTAAAGCCTTGTTAAGCTAAAATAAATAATTGCAGAGGATTGTTATGGACAAAAAGCTCATCAAATAAAGTGCATTACACTGTAAAAGTAAAATTTTAAAGGAAAACCATGAACCTCTTCACGATCCATTACACCTGCATTCTTGATGCAAGTCCTGAGGCAGTCTGTGCTTTTCATACCGACACGCATAATCTTCCGCTCATTACGCCACCGTCGATTAAGGTGACCATCGTGAAGATGGAGAACGACAGCGTCATTTTGGACATTAAAAAGTTTGGCATAACGACACGTTGGGAGATGGCGCTTGAGAAAAACTGCCCTCACAGCATTGTCGATGTGATGATCAAAGGGCCTTTTGCTTCGTTTAGGCATGAGAGGCGTTTTATAGCAGAAGATGAAAATCGCACGCGCATGGAAGAGACCATCACACTAGCGCCACCAATTCCTTTTTTGGGAAGGCTCTTTTTCTGGTTTGTAAAAAGAGACATGGATGCTATGTTTGCGTACCGACACACGATGACACAAGCGCATTTTCGCTTTGAAAATCAAGCGAAACACCTCTAACGCTAGTATCATGACACAGGCAAATTAAACTTGTGAATGGAAGAGTATTCCCTAAAGATCACTCTTCCACAAATCCTGTGTTATTTTTAATAATCTCATAGTTTTTACAACCTATTTCATCGCCCAAATCACATGCCTTTTTAAACAGCTCTTGCGCCTTTTGCGCATCTTGGCTCACACTGCCTCCTTCATAGTACATACGAGCAAGCGCGGAACACTCTTGCGCATCACCGGCATCGCATCCATTTTGATGGTACATGGCAGCATAAACATAGTTTCCACCTTGCTCGTACAGTAATGCAAGATGCGCACAACTGCTTGCCAAGCCCGCACTGCACGCACGATCATAATAATTAACGGCTTGTTGCAAGTCTTCACTCACACCTGTACCATTTTCATACAAAACCGCGAGACTCGCACAACTGCTCGCATCACCAAGTACACACCCTTTTTCATACAGTTCAGCTGCCTTGGCATAATTTTGTCCTATTTGACCACTTTCATACATGTAACCTAAATTAGAACAGCCACTTCCCATGCCCATAGAACAGGTTTGGTTATAAAGTTCTTTGGCCTTACTAAAGCTCTGTTGGACGCCATCACCGATGTGGTACATCGCGCCTAATTGTAAACATGCCGTGGGATTGTTATGATCGCACTCGTTTTGTAGTTCGCTTTCACGGGCAAAATCCAATGCAAACAGTGAAGATGAAACCAGTATTGCCATAATACATAAGAGTTTTTGCATGCTCTTCTCCTTGCTAACATTTGAATTATTATATTACAATACTTTTATGAACGAGACTAAAACAATTTTGATTTGCTACGAGCAAGCACCTTTTTTACAGATTCGCCAAACACTGCAGAGTGAGCGCGCTTATGAGGCACATGCACACGCAGCACTCTCCATAGGATTTATGCTCGAAGGCAAAACGTGCTTTCAGACACCTGAGGGAGAGTTTTTGCTCGAACATGGCGCCCTTGCCATCATTCCACCTCACATCCAACATGCCTGCAATCCTATTGCGCAAACGAGACGAAGTTACATTATGGTCTATTTAGATGCGAACTTTTGTACGCGCATTCAAGCCAAACAGTTTCAAGAAACCACAACGCTGTTGCCACTGACTACACCGTTGGTATTTCATAAGGCTTTATTTGAGGAGTTTGAGCGCATTATTACAGCGCTCATAAAAGGTTTTTCACCTTTACATGTAAAGGCATTGGAAGCATGGGTGGAGAGCTTTTTTTGGCTCTATACGAAACAAGGAGTGAGTCAATACAAAGACAATACCCTTCAAGATATGGCACACTTTTTAGAAAGTCGGCTGGATGAAACACCCAGTCTCTTTGAGCTTTCCAAACGTTTTGGACTCAACCCCTATGTTCTCACACGCCACTTTAAACAAACCTACGGTTGTACGCCCAAACACTATGCCATGGATGTGCGCATCGAGCATGCGAAGCAGTTACTTCACGATGGCACTCCGCTTGCCCTGTGCGCGCAATACTGTGGCTTTGTCGACCAAAGCCACTTCCACCGCTTTTTTAAACGCCGTACCGCTCTCACCCCCAAAGAGTACCAAGTCAATTTTATACAATAACTTTTTCTGCGTTTGACGTATGCTACCCTCTAAAAAAGGAGTTATATGTTTGAAGTAGAATTCATCACCCTCACCTCTATCTATTTTTTAGCACTTCTTAGTCCGGGGCAAGACTTTTTTCTCATTATCAAGCATGCTTTAACGCACGGGTATAAAAAAGCATGGTGGAGTTGTCTAGGGATTGCCAGTGGAAACGCGCTTTACATCGCTTTAGCGTACATGGGGCATGCGTATTTAAGCCAGTATCCATTGATCGTTTCATTCATCGAAATCGGAGGGGCACTTTTTTTACTTTACCTTGGCTGTCTCCTGCTTTTTGCACCCCAACCAAGCCTTGAAAATTCTTTACATGTAAAGCGTCAAATGGCATTTAAACTCTTTGCTCAAGGGTTTTTGTCCGCCTTACTCAATCCTAAAAATATTCTCTTTTATTTCTCACTGCTTTTTACCATTGTTAAACCCGAAACAGCTTTACATGTAAAGATGGTGTATGCGGTATGGATGGTCACAATGTTGCTGGTGTGGGATATGTTTGTAGCGTTTCTATTTGGCAATCAAAGAGCTTTAAGACTTTTGCCTTACCTCAATGTTGTTCAAAAAATAGTGGGCATTGGGCTGATCGGCTTTAGTCTCAAATTAGCTTTTACTTTTTATAAACAGTGCGAGTTGTGAGTCAATGTTGCGAATATGAAGATCCAAACGATCCGCAACACCGTTTTTAATATAATTCTTTGCAAACAAGGTATTGCCCTGCATTGCCATTGCTAAAAACTGGCTCATCTCGCCAAGAATTTTTTGGTGCTCTTCAAAGTGTTCAAAATAGCCTTGAAAATTAAGCTCTTTCATAATGCGCTCTTCATTGGCAAAATGCTCTTTGGTATGGTGAATCAGCGCGCTAAATGATTCAGTAAAATGAGAGTAGTCAAAAGTGCTGAGCAATTCATCACACTCTGCATGGTAAACATCAAGTTCGGGACAGTTGAGGCTGAGCATCTTTCACTCCTTTTTAAGACAGTATAGCCTTTTTGAGGGGGAAAGCGTCACATTTAGGTGTTTATTTTTTATTTTTCTACTCTTTTTAAGATGGTTTGAACAAGGCAATCCGCAAAAGTAGTGTAGTATTTAGGGTGTTCAAGCACTTAAATGATGTGAGTTATCTGCAAGGTCACGTTGAGACCACCCATACGAATATTTTGGTTTATTCTTAGGGGTACGCAAGGGATTTTCAGGTTTTTAAAAAGTGCTTTGAACGTGCCTAAAATAGGGAGTTGGTGGCGGACAGAGAGGGAAAAACCTCTATGGCTGCCAAACAACCCCTAAAAATAGGGCTTCCTATTCATTATCATAATTTAGATTATGTCAATTTTAGCAAAAAAGACATTAAAAACAGTGTTAACTCCAATTTAAGACTATATAGAGTGAATTCTATATATTATTACAGAAGAACAATTAATAAGAAAACTTATAGAATTAGTCTTAAAACAACAGATTTACAAAAAGCTAAACTTTTAAAAAATGAATTCAACCTATTAAAAAATGAGGAGTTTGCACAAATGGCAGAAAATCCAAAATCATTTGACCCAGAATTAGATAACTACTACTATAAAAAAATGAAAAGGATTGAGGCTCTCAAGGTAGAATTAGAAGTGTTTCAAATGAGCCTCTCAATGATGACTGTTTTTAAAACAGAAGAAGAAAGAAAGGAAATAGTAAAAGCATTTGCTCTTAAACAAATACAACAATTTCAGGATATTTTTTTAGACAATAATCCTTATAAAGATAGCAATATAGATGATATAAAAAAAATGAATTTTGATGAAGTTGTAAAACAATTTGAAACACTAGCATCAACATTAACTCAACAAGAACAACATGAAACAAAAGAACCATTGACATTTCAACAATTACAAGACTTATTTTTAACACATAAAGAAAAAATGGGCAAAGTAGGAGTAAGTAGTATTAAAATGTATAAAGCAGCCTTTAAAGACTTAATGGAATATTTTCAAGATGCAAATATTAATGAATTAAAATATCAAGACTTTGAGAATTTCCAAAATTTTCTTATTGCAAAAAAACTAAATAACAAAACAATCAATAATAAAATCACATATTTAAGGATGTTCCTTGACTATGCAGAAAAATTTGAGCTTGTTGAAAAAAACCTTGCAAATAAGCTAGAAATGCTCAAAGAAGAAGTCAAAGAAAAAGAAAATTTCACAAATGATGAAGTCAATTTATTGATAAAAAATGCTCCTCAAGAATTCAAAAACTTCTTACAAGTTGCTATGTACACAGGGATGAGGCTACAAGAAATTTTAGCTATTGATAAAATCTTAGTTGATGAAAAAACACAAATAAAATATATTCAAGTAGGAGACTCAAAAACTACTAGTGGAATAAGAAAAGTGCCACTTCATCAAGAAATTTTAAATATGAAATTTCCTCTTTTTAATATCAAAGATGGTGATGTGAGAACATTTAGTACAAACATAGGTAAAAGAATTAACAGATATATAGAAACTATTGCAAAAGAAAAGACAATTCACATATTTAGGGCTACATTTATCAATAAAATAGTTAATAATTTTCCAGAGAGAATTGAAATTTGTCAAGAAATTGTAGGACATAGCAAGGGTAATAAAAGTATTACACTCAATACATATTCTAAAGAATTTGATATTAAATTAAAACAAGAAATTGTGAACACTGTTCAATACAAATGAGGCAAACACCAAGACTAAAGATTAAAAAGATAAAATAATAAATACAACTTTATTGCTTATTCAAATTATGCCAAAATACTATAATTATTGTATGAGAAATTTTAAGGGAATGATATGACAAATAATGAAAAAAAGTTCTGGGACATACTGACTAATCTTTTTGTAGGAGCAGAAGTCAAAGGAAAGTCAGGCTTTATTAATCTTATGATTGCAAAACAATCATATTTTAAAAAAGTAAAAACAGAACTTTTGGAAGAGATAAATGAAATATGTAGTAGAGATAATCAAAGCTTCAAAGATGAATTTTATGATAAACTCTATAGCTGGGAGTGTTCAAAATTCTGTGTCAGCATCCAGTAGCTCCTAAAATTGTATCATAAATTTAAAGCGTGATTGAGTCTACCCTCAAAATAAATCGAGAGTTGTGAGAGGGTTAGACTCCAATTTCGTAT
>Ga0268263_1000350_pt1 | contig 85721 bp, 99 predicted proteins | sample Biomet5_FD_190358 | JGI IMG/M metagenome (GOLD analysis project Ga0268263, IMG submission 190358) | Microbial communities from bioreactor (seeded with sewage sludge) at LBNL, California, USA - Biofuel metagenome 5 (SPAdes) (version 4) | ecosystem: Engineered > Bioreactor > Anaerobic >... | reverse complement strand
CTTCGTCGGCAATCGCCTGGTAGCGCTTGTCAAAGGTACGCTTGATAAACGTCCATTCCAGCTTGCCAGTTTGGCGAGTCAGTGTGGTGCCTTCCTTCGAGTGATACTGCTCGGTCATGGGTGCAGCACGCCCCTTGAAGAGCCAAACGTAGCGGTAGGTTCCATCCGCTTTCTCGCTCTTGAAACCGAGCGCGAAGTAGCCAGGGGTGTCGCCTGCCGCGCGGATCAGGACGCCATTGTCATCGATGATGTTGCTTAAGATCATCTCCTGGATGAGCAGCGGAATGTCCGCCATCTCCATGGTGAGCTTGATCTCGGGATCCGGATACACGACGTCGAACTCCTGATCATCAGCATATTGCACTTCAGGATCAGCGTTCTCCGGCGCGATCTGCGCGTCGATGGCACCCGCAAAGTCCTGCAATGTGCCGTAGCTGACGCCTGCGTCGGTATCAGAAACGACCGGTGCGATGACGACGTTCTTGAGACCCACCGTACTGGCCACGGCGGGGGAAGCGGTATTGGGCATGGGTTTCTCCTCCTTCACATATCAGGGGTTTTTGCTTACAGCATCACGAAGCCCGGCCCGGATGATGTCGTAGGATTCATCGGCCTTGGTGTCGTAAGCGGGGCGAACGAAGGGATGTGCCGGGGCCGGCGCGGGACCGCCGTGCCCCCACTCGACAGCGTTTGCGTAGTACGCCCCCTCTGCCGAGTGGTGCACGCCGATCGTGATGCTCCGTCCGGTCTTTCGCTTTTTGGCACGACCGACCTTGATCGATCGGTGCAATGCCCCGGTGATGATCTTGGGGTTGGACGACGCATTGGCTTTCATCTGCTGGTGGATGGGAACCGCCGCCGCTTCCAGGATCTCATTGCAGGTAGGGCCATCTTCATGAAGGTGCGCGGCCATGGCGGCGAAATCGCCCATCAGTTGGCCAACGCCGTCGAGCTTCATGCTCATGGGGCTACCCCCGAGCGCAGGCACCAGGTCCAATGCATGTTGTACTGCCGAGTGGCGCTGTCGTAGGCGGGTTGGTTGTACCCCATATCCGTCTCTTCGACCATGATGAACCCTGCGGCATACATAGCGCTTCGGATCCGGGCGGCCGTATCGGTGGGATCCCCGTCACTCCAGAGGTTCAGGTACACGAAGGTCTTGAGGGAGACGACGGTGTCGTCCAGATGCACATCCTCTGTGGTCGTGGTGGCGTACACGGCATACTGCGCGGGCGGGTTCTGCCCGGAAGCGGTGGGCCGCCAGATCCCGGCGTACACGGGGATGTCCACGCCGGAGAGTGCCTGCTGCACCTGCTTCATCAGCTGACCCCCTTCACGATGGACGCCTTCAGACCCAGGTAGCGCCTTTTGAATTCGTACTCGCCCAAGGTGGAGATGATCCATTTCTCGCCCCGGAACTTCACCCACATGCCCGGCTGGATGTCCTCACGGAATCGGATGGTGAAGTTGATGACCGCCTCGGCGTTGATGGTGTCCGCAGCACGAAAGTGTTGGTTTCCCGCGTCCGTGGCCGCCGCCCACACCTTGCAGACCACCACTTCGGCGGGCTCCGGGTAGCCGTTTTCATTGATGGTGTTCTCGGTGTATCCGATCTCCACCAGATGCTTCAGATCCCCAGGGTGAGGATCGGATTCGAAGTTTTTGTATCCGCGCAAGGCACATCACTTCCTCCACTTTCCGATGAGTTTCGTATCAGAAGAACTTCGTCACATCCCGGTGCGGGTAGAGCAGATTCTCAAACGCCATCCGCATCGCGAGGTATACATGCTTGTCGGGGTTGTCCCGGTTCTCGAAGTAGTGCCCGATCATGAGCAGCATGGCCAGCCGTACAGCCGGCGGCGTGGTTTCCGAAAAGGAAACGCGGCAGAAGTCCTCTGCCGCCGATTGCGCCTGCTCGATCAGGCTCCCGATGTAGGCATCTTCATCCTCATGCTGGACACGCAGGTGGGCCTTGACCTCCGGGATTGTGACGATCATGCGCACACCGCCTTACTCGGACGGAACGTCATCCGGAGCAGAAATAGCTTGCGCAGCCGTCGTCATCAGACCGACGGCCTTCAGCCCCTCGATCAGGCGGTTGAAATCCTCCCGAAGCGTGGCGACGGTGGTCGCTTCACTGGCGGGGATGGGCGGCAGACGCAGCGGTTCCCCGGCAGGCAAATCGAACAGCCCTTCAGCGCCCTCCACGGTGGCGCCAGGCAGGAAGGTCAGCTTGCCGCCGACCACCCACTCGTTGCCTCCGTGGGCGTGATAATTCCGGCTGGATTGGTTCATCACAATACCTCCTTGTTCAGAAAGGGGCTGACCCACAACATATCGTGGCCTTGTTCGCATGAAACCACGATATGATGTAGTCCAAAGACCTTATAGAGTTAGCCCCTCCACATTTCTCAGGCGATCTTCATCCTCAGGCACTTGACCGCCTCGGGGAGAATCAGGCGGCCGTCCACGCGCTGCGTGATCTTGAAGCCGACCTGATCGGTCGCCGCATAGAGCTCGTTCAACCGCTGCAGCGAACGGCCTTCGCGGTCAGCCAGCCAGTAGTAGCTGTAGTCGCCATACAGGATCGCCTTATTCCCCGCGGTGGGCAGCGGCATGTAGTTCGAAGACAGCACGCGCTGGTTGAGCAGTGTGTCCGGCTGCCCATAGAGAAGGCCCGGCTGCCAGAGGAACTGCCCGTTTCCATCTTTCAGCTTGCGGATCAGCTTGACAGTGGCATCGTTCATGATGAACGCGGCCCTACGGCGATAGCCCGACTTCAGCGAATGCTGCAGGTCGAGCAGTTCATCCGCGGTGATCACCGTGGCTGCAGCAGCCGTCACACCTGTCTCCGCGCCCAACGTGTCGTGCAGAAGGCCGGTGGGCTTGTGGCTGCCGTCGCCGGCGAGGATCGCTGCTTCCTCTGCGGCGCCCACGCGACGCGCGAACTCCCCGGTGATATACGCGGCGAGGTCGAACGCGGAATCGCGCAGCAGTTCCTCCGAGATCCGGATCATGCTGCCCACCTTGTGCGCGCTCAGCGTGATCTGGCCGAACCCGTCATCCGATTCGGGGATGGCCGCCTCCTCCTCCACCCAGGACGCCGCGCCCTTGCTGGTGACCAGCGGGATCTTGCGATCACCGGAAGATGTGGTGATCACATGCACGAGCCCGCGCATGATGTTCTCTTCCTCAAGCGCCTGCACCAGCGTGTGCTCAAACTCGTCCGGCACGGTGTACCCGCCCTCGCTGAGCTCGCCGATCTGTAGGGCGTTGCGAACCTCGTACCCGCGGCGGTCCGCGTCGCGCATCAGCTTCCAGAACGCATCGTTGTAGGCCTTGCCGCCGCGGCCAGGCTTGTCGGTTGTCTTCTCCGGGCGGGAGACCAGTGCGGCGTTCACAGGTGCGCCCAGCTCCCGCTCAAGTTCAGTCGCGCGTTCTTCGCGCTCAATGGCGTGGCCCAGGTCTACGACCTCCTGCTCCATCCGCTCATAAGCCAGCGTGTCCTCCGCGGACAGAAGGCCGTTTTCGTCTTTCCGGGATTCCAGGAACGCCTTGGCCTTGTCCCAGACCTCGCCGCGCTTGCTGCGCATTTCCAGTACCTTGCTCATAGTTTCCTCCTATTATCGCCTCGTGGGCATCAGTAAGCCCAGCCGCTTTTGCAGCTGGGCGATTGGGGTGCCGGTCGTTTCCGGCTGTTCGGGTCTCGTGGACGGACCAGGGGAACTGTTGTCTTCCGGCATTGTTAGCGCCGCCCCGTCCTGGACTTCGGGCCTTTCCGCCTGATCAACGTCAGGCAATACAATGGATGTATGATCATCGCCCTTACCAGAGCGGGACGGCTGTTTCCGATGGCGGTCCAACCAGGCCTTGACCTTGATTTCCGCCTCCTTGTGGTTTGTGACTCGGGAGATAGCGGCATTGGTTAGACCCATACCTGGCTCTTCCTCAGAGATCCCGTCGATGAATCCATTGGCGAGCGCGGCCTTGGCGTCCATCCAGGTGGTCGCCGTCATCAAGGCGGCCAGTTCACCGCGATCCTTTTTGCACCGTGTGCCGTAGATGTTCAGGATGCTCTCCTTGCAGGCGCGAAGGAGACTGATCGCTTCCGACAGGTCGCGCTCATTGCCCCAGGCGATGACCGAAGGATCGTGCACCATAAAAAGGCTCCCCGGCGTCATCTCAAGACGTCCGGCCGCCATGGCCACGACCGTCGCGGCGGAAGCCGCCGTGCCGGAGATCGTGATATGAACATTGCCGGGGTAAGCACGGACGTCATCGAACATCCGGGTGGCGGCATTGCAACTGCCGCCGTAGCTGTTCAACCGGATGTGCACATCGTCTGTGGATTGATTGTCATCGCCGTAAAGCGCGTCGTGCAAACTGCCAGGCGTGATCTCGTCGCCGAAGAACACTTCTTCGTCGATGTAGCCGTTCAAATGTATCTCTCTCAGGGGGAATCCCTCCTGTTCATCTGTGCTGCTGTGATGGGCACCATGTTCCCGTTCACCAGGTACGCGTTGCCCCCGTCCTCATCAGATAGTGGGTTCAGATTTTCTAGACCACGTATATCGTTTGAAGACAACCAGCCGTTCTGACGCCCGATGGCGTAGCCCTCCATGCGCTCCTTGTAGCTGCCGCGCATCAGACCGTCGATGTTGAAACGCACATAAAAAAGCCTCTTCTCCCGTTCGGGGAAGAGTGCCTTGTTCATGGCCTGCTCGATCCGGACCAGCCAGGGGCGGATGGTGTGCATCGCGAAGCTGATGGCTTGGTGCTCGATGTTCGAGAACGTTGCGTGCTCCAGATCGCCCACCAGGTGGGGCGGGACCCGATAGATCCGACAGATCTCGGCCACCTGGAACTTCCGGCTCTCCAGGAATTGCGCCTCGTTGTTGGGGATGGACACCTTTTCGAATTTCATGCCCTCTTCTAAGATGGCCACCTTGCCTGAATTGGTAGAACCACCATAGGCTGCGTTCCAGCTCTCACGGAGCGAAGTGGGGTTCTTGACAGTGTTGGGGTGGGTCAGCACGCCGCTGGGAGTCGCGCCGTTGGAGAAGAAGCGACTGCCGTACTCCTCCGCCGCGATGCCGAGACCGATCGCGTTCTTTTCAAGTGCGATGGGGCTGTAGCCCACAATGCCGTCAAAGCCAAGCCCAGGGATGTGCAAGACGTCCTCCGGCTGAAGCCGGACCACGCCGCCGTCCCGCGAGGTGTAGTCGTAAGTCAGGCTTCCGCGCACATCCCGGTCCATTCCCATCTTCTCCGGCAGCAGCGGGTACAGGCCCAGGATCTGGCCGCGCCCGTTTCGCAGGATCTGGCAGTAGGAATTGCCCCAGAGCAGGAGGTGGGAGAGCATCGTCTCCCGCAGGATGAACGAGGTCATCTCGCTGTTGGGCTCGTCGTGCAGGATGCGGTAGAGCGGATGGGTGAACGCCTTTTCGCTGCCGCGATCCGTGTATCGGTAGACATGTAGCGGAAGGCTGGCCACCGTCTCCGCGATCACTCGCACGCAGGCGTACACTGCCGTCATCTGCACCGCCGTTTTGGGGTTCACGGGCTTGCCAGCGGCGCTGCCGCCGAAGTAGAACGTCAGGGCGGAACTGACGCTGTCTTGAGGTTGGGGTTTGTCACGCGAACGGAACAGTCGGGAGAATGGGTTTTTCATACTACGCCTCCCTAAAGTGGGCATAAGAAAACGCTCATCGGTGGATGAGCGTTGAAGAGGCTCGAAGGAAAGGGGTTCAGTGCTGTGCTGATCTTCCCGCATATCTGGGCTTGTATTTTTCAACGAGGGCTGCTTTTATACGCTCCAAAGTTATGATGCCGAGATTAGCATCCAGCAGTATGTCGATTCTCCTGCAATTCCTTTTTATCCATTCGCCGACATTCGCTTCTGAAATTCCGAGGCGGCTCATTGATTCATCCGATAGTAGAGATGCAGCCAAATTGCTTTGCGAGGACTTTGGGTTGTAGTGTTGGCTAAAAAACCGCGGATTACTATTGGGGCCAGCTCTTCCGATCACCAATGCATTGCCGTTGTGCCAGAACGTACAAATGCCCATATTACCAGGGGGCAGTTTCTCCGGATTGTGAGGCGTAGGCCTATCGACAACTAAGTATTTCCTTTTGTCGACGGGCTTACCCAACAGCTTAAAAGTGTCGAGGACTATCTCATCAAACTCAGCTATCAGGTTCATCAGACACCACCCCCATTCTGTTGGTACTGTATATATTGTATCAGACCTATCTTGAAAGATAAAGATAGATCATCCCTACATTTGGGCGTATGCCGGCCATCTATAGCCCGCCGCCAGTCTTTTTATCATGGCAGGGCTTGCAGAGCGGCTGAAAATTAGCCTGATCCCAGAAAAGCCGCTCGTCACCGCGGTGGGGGATGATGTGATCGACTACGGTGGCCGGGGTCAGTACGCCATACTTACGGCACTCCGCACAGAGCGGGTGTTTCCGAAGAAAGAGCGCCCGCGCCTTCCGCCAGCGCCCGTCGTAGCCCCGCTGTGTCGCCGTTTCGCGGGCGTACTGCTTCCGGTGCTGCTCGCAGTAGGGCTCATCGCTGAGGTTGGGGCAGCCGGGATGACGGCAGGTTCGTTTCGGTGTTCGCGGCATGCAGAAACCTCCATATAGACTAAATGAAGAGCAACCCTCTATTGTCGTACACGCTGCCGCCCGTGCCCTGGTTTTTCATCGCCCGGTCCAGCGCCATAATCAGCGCAATCACGCCGTCAATCTTCTCTGTGCTCTTTTCCTTGTCCGCCTTGACATTGCCGGCCGGGTCGGTCCGAACGTATACGTTGTCCATCATCCATGAAAGCGCCGGGTTCCCACCATGCGCAATCTGACGGTTCAGAACCAGCCGCATCAGCTCCTTGGTTGGCGGGCTCATGTCCCGGAAGCCTTGACCGAACGGCACCATCTTGAAGCCGTCATCCTCGAGATTCTGGACCATCTGCGTCGCATTCCAGCGATCGTACGCGATCTCCCGAATGTCGTACAGGGTGCCAAGCTTCTCAATGAACTGTTCGATGTAGCCATAGTGGACGACGTTGCCTTCCGTGGTTTTTATTAGTCCCTGCGCCTCCCACCGATCGTACGGCACGTGATCGCGTCGCACGCGCAACGCAAGCGTATCCTCCGGCAGCCAGAAAAACGGGAAGACGCAGTACCTGCCTTCCACGTCCATTGGTGGGAATACCAGTACGAACGCGGTGATGTCGGTCGTGCTGGACAAGTCCAGTCCGGCATAACAAGCTCTGCCACGCAACGCCTCTTCATCGATGGTAAAGCTGCATTCGCCCCACCTCTCCGCGACCATCCACTTGATGTTCTGCTTCAGCCACATATTGAGTCGGAGCTGCTTAAAGAGCGCGATGTCGGCAGGATTGTCTCTTGCCGCTTCAAATTGCTCGCGTATGCGGTCCAGTTGGATGGTGTGCCCTAGCGATGGATTAGCCTTATACCAGTTCTTCTCGTCCTCCCAGTCGTCATCCGGCTCCAATCCATATATGATGGGCAGGAATGTCGGATCGACCTTCCGGCCTTCGAGGATGCCCTTGGCGCGTTGGTGCAGATCCCATCCGATCCCCTCCAGTCGGTTTCCCGCCGTGGTCAGAATCAGGAAAAGTGGCTGCGTCCGCGCGTCGCCCGAGCCGGTCGTTAGCATCTTGATCAGGTCTGGTGACGGATGCGTCCACGCCTCATCAATGACGGCCGCCGATATGTTCAGCCCGGATTTGGACTTGACGTCCGACGATAGCACCTGATAGAAACTGCCGGTCTTCGGGAATACGATGCGCTTGGTGGATGCCACCACCTGCGTAATCTGGCGTAGAACAGGATGCCCTTCAATGAAATGAACCGCAGTGTTGAAGACGATACTCGCCTGTTGGCGGTCGCATGCTGCCGAGTAAACCTCCGCGTTTGCTTCGCCATCCGCCATCAGCATGTACAGTGCAATGGCCGCGCCAACCTCAGATTTACCTGATTTTTTCGGTATCTCAACATAAACTGTGTGATACTGTCGGGTTCCGTCATCGCGCAGTGTGCCGAAGGTCTGACGGATTAGCTCTACTTCCCAGGGCAGTAGCTTGAACGGCTGACCTGCCCAGCGTCCTTTTGTATGCTTGAGCTGTTCGATAAACTGGATGGCATGCTGCGCTTTTGCTTCGCTGAAGGGCACTACCGTTCACCCCGCCAGTCATCAAAGTTCACCAGCTTGCCTTCGAGCAAGGTCAACATGGCGTCCTCGCTCCTCTCTTTCGTGTCGGTCGGCAAGCTGATCTGAAGCCGCGAACGGGTTGCGGGGTTCAGGCCGAAATCCGCGCAAAAAGACTGCACGATTTTCAGGTTTTGCTGCGCAATGGACACCTGGGGCACCTGCTGGATATAGCCGGAGGGCGTCTTGAAGATGGAGCCGTGCTGCGTAATGAAATCCTCCGCTTCCTTCCAGCGCGCGAACGCCTGGCAGTAGCCGATGAATTCGGTCAAGTCAGCCATCGTAAGCACGCCCATCGCTTCCAGAGTGGGGGCCAGCCGCTTCCACTCCTTTTTCGCTTCTGGCAGCAGCCATGAAGGGCACTTCAATTCGCCCTTGGGCGGTATGGGTTCGTTGTTGTTGAGAGGGCGTTTGCCAGGATTTCCCTCAAGCCTTTTGATTGTGGTGGGCTTGGGTTTTCTGCCGCGGATCGCCACATAGCACAGCTCCTTTCCGAATAAAGTGGGCACTGGATTGCCGCATGTGAGTTTATGCGCTAAAAGGAACAGCCGCTTTCTCTTTGAAGCGGCTGCACTTTTCATAGACCAGGTTTTTTATCCATTCAGGGGCTTCCGGTACATCGTTCATTCTTGCATACTCCCCAAACATTAAGCGCATTGCTTCGTTGCGTGCCTGAGTCGCTTCCAGTAATGTCAGGTAGTAACCCAAATGGATACCGTGCTGAGACGCCTTGATCCGCGCAATGAATTTCTTTCTCGCTGAATGATAGCTGACCCCGGCAACACCAGAGGTGTTATTGCGTTGTAGGGACTGATTGCACTGGTTTTGTTGATGTGTGCAAACACGGAGGTTATCGCGTCTGTTGTTCATACGATTCCCGTCAATATGATCGACTTCCATCCCCTTATGGTTGCCAATCAACATATGATGCAAATAGGTTTTATCTGATGCGATAACGGTTTGTAGCCCTATCTGGTTTGTTACGACATGCCACTTTTTGGTTTTCACCAGAGGCACATCGTCTTTATCAATGATAAAGGTAAAGCCATTTGTTGAAGTGACCTTAACGGTCACGCCATCAGAGCAGGGACGGTAATCGTTTTTGCCACAGCTACCACAGCTTTTGCTATATCCGTTCCGGAGATTGCTTTCCAATGGCGTAACATGTTGACCGCATGCACAGATACAACGCCATCGCCACGAATTTGCATCTCTGAACCGTTCCAGCAATTCCAGTTTACCAACAACGGCACCAGCATATAATTTGTGCTTTTCATTCACTATCTTCGGAATCCTCCTTCTTTACCAGTTCCATGCACTGCATTGCTTCATCAAACGTCAGCCTCTGACCGAATCGCTCGACAAAAACGACCGGCGCCGATGCGTCTCCGTCATGCGCCGCAAGGAACCTTTTCACGGCGACGTCCACAAACTTGGGCTCAAGCTCAACGCCATAACAGACCCGGTCGAGCTGATCGCAGGCCATTAATGTCGAGGCGGAGCCCAGGAAGGAGTCCAGCACCACACTGTTCGTCAGCGTCGAGAGTTTGACCAGGTAAGCGATCAGCGGAACAGGTTTGGAAGAGGGGTGGCCGCAGCCCTCGGTCTTGGAGTTTTTGATACGCGGGAATTCGATGATGGTGGTTTGCTTCTGGTCGCCATACCATTTGTGTTTGCCCTTTTTAAGCCAGCCATAGAGAATCGGCTCATGCAGGTACTTGAAGTCGGTACGCGTCAGCACTAGTTGGTCCTTTTTCCAAATGACCGTTGCGCCCAGGTGGAAACCCGCCGCATCAAATGCACGCCGGAAAAGCAGTCCCTTGGAGTCGGCGTGGAACATGTAGATGGACGCGTCCAGGGCCATGTTTTCCGCGAGCCGGTTAAGAGCTTTTGCGATAAAATCATAGCCTTCTGCATCATTCAGGTCGTCATTTTTGATCTTGCCTGACGCGCTTTCCAGCGAAACAAGATACGGCGGGTCTACACATACGAGGTTAGCCTTTGTGCCCTGCATCAGCTTTTCAAAGGTGCCCGGGAGCGTGCCGTCTCCGCAAATGACGCGATGGTGGCCAAGATGCCATACATCATCCAGCCTAGAAAAACACGGGTTCTGCAATTCGGCGTCCACATCGAAGCTGTCTTCTTTGATCTCCTTGTCATGGATCTTGGAAAACAGCTCGTTGATTTCAACTGCGTCAAACCCGGTCGCGTCCAGATCATACCCGTTCTGCTGCAAATCGGTAAGCAGGTCAGCCAGCGCAACGGGCTCCCATTCGCCGACAGCTTTATTGAGCGCGATATTGAGCGCTTTTTCATCAGCCGGATCCTCGATGTGTACGACCACGCAGTCGATCTCGGTGGCGCCTTCCGCCGTCAGCACCTTGTAGCGCTGGTGCCCGCCCACGATGTTCCCGGTCACCTCATTCCAGATGACGGGATCGACATAGCCAAACTCGCGGAGGCTCCGCTTGATCTTTTCATAGGCCGGATCGCCAGGTTTCAGGTCTTTTCGCGGGTTGTATTTCGCGGGCCTCAGCATCTCAACAGGGATCCGCTGCAGGTTCATGCTCGTATTCAAAGAAGCCTCCTTCAATCGCAACAGCCGCCCATCACGAGCGGCTGCTTTCGTTTTGGGGCCGAATACCCCGGGTCCTGAATTTCGCGAAAACTCGCGTGAGAGAGGGCCGCGGTCTCCGGTGAAAGGTCCCCAGAGATCCGATCCCCCCTTCCCGGCACACTTCACCGAAGCGGAGCGTGAAAGTCCACCACGTCGGTCGGACTTCTTCAAAGCAAACGCTGAAAGTCAACTGCGCCGGTGGGACTTCTCCCAAGCACAGTCCGAAAGCCGACCGTGCCCGTTGGACTTCTCCGAAGCAAACCCCGAAAGTCAACCGGGCTGGTCGGACTTCTCCAAAGCAAACCGCAGAAGTGTGCCTGGCCGGGACCGCAGTCGCCGGCCCAGGTCGGACTTCGCGTTCGCGTGTTATAGGAAGGCCTTTTGCCGGCCGCCGGTTATCCCAAACGACGCCGAAAACGATCGGTGAGAAGCTCCAAACGACGGCAAAACCGGCTTTTTTGTCGGCCCGGGAAACGGTATCCTACGCTCGCCGGCCGGAAAACCGGGCGAAGGTCGCCTGCCGGGCGGCCGGGGCGGGCGGGCCGCTCCGGGCACAGGTCGCGGGTAGACGGGCGGGGCCCGCGGGGCGACGGGCGAAGGTCGCCTGCCAGGACGGTAACGAAAGGGGTCGCGGGCCATGAAAACACAGACCTTCGGGATCGAACTCGAAATGAACGGTATCTCTCGGGCAAAGGCCGCCCAGGTACTCGCCGACCACTTCGGCACACAGGTCGAGTACATCCCGGGCCGCAGCTACGACCTGCGCACCGTCCCGGACGGAACCGGCCGGGTCTGGAAGGTGGTCTCCGACGCCAGCATCGCCGGGCCCTGGGAACAGCAGACCGAGGTGGTCAGCCCCATCTGCCACTGGGAGGACATTGAGACGGTCCAGGCCCTGGTGCGGGCCCTGCGGGCGGCGGGAGCGAAGGCTGACCCCAGCTGCGGGATCCACGTCCACGTCGGGCTGGGCAGGCACACGGCCGCGACCCTTCGGACCCTAACCAACGTGGTCAACGCCAAGGAGGACCTTCTCACCCAGGCGCTCCAAATCAGCCCGGAACGCCGGGCTCGCTGGTGCCGACCGGTGGAGCAGGACTTCCTGGAGAAGCTCAACCGGCGCAAGCCCCGCACACTCCCCGAATTCGCACAGCTCTGGTACGACGAGAGCAGCACACTCCGGGCGGAACGGCGCGCACACGAGCACTACGACCCGAGCCGCTACCACCTGCTGAACCTGCACAGCGTGTTCCAGAAAGGCACCATCGAATTCCGGGCCTTCAACGCAACCCTGCACGCGGGCAAGGTCAAGTCCTACATCCAGCTCGCCCTGGCCATCAGCCACCTGGCTTTGGAATCAAGCTACGCCAGCCCGCGTCGGCCGGAGACCGACAACCCCAAGTACGCCTTCCGGTGCTGGCTCCTGAAACTGGGCTTCATTGGTGACGAGTTCGAGACCGCTCGGGAACACCTGACGGCCGCCCTGCCTGGGAACAGCGCCTGGCGCAACGGCCCGCCCATGGCCACGGCCATCTGACCCGCCTGACGAGACCTCGGTGGCACCGAGGCGAAACCGGCACTGCTGGTCGCGGGAAGCCGCAAGCTCAGAAATCATTTTTAGGAGGAACACCATGAACTTCTTTGAACAGCAGCTCCGGGCGCTCACCGGCAGGAACACCGCTTTCAAATCAACCAGCCCGGTCTACGTCGGCCGCGCAGCATTCCTGACGCTGGATGAGCACATCCGGGCGCGCATCGAGTTCGTCACCACCGGCACAGCGGACAAATACGAGGCCCTACAGGTCACCATCCTCAACCGCACCGAGGGCAAGGTCGACACACTCCTGCTTCGGAATCAAGACCACTTCGCCTCCATTCGCACACCCGGCGGTGACATGAAGACTCCGCACATCTGGGTGTATCAGGGTAAGCCCGACTGGTACGGGCAACCGACCGATGCAGACTTGAAAGCACTATCCAAAGCGGCGCACGACTACATCGCGCTCTTCGCCCCCACTGGCTTCTGAATCAAGTCCGCCTGACGATGGGCTGCTGGCAACGGCCCGAAATAGCAAGCTGACCGCGGAAAGCCGCAACTCTACCAAATCAAGTTGAGGAGGAACACGACCATGAGCGAATACGACTTCGACGAATTATTGCAGGATGGCCTGCGGGAATTGATCGCCCAGGACGGCGACTACCGCACAGCGGAGGACCTGTGCTGGGAGAACCTGCGCGTGCAGACCTTTGCCGAGGACGGCGTGATGACCCGCGACAAGGGCCTGGTCATCAGCCTGCCGGACGGCACCGAGTACCAGCTGACCATCATTCGGAGCAGGTAGGCCCAGCAGCTTACAAATCTAGTCCGGGAGGAACGCACATGGTCCTTGAGATCCATCGCGTCAGCGCCAGTCAGTCAGAGGACGGGCGCTGGACCTGGAACAGCACGCAGTACTGCGGGCGGATCCGCACCAGCGCTTATGATGTCCGGCGGGCGATCAAGCGCGCGCTGGCCGGCATGAGCGTCCGATTCGGCAGCACCCACACACGGATCATCTGTGAATGCGACCGGTACGAGGTCCGCGTCATCACGACGGGAGAGCCACTGTACATCGCCGTCAGGGTTTGAAATCAAGAAGCGGAGGAACAAGCCATGAAGCACATCTTTGACAGGACCACCTGCTGGAACATCTTCGATCACGCCGAGGATCCCGAGCGCTACTGGGCGCTGCAGCGCGCGGGGCTGCACGAGAAGGCGCGCAAGGCCGCGATCCGGCTGACGCTCAAGCATCCGCTCCGGATGATCTCGGTGATCATCGCCTGCGCCCGATGCGGCTGACCGAAACTGTTCCCAAATCTACTTCGAGGAGGTTTCCCCTATGGAACACGAAAGACAGGCCGCATTGAGCGCTGTCCATGCAGCGTCCGAGGCCGCGTACACACTAAGCAAGGCGATGACTTCCGTTGATAAGACACCGTTCCGGGCTACGATCGCGGCAGCCCGGGCGGCTGTGGATGCCACACTAGCTACGGCCCAAGCAGCGGAGGATGCCGCGCTGGCCATCGACGCCGAACAGGCCAAGTTGAAATCCGACTTGATGTATGCACATGCCCACGCCATGCGCACTGCCCAAGCCGCCCGGCAGTACGCCAACCTAAAGATCGCAGACCTGGCGCTGATCACCGGCGCTTCGAAATCAAGCCGCGCTGTTTCCGGCGATGAAGGCACTTGACCTTGCATTTCCGACTGGATTACACTACCAAGTGCGCCTTCACACCAGCTTTCACATTTAGGAGGATTCGATCTTGAAATACATCGCATACGGCTCTAACATGGTCCAGGAACAGATGGCGTACCGTTGCCCGGGCGCCCGGCTCATCGGGATGGGCTACCTGCCCGCCGCCCAGCTGGAGTTCTATCTACACGCTACCGTGGAGCAGGCCCGCTCAAAGGACGCCAAGGTACCGGTGGCTGTCTGGGAGATCAGCGAGGCCGATGAGGCCATGCTCGACCGCTACGAGGGCTACCCCAGCTACTACATCAAGGCGGAGCGCACTGTGCGCATGACAGACGGCTCCGAAATCAAGGGCATGATTTACCTGATGAACCACAAGCGCGTCGCGCCGCCGACCCGGGACTACTTCGAGGGCATTCGCCGCGCCTACCTCGCGCTGGGGTTTCGCTCCGAAATAGAGAAGGCCCTGGAGCCCGCGCTGCTGCGAAGCCTAGGACGCAAGGCCTGATGCACCCGGTTGCGTTAGACACAACAAAAGCCGCTCTCAAGTGAGGGCGGTTTCTGTCGTTTATGGAGCTTTGAAATCTTGCGCCAGTCGCGCCAAGTGCGCGCAGATCGTGGGGTAGGGGAACGACCCGGCTCCAGCGCGACCGGCCCGCGACAGGGGCGTCTGTGCGGCGACGTTGGGCGATCGTCAGAGATGGATCAGGTCGTGGGCGATCTCAACATCGTCGCCCGTCTTTCTGAACCGGAGCAGTAGCTGGCCTTCGAATACATTGTAGACCGCCTGGAAGGGCTGTAGCCACAAGTGCGTCAGTCCCGGGCAGTGTAGGTATGCCTCCGCACGGTACGCTTCGAAGTCTTCTTTCCCCTCCACGTCCAGCCACCGCTTGTACAGGTCGATCAGGTATGGAACCTGCTGTTTTTGGAGCCGCGCCCATACCAGGGGGCCCGGCATCGACTTGAAATTGGAGATCGGCCGGCCCTCCTGGAAGAAGGACCATTGGTGCAACGGCAGTGGATTCTTCATGAAGTCCAGCATCGCCTCCGATACGCCGCAGTCGTCACACACGAAAATGTCCGCGTGGCGGCTGAGGGCGTTGCGCGTCACATGGGTGTTCATCACATCGCTCCCGCACCGCGGGCAGGGCATGTGCTCACCTGCATGCTGCCGGGTTTTCAAATCAAGCAGCATTTGCTTCATGGTCTCGGTCATTCGGAGGTCGCCTCCTTCGCCGCTTTGGCGTTTTTGCGCTTTTCCGCGTACCGGGTCTTGTGCTTCTTGGCAGCGGCATCGTCAGGGAAGGCGGTGTGGCCTTTCAGGTTTCGTAGCAGCAGCGCCCGTAGCGGCTTGAATTCCGGACCGCCCAGCCCCAGCCGCAGGAGCCAGCTGCGCATGAAATACTTCTCGTTCTCCGGCTGGCAGCGCTTAGGGAAGACGCGCTCGGCAGCCTGCGCCGCTTTGACGATATGTCCAAGCAGGAACCCGTACGCCGACCAGTTCTCCGGCTTCTGTTCCTCGAAGGGGAACGTCAGCGTGACCTGTCCGTTTTGGACGTCAAAGCCGTCCAGTTCACCCAGGGCTTTGAAATCAGCCAACAGGGCGGAGAAGTCGTCCGGCGTCTCAGGGGTGTATTCCTTCAGCCAGGCGATCAAGCCGTCGGAGATGGAGAGCACCTCCGTGCCCACCGCCCGGTTCAGCAGGTACTGCTCGCTGTAAAGCATGAAAACCAGGTTCTTCAGGTTGTCGACCGTCAGCCCCTCCGCAGGGACGCTGATGTCCATGTGCTCAATGGCGGGTGGGGCTTTCAAATCGGCGTCCAGGTCCGCGACAGATTCCGCAACCAGGGCAGCATCCAGTTCCGCAACCAGGGCAGCATCCAGTTCCGCAACCAGGGCAGCATCCAGTTCCGCAACCGGCACCGTTTCACTTTCTGGCGCCATCCAGCCCTGCTCGATGAGAAAGGGCGTCAGGGACCCCTGCGCTTCCGGATCGTCGATGTGGATGGCGCCGCCGCGGTCGATCGTCACCGGCCCGACGTTGTAGGCGCAGGATGGGACGCCGGCGTAGGCTACGTCCACTTGGAGAAGTTCCGAAATCCTGTGCGCCAGCGCTTTGCGGTCGGTGGTGTGGGTTTCAATTGTCATGTCAAAACCTCCTTCGGATTGGGTATGACATTACTCACTCAGAAGGAGATGAAAGTCAAGCGAATCATAGGTTATTCGGGTTTTATTTCTCCCACGACAGCCAGCTTTTTCCGAAGTGCCCGTATGTGGAAACGTCGTTGTAGTCGACGTCGCGCAGGTTGAGTGCCCGGATGATGCCACCCGGCGTCAGGTCGTACTGCTTTCGGATCCAGCGCTCGATGTCGGTAGTCGGCATGCTGTTGGTGCCGAAGCAGTTGACGGCGACGGATACCGGCTCGGCCACACCGATGGCGTAGGCCAGTTGGACCTCACAGCGCTTCGCAAATCCCGCGCGCAGGACGTCTTTGGCGATCTTCCGCGCCATGTACGCGCCGCTGCGGTCGACTTTCGTCGGATCCTTCCCAGAGAAAGCGCCGCCGCCGTGACGGCAAGCGCCGCCGTAGGTGTCGGCGATGATCTTCCGACCCGTAACACCGGTATCGGCGAAGGAGCCGCCAATCACGAATCGCCCAGTCGGGTTGACAAGCGCTTTGAAATCGATGTCTAGGCCGTACTGCTCCGCGGTCTCCGTCATCACGATGCGCACAGCGCTTTCGAGCTCTCTGCGATCGGCGTCTTCCGTGTGCTGGGTGCTGATGAGAAAAGCATCGATGCGTCCGCATTCGGTGTCATATGTCACTTGGCTCTTGGCGTCCGGCAGCAGGAAGGCGTATGCCCGATCCCGTAGGTTCACCAGCGCCTTGGTGGCGATCACAAACTGGATCGGCAGGTGCTCAGGCGTTTCGCTTGTCGCGTAGCCGTACATGATGCCCTGGTCACCCGCGCCATTCGCGTCCACGCCCAGCGCGATGTCCACGCTCTGCCTGGTGATGTGCGTGGTGATTCGATACTCGTCCACGTCGTGGAGGCCGATGCGAAGCAGCACGCCGTTGCCCAGCGCCCTGAAATCGGGCGCGTGCTGGGAGGTGATCTCGCCTGCGATGACGATTTCGTAGCCCTTGATCAGGCACTCCACGGCGACGCGGCTGTTCCGATCGTGCTGCAGGCAGTCAGTGACAATGGCGTCCGAGATCTGATCGCAAATTTTGTCGGGATGGCCGGCGGAAACCTGCTCGCTTGTCAGCAGCATGGGGACGACCTCCTCAAAGAAAGAGAGCGCCCACAGATTGCTCTGCGGACGCCCCGGAACCCATTTTCACTAACCCTATTATACCACTTTTGGGCGGAAACACAAGCGAAGTAATGTGCACTACTGTGCTGACTTTTGGAGGATTTCACTCCTTTCCCGTAGAATACCATCCATGGCATCCAGGGCGCGTGTGTGGACGATTTGCACCCAACGGCGGCTGAAGTTCATGTCGTCAGCGATCTGCTCCCAGGTCTTGAAGCACAGGTAGCGCTTTTCGAGCACCAACTGATCGTCGTAGTTTTCAACCTGATCGATGTACCTGGCCATCTCCATCTTCACGTCAACCAGCGCGTCTACTGTTTGGTTCAGATCCGCCTCAGCCTCTATCATGCGGGTGATGGTGTCCTCCAACGAAGTGACGCACCGTGAGCGCGAGACCGGCTCGCTTTCATACGAGGTTGTGACTTTCTGCGCGAGCGCACGCAGGGACTCCACCTGCTCGAGCTTGCTGTTGACGCGCTGGTCGAGTCGGTATGCCTGGGAGAGATACTCCTTGGCCGTCATATGTGCTTCCCCCTAACTTCGTTTTTCAGCATCCACATCAGCCGTACGCCGTCCAGGTCGCATAACGTCTGGAACCAGCCTGAACGAAAGAAATCTTCCAGCTCACGGAGCTTCCCGGTGCTTTCCGGATTCTTGCGCAGGCCCTGAAGCGCGGTTCTGTAGTCCCGGGTTGCCTGCACGACGATGGCGTCTGCGAGGCCCTGCCAGTTGTCGTCATTCATTGGTATCCCTCCAAACTCGCCTTCACCGCATCAATCAGCGCGGCTTGGGTCTTATCCTTTTGTTTCAGGGCGGCGACGATCTGCTCGTCGATTGTGCCCTTCGTGATGACGTGGTGGATGACCACGGTCTCTGCCCGCTGCCCCTGGCGCCAGAGCCGGGCGTTGGTCTGCTGGTAGAGCTCAAGGCTCCAGGTCAGCCCGAACCACACCAGCGTTGATCCGCCTGCCTGCAAATTCAAACCGTGCCCGGCAGATGCGGGGTGGATCAGGCCGACCGGCATTGTGCCGGCATTCCAGTCGCGGATGTCCTTGCTCGTCCTGATCTCCCGCGCATGGAAGCGCTCCTTGATACGGGCCAGATCGTGCTTGAACCAGTAGGCCACCAGCACGGGCTTACCGTTCGCGGCTTCGATCAGGTCCTCCAGCGCGTCCAGCTTCCGGTCATGGATGTGGACGACGCGCTTTTCTTCGCCGTACACCGCGCCGTTGGCCATCTGGCAGAGCTTGCCGGAGAGGGCGGCCGCGTTCACGGCGTCGATCTCCTCACCCTTCAGGGACAGGACCAGTTCCCTGCGAAGTGTGTCGTAGGCGCTGTGCTCCACATCGGAGAGCGTCACCGGCACCTCGTTCATCACGCACTCCGGCATCTTCAGGTAGTCGGCGCTCTTCATGCTGATGGTGATGTCCGCGATCCGGCGGTAGATCTCGTCCTCAGCGCCGGGCCTGGGCTTGTAGCTGAACACCATCTGCTGGTTCCGCTTGTCGGGGGTGAAGAACTCGTCCCTGTAGTGGGTGATGAACCGGCCCAGGCGCTTGCCCATGTCCAGCAGCCGGAATTCCGCCCACAGGTCCATTAGGCCGTTGCTGGAGGGGGTGCCCGTCAGGCCCACGATCCGCTTGACATGGGGGCGCGCTTTCATCAGGCTCCGGAATCGCTTGGCCTGGTGGGACTTGAAGGAGGACAACTCGTCAATCACGACCATGTCGTAGTCAAACGGAAGCCCGCTGCCTTGGATCAGCCACTGGACGTTCTCACGGTTGATGATGTACACGCTGGCCCGCTGCCGCAGCGCGATCTTCCGCTCGGGCTCCGTGCCCACCGCTACCGAGTAGGTCAGCCCCCGCAGGTGGTCCCACTTCTGAATCTCCGATGGCCAGGTATCCCGCGCAACCCGCAACGGGGCGACGATCAGTACCTTGCGCACCTCGAAGCTGTCCAGGCACAGGTCGAAAATGGCGGTCAGGGTAATCACGGTTTTGCTCAACCCAAGCCCATATCTAGGAGTACGGCGGCCACCTCATGGCGTTCGATGTACTCGGTCACGAACTTCTGGTACTCGTGCGGTATGAACTTCATTGGGCATCACCCCCTTCGTGCAGAATCTCTGGAATTTGATCCGGTCGGTCGATCACGTACACCTGAAACCCTAGCGCCTCCAGCTGCCCTTTCCGCCTTACCTGCAGCGGGCGCAGGGTCTTCCCCGGCGCTTTCACTTCCACGAACGCCAGGCGCCCACCCGGGAGCAGGACAAGGCGGTCGGGCGCGCCTGCCCATCCGGGGGAGGTGAACTTGGGCGCGAGGCCGCCCATCCGACGGACGGCCTGTACCAGGTTTTGCTCATTGAGCTTCTCACGCATTGGCATGCTCCTTTTCGTAAGCGTAGAAGGCTGCTGTGGCCGCTTGGGCGAAACTGGTTATCGGCTTTTGGTGATAGTTCCAGCACCACCGGCCCTGATACAGCACACCATACTGCTGCTTGTTGTATTTGCTCACCATGATCTTGCAGACCGTCCCGTGATAGGAACGGACCAGAACTCCGTTTTTCAAAGGTGTCCAGCCTTTATTCACGAAGTTCTTCCTGCGTTGGGCGCGGTTTCGCGCATCACGCTCACGCTCCTGCGCGGCCAGAATGTCGCCTTCCATGATGCCCGCGCAGATGCAGCCGACGGAGACTGTGCCCAGGTATCGTAGATTACGCATGACATGCACATACCGAACCTTAACGCAGTCGCACAGTTCACAGGTGAATGACGCATCTTCCTCGTCATAGACATTTTCGCAGAACCAATCCTCTAAAGGCGCGCCTAGCTCAATGAGCCGTTTGTGGCACCTTCTGATATAGGCTTCGGAAATTGATCTCTCCATTTTTACCTCCTGAATCGAGAACAAGTGGAACAGTGGAACAATTCCGTCCTTATATTCCTTACGCGCGGGTGTGCTCGTAATGTTGTTCCTTGTTTCCCCTAATCCATTTTGAATATAAGGAGTAGAATTGTTCCACTTGTGCCTCTCCTTGTGTTACAAGGGTTTTGGGTTGGAACAAGTTCGTCTGTAGATGCGCTGCTTCCCGTAGAAGGGTAAACGCATGAACAGTTTGGACCGCTCCCAGCCGTTGACCTGCGTCATCAGGGCCGCTATCGCGTAACTGTCGACGGGCTTGAGCTCTGAAAGCTGTCGTCCAAAGCACTCACACCAGATTTCGGCATTGCTGACGGCGTCGCGGCGGATGCTGCCTTTGGCGGATACCGGGCTGTCCCGCTCCGTGATGAAATTCCGGCGGCTATAGATGTCCATGGCGTCCCAGCCCTCCGGCAGCAGGGTCTCAAGGTACTCTTCCACCATGCCCTGGCGCTCATCGACCTCCATCGCCTCACGCTGCGCCTCTTCGGCCGCAGAGATCATATCTCCCTCCAGGTACAGCTTCTCGCCGCTCTCGTAGAGCGCTTTTGCCTCCGCCCAGATCTGGTCGCGCTCTCCGGGCGCGAAGTGCCATTTCTTCTGCTGCTCCTCCTGACGCGCCTTCACGACCCAGAACCGGCGGTTGCCCGTGATGTCGCGAAGGTAGCCGCGCTCGCCGTTCACCGTCGCGATGATGATGCACTGGCGGGGATGGCTCTCCACGACCTTGCCGTAGCTGGGGCGGTACTTGTCGTCCGATGTGGAGAGGAACGCCTTCACCTTTTCGATGTCAGCCTTCTTCATCCCAGCCAGTTCGCCGATCTCTACCACCCAAAACCCCTGCAACTTCTCCGCGCCGGACTTGTCGTCCATATCTGTGAGGGACAGCGTTTCCGAGTAGAACTCCTCGCCTACGAGGTCTTTGAACAAGGTGCTCTTACCGATGCCTTGGGCCCCGTCGAACACCAGGATGCTGTCGAATTTGGTGCCCGGACGGTAGATTCGGGCGACAGCCGCGGCGAGCGTCTTCCTACTGACGGCGCGGACGTAGGGGGTGTCGTCGGCCTGCAGGCATCGCACGAAGAGGGTCTCGATGCGCGGGGTGCCGTCCCAAGGCTGCAAGGCGTCAAGGTAGTCCCTGATCGGGTGGAAGCGCCTATCGTCGGCGGCCTTAGTGAAGCACACATCGTGGTTCCGGCTGGAGAAGGATAAATAGCGGACGTCGATGAGGGCTTTCAACTGCGCCGTGTCCGCGTCGCGCCAGTACTTGTTGTCGGCGGGCCTGTCCCAGGGCACGGTGCCCGTGACCTGTACCCGGTTGGCGAGCTCGTTGTAGCCAAAGCCGGCAAGGTCGGGGTCATTGTTGAGGATCAGCATCAGATTCCACACGCTGTTCTCCAGTAGCCTGCATCGCGGCATATACTTGAGGAGCGTCTTCCAGTCTTTCGCGCCGAACTCCGCCCTCGCTGCGGCCTGGCGCTCCTCTGCAAGCTGGAGCTTCACCTTGTCCAGCGTCAGCGCGAACTCGCACATCGCCTTGTAGCTGGCCTTCTCGTCCAGATCACCGAAGCGGTGGACGCGGATCAGGTCAAACGCGTTAAGCAGCTTGCCGCAGGCTGGGTCGGAAGCGTGGAAGGAGTAGGCGAACTTCTCCTCGTAGATCACGACGCCCGCGCTGCTTTCCGCCGAGGTGTAGTCGTATCGCCCTTCGCAAGCCGATGGCGTGTACACCTCCGCTAGATGCTCATCAATCGCGGTCTCAATGGGATCGTACGCCCGGCAGAACGTTCCGACGAGATCCTCTTTTGCCAGCGGGTCCTTCTGCTGGGCGGCGCCGCGCAACATCACCTCAGATTCGCGGCTGGACGTCGGCCACTGGGTGACGTCCCGCCAGTCATGGTACATCGCGAGGTACTTGTCAGGATCGAGCGGCGCGCCGACGCCCTCGTCGAAGATGAACACGCCGTTGGAGGGACAGGAAGACCAGTACATCATGCGGTTCGCCTGGTAGGTGGAATCGTCGAAGTGTTCCATGCCGATCTGCTTGGCGATCATCCGCGTGAGCGCGGGGTACTCGTCTTCGCTGACCTCGCGCGCGAACAGGATGATTAAGCGACAGCGCGGCACTTCCTCGGTATGGCTGTGGGTGGAATAGATGAAGTACGTTACTCCCTCCAGCGCCCGCCGAACCAAGGAAACGAAATCCCCCTGGATGCTGTCGGCGTCGAGCGCGCCGACCGATCGGCAGATGATGTTGCCGTTCTTGCGGACACCATCTTTCAACCACCCGCCTACGAACCCGCCGACATCCTTCAGCGCGTCGCGCTGTTCCTTTGGCAGCTTCGGGTACTCTTGGGCCGTCTCGGAAGTTCGGATGGGCGCGCGGTTGCGGTTTACGAGGTAGTCCCAGGTCTGCTCCTGGTTCTTAAACTTCCGATCGGTCTTCCGGTTGCAGACGGCGATTTTAACGGGATAGTCCATCCGTCGTTTCCTCCTCTCCAAACTTGCCCTGTGAGCTACCGCAGCAGGTCGTGTCGCCCCCCGAAGTGGGGCAAGAGCCGCAGGATGGCACGATTAACTCGCCTTCAGCGGTTAATTCGGGTGCTACCTCCGCAGATAGCTGTTTGATAAGCCTTTCTACTTGCGCCACAGCTTCGTCGAATGTGCAAGTGAAATACTCGCCAATTTTTCGTTTGGCCTGGAAGGATTTGTGTGCGCTTAGTTCTATCATCTGAGCAATTTTGCATGGTTCGGATATATACTGATTGACAATTATGTGACCACCGGTCTTTTCAATAGTCTTGATTCGGGCCTTAGGAGACTGTGATACACCGATTTTCACAAGACCATTGTCGGTTTCGATCACATAAACACATTTGGCAGGCTTTTCTTTGCCTTTGCCATCTTTGTGCTGTAACAGATACAAAAAGCCTGCATCTACTGCTCCGCTGTATGAACCGTCATAATTCATAGCGAGCCTAAGTGCCTCTTTCAAAACTTCACCCATCCTGTTACCTCCTCACATTCTTTGGTAAAGTAGCGAACCCGCTGGCCCTTACGAATTGCCCTGGCGATTTCGAGCTCCATGCCCTTGGTGATGGTGTCGCCGAACGCCCAGAGTTCCGCGCACTTCGTGAGCAGCACGATGCCCATGAACAACGCCAGATCACGCTCGTCGTCTTCGTGCATGAACTGGGGGAACAGCAGGTGCGGCGCGATAGGGATGCAGCCGCGCTCGACTACGAACCGGCAGTACCGCCGGGCGTTGGTGGTGTTCCGCTCTACGTCCCCGGCGTATGGGGAGCATACGTAGACGATGGGGCGAAAGTGATTCATTTTGGAGAAGGCTTCGTAGGCCGTTGGGTCGTGGTAGCCCTCGTGGTTGTACTTGCTGATGGTCATGTAGTACCTCCATTGGTAAAGTAGTGGCGAGGGGAATAATCCCCCCGCGCACCGTGGGCCCCTAAGCATCCATGAAGATTCTTTCGAGCGCGTCCCCGAATTCGGCATACTCGCAGGGGGGCAGTTTTGCCAAGTCGTCGATGTCGAACTGATCGAAGAGGCCCATAACATCCACCGAAAACCTCGACCGAACCAGGATGCTTACCAGCCAAAGAATTCCGTCAAAGGTAGGCCTGAGTTTCATCTTCTTCTCTTCGCAGCGGGAGCAAAGGATATCGGGCATGAATTCGTCCGTGAGGGAAAGGGGTAGCTCGCATCCACACTCTGAGCAGTTGGTGAACACGTTTTCGTCGGTCAGTTCAATCTTGATGGTCCGGCCACCCGGCAGTTTGGATTTGGTGTAGAACATAGTGGGTACCTCCTCGTTTTGTATTGGGGCTTCCAATATCCAAAGGACAGAAACACCGGGCTTGAACGAAGAAAAATGAAAAAAAGAGTCAGGGGGATGCCCCCTGACCTCATTCCTTCTTGTAGAAATCACAGACGAACCCATCGGCCCGCATCAACATGCCGTCCGCCCAGGTGGGCACCTGCCCCATGATGGCGCAGATGTTCTCCAGCGAGGAGTCCGCTGGTGCCTCGACGACCACCTCGTCATGCACATGCATCACGATCCGATATCCGGCGGCATCAAGCCGAAGCATGGCCCCCGCAAGCAGGTCCCGCGCCGTTGCCTGGACAATGTTCTCCACAAACTTTCCAGCAAAGCTTTCAATTCGGTCCCACTTTTTCATGCCGGTGACGCCTTCGTAGGTGACCGACTCGCCACCAAACCGGTTCTCGCCGATTCGCGGTTTCACATAGGCCAGCTTTCTGCCGGAGGGGAGGGTGATAAATAGGATTCCACTGAGGTAGACAAATTGGATACCGTGTGTTACCGTAGCGGTGTGCTGCTTGACGCAGGTCTTCACGGCGGTGTCCACAGCCCGCCAGAGTTTCACGATATTGGGATTGGCCGTGCGCCATTGTTGGATGAGGTCGGGCAGCTCGCTTTCCGGCACGCCCATCTCGACTGCGCCCATCGCCTTCAACGCGCCGACTCCACCTCCGTAGCCACAGTTGTGCACAAGCCGCCCGGATACGATAAACCGGTGCCGCGGCCCTGCGTTTCGGATATCATAAACTTTCGTAAGGCCTTGTAAGGGCATCATTCTCTCGCCCGTCTCCCCGAATCGAACAAGGCGCGCGCCATTTGCGGCGGCGGATCCAAACGGAACTGGCTGCGATTGTCCCTCGATCCAGACGAGGTGATCCGGGGTTGCTCTGAGCCCTTGATACACGATAACTTCTTTTGCGCCGTTGAAGACGACACCGTCATGCGCCACCCAGGCGTCGCCATCCCATAGGCGCATGTCCGGTTCGACTTTTTCGATGGGGACAAGGCCGCTGTCCGTCAGCACCAGGCTGCCTTCGGCAATGCAAGCGAGTTCCGCAATTTTGCCCTTCTGCCGGAGGTGACCGTTGACGCCGTGCTTCTCCACCGGCACATGGAACATCTGCGACGCGGACGCGCAGTAGATGTCGCCGCCGTTCTTGAACACGTCCAACCGCCATTGCTCGCCAGCCATCCACGCAATAACGCGCGCCTCGATCGCACTGAAGTCGGCCACGAAAAAGCGATGTCCGGGTCTGGGGATGAACGCGGTCCGAATGAGCTCCGACAGCACAATCGGGACGGACTCGTAGAGCATCTCTGCCGTTTCGAACTGACCCTCGTAGATCAGCTGGCGTGCGACCTCCAAATCGGGCAAGCGGTTGACTGGCAAATTCTGAACTTGGATAAGCCTCCCTGCGTATCGACCGGATCGATTGGCGCCATAAAACTGGAGAAGACCTCGCGCGCGGCCATCCCGGCAGACGACGTTCTCCATGGCGGCGTACTTCTTGACGCTGCTCTTAGCGAGATCCTGCCTAAGAGAGAGCGCTAGCTCCACGCTGCCCTCGGCCTTCTCCAGTAGCGTCAGCACGGCGGCTTTGGAGAGGGAATCGGCCTCAACGCCCTGTTCAGCCAGCCACGCTTTCAACTGTGTTGGGGAGTTGGGGTTTTCCAGCCCAGTGACCTCCCGCGCTATGTCCAGGTGGGCCTGCTTGAACTGTTCGTCACAGCGGATCGCCTGGTGAACCAGCGTCATGTCCAGTGCGATACCGCGGTCGTTGATCTGCTGGTCGAGCACATACTCCTCCCACAGGCTATCCGGCACCGGGAACTTCGCGAGCCGCGCTTGGATGGCTAACTCCGTTTCCACGTCGCGGCGGTTGTACGCCTTAAAAAGCGCCCATTTCTCCGGCGCGTGTTCGGGCAGATTGCGTAGGCGCTGGCCGTTGCTGTTTGTCGGCGCACAAGGCTGGCAGAAAAACCGGATGAGGTCTTTGCCCTCCTTGAGCTTCTGCTTTTCCAGACTAAGAACAGCGCCCACACCTTCCAACGAAAGCGGGAGCCCCAGGGTGGCCGCCCAGACCATCGTGCAGCGCCACGAGGACGGATCAAGGTATTCCCCGGTGGGTAGGCCCAGAAAGCGGGATAGGCACACCCGCTCGAATAGCGCGTTATAGGCCCATTTCGTCACACTGGGATCGGTGAGCGCGGCCACTATGTCCGCAGGAAGCTGTTCGCCGCTGGCCAGGTCAACTAAGTGCACAGGGCCACCGTCGGCAGAGTATCCGAACAGTAGGATTTCAAAATCCTCGCCCTCCGCGTATCGGAATACGCCCGACTTGGCTAGGTTCATGCTGCAGAACGACTCGATGTCGCAGCTGAGTGTCTTCATTCTTTGCTCCTTACATGGAGCAAGGGTGGCGGAGATGCCCCCGCCACCCGCTCCAGCGTCATATGTTAGCCCAGGAAATCGTCGTCTTCCAGCGTGGTGAACTCGTCCGCCGCATTGCTCTTGCCGCCCAGCGCCTGGCCGTCGCGGACCTTCTGGATGTTGCCCAGCCCGCAGGCCACGCCGCGATTGCCGTTCGAGTTGAAGGCATAGAAGCCGAGGGACACGCGAGCGTACACGCCGCTGTAGATTTCGCTGCGGTCGAGGATGGGGCGCACGCGCTGATCCACAATCTGCGGGGCCGTGGTGCTGTTGGCGTTTACGAACCAACAGCCCTTGTAGGCTTCGTCGTCGCGCTCCGTATCGCCGTCGCGCAGCGGTATTCTCAGTGCGGCGCGGTTCGGAATCTTGCCGCCGAACTTGTGCGCACCTTCCTGGATGGCTGCATCGATGGCCGCGTTGATCGCGTTGATGGTTTCGGTGTCGGATTTGGGGATGATGAGCGAGACAGAATACTTCTCTGTGCCGCCGTTGATGGACCGGGGCTCCCAGACGTTGGCGTAGGAGAGGCGTACGATGCCGGTGACGACCTTGGCGCTTGACTGCTTAGCCATGGTTTCTATTCCTCCTCATGAAAGTCGGTTGTTGCATTGGTTATGGCCGGGCGCTTATCGGAGATGGGTACTAGCGTCGGCTTGCCGCGTGGCTTATGGATCAGGTTCCCGAGGATGTCCGTAAAGCGCTGCTTGCCCATGAGCTTCTCCATCTCCGTGACGGGCAGCAGGGTCTTCTTGTAGAGGTCGTGGTAGCCGGCTGCGTTGGCCGCGTCGATCACCGCATCTTCATCGGCATACTTGCGGTTGGAGCGGCCTTCGACCACTTTGAAGCCGGACCACTGTTTCCCGTGGTTCAGCGCCGCGTCCTGCGCATAGCCCATGATGTCGTTGGCCCACTTGGTCAGGTCGTCCAGCTTGCCGAGTATGTCCTCGATCTCGGCGTCCGTTAGCATTGGCGGGAGCGCGAACTCGTGCTTCGCCAGCGTCATCTTGGCGTCCGCCCGGGCGCGGCACTTAACTGCGGCTCGGCAAAAAGTGCACCAGGAGCCCGGCAGGTATTCACCCTTACCCTCATAGGCCAACATCGCACGGGGGCGAAGTGTGTTTTCTGCCCAAGCCTTGAGCTCGGTGACGGGGATCGTCCAGGTGCTGACGTTTTCCCGGCGCGGCTGGTAGATCGTCATGGAAACCTGATCGATATCGTACAAGGCATCGTAGATCGCAAGCGCTCCCAAGGCGTAGAGCATCATCTGCGGATTCTGCTCGGCGTCAACCAGCACGCCCTGGCCGTACTTGAAGTCGATGATGTGCAACGTACAGTCCGCAATGATGACGCAGTCGCCGGTGCCGAACCCATCCGGCACGTAGCAGGAGAAGTCCAGCCTTTGCTCGATCATCACGATTGGATCCGCGCAGTGCTGCCTCGCGTCGGCCAGCGTTTCGAGGACGAACTCCACGTAGCCATCGGCGTGGGCGTCCATCTCATCGCAGTCGTATTGGGAGACGGGTTTTCGGGACTGCATTTTCAGCGCTCGGCGAAGCTTGTGCTCGCACAGCGCGTGGGCAGCGCTGCCCTCAGCGGCAGCCTCCGACTCCCGGTTCTCGAACCCCTGCTCCAGACGGGCGGACGGGCTGCAGTTCAGCCAGCGGTGGGAAGATGATGCGGAAAGGAGGGCGTGTGACATTACAGCGCCTCCGCTTCTGCCATCAGGTTGGCATACTGAGCCGGATCGATCTGGCTGAGCTTGTCCGCACCGTGTTTTCGGATCAGCGCCTGGACCTCAGCGGTGCGGCCGTCCACAGATATCCTGGCAAGGACGGCACGGACTTCTTCCAGCGTGGGCGCAGGCTCCGCCGGTTGCGTCTGCTCGGTCGCGTCATCGCGGGAAAGAGTGGCGAGGGTTTCGGAGATCGTGATCAGGATCTCGCCGCATTTGCGCAGCCCGGCAACCGCCGCAGACAGCTCGCTCACGCTGGTATCCCCCTTCCGCTGCTTGACTCTGCCCGGAAAGCTGCATCAGCTGCTTCGCCAGGCGCTTTGCGACCACGCTGATCGCCGTCAGTACATCTGCCAGTTCTTCATCCCGCTTGTTGGTGTTCTGCATCGTCTCACCTCCGATCCGAGGGCTGTGTTGGTTCCCCTCACAACCCACAGGACAGAAGCCGATGCCTTGAACGAAAATGCTCAAATAAAACTTTTCAGGTGCTGACGGAGCTCGTCGAACAGCTTGTTCTTGCGGTAGTTCAGCGTGGACTGCCGAATATTGAGTACCGCAGCGATTTCACGCTCGGATGCGCCCTGGCTAATCAGCTCGCAGATGCGCCGGCTATCAGGGTCCAGCTCCGCGAGCAGATGGAGCAACTTCTCCAGCAGCAGCTTGTTGGTGACGATGTCGGCCACTTCGGATGTGGGATCTTGGGGCTCAAAACCCTCCTCGCGGCTTTTGTCTAAGGAAAGAACACTTCCGGTCCGCTGATTGGGGCATGCGCCGCAAGCGCCTTCGCAGCGGCTGCCGTCGGGTTTCCGGCACCGGCTCCAGCGCTCCTGACGCTTCCGTTCGGCCCAGACGGGGCGTTTGTAGGCGTAGTAGACCTCTCTCGATACGGGAACGCATGCGCCGTCGATCGTAATGCAATACTGACGCTGGTCCATGGTTGGCTCCTCTCGGAATCCGCAGGAGCCAGCCGTATCCGGAGAAACAGATAGACGGGCTGGGTGTACCCCGGGGGGGGTACGCATCCATGCCCGTCTAGCGGTTCTGCGGATTCACTATTTTGTTTTTACGCGACCTTCGTGTTGATGACCCTCATGGTTCCGTCGTCCAGGAATTCGATTACGGTTCTATGCCCCTTTTGCACGATGACGACGCTCTTGCCTGCGGCGTCCGCCTGACAGACCGTTTTCCCTGTGGCGTTTTTGATCACTTCCAATAGGCTGGCCCACCCCCTTCATTTTGCTCGCCGTATCAGACCATAACGGTAGAACACCATACGGAGAATATATGGTATTCTAATATGTGCGTATAACGATGTCAAGCGTGGTGGACAACTGTATTTCGACTTATGGGTGAGTCTACTCTGCGAGGAATACCGTTTTCCTGCGAATCACCAATTTGCATAAGTCGAAAAAACGGTCCGATAAACGCTTGATTTTCCCGTGTGAATCGTCTATACTTGCGGCAGATGAATTTTATGGACTACGGTTGTCTATTGTGTTTAAGGGCGATTGGAGGGCTTGCCAATGGCGAAGGTTTTGCTGAAGATAGGCTTTTATTTTGATGAAGAAACAGGGTATGAAGAGATTATTTATCCTGCGCACATTTTGGTGCCGGACACGCACCAGTACCTGTTGGACTTCCTTGGGGCTGACCTTAGCTGCCTGGAATCCGCCGCAGCCGATTACCTTTCCAGGATGGATTTCGCGCATCCTTTGCAAAGTCCAATACCCGGGAAGGCGGTTCTTGCGCCTCTTGTTTCGTGTTTTGAGCGCCTTCATCCGATTTACAAGCACGCAAAGTCCACGGCGCTTGTAGAAATCAATCGGGCTTTGATACAAAGGATCGCCTACCGGCTGAGCAGGGAGTGCAAGGAGCCGGTTGATAAAGAGCGCTTCATTACGCTTATCAAAACGGTTTGTGACGAGCGATATATTGGCGAGGAATGGCTCGACATCTACCTTGAGTACGCGACGCAGAAGCGCGTTGCTACGGATTCTGAAATGGACGAACCCATCTTTGATGAGCTCGATGAAACCCAGCGCACGATGAAGCTGCTGGCATATATCGTATTCGATTGCACGAATCAGCAGTTCGCGTCCGTACCCGTTGAGAAGCGCGCCGCCGTGTATTGCGCGCTGTTTCACGCCGAGTATAATCCCCTCATGACCATCACAAGCGAAATGAATATCTCGGCACCCACTGATATTCGACAGATGATCGCCCGGATCGACTTTGCCGGGCCCGGTGACCCGGACGAGGATTTCTATAGCCGCCTAGTGAACCTGGTTGACGAAAAAGATGCGCCCCTGCCGGGCGCGTTGGTGGAAATGATGGACGTGGCCAAGAAAGATGATCAGGACTTAGTCGTCGAAATCTACGACACGATGAACCTCAGGCTGCTGTTCAGTTACGAAATCATGATGATGATCAAGAACCAGGTGCGGGTGAAACGGTGCAAAAACTGCCAGGGCTATTTCGTAATCGATAAGCCCAAGGTCGAGTACTGCAATCGTATCGTTGCCGGCGAAACAAAGCCCTGCAATGAGATTGGCAAGGCCCGCGTATACCAAAAGAAGATTGAGGCGGACGCGCCGACCTTGTGCTATCGAAGAGCCTACAAGACGCACTACGCCAGAATCAAATCCGGGCGCCTTTCCAAAGGCGAGTTTTCGACTTGGGCGGCGGAGGCCTCCGACAAGCTTGCACAGGTCAAGAACGGTCAATTGTCACTAGGTGGGTTCAAAGCCTGGCTTGGTCAACCATAGTAATCTTGCCTTCGGCTGGCATTATTTGAGATATAACCCAAGCCTCTGCTACTTCATAAGCAGCAGAGGCTTCAGACCACTGACAAACCCCTGTTACGCGGAAGCGTAGCAGGGGTTTGAGCATTTGGGAAGGCTGAAAAACGTCAAAAGGCGAGAGAGGAAGCGAGCGATTCTTTTCAAATTTTTGGACTGGGGCGGTGAGGAAAGACTGCTCGCGCATATTGGCTAGTCCGAGCATGCGGGCAGAACGGAATCCATGGTTTTCCTTGGCCTCGGCAAACGAGAGTTCAATGGTCTGCTTTCGGAACTGGTAGAGACGACGACCTCTTGGGGATTTGGTGAAAGCGTCGGTCTGGTCCAGGGCGTCCTGCCAGAGGTGGCGCTGCACAAGTCGGCGCGTGGTTTTTTCGCCCAGGCACGTCATCTTCCTCAGGCAATTCGCGCAGGTCTTAGGATCACCCAGTACCGCTGCGCCAGCAGCGGGGCGGGATTTGCGTAAGCACTCTTCCTGCCCAGTTCCTCGCTGAAGATTTTTGCGGCCTCGTAATAGTCCAGCGATTCAGGTCCGGTGACCGCATAGCCCTCGTTCTGATGCCGGCTGACCCGACCGGAAAAGAAAATACGCCGCGGATACATTTTTGGAGAAAACAGCTTGACAAGCGTATTTGGTTGGACTATACTCATCTTGTATACAATTTGTGCACAATTTTGGCGGGATTGGATGGAACGTATGATGCAAACCAAGCGCTATGCTCGAAGCGAAATGGTCTATACGGAACTAAAAAATCAAATCATCAATCTCGGTTTGCAGATGGGGGAACCACTTGCTGAAGAGAGCCTATCCGAGCGCTTCAAAGTAAGTCGAACGCCCATCCGTGAGGCGTTGTTTCAGCTGGAGAAGGACGGGTTTGTGCAATCCATGCCGCGCAAGGGTTTTTGGGTGCGCGTGCTGTCGGTAGCCGATATCGAGGAGATATACCTCATCCGCGAGGCGCTGGAAGGCATAAGTGCGGGCCGTGCCGCAACCTTGCTGGATCAGCACAACATTGAATACCTGGAGGAACGCTGGCTCGTTGCGGAGGCGCTGGTCAGTGATGGGGATCGCGGGCAGGCGTTGGAAGTAAGCAACTCTTTGCACGAGACGATTCTTCGTGTCGGTGGTAACAACCGTGTCGTGCAGATAATCAACAATTTACGGGAGAATATCCAACGCCTGCACATCATTGCAGCCATGCTGCCCGGGCGATTGGAACAATCCAGCATCGAGCATCACGCGATCTTGCTTGCGCTTAAACAGCGCGATCCGGTACTAGCGGAGCAGGCGATGCGCAAGCACATTGCCAGTACCAGCCTAGAAGTCATCCTCAAGTATCGAAACGAGCCGCTGCCCATGGCGGAGTAAAGGCATTCTCACCGACAAAGTAGGGGGGGAAGTTACACCTTATAATGTATACAAATGGTATACAAATGTTGAGGATCGAGATATAGGAGGTGGTTTTTCTGAAACCATTGGACATCAACTGGCTGCGCAATGCTCGAATGTTCGCATTTGAGGCCTGGTGGCCTCCCTTCTGGCCCGAGATCGACTTCGACTGGGAGCGCGCTCATTGGACGATGCAGCGCCTGTCGCTGGATACGCTACAGGCGAACGCGTTGACAAAGTGGGCGCTGTATCCCACAGAACTGGTGCGCCAGCATCCGGGCTTGGGCGGGCGAGATCTCGTGGCCGAGGCGCGTGATTTTTGCGACCGACACGGGTACCGGATGATCATCTACACCCTGTTCGGGCATTCAATGCCAATCACCACCGAGCTTTCGCTGAAGCAGCCCGCCATTGCGCGCCCCATGCTGCCTGATCTGAACATCAGGCAAAATCGGCATCATATGCGCACCGTCGAGCCTGCATTCGCCGATTACCACACCCGCTTTCATTTCGGCGACGAGCGGTATGTCGCCCACTGCCCATTCGCGGCCCGCGAGTGGCTGCGCGCAATGTTCGAGGAGCTGGCGGATCGCTATGTCTATGAGGCGGCCTGGATCGACGGCAGCCTGCAGTGTGGATGGATCAACGACTCACTGAACAATGTCTGCACTTGTCCGACCTGCCAGACCGATTATCTGCATGAGTTCGGAAGGCCCATGCCCATTATCTCGGATCCAGCCGACCCGCGTATGCAGGATCTGGTGCGCTGGAGTATGCGACGCTTGGACGCTCTGCTGGCCGAGCTGGCCCCAATTCTGACACGGGGCGGTCAGTTGCCTCTAATCGGCAACATCGCCAATCTGGAGCCAGTTTCCTTTCACCCGCCGATTGTGCGTAACCTGAACGGCGGCCTGTTCGAACACGCGCGGGATACCGTTGATCTGGCGCGCAAGGCCGCGCAGGCACGCCATCTGGTGGAGACGGCCATCATCTATCCCGACTGTTACGATCCCTGGCCGCGCAAGGTGACCGCGGGCTGGGAGGTGGAAAACAAGGGGCTCATGCTGCTGGCGTATGGTGCGACGCCGTATCTCGCGCAGCCCGGCAAATACTACTATGATGACCACATGGACGAGCCCGCGCGCCGGATCTTCTCGTTCATGAAGGATCAAAAGCCGCTGCTGGAGGCGCAGCAAAGCGACGCCTTCTGCGCTGTTGCTTCGCTGCCCGGCACCGTCGATCGCATGGTGTATGATTTCCATACCAACGGCGTGCGTGGTTGGGTCGGAGCTATGATCGACTCGCACACTACGGTAACCGATGTGCCGTACTACCTGCTGGAGGATGCAGAGACGGTGCAGCGGTATCCTGTCATCGTGTTGGAGGATGTGGAGTGGCTCAGCGATCGCGCCGTCGAGACGCTGACCGCCTATGTGGAAAACGGAGGCGGCCTGTACATCGGCATGAACACAGGTGTGCGCGACGAACGCGGAAAGCCGCGCGAAGGCGATACGCTGGCGCGGTTGTTTGGCCTGTTGCCCTGGTCGCCCACTCCGGAACAACAATCTCGCCGCGACCGGTTCGAAGGCAGCTACGAGCACAACACGGGTCACAGCAAGACCTACGACGTATACGCGCGGTCGCGCGAAGGAGCGATGGCCGAGGCCGGTTTCGCCTACGACTCGGATCAGATTCACCCGGCGTACCTGGGTCACTTGATACCCGATGCGCGCTGGACGGTGTTGGCCGACGTGGCGCCCAGCGATGCGGAGGCGCCGTTGATGCCGCTGCTGGCGGTGCGTACATTGGGCCGCGGGCGCATGGTGTATTGCGCCGCTAGCTTTGGCACGCAGTATGAGGAGCGCAACGACCCAGCCATGGCCCAATTCCTGCGCGATACCGCGATCTGGCTGGGCGGCAAGCCCATGATCCGCTGTGATGGCAGCCGGGAGGTGTTCCTGGGCACTGCGCGCACCGGCGACGGATGGCTGCTGTATCTGGTCAACAACAGTGCGGACCGCCAGGGCAAGCGCCAGGACTGGTGGGAAATGATGAAGTGGAATGAGCCGCCGCTGGAGGTGGGCTCGCTGACGCTCGCGTTGCGCGGCACACACGCGCGGGCAATCTATGGGCCGGCTCCCGATAGGATCACCCGGGACGGGGAGACTCTGCGTATCGCTTACGACGCGTTTTGCGACAACGTGGTGCTGCATGTGGTTTGATGCGAGAGGCGCATTGGATGGATCGAACGACAAAACCTGAAGGAGGAAGGATCATGAATCTGGGACGAAGAACACTGGGATTGCTGTTGGTGTTGGTGCTGTTGATCTCGTTGACCTCTCCCACACTGGCAGCAGGGGAAAAGGTGACGCTCAAGCTTTGGACCGGCTGGCAACCCGACCACTACGTGTACAAAACCTATGAAGCGGGTTTGGCGCGCTTTATGGAAGAACACCCGAACATCGAAGTCATCCATGAGACCGTGGCTTGGGGCGACATCAACTCTAAGGCTATTGCCTCCACCGCGGCAGGCGATGTGCCCAACGCCGTGTGGGGCTGGGACCCAGTTTCCATCGTCTCCGCCGCCACCGACCTGACCGAGTGGATCGAACGCGTGATCGCGCAGGAAGAGGAAGACTTTTTCGAGCATGGTCTGCTTGCGGCAAAGATTTTTCGGGAAAGAAAACTGGACGCGACCGCGATCATCTGTTTTAACGACGAAATGGGCTTTGGCGTGTTGCAGGGGCTGCTCCGTTCGGGGATTCGCGTTCCGCAGGATATTTCACTGGTCAGCTTTGACGGCTGTTATCGTCTGCCGCAGACTTCGCCAAGGCTCTCCAGCGTGACCTGTAAGCCCATGCACATGGGGGCTATGCTTGCCGATCCTGTTAAATTCGTCGCCTGTGGGGGTATCGATCCTTTAGTCAAACAAGCCTGTGGCTTTACCGGTTCCCAGAACCGCATGTCCAAGCGCGGTTCTCCCTACCTGCGCCGCGCGCTCTGGCTCGCCGCCACCGTCGCCTACCGACATGATCCCACGCTCGCCGCTTTTCTACCAGAAATAACGCTCCGACAAGCCTCATCCCCCGGTCCCGCCCAACTAACCCCTTGACATTTCATTGCTGGTCTTTGTTATTTGTTACTTATTTAACTTATAACGCGGATTTTAACACTTCGGATAGAGCCAGCATTGCAATTCCTGTCATAACCGCCGCAACAATTAGATACTGTTTTTTCGTCAACTTCTCTTTTAGAAATGCTCGAGACAGCATCACAGAAAAGACGCTGTATGAAGCAATGAGCGGAGCGACTACAATTGCATTTCTTGCCATCGCATAAACATAAAAGAATTGCCCTATCGTTTCAAATAACGCTGCAGCACACTTGATTTTCTCTTTAAATAGATTAAATTGCACCTTTCCCCTTTTTAGATATATAAAAGCGATTACCGCGCAGATCAGAAATGTGAATTCATAAGCTAGAAGGGCTTGATCTTCACTGATCAGAGATAGTTCGTCCAGATAAATAGCATCCGCAAAAGTACCCAATCCGTCAATGACACAGTATAAGATTGGGAAGCTGATCGCTATAAAGCCGTTTTTGTATTCCCTGTGTTTTTCGTTTGGTATCTGTGATCTATTTTTGAATTCTTCCATTGCTGCAAGCGCGATGATCCCCAGCGTTATAATAATGATTGCGCTAATTTCTAAGATGTCTAATGTATGATCGAAAAAAATAAAGATCATAATGGAGGTAACCGCTCCCGAAGAATTTTGAACGGGAGAGGATATAGATAATTGGATATATCGGAGACCCAAATATCCTATTGCCATTGACAAGATATACATAAATGAAACAGGAAAATAGGTCAATAAATAGATCGGAGAAAATGCAATGCCGTTAATCAACATGTATACAAAACCGTGGACTCCCATGACTAGTCCGACCAGTATTACCGTTTTAATATGGCTTGCATTATCGTCAGCCACAGCGCCCTTTTTATAAAATAAATCCGCGAAAGCCCATGAAAAAGTCGTTAACAGTGCATAGATTAGCCACATACTATTTACCTTTACGATTTTTGGGCTTATGTTCACAATATTTCTATTATAATATCGTTACGAGCATATGTCAAGATCCCATCCCGTTTTTCGTGGAATTTGCCACAGCAGAGGCTTTTAGCCCAACCTCTGGATTCTGCATTAGGGTGAGTACGTTTTGTGAGTGTACTGGATGGATAGTATCCCTTCTACTGGACGGGGGCGCCATACGATTAATGGGCTTCTCTATTACCATGGCTCCTCGTATTAACAGCATATGGCAACAACTTTTACCCCCAAGAGATATGATTTGCCCATACAAATCCAGAATAGGCATTGACATATGCCCATAATTGGTTTAGAATAGCATTTGTGGGCATAAGACCATAATTCCTTCGAGAGGAAGGGAGCGGTTTTATATGAGAATACATATCCTTGCGGATAACAGGACGAGAAAGCGCAGCTTTCTCGCTGAGCATGGTTTATCCCTCTATATTGAGCATAAAAATGCCAACATTCTGTTTGATACCGGCCAGTCAAACGTTTATTGCCACAACGCCGCTTTAATGGGTGTGAACTTAAACAGAGCCGACTGTATTGTGCTCAGTCATGGACATTATGATCATTGCGGAGGGCTGCTCCATTTCCCAAACTCAGGTTATTTCCCTAAGATCTATGCACACGAAGCGGCTTTTACGAAGAGATATGCCATCAATCCAGATGGAACAACCTGCCGCGAAATCGGAATTCCGTGGTCCTGTGAAGGACATGAGAATATAAAAAGCAGCCTCGTATTGACAAAGAAGAACTTGCAGATAGCGCCCGGTGTACATTTGTGTGGAGAAATACCGAGCACAGTGTCCTTCGAGGGAGTACCCAGCGGTTTTTATTGCGACAACGCATCAGGTAAGCTAATAGATATGATGAAGGATGAGCAAATGCTCATCTTTGATGGCGAGGAGGGCCTTTGCATATTCCTCGGATGTAGTCATCCCGGTGTCGTAAATTGTCTGCATTACGCTTCAAATCTGTTCCCGGGGAGGAAGATTCATATGCTTGTGGCTGGAATGCATTTGGATAACGTAAGTCCCTTGTGTCTGCAAATGACTATTCAGCACATGATTGATCTGGAAATCCAAAAGGTGATTCCCTTGCACTGCACGGGTATCTTTGCAATCTGTGAAATGAAGCGGTTTTTAGGTGACCGGTGCTTGCCCTTGTGCGCGGGCGATTCCATTGAGTTGTAGGGGAGAACAGTATGTTTCTGGTGCGTTTACAGATACGATCATCGAGCATTTTATATGGTTAAGGAATGCCGGAAGTATGCCGGTGTGGATCGATAGGGAGTTGTGGTGATCCGGACTGCGGTGACAGCCTAACAATTTCATCAAGGGAAAGACAACATAATCGCGGATATCAGCTTATTGGTGTTCATATGCGTTGCGGCTATCGCTTCGAGCAGCATGACCTCAGAGCTTGCGAAAAACAGAACGCTGGAGGAAGCCTTAACTAACCAACAATGACATCGCAGCCGCCTTGGGTAGACTTCCTGAGCACAAGCTTCCTTGCTCCGTATTGGGAGCGACAGCGTTGAAAAATGCGATCGAGAACTAGATTCTTAACTTAGAATAAGCGATATTTGAAAGGAGTTGTGTGGAATGAAATTTTCAGTTGCTGTGAGGGGTGCGGAGGTGTCAAAGGACATCGGGTGCTGCGATGCTTTTTTGATCTTTGAGGAGAAACACGGCAAGATCATCATGCGGCAGATCATTGAGAATCCCGGATATGGACCGAGTTTGCTACCAGGTTTTCTTGAGGAGTTTAGAATCGAAGCATTTCTTTGCGGGGGGATGGATGAACAAGCCATACAGGCGTTTGCTGGGAAAGATATCTGCGTCGTAGGCGACTTATCGGGAAGTGCTGACAAGATAGCCGAGGAATTCGCCCTGAAACGATGCAACAGTCCTATATGCAATCCCGCCGCTAACCTACGCCCAAGATTCTCGTTTTCTGCCGAGGGATAGACGGAGAAAAAAACGTATTGGCGGTGGGATAATGCGGTATTTGCATTTATGCGCCGCCCATGGGCATGGTCGACATTGTCCCGACAAGATATTCCTATCCGATGATCAAGAAGTCCGGGTACTTTGGTCATACGGTCTTGGAATACTCACATCCTGTTAGTCATGAGCCTGAGCTTTACACCTGTAGAGCATCAGACTCATGACCACCGACTACATGTTGCATAGCATGCTGACAACGCATCTCGATGGAACTTACCCTTACAGTTCTTTCCACAAGATGTATTCTTTGAACCGCAGGAAGGACAGCTATATTCTCCTTTTTTGATAGATTCCAAATTTTCGTAGCTTTCTGTCCATTCTTTGCCGCAATTGGAGCATCTCATCGGACAGATATGCCGAGTAAAATTACCGCCCTCTATGCGGATGGTTTTTCCGTTCGCCAAGCTGTCTGCGACCTTTTCTCTCGCCGACAAAAGAATTCGCTGAAAAGTGGGACGAGATACCTCCATCTTCGCAGCACATTCACTCTGCTCGAGCCCTTCCAGGTCTTTCAAGCGAATGGCCTCCAGTTCTTCCAGCTTCAATACGTTTTCAGGAATCCTTTCCGCATCATTCTGCGAAGGAATAAAACAGGGAGAAATAGGAACGTTCTCAATCCTTCTCCATTTCGTGGGCCGCGCCAAATATATCACCCCATTTAGGGAAAATGAATCCATATTGACCACTGTCAGGTCCTTGAGAGAACAGCCCGTTTCCGTATGGCTTCTCTTTCCCCCATAATCAATCAAATTGCTCGCTGCTTCATATTGTAGTCCAATTGCGAGCATATGTCAACTTGATGCGTTCACCGGCGGGCAATCGTTTTGTAGGATTACAATACATGTTAGACAGGAGGAGAAAAAAAGGGAGCGGGAGACGGACACATCGGTTATGATTGAGTTGCAGCAAAATCAGCCGAAAGGAAGTGCCCGCTCCCACATGTACAGTGTAACACAAGACATGCGCTATCGGCAATCCCTGCTGGAATACGTGCAGAAGAACGGAGTCAGCCGAGCGAGTCGGAAGTACAACAAGAGCCGGTCGTACATCTACTTCTGGAAAGCGCGGTACGACGGGACGAAGGAATCATTGGCCGATCAATCCCGCCGTCCGCACAGCCACCCGAACCAGCACAGGCCGGAGGAACTGAAGCTGATCCGAGACATGCGCAGGCGGAATCCGAAGCTGGGCATGATCGAGCTTTGGTGCAGGTTAAGGCAGCGCGGCTATACCAGGCGGCCGGAAAGCCTGTTCCGCGTCATGCGGAAGCTGGGCATGTTCCCCGCGAAGAAGCCGCGCCAATCCCACAAGTCAAAACCCTACGAGCAGATGCTCTATCCGGGACAGCGCGTGCAGATCGACGTGAAAGTGGTGCCACGCGCCTGTATTACGAACCCGGAACTGCGGCTGTTCCAGTACACCGCCATCGACGAGTGCAGCCGGATCCGCTGTCTGGGGGCCTACCCCGAACAAAGCACCTATTCCTCCGCCGATTTCCTGACCCGCATGGTCGAATGGTTCAAGCGCCGGGGAGTGCGGGTCGAGTGCGTGCAGACCGACAATGGCTTTGAGTTCACCAACCGTTTCTCCCCTTCAAAGCGCGAATCCCAAACGCTCTTTGACGCCACCGCCGCCGCCCTGGGCATTCGCCACAAGCTCATCCGGCCCTACACCCCCAGGCACAACGGCAAGGTCGAACGCAGCCACAGAGAGGATCAGAAGCGTTTTTATAGCATCCGTCGCTTCTACTCCCTCGCCGACTTTGGTGAGCAGCTCGCTGCTCACCAATCCCGCTCCAACAATCTCCCGATGCGTCCTCTCCACTGGCGTTCCCCTAAGGAAGCCCTCGCCGCCTTCACTGTCCAACATGTTTGACAAACCTACAATGCGTTCACCGGCGGGCAATCGTTTACGGTTTATAGCTCACACTTTTGCCTGATAGAACGATTCATTCATGCGACCGCCTCGTCTTGGCGAGCATTAGCATATATCCTACCACTTGTTTTGCAAATTCCTACTGTAGAACTTTTTGCCTTCATACATGAACTCGATTAGTCGACCTTGTTCAAGCAATCCGGTTATGATCGATTTCTCCTCCTTTCTTTTTTTGAGCAACCTGTCGACAATATCCTCCCTGACCGGATGCACCGACGCGATGCTTAGCAGGTCCTCAACGACGGATTCGGTAAAGAAGAAACCTTCCTCGGTTTCATCTTCGGTGATACACTCGACATTTGCCCCGGATAGGCTGCTGATGATTTGGACAGCGCTGGAAACACTGGCCGGCGAGGCCCTCTTGACGTAACTTTCAGCCGGCGGGCGTGTGGGGACCAAAAGATAAGCCTTGCTGGGACCTATCAACGATAATTGCTCCGCGATCTTTTCGATACATGGGTCATGATCGTTCACTCCCTCGACAAGCATCGTCTCGGTGACCAATGTACCCTTAAATCCTTTTGAAAACTCGATAATGCCCTCTAGAATTTGCTTATGACTCAGCGCGCCGTGCGGCCTGTCTATTTTGCGCCAAACATCTTCTTCAGCAGCATCGACGCTGACCGATACCCAGTCCGCATTCATCAAGTCCTCCTTGACCTCGTCCATCCACAGCAGAGAAGCATTGGAGATAACAGCGATCTTAATACCATATGGCTTTAGGCGCGTGATGGTTTTTCCAAGGTTCGAATCTAAAGTGGGTTCTCCGTCCGCGACAAAGGAGAAATAGTCGGTATGCCTGTTCTCAGCTTTAAGCTGCTGCAGCTTACCCTCGACCTCTTCGCATATATCCTCAGGATTAAAAAACGCACGCCTTTTTATTTGCATCCTATCCGTTCTTCCAAGCTGGCAATAAACGCAGGAATAGGAGCAGGTCTTTGGCGGGATGTTATTCACTCCAATACTGTGCCCTAGACGCCTTGACGGCACTGGTCCATATACGATCATATGAGTTCAGCCTCCAGTAAATCATTCTGGTGTAAAATCGAGCTGGGAATCGCCTTGTCAATAAACAATATCCCATCCAAATGATCGATTTCATGACAAAAAGCGCGGGCCAGAAGCCCGGTGCCCTTCAAAACAAGCGGCTTACCGTTTTCATCAAGCGCTTTCACAATCACCTTTTCTGGCCTCTTGACTCTACCATAGACACCAGGAATGCTCAAGCAACCTTCCGGCTCAAGTTGTTCGCCAGTAGCATATACGATTATGGGATTGATGAGTTTGATGAGGCCCGTTCCAATGTCGATGACGACAATCCGCCACAAAATGCCCACCTGAGGAGCCGCAAGTCCCGCTCCATTGGCACGATACATCGTCTCGGCCATATCTTCAAGTAACGATATAATCCGGCAGTTGATGTTCTCAACATCTCTCGCCTTTTTTCTTAGGACACCATCGGCCGGATGTTTCATAATGCTTCGTAGCGCCATAGACAACCTCTTTTACCAAAAAGAATACTTGTATGAGAATTAGGCGGGGATTGCTACCTGCCTTATTCTCAGAGGCTAGAGGACTACTTTTAGTCTTCCTTCAAACGCGAAAGGCGCTTTCTTACCTGCTGAAGCTGTCTTTCAAGGATCTCGCCTGATTGCTCAAGAACTCTCTTTCTTTGACGTCCTCTTCGTTTGATTCGGTATACGCGGGATATCCGAAACGTATCCAGCATGGCAGTTTGTCGCATAGTGCGTTCTTCGAAATCCGCGTCCTCTGCCAAATCCGCATCCGAGGCCTCTCGCAAAACCAGCCGGGTACGTAAAACTCCAAGCTGCATAGCCCGCGCCATGACCTGCACCTCTTCTCGCTATCCAGCCCAATCCCATGGGGCCTGTTCCGTCTCCTCTCGGCATCACTCTCACCTCCTTTCAGGTTTACACACTTTCGTGCTTTCGTATCTTGCGATTCACCCATCAGTAAGCAGGGAATCTACATTCCAGTCCCGATCCGCATCCATCTGCTTGGACTCAGCGTCAATGAACGTCAACTCTTAGAAATCCGTCTTGTACTGATACTCAGACATCTCTTCAAGCTGCTGATTAATCCGATCCACCGTGGTGGTGCTGACCATATGCTCTATACGACAGGCGTCCTCTGCAGCTATATCTGCTGACACCCCAAGAACATTGTGAAGAAACCTCTCAATTACCTCATAGTTTCTTTTTACATTAGCGGCTACACTCCTACCGCTCTCCGTAAGGGTAACGGTGCCACGTTTTTCCTTTGAAACATATCCCTCGTCCCTGAGTACTTTCATCATGTAGCTTACGCTGGCTTTTGAGATACCAAGGGCGTTTGCAATGTCGATTGAGCGTATGCCCCCTTCACCAGACAGCCCCAGCATGACTTTCAGATAATTCTCTTTAGAAGGAGTCATTTCCCCTTTCAGGCTGTTTCTGTTCATTTTTCTACGAGCCCCTGATCATGACCATTCCATACTGAGGCCATATCGTTGAAGGACAGGCAACATCCTGTCGGATACACATTCACTAGTCCGTGTTGTCCTTCAGAGCCTACTCTCAATTCTGACTCGGGGGGATCTGTTCCGTCTCTTCCAAACATAATCATTCACCTTCAAATACACTTATCGTTCTCAAAGGGCATTAGCCTCTTCTATGTAGCTGGCGATGGCTTCCGCCGCAACGGTAAGTTTCTTCAAGCCCGTCGTAAAGAATGTATTCACCGCCTTCGATTTGCAATACTCTCCGTTCACCAGGGGATCAGCAAGCTTTTTCCTTGTATTGTCATAAATCCTGAACTTTAGTGCGCGCCACGTTCATCTGTTTTGCGTACTCCTCCTTGTTAAATCTTTCCGAGTCAATCAAACGGATTGCTTCATATTCATCAACCGTCATACTGATAATCTCTTCAGAATTCACAGCTTGTCCCAGTGGGCCAAATCGGACACTTTGGGGATGGCGGCAGACCTTTCTCCATTTTCGCGGTCACGGCATTTTTCCTCACTCCACAGACAGGACCCGGTATGAACTTTTATCGTTTTTTGATCCTCTTGATTTCTTTTTCAGCGGCCAAACGACTTGCAGCTTAGCTTATTGTAAGTTCACCAAATCGCCCTCACATCCAAACCATAAGTGCGACTCAAGTCCCGAATCTCATGAGTGAGTCCTCCGCATTCCATCACACTAGTTCTGTTGCTACTCAAGCTGCTCTATCAGCATTTATGACATATGCCATTTACAGCTTCTATTATACACAATTACGGGCATATGTCAACAACTATTTCCCTGAAAAAGTTCAGGCGCCACTCGCCACAAGAATCACGAATAGGTATTGACATATGCCCATAGCCTGGCTAAAATAAAAATTGTGGGCAAAAGCCCATAACCCCCTTCGAGAGGCGGGAGGTCTTGACTGTCCGGCGATTAATACGATGGAGGCCTGACTTCAATGAAAAAGATCGGGATCATCATTTGCGGACGATACCAAAGCTGTGGGGGCGGGAAATGCCTGCGAGCGCTAAAAGAAAGGGTGGGCGGATTTTCAATATATCCGCCGGATGAAAAAATCGAACTGGTAGGCTACTCAAATTGTGGCGGCTGCCCTGGCGGTAACATTGAATATGTACCGGAAGAGATGATAAAGAATGAAGCGGAAGTTATCCATCTTGCTACGGGATTGGTAGTTGGATATCCTCCATGCCCACGCATAAGAGCTTTTAAGGAGTTTATTGAAATCCGATATGGAATAAAGGTGATTGTTGGGACTCATCCGATTCCAATGAAATATTATGCAGTACATCAAAAACTGTCTTTCTGGTCAAATATGAACATGCTCCAAATTGCGCCAGAGTTATTTGCAGATAATGAAACAGTCATGAGATGTTATGATTGAGTTTCTCCAATAAAAGAATGCCGTTGATGAAAAGTTGATCGTCGATGAGAGAAAGAAGAGGCTCTGTTCAGACAAGAAAATCAGTAAGGGATCCTCCCCGGGCCAGAAAACCTTCAAGAGTCTGTTGAACAATAGCCCAAAATCACTAGGGACCCGGAAAATCCGTATGGATGCCGTCTGAAAAGAACGGAATAAAGGGCTTTTGCCCTCGTTCATTGGGTATTCCGCAAAAAGGCAAACCACTCGCGAGTACGAGCAGTCGCCTCATGTTGTAGGCGATCGTATTCAAATACTCTGTAGCCTGTTTTTTCGCGTCCCTCTGTAGCGGACGCGTCTATCCTGCTTCGAAAAGGTCCGTTCAAACGGCGCTCGCTGATTCGACATCTCTTTGTCTCTCTTACGGTCCTTCTCTTTTGGCACCCATGATTCATCTCTCCTCTGTAGGATAATGATGGTGGACGATTTTCTTCGTCCACCATCATTATACCAGTTCAAAGCAACGACGGGTTTCTAAACACACGGTCATATGGTAACTCAGACTTGTCTCCAGATGTTACACTGCCGGATTGATCAGGCAATTGGGGCCGACTCCGCAGTTGCTGCTGTTGTTCCTATGCCACGTCCACGCCCATTTGCATTCCCATTGCCGCGCCCGTTTGCGTTGCCTTTGCCGTTCCCATTGCCGCGGCCGTTCCGGTTGCCCTGACCGTTCCCGGTCTGGCCGGAACTTTTCTTTTCGAACGTAGACAGATGGTTCTCGGAAGCTGCCTTCAGCGAGGCGAACACTGCGTGTAAATCTGCGGGGATGTCCTGCCCAAGGAAAGCGTTGTACATCGCGATGTTGTTGGCTTCGGCCTTAATGCCCACCTCGTACGCCTCCGCCAGCGTCTCGGGAGCGTTCACGCGACCTGCGGCGTCGTCTTCAGGCACCGCCACGCCGTACGTTGCGAACAGCGGCTTCAAAAGGTCGATGTGCCGTTGTTCGGCCGTGATCAGGCTGGTAAAAGGCCGCGACGCGCCGAACTTGGCGATGATTGCCTGGTACTCGGCCAGCGCCATGTACTCGTCCTGGATGGCGTAGGTGAGCATCTGTTCCGTGGTGTAGGTCCCTCCTGTGACCGCGCCTGAGCCATACTCCGCCAGAGCGGACACCGAAGCCATGGTCAGGATCGCCAATGCGACCGCCACCGCCAGCAATCTGGATGCGTTTTTCATGTTGATTCCCTCCGTTTATCATTTCGGCAAACTCCGTTGCCATGGCTCAATGATAGAGAAAAGATATGACGATATTGTGTTTTAATGATTCTTTGTCGGTGACGCCGCGCCTGGGCATGGAAAAACCGCGTCATGAATTTGTCACAGACATGCGCTATGATTATGATATAATCAACCCATCGGGAGGGGAGCCTTATGCCGCTGATGCTGATTGCTGACGACCATAAGCAGATTACTTCCGTATTGGAACAATATGCCGTCAAGGAAGGCTACGAGGTCGCAGTCGCAGGGGACGGACGACAGGCGCTGGACATCTTCAACATGCGCCATCCGGACGTCGTGCTGCTGGACGTGATGATGCCGCTGGTGGATGGCTTCGAGGTTTGCCGGGAGATCCGAAAAACCGCAAGCACCCCCGTCATTATGATCACCGCACGGGGCGAAGATTTTGAGCGGATCATGGGGCTGGACATTGGTGCGGACGACTACATCGTCAAGCCCTTCTCGCCAGGCGAGGTGATGGCGCGCGTGCGCGCGATCATGCGCCGCGTCGCGCCCGCGGACGGTAAGAAACCGTTCGTCCTCGACAACCTCTCCATCGATATGGAGGATTACACGGTCACCATCAACGGGGAGAGCGCACCTCTAACCAAGAAAGAAATCGAGATCCTCTGGACGCTCGCATCAAACCGGCAGAAAGTTTTCTCCAGGGACAATCTCCTTTCAAGCGTTTGGGGCTATGATTATTTCGGGGACAGCCGGACCGTTGATTCGCACATCCGGCGGTTGCGCGCCAAGCTGGACTCGTTTGACCACCCGAATTGGGACGTCAAGACTGTCTGGGGTGTTGGTTACAAATTTGAGGGCAATGCCCATGAGAAGTAAAATCGCAAGACGGCTGCTGAAGTATTTCGGAACCGCTCTGTTCTTGTTTGCGCTGATCATTGGCAGCGTGTTTGTCGTGCTGTTCCGTGAAAGCGCGGTTCAGATGAACCGCGATGCCCTCCGGCAGCGGGCAGAGGCGATGGCTTCGGCGCTGTCCGGCTATGCGTCAAGGCAAACAGGCGCGGCGGGCGGCCGTGCGGGCTACGGCGCGTATTTAAAGCTACTGGACGAGATTGCGATGACCGACGTGTGGGTCGTCGACCGGGAGATGAATCTGATCACGGCGGGCAAGCCAGACCTCGCTTACGCGTATCAGGACCTTCCCTCAGACGCGGAGGCGGTGGTTGCCAGTGTATTCAGTGGCGTGACGACTTTCAGCGAAAGCTTCAGCGGGTTTTTTGACGCGCCGACGATGACAGTCGGCACACCGATTGTATCAAATAATACGGCTGTCGGAGCCCTGCTTCTGCACGCACCGGCGAGCGGCGTCGATCAGGCGGTACGGCAGGGCTTGACCGCGATGGGCATCAGCCTTGCGGCGGCGCTCTTCCTCTCAGCGATCCTCGCTGCGCTGCTTTCGATGAAGTTCACACGCCCGCTTGAGCGCATGGAAGCGGCCGCCGTAAGCCTTGCTGCCGGCGCGTACGGAAGCAAGACTGGCATCACCCAGCAAGACGAGATTGGCAAGCTTGCTTCCGCCATCGACCAGCTGAGCGAAAAACTACTGGACGCTGAGGGCGAGCGCGAAAAGCTGAACCAGCTCCGGCAGGCATTCATCGCCAGCATTTCCCATGAACTTCGGACGCCGGTGACGGTGCTGCGCGGCTCGTTGGAGGCGCTCTGCGACCATGTGGTGGATAAACCGGAGCAGGTCGAAGAGTATCATCGGCAGATGCTCAGTGAGACGATCGCGCTCGAACGGCTGGTCAATGACCTCATGGACTTGACGAGGCTTGAGAATGTCGACTTCCCGATTGAAATGCAGACGGTGGACCTCGGCAACGCACTGGATGACGCGGTTCGATCCGCTCGTAGGATCGCCCGCGCGAAGAACATCGAAATCCTGGTGGAGCGAAGCGCGCCCGTCATCATCACCGGCGACTATGGCAGGCTGCGGCAGATGCTGCTCATCGTGCTGGACAACGCCGTCAAGTTCTCGCCGGCGGGATCGGCGGTCGAGGTCAGGCTCACGCCGGAGCTGGTGTCGATCCGGGACAACGGCCCCGGCATCCCACCGGAAGACCTACCGCACATCTTTGACCGCTTCTACCGGGCCTCTACCGGGCGCGATACGCAAGGCTCCGGGCTGGGCCTCGCGATCGCCAAGCGCATCGCCGAGCGACATGGCGTCAAGATCGAAGTCGCAAGCGAACCGGGCCGGGGCACGGAGTTCCGGTTCATCCATCCGATGATTTAACATTCCGCGTGGTTGATCATACGTCACATACATAGAATATCTAAAACACAAAAAAGTCACAAAACTCCCTTACCATGAGTGCAAGTAAAGGGTATGGGGGGGAGTTTTCTTGATTCATCCGGAACGGAAACCCATTGTGCGGAAGAGCGCACTGCTTCCCGCGTACAGGCTTAGGACAATTGTCCAGATCACGTTCTTCGTGCTGGTAGCACTCCTGTCGGTCACAAAATTTCTGCTCGAACAGGGCGTATCGATACCTTTCGTCAGCGAGGTTTCGCTTCATACGGTCTGTCCGTTCGGCGGTGTCGTTTCAATCTACCAACTGATTACGGATGGTACATTCGTTCAGAAGATTCACGAGTCGGCGCTAGTTTTGATGGTGCTGGTTTTCGTACTCGCGATCCTTTTCGGGCCGGTGTTCTGTGGCTGGTTCTGCCCGTTTGGGTCTTTTCAGGAATGGCTCGGAAAGCTGGGGCGGAGGATTTTCGGTAAGCGTTTCAACCACACAGTCCCACCGAAAATCGACCGCGTACTCCGCTATCTGCGCTATGGGGTGTTGGGCATGGTGGTGTATATGACGGCAAAGACCGGTCTTTTGGTGTTCCAGAACGTCGATCCGTACTATGCCCTCTTCAACTTCTATAGCGGTGAGGTCGCAATCTCCGCACTGATCTCGCTGATTGTGGTCGCCATCCTGTCCCTTGTTGTCGAGCGGCCCTTCTGTAAGTATGCGTGCCCGTACGGCGCGCTGATCGGACTCACCAACCTCTTCCGGGTGTTTGCCATTCGTCGCAAGTCCTCCAGCTGCATTGGGTGCAAGGCGTGCGACAGGGCATGCCCGATGAACATCCCGGTATCCGAATCTGGTACGGTGCGTAATCCCCAGTGCATCAGCTGCATGAAGTGCACTTCGGAAAGCGCCTGTCCGGTTCCTAACACGGTGACGCTCACATCAAGGGAGGAGAAATAAATGCGTGTCAAAGCCTGGGCGATGGCGGCCATTTCGGTTGCCATATTCTTTGGCGGAATCGTGCTTTCTTCAACGCTCGGTTACTGGAAGACAACCAGCACGAAGATTCCCGCCGTCATTCAGGAAGGGGTAAACGCCGGACAAGCCGATCCGATGGACATCCGCGGTTCCTACACCTTCCAAAACATCTCGGACAATTTCGGGATCCCCATCGTGGACCTGGCGAAGGCGTTCGGCGTGACGACGAATCCCGTAGTCTTCAAGTGCAAGGACCTGGAGGTCCTGTACGGTGACCTGACGGACGTGGAAATCGGTACGGAGTCGGTTAGATACTTCGTCGCGCTCTACAAGGGCATTCCCGTCCAGGATTCGGATGCGGCGGACCTTCCCGCTTCGGCAGCAGAGGTGCTACGAGAAAAAGCCACCCTATCAGACATCCAGCTCGAACAGCTCGCCCAGAAAACGATTGAAATCTGAACATCTCCAGACATGAACGCATCTCGTCTTTGATGCGTTCATGTCTTTCATTTGTGCATAAGTATGGCAAACAGAGGATTGCCCTATTTGTATGATACGGAAACTCGTCAGAGCTGATGATGTTTATTGCGATATTGCTTTAAGGGCTCAGCCGTTTAGCTCAGATTTAGCATTACAGTTTTTCTCTATTTATTCTACCATTCTTAGATATCAGTTCATCGAGTATATAAGCCGCGTGCACGACCAAATCAGCACAGGGACGGGTTTGATAGTATTCCTTAGTCCGAATCTGTGGGATAGGACTGTCCGCGCCCGCATCAAGCCCCAGCAGTTCCCGGCATATATAGGAGCCGTTCGTTTCCTTGAATCTCTGAGCGAGTGCCTGAACCAAGCAGTAATGCGCCTGTTTTGCATCACTATCAAACGGGTCAGAGTATCCATATTTTATGCCCGCGATCATAAACATAGCAGTTACAGCGCCACATACCTCCCGGAGTCGTCCCATGCCACCGCCGAACGAAGATGAAAGGCGTAAGGCTACATCCACATCGAGTCCGGTTTCATCGCAGAAAGCGGCAAAAACGGACTGCGCGCAGTTGTATCCCTGCTCAAATAGCCCTCTTGCAGTATCCGAATGATTTCCCATGGCATTATACATCTCCTTGCGTTTCGAATGTTGATGCACTGCCTGTCGCCAAGAGTTCAAAGGAATATCTGGAATCACATCAGGATCAGCGTAGGCAGTGATATGCGTATTCGAGGAGCATCAACAACAATGCTCCTTAGCGGGTTGATTTTACGGATGGCTGTCTCCGGGTAGTCCTTTGGGGCTGGGTGTTCACATCCTCACCTTCCTGCGCCGCCCGCCTGGCACTGGGGGCAGTAGCCGTAAATGTCCAACCTGTGCCCGGCGATGGCATAATGGGTCTGGCTGGCGACCCCATTGATGTATTCCTTGATGGGGCATCCATCCAGCGGTATGAACTTCTTGCAGCCGATGCACACCAGATAGTGCCGGTGTTCCATTCGAGCCATTTCGTACAGGACTCGGTTGTCCCCGGCGAGGGCGGCTTCCCGGATCAGCCCTTTGTCGCGCATCGCGTCCATCGTCCGATACACCGTTGACAGATTAATGGCGACATCCAGCTTCTGAAGCTCGATGTACACATCCTCTGTGGACAGGGGCGCCTGCTTATTGTCCAGAATATCCAGGATTGCCAGACGCTGCCGGGTGCTTTTCAAGCCGTGTTGCCTGAGAAGGTTTTCGTTGTACTCGTTCGGGGTCATTTACGCCTCACTTGCCTTTGCATTATTCCGGACTTACGAAGATTTACACGCTTCTTCGGCGCTCATAAACCGCGCGCACCGAATATCCTATAAGGTAGCATAACACGCTGAATATAACAATCGCGGCGCCGGACGCAATGTCGATTTCATAGGATAGCCACAGCCCTGCCAGTGTGTATGCCGCGCCCAGCGCGGTCGCGACAGCCATGCGGGTTTTCAATCGCACTGTAAAAAGCGCCGCCGTCGCCGCGGGCGCCGTGAGTAGCGCCAGTACCAGGATGATCCCAACAACGCGGATGAGCACGACCACCGTCAAGGCGATGAGTACCATCAGAAGATATTCAAGAAATGCCACGTTTACCCCGATAATGCCCGCGAACTCGTCGTCGAACAGGTAGGCCTTCCAGTCGGCGAATAACACAAGAACCGCCACCAAAACCACGGCTGTGAGGGCCACGATGAACATAAGGTCCAGCCGGGTAACCGACAGAATGCTTCCGAACAGGTAAGAACTGAGATCCGGCGGATACCCCTCCATCAGCGCGATGAACAGAATGCCCAGTGCCATGCCCAACGACCAGAAGAGGCTGATGACCACGTCCGACCGCGCCATGCCTCGACGCTTGATCGCGCCTACGCCAAGGGCGGCGAGCACGGAAAACGCGAACGCGCCGATGATCGGCTCAAATCCCAGAAGATAACCAAGCCCGACGCCGCCATAGGAAGTGTGCGCGATGCCACCGCTCATCATTACAAGCTTTTTTTCGATGATGACGACCCCCATCAGTCCACACACCACACTGGCCATCATTCCCGCCAGCACGGCATTGCGCATGAACTGATATTCTACAATTGCCTGAATCATGTGTTTTCCGCCTTTTCATGTTCCCGCAATACGCGGTGCGGTACCCCGTGCGCGATCAGGTCGACAGGGCAGCCGTACAGCTGATTGATCAGCGGCGCACTCAACTCGGGTTCGCCGTGATAGACCAACGTTCCATTCAGGCAGGCGAGAGAAGTCACCTGTGAAGAAACCGCCAGCATGTCGTGCGTCACCAGAACGATGGTCATCTCCCGGTTCAACCGTGCGAGCAAATCGTAGATCTGTTCACGAGATGCCGCGTCCACACTGGCAGTTGGTTCGTCCAGCATCAGGAGTTTCGGCTTGGTCGCGAGCGCGCGAGCGATTAACATCTTTTGAAACTCGCCGCCAGAAAGCTGGGATACTTGCCGTCCGGAGAGCTTATCGACGCCCACTTGGCGTATTAGCGAGCGGGCGACCTCTCTGTCCGCATCGGAATACTGAAAAAATGGAGAAATTCCCTTGCGGATAGCGCCAGTCAGCACGACCTCCTCCAACGTGATGGGAAAGCGCTTGTCCAGAAGCGCCTGTTGTGGCACATAACCGACAAGTTTTCGGCCTTCTGAGATGGGCATTCCGAAAACGCGAACGGTACCGGTGGTTGTCGGCACCAAACCCAGGATGGATTTAAGCAGTGTGGACTTCCCACCCCCATTGGGCCCGATGATCCCAAGGTATTCCCCTTCGCGCACATCCAGACAGACGTCCTTGATGCCGAACGCCTGTCCATAACGCACCGTAAGGTTTTCCACATGAACGGCGAGGGGCTCGCTTTTCTGGCCCGTCGTCATGACATTGAGTTGGCGATTGCGTCCGCCATGGTCTTCAGGTTGGAGATATAATCCGCGGACAGCGGCTCCAGCATTACCTTTGTCCCGCCAACTTCCTCAGCAAACGCATCGGGCAGCTTGCTGTCGATTTCTGCCTGCGAGAAGATGATTTTGATGTTGTTGCTCTTTGCCAGGTCCACCATCTCAGCGAACTCCCGCGGAGTGGCTTCCTTCCCATCTTCCTCCAGTGCGTACATAATCAACCCATAGTCATCCGCGATGTACCCGTAGGCGGGGTGGTATGCAATGAATTCCTTTTTACGCTTGTTATGAAAAGCAGTTGCTATGTACTGATCCAGATCTTTCAGCTGCGCGATGCATACTTCGGCGTTGGCCTGATAGGTCGCGGCATTGTTTGGATCCACTTCGCCCAGTTTCTCCGCCATGGTGTTCACCATCACGATCGCGCGCTTGGGTGACAGCCAGATGTGCGGGTCACGGCTACCAGAGGGGAATTGGCAGTCGGGATACCTCTCGGCCACGATGACGGCCAAGTCTACCACATTCATATCTTTTGCATCGGGTAGGATGTTCGCTTTCTCGGTGGGCACGCCGATCGTAAAGTAGACCTTCGCCTTGCTGAACGCCTCCATTTCAATGGGCGTCGGCTCGTAGTTGCCAGGGTTTGTGCCCGCGGGCACCATAGTGATCACGTCCGCCAAATCGCCCACGACCGCTCCCGCAAGCGTCTTCTGTGGCAAAATCGTCACCGCGACGACAATCTTCTCCGCTTCCGCAAGAGCCGGGACAGTAAGCCCCGCCAGGCACAGCGCCAGCGCCAGAAACACCGCGCTGCACTTAATAAAAAAGCACTTCACTCTATTTCCCTCCGTTCCTGCAAACGCAAAGCATTTGCAATTAGAAAATACGGCGACGCAGGCCCGTTGTCAATGGATTCCGAAAAAATAACAAATGTTCTTGGAAGAAGATGCACCTAAATCAATACGGGTTGGTATGAGAGTACCAGGTGGATTTTCACTCCTTACGTCGTAAGAGACTACCGAAAAAAATTTTCCCAAAGATATTGACATATGCCCGAATCCGAGTATAATAAGAATTGAAAAGGGCATATGCCCTAAAAGGAGGTGAAACGATATGCCAGGAAGAGATGGAACCGGGCCGATGGGCGCGGGCGCCATGACAGGCAGAGGCATGGGCCCCTGCGCAGGCGGCGTTCCGGGTTATGGAACAGGCCGCGGTCTGGGATTGGGCCTGGGCTGGAGGCAAGGCTTCGGTTGTGGGCGAGGTTTCGGAAGATATTTCGCCCCAGTTTACCTGCCGGATGACGTTCCGCAGAAGGATCTCCTCAGCCAGCAGAAGCGCGTACTTGAAAGCCGGCTGGAGATGATCAACAAGCAGCTCGAAACCCTGTAGGAGACGACGGGGGGAGAGGGCGCGGCCCTCTCCCGTTCGTACATCAGGACGCGATCACATATGCATGGAAGAGAGGTGAAATCATGCCAAGGCCGAGGAAATGGCGGAAAGTTTGCTGCCTGCCGGAGAGCAGCCAGTATGGGCCGCTGAACGGAGCGGGCGAGTCTGAGCCGGACGTTGTGATGTCCGTGGATGAGTACGAAGCAATCCGCCTGATCGACCTGGAGAGTTTCACGCAGGAGGAGTGCGCCGATCAGATGAACATCGCCCGCACGACCGTTCAGCGCATCTACGCCGACGCGAGACGTAAAATCGCTGAATCGCTGGTTCACGGAAGAAACCTCAGGATCGAAGGCGGCGAGTACCAGCTGTGCGACGGTCTGGAGGAGACGTGCCGTTGCGGCGGTTGCTACAGGCACCGGTGCGGCAGAGGGTTCCAGAACTGATACCCTGAATTTTATGAATGCGGAGAGAAGTCGAATGAGCACAGAATGCACCCACGAATGCTCTTCCTGCGGCGAGAGCTGCTCTGACAGGGCGGAAGAGCCTTTTGATTTCAGCGCGAAGGCCAACGAATTGTCCCATGTGAAGAAGGTTATCGCCGTCGTCAGTGGGAAAGGCGGCGTCGGCAAGAGCTTGGTTACCTCGCTTCTGGCCGTGCTGGCCCGGCGTGCGGGCCATCGCACCGCGATCCTGGACGCGGACATCACCGGCCCATCCATCCCGAAATCCTTCGGCTTGACACAGCGGGCGGAGGGCTGCGAGGCGGGATTGTTCCCGGTCCGGACGAAGACGGGGATTGAGGTCATGTCACTGAATCTTCTGCTGGACAACGACACGGACCCGGTCGTCTGGCGCGGGCCAATCATTGCGGGCACCGTCAAGCAGTTCTGGACGGAGGTCATCTGGGGCGACGTGGACTTCATGTTTGTCGACATGCCGCCGGGAACGGGGGATGTTCCGTTGACGGTGTTCCAGTCGCTGCCGGTGGACGGCGTGGTGGTGGTCGCCTCACCGCAGGAACTGGTGGGCATGATCGTTGAGAAGGCGGTCCGGATGGCGGGCATGATGAAAATCCCCGTCCTGGGTCTGGTTGAAAACATGAGCTACATGGTCTGCCCCGATTGCGGAAAGCAGCTAAAGCCCTTTGGCGAGAGCCGGGCGGACGATATCGCGAAGAAGCACGGCATCCCGGCCGTTGCGCGCTTGCCGATCGACCCGAAGCTCGCTGCCGCCTGCGACAAGGGCGTGATCGAATTGTTTGACGGCGCCTGGCTTGACGGAATGCTCAGCCATTTGGAACAGGCGTTGGATACCCCGAACTGAGTCTGCCATCGTCGAAAACCTATTGGGGAGGATCGCAATGAAGATAATCGTTCCAGTCAACGAAGACAAGACGAGCGTCTGCCCGTCCTTTGGGCGCGCACCGTTTTTTAGCATTACGGATACCGCATGCGGCAGTTCGGAAGTCGTTGAAAACAAAGCCGCCGCCAGTGAGGGCGGCGCGGGCATCCGCGCGGCGCAGGCGGTTCTGGACATGGGCGCGGAAGCGCTCATCACGCCTCGGCTTGGGGAAAACGCGGCGAAAGTGCTGAAGATGGCGGGGATTAAGCTCTACGGGCCGAAGTTTGATGGCGTAGAGGCCAACGTGAGCGCGCTTCTGGCGGGCTCTTTGGAGCCGCTGACCGCGATCCACCCGGGTTTCCATCACGGAGGCACCGAATGAAGATCGCCATCCTAAGCGGCAAGGGCGGAACCGGCAAAACGCTGGTGGCCGTCAACCTTGCCGCGGTCGCCGGGCGCTGCACGTACCTGGATTGCGATGTGGAGGAGCCCAACGGGCATCTGTTCCTGAACCCGGAGAACCTGACCAGCGCGAAGGTATCGGTCTTAAACCCGCGCATTGATCCGGACAAATGCCTTGGCTGCCGCGTCTGCGTCCAGTTTTGCCGCTTTGGCGCGCTGGCGTTTGTGAACGGAAAGCCGCTCCTGACGCAATCGGTCTGCCATGCCTGCGGAGGCTGCGCGTACCTGTGCCCTGCCAAGGCAATCAGCGAGACGCCTCGTGAAATCGGAGCGATCGAGCGAGGCACCCATGGTGCTATTGATGTGCGCACCGGCATTCTGAATCCCGGCGAAGTTAGCGGCGTTCCGATCATCCGTGAGCTTCTGTCCTACAAGGACGAGGAGACTGCGACCGTTTTCATCGATTGCCCGCCCGGCACGGCGTGTACAGCGATGGAATGCGTACGCCAGGCCGACCTCTGCATGCTGGTGGCGGAACCCACCCTGTATGGGGCCCATAACCTGCAAATGGCGGATGAACTGTGCGAAGTATTTCAGAAACCGCGAGTCGCGGTGCTCAATAAGTGCCTTGAGGGAATGGAGAACCCATCAGAAGCGTATTGCGTGAAACAAGCCATACCCATTGTTGCGCGCATCCCGTTTGACGAGGCGCTGGGCAGGCTGAATTCCTTCGGCCTGATTGCGACGAACCAGCTACCCTGGGTCAAGTCGCTGTTTGCGGATCTCCTTGACCGGCTCGGGAAGGAGGCCGCCCAATGAAGCAGCTTCTTGTGCTCAGCGGCAAGGGTGGCACGGGGAAAACAACCGTGGCTAGCGCGCTGATCCGCCTTGCGGACGCAAAGCGGTTCGCCGACTGCGACGTAGACGCGCCCAACCTGCACCTGTCGGTCCCCGTTCCGCCGGAAAAGACGAAAGAAGCGTACTACGGCCTGCCCAAGGCTGTGATCGATGAAGACAAATGCGACGGCTGCGAGCTGTGCGCATCTTTGTGCCGGTTCCAGGCAATTTCGCGGCTGGAGGGCGGACGCTATTCCATCGATCTCTTCGCCTGCGAGGGCTGCGCGCTTTGCGAAGCCGCCTGCGAATCCCGGGCGATCACGATGCAGCCCGCGGTCACCGGCTGCCTGATCGCGCACCAGGGCGGCGACCGGTTTTTCTCCACCGCACGGCTGCGCATGGGCGGCGGCAATTCCGGCAAGCTGGTCTCTGTGGTCAAGAAGCGACTTCAGGAGGCCGGGGACGCGGGGAGAATCGCGGTCATCGACGGCTCGCCCGGCATCGGCTGTCCGGTGATCGCTTCGGTCAGCGGCGTAGACCTGGTGCTGGTTGTAGCTGAGCCGACACTCTCCGGGCTCAGCGATCTGGAACGCATCCTGAGTACCGCCTTTCAGCTCGGCGCTCGGTGCGTGGTCTGCGTCAACAAAGCGGATATCAACACAAAAATCGCCGATGGGATCGAAGAATTCTGCGAAAAGGTCGGGATTCCGTTTGTTGGCCGCATCCCATTTGACACACGTGCCGTGGAGGCGGTGAACGCGGGCGTAGACGTCATCGAATATGGCGGAGAAGCCGCGGAAGCGATCAAGGCAATATACCGCAGGATTGCTTCCCTGATTGGTGAAAGCGGGGTGGAAGTGTGAACGTTCGGGTGCTCGTCGAGGATACCAGTTCCTCTATCGAATACCCCAGTGAACACGGCCTGAGCCTCTACATTGAAACGCAGAAACACAGACTGCTTTTTGACTTTGGGCAGAGCGGCCTGTTCCTTGAGAACGCAGAGAAGATGGGCGTGGATGTGGGCGGAGTGGACACTGCGATTTTATCCCATGGGCATTACGACCACGGCGGCGGCATCGCCGCGTTTTTCGAGCGCAATACGCACGCGGCTGTGCTTGTCCAGGATCACGCCTTCGAGCCGCATTTCTCGATCCGCGCGGGCGGACAGGTCGCGGACATTGGGCTGGACCCGGCGCTCGAGCAGAATCCGCGGGTGCGAAAGATGCGCGGCGCACAGGCGCTGGACGGCGAACTGACGGTCTTCTCCGAAGTTCAGGGGGGAATCCTCTGGCCGTCCGCTAACCGGACGCTCCTTAAGGCGTCGGCAGGCGGCCATGTACCCGATGACTTTCGCCACGAACAGAACCTGATCGTCACCGAGGACGGTGAGGACGTGTTGTTCACCGGCTGCGCCCACAACGGGATAGCGAATATCATCCGAGCAGCCTGTGCATTGCGCGGCAAACCGCCCCGCGCGGTGATTGGCGGGTTTCATTTGGTCTTGAAGGAAGGCCCTGACGGCGGGGACGCCGCGTTTGCCGCGAAGGTCGCTGAGGAGCTCGGAGCGTATGGCGCCGACTATCATACGGGCCATTGTACCGGAGAGGGCGGCGTTCATTTACTAAGGACAATGATTGGCCCACGTATTCATCGTTTGTCAACCGGACTGGTGTTCAACCCATAATTGGTTAAGGAGGAAATACTATGAAAATTGCGGTAGCCAGCAGCGGGAAAAGGATTTGCGAACACTTCGGACACTGCGAGAACTTCAACCTCTACGAGTCAAAGGATGGCGTCATCTTCTCGGAACAGTCCGTCCCAAATCCGGGTCACAAGCCCGGCTTCCTGCCCAACTTCCTGGCCGACATGGGCGTAACAGTCATCGTGGCGGGTGGCATGGGCGGCGGCGCGGTTACGATCTTCGAAGAGCGCGGCGTCCAGGTGGTCGCCGGCGCGTCCGGCGACGCACGGAGCGCCGTGGAGCGGTTCTTGAAGGGCGAACTGAAGTCTACAGGCGAAATCTGCCATGAGCATGCAATGGGATAACACGGCAAAAATTACCAGCGTGAGATGAAGGGGACAACCATGGGAGTAGGACTGTTTACGGATCAAGTGCTCGATCACTTTACCAATCCGCGCAATGTCGGAGCGCTTGAGCATCCGGATGCCATTGGGACGGTCGGCGACCCTGCTTGCGGGGATTGCCTCGAATTGGATCTTGAGATCCAGAATAACGTCATTACCGATGTGCGCTTCAAGGTGCGTGGATGTGTCGCAGCCATTGCTACCAGCAGTATGACGACGGTCCTGATCAAGGGCAAGACGCTGGAAGAAGCGTCGCTCGTAACGGATCGAACCATCTCTGAAGCGTTGGGCGGACTTCCAGAACAAAAGATGCACTGCTCTGTTCTGGGTGCAACGGCTGTACGAAATGCCATTGCCGATTATCGTTTAAAGCTTGAAAGGGGTCAGAGAATGAAGACGGAAGCCGTGAAAAAGTCCTGCTTGCAGCCGATGCCCAAGGTTCTGGTTTCCTGCCGTGACCGGGAGGGGCGCGACAACGCGCTGGCGGTCGCCTACTGCTGCAACTGCAGTTATGATCCGCCTATGGTGATGGTGGGCATCGTGCCCAGCCGGTTTTCGCACCACATGGTGAAGGAGACCGGTTGCTTTGTGGTCAATCTGGTACCCGAGACATACGCCGAGACATTCTTCGAACTTGGAAAGCGTAGCGGACGCGACGAGGACAAACTCGCAAACCTCCATGTGAAGACAGAGAACGGCCTCAAAGTCAATGCGCCGCTCCTGACCGACTGCCCGGTGAACATCGAGTGCACCGTGGTGGATTCCATCCTGACCGGTTCGCATGAGATGTTCGTTGGGCGCGTGGAGTATGTGCACGCGGATCCATCGCTGATTCAGGAAGACGGCACAATTGACTTTTCAAAGCTGAATCTACTATAATTCGTCTATCGGAACAACACGACGCGTCCGACCCGTATCTTCCGTTGAGACCCAACGAGAATTGGATGAAGAGAGGTGGTCTGGCATGAGGAAGTTCGTTTGCTCTGTCTGCAGCTATGTCTACGACGAGGACGCGGGCGCTCCCGAAACCGGGGTTGCGCCGGGTACGAAATGGGAGGATCTGCCCGATAGTTGGGCCTGCCCCGTCTGCGGCGCGGGGAAGGAGGAATTCCGGCTGCAGGCAGTCGACGTCAAGCCGGTGGTGAAAGCAACAGCGCGCACTGAACACCACAGCGGGGGGCTCCGCGAACTGACGGTGCTTGAGAAGAGCGTGCTTTGCTCGAACCTTGCCCGCGGCTGCGAGAAGCAGTACAAGCTCGAGGAAGCTCACCTGTTCCTAGAACTGGCGACGTACTTCAAGTCAGCCGCCGCACCGGCGGAAGACGCGGACTTTTCGCAGTTGACAACGTTGATCGAAAAGGATCTGGACGAGGGTATCCCGGAGGCCAACGCGGTTTCGTCGGCGGTCAGGGACCGCGGCGCGCTTCGGGTGCTGGTGTGGAACGAGAAGGTAACCCGCATCCTGAAGTCGCTGCTCGCACGGTATAGCGGCGTGAATGCCTTACCGGACGACGCGGGCGTATTCGTCTGCACGATCTGCGGCTTTGTGTACGTTGGGGACAACCCGCCTGAGCTTTGCCCGGTCTGCAAGGTGCCTAGCTGGAAATTCGAGAAAGTGGAAGGGAGGTAGGCGTTATGGTCGCCGTTCGAAACATCAGGCTCTGCACCAAGGATTGCCTTTGCCTGTACGTCTGCCCCACCGGGGCGACGGACACCGAGAACAGCGTCATCGATATCTCGAAGTGTACCGGTTGCGGTGTGTGCGCGGCCGCCTGTCCGTCCGGCGCGATCTCGATGGTGCCCAAGGAGTACCCGTCGCAGCAGCCGAAGGACGAATTGGTAACCGTCGCTATGCGCACGCTCCTTCGCAGCAAGGCTCGGCAGGAGTCCATTGCCACAGCCCTGCCCGGAAAGCTCGCCGCGGCGGTGGAGAAGTCCAGCCGCATCATGGCGGAGGACCTGATCCGGGAGTCCGGCTACATGCTGCCGCAGAGTGAAAACGCGCACAAATTCCTCATCTCGCTGCTCACCTCGCCCCAGCTGGAAGGTTTTCCGGCCGAGCTTGTCCGAAAGCTGCTGGACAGGATCAAACCAAACGAAAAGACGGAGGAGAAGTCGATGGAGAAATGGAAATGCTCGGTCTGCGGTTACATTCACGAGGGCCCCATGCCCGACGACTTCGCTTGCCCCCGTTGCAGGCAGCCCAGAAGCGCCTTTGTGAAGCTTGAGGAGAAGCCATCCGCCGCGAACAAGTACACCGGCACGAAGACTGAGAAGAACCTGGCGGAAGCCTTCGCTGGTGAGAGCCAGGCACGCAACAAGTACACCTACTTCGCCGAGGTCGCAAAGCGCGAGGGCTTTGAGCAGTTGGCGGAGATCTTCCTCAAGACTGCGGGCAACGAGAAGGAGCACGCGCAGCTCTGGTTTGAGGAGCTGGGCCACCTGGGAAAAACCGCGGAGAACCTTCTGGCTGCGGCCGAGGGCGAGCACTACGAGTGGACGGACATGTACGACCGATTCGCAAAGGACGCGGAAGCGGAGGGATTCCCGGAGTTGGCCCAGCGTTTCCGGCGCGTGGCGGCCATCGAAAAGTCCCACGAGGAGCGCTACCGCGCGCTGCTCAAGAATGTTGAGATGCAGCGGGTTTTCGAGAAGGGCGAAGAAGCCATGTGGGAATGCCGCGTCTGCGGCCATCTCGTCATGGGCAAGAAGGCTCCTGAGGTCTGCCCCGTCTGCAAGCACGGTCAGAGCTTCTTTGAGGTGCGCAAAGAAAACTATTAGTGGAGCAATCCCCCGGTCTTTCCAAAACCTCGCGGAGGCCCGCATGGCGGAGATCCGCGAGGTTTTGGGAAGCGCTGTACCGGGGCAGAGACAATATGGAAAAGATCGAGATGGATGAGCTGCTCGCGCGGATGAAACGGGATGGCGTGACATTGATCGACGTACGGCCAAGAGACGAGTATGTGGTTCTACACATCCCCGACGCGAATTCCATCCCTCTGACCGAACTTGAAAAGCACCTGGCGGCATTGCCGCCAAGCAAGGAGATCGTCGCCTATTGTAGGGGAAAGTACTGCATGCTGTCGGTGGAGGCCGTGGAGCTTCTACGCAGACACGGCTTCCGTGCGACTCGATTGGAAGAGAGCGTGCAGGAATGGTATACGCATAGCTCGGCAAGCTGACGGGCTATTGCGTTTGATGATAAAGCCAACGTTCCGAATTTCATAAGAAAGGCGACAGCGCATCCGCTGGGGTAAAAGATGTTTACCTACATCCTGTACGGACTCGCCATCACGGGCCTTGCGGTATCGTTCTTCAAGGACCGCGGCAAGACCAAATTAGTGCTCAAAAAGGCGTGGAAAGCGTTTGAGAATATCCTGCCGCAGTTTCTCGCCATTTTGATTCTGATCGGCTTGGCGCTGGCCGTTTTAAGCCCGGAGACGATCACGAAGCTGCTGGGAACCAGTTCCGGCCTCTGGGGCGTACTTGCGGCGTCGGTCATCGGGTCGATCACGCTGATTCCGGGGTTCGTCGCCTTCCCGCTGGCCGCCGCGCTCCTTAAAAGCGGGGCGGGCTACATGCAGATCGCGGCGTTTGTTTCCACGCTGATGATGGTGGGCATCGTCACCATGCCGCTGGAAATGAAGACGCTCGGCAAGCGTGCGACCATCGTCCGGAATGTGGCGGCCTTCGTGTTTTCGCTGATCGCGGCATTTGTGATCGGGATGGTGATGTAAATGAAAGACTACATTAAGCGTTACCGGGTGTTTTTGATCCTGCTGGCGGTCAATGTCGCGGTGGGTCTCGCGATGCCGGAAATCGGCTGGAAGTCCCTGGACCTCACAAAGCAGAACCTCGTCGAGATGCTGTTGGTCGTCCCGCCGATCTTCGTGCTGCTGGGCCTGCTCGACGTATGGGTGGACCGGGCGACGATGATCAAGTACACTGGAAAGGGATCGGGCGTCAAAGGCGTTTTAATCGCGTTTCTGCTGGGCTCCGCGGCGGCGGGCCCGCTGTACGCGGCATTCCCCGTTGCCGGGGTGATGCTCAAAAAGGGAAGCAGCCTTCTGAATGTGTTCATCTTCATCGGCGCGTGGTCGACGACGAAGATCCCGCTATTGACCTTCGAGGCCGCAAACCTTGGCTTCCCCTTTATGTTAATCCGGCTGGGACTGAGCATTCTGGGCATTCTGGCAATTGCTGTAGTCACGCAAAAGGCGCTGAACGGTGTGCAACAAGAAGAGGTGTACACGATCAATCAGTCTCAGCAAGGGTAACCGGCTTCGAGTTGACAAAAGCGGACCCCTCCCCTCAAGAAAATGGGCCCGGTCTATAGCGAGCGATCCGTTACTTACAGGTATATGCCTATGGCACGGCAGGATTAGGGCCGTCTAGGTAGGGCGGTTGGCATGAGGCGGTGTCCGTGTGAAAGCGAATAAAGGCGATGTTGAAATTGTGGTATATGAGAGAAATGAAGAATATGACCCGAAAAAGTTGCGCTTTAATGAGTTGTGCGAGATTCTTAAGTCCAAAGACATTTCGATAAAGAGATATGTTTTTATTGGTAATGAAGAACACTTCAGACAGAATCGCGATTTGTGGACTTTGATTACCTGCGCGGGCTTGGAGATGCTTCCCGCCACCTATGTCAATGGTATGATACGAATGATTGAAGAGTATCCTGCAATAAATCATATATGTCGGTGGATTGACGGCAGGAAAGATGAGGATAAATATGTACGGTGACAGTCCTTCGCCGATATCAGGCTACCCGTTGATGGTAAAGTGCGTGGAAGCTAATCCTGGACGGCATACGGGCATGGCCATCTATGGTCAATGCCATTCGCGGAACGAATACTGAATGCCGTTCATTCTCCAGTTCCACTCAAGTCATCGCCTCGTGAACACGAATGGCTTGTTGTACTTGTGGAAGAGAATTCCGCTTTGTGCATTGCATATATTGTGGTAATGCTTTATAATAAATACTACATGTTGTTGTTCCAGGCAGTGGCATAGAAAAATCCCCCTGCGCTCATGTGGAGGACTTACGATGAGAATCGCTGGGCTGAACAGGCTCACGTTGCTGGACTATCCGGAAAAGGTGGCGGCGACGGTGTTCATCGAGGGTTGCAATTTGCGCTGTCCATTCTGTCATAATGCATCGCTGGCGCAGGGCGGGGTTGAGGAGATACCAGAAGAGGAAGTGCTTTGCTTCCTTGAAAAACGCAGGGGAGTTCTAGACGGGGTATGTGTTTCGGGCGGTGAACCGCTTCTGCAAACGGACCTCGCGGGTTTTCTTGTGCGCATCAAGGCACTTTCCTACTCTGTCAAGCTGGATACCAACGGCTGCTTCCCGGAAAGACTGAAGGACATTGTCTCCAGCAAGTTGGTGGACTATGTGGCGATGGATATAAAAAGCGCGCCGAATGCCTACGAGGATGCTGTGGGTGTACCAGGCTTCGACGCCGCCCCTGTTCTGGAAAGCGTTTCATTCCTGCTGTCCAGCGAAGTTGATTACGAGTTTCGCACCACTGTCGCGCGCGGACTTCACACCGAGGCTCTTCTTATTGTGGCCGCGCGGGCGATCCGAGGCGCCAAGCGGTATTACCTTCAGCAGTTCGTCGATTCCGGTGATTTGATCGGCAAAGGACTCTCCCCGTTCCCGGAAGCGGAGATGCGCGCGCTCCTGGCTGCGGTCAGACCTTACGTCGAACAGGCCGCGCTGCGCGGCATATGACATACATCATTAATCACACTAAGGAGACAAGAGGATGTATCAGGTAACCAAGCGCGACGGTAAAACCGTTCCCTTTGATCTGTCAAAAATCAGTGCGGCAGAGGGTGTCCCAAACTCCGTAGAAATTGAGAGGCGACAGCACCGAGAAGGTCTGATAAACTTGAGTTGCAGAAACAAGGAATCAGACGAACAAGAAGGAGCTGTCGCCAATGAAAGGATACCAGAAGGAGCGGGCGTCGGTCAATGGGAGCATCGAAGTAATGGACATGGAACCGCTGGCGGAGTTGGCGAGCGAAGGGCTGCTGGCGCTGTCTCTACAGGTTGGGCTTGAGGTATTCCGTCAAATGCTGGCCAGGGATGTCATGGTCCTGGCCGGAGTCAAAGGGAGACATAACCCGGATCGGAGCGCTTACCGGCACGGAACGGAAACTTCGCGCGTGGTCATGGGCGGACAGAAAGTGTCGGTGAAGCGACCTCGGGTTCGGAGCAAGGAAGGCGCGGAACTTCAGCTACCGACGTTGAGCGCGTTTCAGAATGAGGATCCACTGAATCGGGCGTTGCTTCAAAGGCTGCTATGTGGGGTGAGCACGCGGAAGTATTCAAGGACGCTGGATGAATCATTGGAGGACACGTTATGCGTCAGCAAAAGTGAGGCCAGCCGGAGGTTTGCAGCGGCGATGGAATCGCGGATGGACGAATTCTTCAAGCGGAGGATTGAAGGCAGTTACCCGGCCATGATGCTGGACGGGCTGGAGTTGGGGAAGATGACGATCATCGCGGCGATGGGGATCGATGCGGAGGGAAAGAAGCGGATTCTGGGTCTTGCGGAGGGCGGTTCGGAGAACAGCCAGGTGGTGAAGGCGCTGCTGAACGACCTGATCGAGCGCGGCCTGGACGCGTCCGAACCCCGGCTGTACATCCTGGACGGCGGGAAGGCGCTCCACAAGGCGGTGAAGGATGTGTTCGGGAAGAAGACGGTCATCCAGCGCTGCCAGGTTCACAAGAAGCGCAATGTGCTCTCGCAGCTGCCCGATTCGGAGCAGGCAAATGTGTCTCTTGCCATGACGATGGCGTACCGCGAGTTCGAATACATCAAGGCGAAATCGTCTCTGGAACTGCTGGCGGACAACCTTGTCTACCGGTATCCGAGGGCGGCGGATAGCCTGCAAGAAGGACTTGAGGAAACGCTGACCGTTCACCGCCTGAAGCTACCCGGACTACTTCGGCAGACACTGGCCTCAACCAACGCGATGGAATCGGCCAATTCCGGGTGCATGGGGATCATCCGCCGCGTGTGTAACTTCAAAAATGGCGCGATGACCCTCCGCTACGCCGCCGCGGGCTTCCTCGAAGCGGAGCGCGGTTTTCGAAGAATCAAGGGGTACAAGCAGATCCCCATCCTGCAAAACGCGCTGGCGAGATTGACGGAATCCGGCGATTGGGCTACACTGGAATCTGCTTAACCAAGGCGTTCAGATGCTTCTCGGCCTTCCTGCCTCTTCTCCAAATTCCACGACTGTTGGGACAAGCTCGTGCGGCAATCGGTAAGGCGTTCGACGCCGCTGGCAGGAGGCACAACCCGGACATTCTGGATCTCTTGGCGCTGCGCGTGACTTCCGATTTCGAGCCCAAGATCGCGGGCGACGCCATCGGCGTCGAGGAGATCCAGGACAGCGTGGAAGCAGTACTGATCCAGGCGGGCTACGCCGACGTCGCCAAGCGGTACATCCTTTACCGGAAACAGCGCGAGAAGCTTCGGAATATGAAGTCCACCATTCTCGATTACAAACAATTGGTGGACAGCTACGTCAAGCTCGAGGACTGGCGCGTGAAGGAGAATTCCACCGTCACCTATTCTGTCGGCGGACTGATTCTCAGCAATTCTGGCGCGATCACTGCAAATTATTGGCTGTCGGAGATCTATGACGAAGAGATCGCGGCGGCCCACCGCGAGGCAGACATCCACCTGCATGACCTCTCCATGCTCACCGGGTACTGCGCGGGTTGGAGCCTAAAGCAGCTGATTCAGGAGGGCTTGGGCGGCGTGCCGGGCAAGATCACCTCTTCCCCTCCGAAGCACCTAGCATCGTTGTGCAATCAGATGGTCAACTTCCTGGGTATCATGCAGAACGAATGGGCAGGCGCGCAAGCGTTTTCCTCGTTTGACACTTACCTTGCGCCGTTTGTCAAGACGGATAACCTTTCCTACTACGAAGTAAAGAACTGCGTCCAGTCCTTCATCTACGGCGTGAACACTCCCAGCCGCTGGGGCACACAAGCGCCGTTCTCCAACATCACGCTGGACTGGACGGTGCCGGCCGATCTCGCCGAGATGAATGCCATCGTCGGTGGAAAAGAGATGCCGTTCCACTACAAAGACTGCCAACGGGAGATGGACATGGTAAACAAGGCGTTCATCGAAACGATGATCGAGGGCGACGCCAATGGGCGCGGGTTCCAGTACCCGATCCCGACATACTCCATCACGCTAGACTTCGACTGGTCGGAGACCGAAAACAACCGTCTTCTCTTCGAGATGACCGCAAAGTACGGCACGCCCTACTTCTCGAACTACATTAACTCTGACATGCAGCCATCGGACGTGCGCAGCATGTGTTGCCGTCTGCGGCTGGACCTACGCGAATTGCGTAAGAAGTCCGGCGGATTCTTCGGCAGTGGAGAGAGCACCGGCTCTGTAGGCGTTGTGACGATCAATATGCCGCGTATCGCGTTTCTTTCTAAAGATGCGGCAGAGTTCTACGCACGGCTCGACCACATGATGGATGTAGCGGCGCGCTCGCTCAAGATCAAGCGAGACATCATCACGCGCCTTCTGAAGGAAGGGCTCTACCCCTATACAGCGCGCTATCTTGGCACGTTCGAGAACCACTTCTCGACGATCGGCTTGATCGGCATGAACGAGGCCTGCCTCAATGCCCGGTGGATTGGCGAGGACCTGACGCACGGGTGCGCACAGGCGTTCACCAAGGATGTACTTACCCATATGCGCACTCGCCTGTCCGATTATCAGGAGAAGTATGGGGACCTCTACAACCTCGAGGCCACTCCCGCGGAGTCCACCTCCTACCGCCTCGCCAAGCATGATGTGAGCCGCTATCCAGGCATCGTCACCGCCTCTGAGTCAGGAAGGACCCCCTATTACACCAATTCCTCGCATCTGCCGGTGGGCTACACTAACGACATCTTCGAGGCGCTGGATATTCAGGACGGGCTTCAGACGCTTTATACATCCGGCACTGTCTTCCACGCGTTTCTGGGCGAAAAGTTGCCCGACTGGAAAGCCGCGGCCAGCCTGGTGCGCAAGATCGCTGAGCACTATAAGCTGCCCTACTATACGCTGTCTCCCACATACTCCATATGCAAAAATCATGGGTATCTCCCGGGCGAGCAGTATGTCTGCCCCCATTGCGGGGAAAAGGCTGAGGTATACAGCCGCATTACAGGCTATTACCGCCCGGTGCAAAACTGGAACACGGGAAAAGCCGAAGAATACCGTGCTAGAAGGGTATATAAGGTTCAGGGGTTGGCTCCGTCCGAGGAAGCGCCCAGGATGGAAGTGCCGCAAGTCGAGCATGCGGAACCTGTTGAATTCGAGGAGGTTTTGCTTTTCACCACAAAATCCTGCCCCAACTGTGGGATTGTTAAAAAGCTGTTGGAAGGCGCGGACGTATCTTATCGCCTCATCGACGCAACGAAACAACCCGACATGGTTAACCTTTACGGCGTCAGGCAGGTCCCTACGCTGATCGTGCGTGGAGGAACAAGCTTTTCTTGTTATCATAATGCGTCTGAGATCCAGCGGTTTATCAAGGGAAATTGGCAAGCGCTGCAGATAATCGCTCAATAAAATGAACAGATCCGTGCAAACAAGGTAATCGCATTCAAAGCACAGAACGAAAGATGGCGTTTTAATGTATCGGACTACTGTATTGAGAAATGTATCTGAATTCTGGAAGAGGCAAAACCGCGATTGGAGAGTCACCGTTATCCGAACATCCCTGGAAAGATTCGGCTACCAAATGATCTTTCCTTATCTATCAATCTATATCGTAGCACTTGGAGCTACTAAGACTCAACTCGGCCTAGTAAACAGCATTGGGATGGTTATTGCTGGCTTGTTAGGGCCTTTTACCGGAACACTTATTGATCGAAACGGACCAAAGAGAGTATACCTGATTGGTATAGGCACACTGATGTTTTCATACTTGATTTATGCGCTGGCACCAAACTGGATATTCTGCCTATTAGCCATGAGCATTTACTGGATTGGCAATAGTAGCGCTAGCCACAGTTGTGCTACGATTTGTGGGAATTGTTTGGCTAACGAGGACAGGGCCAGAGGGATGATGCTTTGTGAAACGGCAGCGGCTGGATTACTTGGCATTGCAGGCCCTGGTTTACTGCTGGAGTAGTAGCGGATAGAATCGGTCGAAAAAAAACACTGTATATAATTACCCCTTTATACTGGGCAGCAAGTCTATTCTTGGTGTTTGCACCATCTCCTGGCTTTCTGATAGTCTCGGGTGTTTTATTGGGATTTTATCAAATCATTGAGCCAATCGCGGGTGCTATTGAAATGGAACTGGTACCTGCCGAACAAATGGGACGCTGGATTGGTCTTAATAGGATAGTTAAAGCATTTTTTGGGGCTGGAATGGCTCTGGTCGGTGGCTTCATTTGGGACAGAATTGGACCACAGTATGTGTTCCTTTTTTATATAAGCATTGATTTGGTTTTCAAATTCCCGCTTTTAGTGGGCATGCCAGAAACGCTTAATGAGAAGGCGAAACCTACATCGAAAGATTATTGTTGATCAGTTGGATTGAAAAGGATTTCCTTATAAGGGAAAAACCATTCGATTTTATAGATTAGCTACCTTATCTCTCAATGCACCTGAGCTTAATCCGGCATGCGGTACTGTGGATTGTCAACCCCAAATCGGACAGAAATTATAGGGTACAGGTTTTCTTGAACTCCGCCGGTGAGAGGTATCCCAGCGTACCGTGCAGCCGAATGTTGTTGAACCAGTGCACGTAGTCTGCCAGTTCCAGCTGCAGCTGATAAAGCGAGTCAAAGCGCCGGGAATAAACGAATTCAGCCTTGATCATCTTGAACGTCGATTCAGCCACCGCGTTGTCGTAGGGACACCCTTTCATGCTCAAGGAACGGCTGATCTGGAAGCTGTCGAGCAGTTCGTCAATCAGGGCGTTGTCGAACTCGCTGCCCCGGTCGGTATGGAACATCTGGATGTCAAAGAGGCTCCCCTTCACCGCCGAAAAAGCCTTGTGCACCAGATCGGCGTTCTTGTGCGCACCCGCGCTGTATCCGATGATCTCACGGGCACCGAGGTCTAGAAGAATGCAGATATATGCCCATTTCGCGCCAACCATGACATACGTCAGATCGCTGACCACACAGGTCCCTGGAGCCTGGTTGTTGAAATCCCGGTCAAGAAGGTTGGGGATATCCGCTTCATTGCTCTTGACAGCATGGACGCGGTACTTCTTTCGGGTATAGGCAGACACAAGCCCACGTTTTTTCATGATCCGCCCGATCTTGCGCCGGGAAATCGTCCAGCCTTTCCGGAACAATACTCGCTTCAGTTTCCGCTGGCCGTATACGCGACGGTTCTCGTCATAAGCAGTCTGAACCGCCTCTTCCAGGGCGCTTTCGTCTTCTCGACCGCGACATTCATAATAGTAGGTGCTTCGCGCAATGCCTAGACACCGGCACAGCGCTGATATTGAGTACTTGTGGGCATTGGCTCGAATCACAACTACTTTCGTGCGAATATCAGCGCCGCTTGCTTTAATACGTCGTTCTCCATCCGCAGCTGCTGATTCTCCTTCCGGAGCCGCTGAAGTTCATGCTCTTCAGGCGTCCGGTTGTCCTTGTCGTGGCTGGAACCTGTTGCATTGATCCGCTTCACCCATTTGTCAAAGGCTGATCCGGTCAGGTCGTACTCTCGGACAATCTCGCTTCTTGGCTTGCCGTGGTTGAACAGCTCAACCAGTTGCTTCTTCTGCTCCTCGCTGAAGGTTCTCCGTGCTCGTCTTTCTGCCATGGTTTTCTCCTTCCTTCTTCCCCCTGGAAGTATACCATGACCTTATTTTTTCTGTACAGTTTAGTGTAGCCTATCCACTGTGGCTTCTCCACAGACGGGCACAAAGTGTTGGCCAGCTCGCGGTCTGACATGTCCTCCGGCAGCGGATATCGCAGTCCCTTCGCCTTGGCTCGCTGCCATACGTCGATGACTGTTGAACGGGCACACTCGCAGCTCGCAGCAATTGTGTGTTGTTCAGCCCCAGACTTTCCAGTCGCAGGATTTCTCGGTGGTTGATCATCCAAGTTCCTCCTCGAATTGTATTCGTACCTCACGGGTACAAACTTCAATTCTAAGGATTATCCTGGATCATTCAAGCGGGTGTCGGCAGCGCCGGCGGTAGTGTCGGTTTTCGCCGCCGTCGGTTTCGTCCGGTCTCAGTGTCGGATTCGCTCCGGCGTATTCACAATGCAAACGATGAATCAAGCTGGCGAATGAAAGATCAAGTTTTCTCCTTCTTGGCGTACTGCAGGATGAAATCATGTAGTTTCTTTTCCGCCATTGGAGGCCCAATCAAGAATCCCTGTCCCTTGCTGAAGCCAAGTTGCTCAAAGAACTCTAATTGATCGCCGTTCTCGATACCCTTGGCACAAACGTTCAATTTGAGTGTGTCCGCCAAATGTGCGATGGATACCAAGATCCTGACCATCTTGTCATCGCCTGGAATGCTTGCGGAAAAGCAGCGTGCAAGCTTGATCCCGTCAAAGGGAAGCCGGGAAAGCATAAAGAGATTGTTGGTGCCGATGCCGAAGTTATCAAATTGCAGCTTCGCGCCCATCTCCTTCAGCATCGTGAGGTTTTCAATTCCTCTCGAAGTCAGTTTTTCCACTTCCGTCAATTCCAGCTCCAGATTGCGCGGGGCCAGGCCATGTGCATCCAGTTCTGCTTTCACCATATCGAAAAACTCCGGGCAATTGATGGCGTGCGGCCAGACATTGATGGCGACAATCAAATCGCAACCGATCTGATCGATCAACCGCCGTATCATGTCAAAGGCGCTTCTTATGAACCAGTTTAAATAGATATTGCATGTCCGCGTATCGGATGCGGCTTTTTGAATGTAGCCGTATCCGGGCACCGTCTCCCCGCCAGGAAGGTGGAGAACCTCCGCAAAGACTTCATAGGTGTTGCAGGTATTCTTGCCAAATGTCCATTTGGGTTGACCGTACAGTTCAAAAGCTCCGTCCTCAATCAGCGCCCGCAACTGGTCCTGTGTAAGGTTCACGATTATTCCCCCTCTTTCCAATTTTGCTATGGATGACAGCCAGCCTTGGATGCTAAGCAGGCCTCTCCATACCAGTGTTCATTTGCACAATACTTCTTGATCAATGCGCAACCGACGATGAGGTTAAGGATTCGTCGTTAACAAGCTCCATGAGGGCTTTGCCATGCAGATGTTCGTTAGTCAGTATTCCCGAAGGGCTTGCGGTTCCGATTCCATTTGATTGTATATTCTATATATAATACTATAGCTAGTCGTCTCAAACTTGTATGTGACCAGATTACAAAACTATTTTCGTACGCAAAAATTTCGGCTTGATTCTGGCTATGTGCAAGCGCGACGTAAACCTGAGCGTGCCCCTGTCAGTGGCGGTTATGGTTCTGTATCTTGCATTCTACGGCCAGATCTGCGCTGTCACGTTCGATGAAGGCTTCGACCGCGCCACCGGCGTGAAGGCTGGGCTGTACAACGTGCTGCTGGCGCTGCTCACGGCGGTGACGGGGGTTGTTGGCATGCGGCTGACGGATGCGCTACTCATTTCCAGCCTCGTACTCTTCCCGGCGTTGACCTCGATGCGGCTCATGCATTCCTACCGCTCGACCTGGATGGTCAGACCTACCTGACGCTCATAGCCACGTCGGTGACGAAGATGGCTGTGCGGGGCGCAGAGAATGTATACCGGTAAACTCGTACCTATCAGGACTGCCTGGGAGTGAAGGATTGCGGGGCTTATGGACTTGCCACAGCAAGAAACGTCCGGTTTCAGGTTAGTGGACATTAAGGTACCGCGGGACCGGAAGGGCGAGTTCGAGCCTGAATTTGTGAAGAAAGCTAGTATTAGCAGGGAAATCGAGGAGAAGATCCTGTCTATGTACGAACTCCGCGTATGAAGAGCGGAAGACAGTTGCCATCGTTTTATGCAAATGGCCTGATGGCAAACCATTTCTCCCTTCGAGGTGAGCAAAAATTGCTTATCGAGTCTCAAGCGCGAGTATTCAGTTATTACCCTTTGCCATCAGAATTACCTCGCTTGAAAGAGGCTGCCATCCAGTCTGCCGCGAATCTGATGGCAGCTTTTCTGCCATCAGAATGCCCTCCAAAAAGCAAAATGCCGATGTCAAACATCGGCGGAACCCCCGTATTTGCTGGGTTTGTTGGCTAGGCTAGGACTTTCAAGACCAGCGCCTTCAACCACTCGGCCATCTCTCCCCGATAAAAAACCAGCGTAAGCCATTATAGCAGGGATTCGGGGTAAAGTCAATGCCAAAAATGGGCTTTTGGTGGGCCCGATGGGGTGTTTTCGGGCGGTTTGGGTAGATTCGGGGTAATTGGGTGCTTCGCGATCACTGATCTGGGATCAGAGTCATGGAAGAAATTGGGCGTAAAAAGCAGTGACACCTTGCATAAGTGCATAAAAGGGTGATAGCAGATGGATGTCAGGACGATGTCGCCCGTTAACCTGCAAGGCCCAAGAGTAAATAATCGGCGCGGCAATAGCAATTGGAAAAACAATCTTCCAATACCTATTGCCCGCCTTTTATCTCACATTTTTGTCTCGCTGTCTAAGAGTGTCACCAATGTCGCGCTTAAAGAAGAAGTCTTTACCCCTTTAACCCTGCGCTCAGATTGAGGCCGGACAGGAAGTACTTCTGTGCGCCCAGGTAGATGAGGAAGGTGGGCACGATGCCGATGACGCCGCCCGCCAGCTGCCTGACCACGTGGCCGCCGCCGCCGTTGCCGCCCTCGCTGACCTGCAATAGGCGCAGGCCAGGCGTCAGCGTCAGGTTCTTGGGGTTGGTCAGCGCGATGGATGGCCACACGAAGTCGTTCCACGCGCCGGTGAAGGCGAACAGCGCGACCACCGTCAGCACCGGGCGGATGGAAGGAAGGATGATCTGGTAGTAGACGCGCCAAGCGCCCGCGCCGTCGATGGAGGCGGCCTCGTCCAGGTCGCGGGGTACGCCCTTCAGGAAGTTGCGGATCAGGAAGATGTTGAACACGCCCGTCACACCCGGGAAGATGACCGAGGGCAGCTTGTCCAGCCAGTGCAGCGCGTTCATCAGCTGGAACTGGGGCACTAGGCCCACCACGTTCGGGAACATGCTCAGGCCGAACACCGTCCAGAAGATGGCCTCCTTGCCGCGGAAGCGCAGCCGCTCGTAGGCGAAGGCGGAGGTGGAGGTCAGGAACAGAACCAGTAGCGTCTGTGCGATGGACACGACGAAGGAGTTGCGCATCCACTGGAACACCGGCGTGGTGGGCGTGGAGAACACGTACACGTAGTTTTCGACCGTCCACTTCATCGGCAGGATGTTGTGGTACTTCAGATACTGCTTGGCCTCCATGCTGGTCTTGAAGCTGGAGGAGATTGCCCACACCAGCGGCATCAGCCATACGATGGTGAGCACCGCCATGAACAGGAAGGCGATGATCTTGCCCAGGTTCCGCTTGAACCAGGCGGAGGCGCTTCCGGGATGCTGTACAGCCATGTTTGTCATCGTCTCCACCTCCTATTCCGCGTTGGCGCGCATCAGCTGGAACTGCACGACCGATACCGCCAGAATCACCGCGCCCAGGATCAGCGCCATCGCGCTGGCCATACCGGGGTCGCCGCCCGCGCGGCCGAAGCCCAGCTGGAATATGTACATAAGCAGCACGTAGTTGCTCTTGTTGTCAAAGCCGTTGACCACCGAGATGACCGGGCCGCCGTCGTTGAACATCAGCGGCTGGCCGTAGATGCCGAACTGCTGCACGACGCTGGCGATGGCGGTGTAGGTCAGCGGGTAGCGCATGCCGGGCAGCGTGATATGCAGGAACTTCTGCAACCCGTTGGCGCCGTCCACCGAGGCGGCCTCGTAGAGCTCCGTGGAAATGGAGGCCAGCGCGCTCTGGTAGATGATCATATTGGTGCCGGAGACCCACCACACGGTGATGGCCACGATCGCCACCCAGTTGTAGGGCACGGTAGAGATCCAGTTGAGCTTGCCCAGGCCGAAGAACTGGTTGATGAAGCCGGCGGACATGTTGAACATGTAGCTCCAGCTGAGCATGACCACCGCGATAGACATCAGCGCCGGCAGGTAGAACACCGACTGGAAGAAGCGGTGCCCCTTGACCTTGGAGTTGAGCGCCACGGCCAGGAGCAGCGGGATCACGATCTGGAAGGGCACCGTGAGCAGTACGAACTTGATGGTGTTCCACAAGCCCCAGCGCAGCTGCCAGTAGTACTGGGAATTGGCATCCAGGAACAATGTCTTGAAGTTGGCCAGCCCCTCCCAGATCATCGGCTTGGCCAGCTGCCAGTTGGTAAAGGCGGCCAGGATGCCCACCACCGCCGGAATCATAAAGAAGATGGCGAAGAGCACCAGATGGGGCGCCAGAAACGCATACGGGGTCAGCTTTTGGCTGAGGGGCACATTCTTGCGGGACACTCGCGCAACCATGCAAATCTCTCCCTTTATTGCGGGGCGCGCTCCCGCGCCTCCTAACGGTATGATAACATATTTGAAGCGGAATTGCGATACCCGGCGGGATCCTTCCGCTCGGACGCAATCCCGCATTCCATTCGATGTTGGCGTGACAGGAGCTGCCGCGCCAGTCCCCTGACCTTCCGGTCGGGCGCCCGGCGCGGCAGAACCTATGGCTTGTGTGGGGTTGGGATTACTTCGCCATGGAGGCGACCTTCTCCTCAACCTTTTGCTGCAGGGCCTGCGCGTAGTCGGCGCTCGTCATGCGGCCGAACACGCTCTCCCAGCCCATGGGATCCAGGATGTCCATCGCGACGCCGTAGTACTTGTAGTTGGAAACGACCATGTCAGCCGAGTAGTCCGCGAGGAAGGCCTGCTTCATGTCCTTGTAGGTCGGGTCCTCGAGCAGCTTCAGGGAGGCGACGGTCTGGCCGGCTTGCGCCCAGAGCATGGAGTTGTTGCGGACATAGTCCAAAAAGGTGGCGATGGCCTGCTGCTTCTCTGGGGTGGTCTCCTTCTTGAACTCGACGAACTGGTGGGAAGAAGCCCAGAACTTGATGTTGGAGGCGTCATACTGCGGGAACAGCGCCATCTGGTAGTTGAAATCGGCATCCTTGAGGCCGTTGTTCATCCAGATGCCTTCGGGGCAGAACACTTCCATGCCGGACACGAACAGGCCGCCGAACGGATCGTCGCCGTCCACGGAGGTCAGGCCTGCGTCATGCATCGCCTTCAGGTCGTCCAGAACGCCGGTGAAGATCTCGTTGTTGAAGGTGGGGGCAACGCCATCCTCGGTGATCTTGCCGCCCTTCTGGTAGTACATAGACAGGATGTAGGGGCGGTTCCAGGTCAGGCCGATGCCGGTGATGCTATCCGCCTTGGCCTTCTCAGAGACTGCCTTGACTTCGTCCCAGGTGATGACGTTGTCCGCCAGCACGGGGGTTTCCAGGTCGTACTTCTGGAGCAGGTCCAGGTTGACGTAGCACACCCAGGAGTGCACGTCCAGCGGCAGGGAGTAACGGGTGCCGTTCACGTCGCCCAGCTTCCAGCCGGAGGACATGTACATATCCTCGCTGAACTTGCCGGTGGCCATGACCTGGTCGATGGGCATCAGGATGCCATCCTCGACGAACTTTGGGATGCGCTCAGCGTGGACGATGCAGATGTCCGGTACGCCTTCGCCAGCGGCCACCGCCAGCGGGGCCTTGGTGTACAGGTCGGACGCGTCCATCTTCATGTGGTTGACCTTGATGCCCGGGTTGGCCGCGTTGAAGTCGCTCACCAGCTGATCCATATTGACGCCGTCTTCGCCGGTGAACACAGACCAGAAATCCAGCTCGACCGTGCTCTCGGCGAGCGCGACCGGCGCCGCCAGCACCACGATCATCAGGGCCGCCAGGAGAAGGGATACGGTTTTCTTCATGAGTATACCTCCTATTTATTAATCACACCGTATGACTCCGCTGACGCGGAAGGGTGTTTGAAGGGGGGCGGCCTACCTGCCGCCGCAGTGGTCGGGGTTGCGATTGAGGGCGCGGAAGCGCTCCACGTCCATCTTGGGCTTGCGATCCGGGGTCAAAAGGCCGTTGGTCTCCTGCTGCACGTCGGTCAGCTGGGTGTAGCAATAGCCCTGGCAGTAGGGGATGGCGCGCACCGCGTCGTTGACCGACTGGAAGCGGGCGAAGAAGGCGTCCTCATCGCAGACCTTGTCGTGGTACCCCCAGGTGTCCTGGCCCGCGCCGTCCTGGAACGCGATGCCGCCGTACTCGGTGACCAGGAAGGCCTCCTTCCCGGTGGGATTGAAGCCGTCCGCGCAGGCCATCCGCCAGTCGCAGGAATGGCGGCACACTTCGTCCCGGTCATGGAAGTGGCGCTCGATGTCGGGGCCGGCGGCGGCGTAGTCGTGCAGGCCGAAGACGTCGGTCTCCACCTGCTCCCAGCCGTCGTTGACCGACACCAGCCTCGTGCCGTCCAGCGCCTTGGCCTGGTGGTAGAGCATGCGGGCGGCTTCCTGCATCCGTTGGTTTTTGTAGATGCGTACCACGCCCCAGCTCTCGTTCAGCGGCACCCAGGCGATCAGCGAGGGGTGATTGTAGTCCCGCTCGATAAAGCCGGTCAGGGTGTTGGACAGGTTTGCGACCATCTCGCCGGAGAACTCGTAGGCCGAGGGCACCTCGCCCCAGACGAGCAGGCCCAGCTTGTCCGCCCAGTAGTAGTAGCGCGGATCCTCCAGCTTCTGGTGTTTGCGGGCGCCGTTGTAGCCCAGCTTCTTCGCCCACTCCACGTCAGCCCGGATGGCGTCGTCGGACGGCGGGGTCAGAAGGCTCTCCGGCCAGTAGCCCTGGTCCAGCACCAGCCGCTGGTAAAGCGGGCTGTTGTTGAGCAGCACCCAGGCATCCTTGACCTCGACTTTGCGCATGCCGAAGTAGGTGGAGACCTCGTCCTCGACTTTTTCGCCGTCCAGGATGCGAACCAAAACGTCGTACAGGTTGGGCTGCTCGGGCCGCCAGATGTGGAAGCCGTCCAGCGCATGGCCGTCCACCATCGAAACCGAGACCTCGGTCAGCCGCTGATTAACCAGTGCGGTCAGCTGCCGCATGACCTCGCCCTGAAAGGAGATGGTGATCTCCGCCTTCAGCGGCTTTTTCGGAATCTCCTTCAGCGTCAGCCGGAACGAGGCGGTGCCCTGATCGATGTCCGGCGTCACGTGGGCGCTTACGAGGTAATCCTCCCCGGTGAACTCCAGGTACACCGTCTGCCAGATGCCGGAGACCGGCGTGTACCAGCAGCCCATCCAGCCGTCGGCCCAGTATTGCTTGCCGCGGGGCTGGGTGCAGTCCCGGTCGTCCTCGACGCGCAGGCACAGGTCGTTTTCGCCATCCTGAAGCAGCTTTGTCACATCCAGCTGGAAAGGGGTGTAGCCGCCGACGTGGGAACCCGCCGAGACGCCGTTGACGAACACCTCGCAGCGGTAGTCCACCGCGCCGAAGCGCAGCAGCGCGCGGCGGTCTTTGAGGGCGGAGGGCACCATGAAGCTGCGGCGATACCACAATACCTTTGAGAAGCGCTTGTCATGGAGGCCGCTCATTTCGCACTCGGGGCAGAAAGGCACCTGGATGGTGTGCGGCAGCGCCCGGCCGGGGGCGGCGTAGCCCTTTTCGCGGCCCTCGTCCGCCTCGTCAAAGGCGAACTGCCAAGTGCCGTTCAGGTTGAGCCAGTCGGGCCGCATGAAATCCGGGCGGGGATGTTCCGGACGTGGGATGGGATTTTGTGCCATCATAACCATCCTCTGGTTCAACAAATGTGTATTAATCAAAACATATATTCATAATTAGCGTGTATTTGGATAAACACGTAACACGCCTTGTGGCATTTATCATAACAGTAATCGTATTTGGTGTCAATACAGTTGAATTAAATCCATTAAATCCGTAGAAAACATCCGCTATACTCCGTAGTTCTGAAGGAAATAAGCCACCTCCCACATTGGCGTGGGAGGCGGCTCGAAGGATGGCAAACCAGGCTTTCCCGCAACCGTTTCCGGTGGCTTAGTTTTTCCTTGCGGTGCAGTTAGTGGTGCGCGAATCGGATGATGATGTCCTGCTGGAAATCCCTAGACCCGCGTCCGAACAGGTTCATGCCGCTCACATACTGTGCGGCGGGCTCCACGCCCAAGCGCATCGTGAAGTGGTCGCCCAACTGCATCTTCAGCTGGTCCAGCCGCACGTCCGACGCGCGCATGTGGCCCAAAAAACTGCCCTCATTGTCGACGCGCCAGGTGACCAGTTGGCCGTGCTGGGTGGAACTGTCCGACCAAAAGTCCGAGTTCAGAAGCCCTCTGCGGCCACCGAAGTCCCCAGGGAGAGCCAGCTTCCAACGCGGATACCATTGATGAAAAGGCCGATAACTCGATACTGCTTGAGTTTCCGGAAGAAGCATTCCACCGAATGGCGCTCTTTTAGATATGCCAATCATATGGCCGGGGCCTTCTCATTCGCCCTGGACGGGTGCAGTAATCCGCGATTTCGGCTGCAATAAAGTCGCGGAACGGAGTATATTTATCTCGAAACCATCAAACGTCGGATGGGGTTGAAAAATTAAGTTTCTATTTTGGAGACATATCATTTTGGATAAAATTTTGGCATAGATCTTGACGACCTGTCATTAAAAACGTAGGACAAGAGCTGCCAAAGGGGCATCAGCGCGCCGTGGAGGGGACCCGCCTCATGAATGTTGAGCGAGAGAACCGCCAAAAGGCTGAGGACGCTGATGGTGTAAAATAGCCACGGTGCGGTCGTAAGGCTGTTCGCGCCGAGGCAACAGAGGAGCGCAAGAGCCATAGAAACCAGGCGCCCAATTTTGAACGGCGAGGCCCTCGCGTTCTCCCTGGTCCATTGGTGATAGCCGATCAGGAAGAAGACCGTCAGCGCAAAACCCGTCAGAACCAGCCAGAAGTCCATCGTCATCCCTCGCTTTCCGATCCGTTGGCTTTAATCCATCTGATCAGCCGCAGCAGCTGCTCCTGCTCGTTGTCCTGATCCACCGTATCGAAGGCTTCCGGTTCGGCGAACCTTTTTTTGTAGTAGTCGGCCTGTTCATCCGTCAGCGACATCGGACGCTCCTTTTCGATTCCTCCGAAGATGGCGAAGGTTCCGAAGATGACGTCCTTCCATTTGCCGAAATCAAGATTTCGGTTCGGCGGGAGGCGGTCCAGCTTACCGGTGGCGTTGCAATAGAATTCGCAGCGCATCCCGGGCAAGGCCCCGTTTTCGATGTTCCCGCCCACGATTCTCTCCCAGGCTCCGGGAGTGTCCTCGACCTGCCGCTCGTAGGGCGCCTTGCCGGGTTCCACGATCAGTGCGCGCACTTTCCTTCTCGCCATGAAGATTCCCTCTCTTTCGTCTGTTTTCGCTTCATTCTATCACGCGGAAGGTGCGCAGAAGGACGGCAGGATGTCGCAAACGCGGACACCCAGCCGCCCTTTCATCGGATGATCTTTGCCACTATTTGCTGCGTCGGTGCGACGGGGGGATGAAGGGAACTTCATTGAAGGTCTCGAGTTCGTAGGCCGAGCTTTCGCCATCCGGGAAGTCGCAGTAGCTGCTGATGAAGGGCTTGTCCCCGTCGAAATCGATGATCCCCCTAGGATGGATGCGGTAACCAAGGATGCCCAACTCGGCGAAATCCCGCTGCATCGTACGCGTGCTCAGCTCGGGGTAATTCTCGCGGTACCACTTGGCGGGATCGGTATCCTCCTTTAGCGACTGCATCATGGTGGTCAGGCGGATGATCTTTTCCATGAACTGCCGCTGCGGCTTGCTTTCGGGGAACCGGGGCGGTCGGGAGCAAATCATGCACCCGCCACTGGCGGGTACGTAGGCTTCCGCCCGCCGGGAATATCGGATGTCTAATAGACCCGCCTGCTCCAAAAACGCAATGTCGCGCTCGAAAGTCTTACGGCTGATGGGGATCAGGTCTGGGAACTCGTTGAAGCTGACCTCCTGGCAATAACAGAACAGGTGAAAGATCGACAGGACCCGGGAGGTCTTGGAGAGGACCTTCTTTTCATTCCGCATTGGTGCATGCCTCCTTGCCGCGTCCAGTATAGCACAGACGGTTTGAAGTAAAAAGACACATGGCTGTCATCGCCTTGCGCCTGGGCGCGCGGCAATTCTCCAGGAAGTCTTGATTTTGCCGACGCATATGCCGATATAACATAAAGAACGAGGAAAGTAATGTGAAAGGAATGGTTTGGTGAGGGGCAATAACATGCCTGCAGACACGACGCTGCGGGAGGCCGAGTTAAGCGGGACGGATGCCGGTGAGGATAGGTACGAAAAAGTGCTCGAGGACGCGGAAAAAGCGCAACAGGCGTGGTCCGAGTATCGGGGCACATTGAAGGGTAATTTTCATCTGAGGGCCTGTGCTTCCTACATCACGGTCGTCTCCACCAATCCGGTCAAGCCGATGAACGGTTGCCGCGTCTCGTTGGGCAGGCTTTCCGACAAGCTCCAGGCGCTGTCCGAGGCGGGCGACATTGCCGCCGCGCTCAAGCAGGACGCGGGATTCGACCACGAGGGAACGGCGGAGGACAGCCTGCAGGCACAGATCATCAACGACCTCAACGCGGACAGCGCGGGCGAACTGAAGAAGGCGCTGGGGGTGCGGGAGCTGCGGTTCGTCGCTTCCGAGCTGATTTTGTACCGGAAGGGTGACGCGCGCCGCCTGCGGCCGGATGTGGTCGCGTTGGGGGACGGGAAGATCTTCCTGATCGAGATGAAAACACCAGACGGCTCTGGCGATGAGGAGAAACAGGCTCGGGAGTATGTCAAATACTATCGGCCTATGAAGGAGTACTACGACCTGATCAACTCGTATTTGGGGAACGACCTGGTCGCATCCGGGAAGACCGATATGATCGGCGTCGGGATGCGCGGCTACCGGACGAATGTGGTGCCCTGCACGGAAAAGGTTGAAATTGAAGGAGTGTTGGTTCATAAACTGATATATCCTGAGCAATAGACGATTTTCAGAGGGGCAAACGCGACAGGCATCTGTCCCTTTGCACCTTTCGCCTTTGCTATACTGTATGAGATGATAGGCAAGGGGGGATGTGCAATGCGGACGCCGGAGAGCCGGACGAACTATCGACCCTATTTCCCGGACGGCAAGTTCTCGCTGGATCGCGCGGAGGTCCTGAAATCTGCGCAGACGGAGTACTGCGGCGAAATGTTCGAGGACACCTACGAATATAGGGAGCAAGTGTATTTTGAGGACATCCAGGCATACATCGATTCTGGCAACCATTCGGTGGTCGCCATCGACGTGGCCGACGCGCTGAAACCCGGGAAGGTGTGCCGGCGCAGTACGCTGGAGAGGATTGACCAGGCCGCCTTTCCCGCCCAAACGCTTCCAGAGATCCTCGGGCGAACGGGCGTGAAGACCATGGCGGACCTCTACCGGTTCATGATGGAGCCCGGGGCGGCCGCCGGATGGGACTGGGCGGCGGACGGGTACCGCTTCCACAAAGAATTCGTCCCAGCGGTCCGTACGTTCTCCCCCTTTGTGGCCATCCATCCCATCAAGGCTCCGAAAAAATGGACCAGAACACACCTCTGGCGGGCCATCATTTCGGGACAGATTTACCGCGGCACACCCAACTGGGAATACTCCGAGGTCCTTAAATTTTGCTATGAATACTGTTATCCCATAAACTTTCTGGCACTTGAGCTGATCAAGGATGCCGGCGGCCACGCGCGTTCGATTGAGCCGGTATGCAGTGACGATGGAACTGCCGTCATAACGCTGAAAAACGGGGAGCGCGCGCATACGCTTTATTTCGACCCCGCCTGCGACCGGGAGGAGGCGGAGCGCAGGAGCGATCAGCGCCTGATGGAACTCGGCATGGGCAAGGAGGATTTCGAATTTTGGTCCCGATTGAATCCTTGGAGATGGTGGTGGCATCGCTGACGGGGAGCGCGCCTCAGGAAGCCGCTCTTTTCCGAAAATCCGCGGCGCTCCCCGGCCAGCAGAGAGCGACAAGCGCGACAGGCGTCTGCCCCTTTACTCTGCGCCCGCGTGCTATACTGCGATCGATGCGGCGGAAACGGCACATGAATTTACGCGCTTAGGAGGAATGGGAATGCGAAACAGGGCAAACATGGCGCATTATCAACCCTATTACCCAAACGGCGGATTGGCGCTGGACGACGCGGAGGTCTTGAAATCCTCGCAAATCGAATACAGCGGCGAGCCCTTCGACGGATGGGACACGTACGACGGGAGGGAAAGGGTCTATTTCGAGGACATCCGCGGGTACATCGAGCCTGACAAAATATATGTCCGGGTCACCGACGTGGCCGATGCGCTGAAGTGCGGAAAGGTGTGTCGCAGGCGCCTGCTGGGCATACGCAGCGATCTTGCCGGTTCCGACACAATCCACGAAATGCTGAAGGCAAAAGGCGTGAAAACAATGGCCGATCTGTACCGGTTCGTCATGGAGCCCGAATCGATTGACGGAAAATGGGACGCGAAGATGGACAGGTGCTGGACGATGGAAGAAATCAGGCCGGCGATCCACACGTACTCCCCTTTTGTGGCGGTCAAGCCCATCAAGACTCCGAAAAAGTGGACGATAAAGCATGTCTGGAAGGCCATCCTCTCGGGACAAATCTTTGGCTACGAGTGGTATACGGTAGACGGAGCCGACGAATATCGGAGGCATGGACTGGACCCCCAGAACAGGGCGGTGGATCTGATCGAATCCTTCGGCGTCTGGGGTCCGGTTGCCTCGCGGAAGGCGAAGGACGGAACCACCATCCTGGAGACGCAGACGTATTGCACGGTGCACACGTTCTATTTCGACCCGGCGAGGCGCCGGCCGAAAGATTGACACGGCGCGATGAAGCGCTTCGCCCGATGTTCCAAAGGAAAACGGGCGGACGCCCGGAAGGGAAGGGAACCGATGTACCTGAAAATCCACCGGGGCACCGGCCAGATCGGCGGAAACATCATCGAGGTGGGCACCGAGCGCACCCACCTGATCTTCGACGCTGGGGCAAACCTGCCCACGCTGGACGACCCGAACGCAAGCGACCCCATCGAAATCGACGGGCTGACCTGCGGCGAGCCGGCCTTCGACGCGGTGTTCATCAGCCACCACCATAACGACCACTCAGGCCTGGTCGGGCGGATCCTGCCAGGCATCCCTGTCTGGGCGGGGCGGGAGACGGCGCGCATCCTGGAGGTGATCTCCGATTTCACGGGCGGCCCGGAGGGCCGGGTTCAGAATTTCTTCGAGGGCGGCGGCAACTGCCTGCCAAACCACATAGGTGACATTACCGTCACCCCGATCGGTGTCGACCATTCGGCCTACGACGCCTACATGTTTCTGATCCAGGCGGACGGCAAGAACGTGCTCTACACTGGCGACTACCGCGCGGTGGAGGAGGTGCCGGAAACCGTGCAGCGGCTGATCGGTGTGGCAGGAAAGCTGGACGCACTGATCACCGAGGGCACCAACATCCGCTCGGCGGGGCGGGGGGAGGGGGCACACCCCGGCACCCTGTCGGACGAGGCGGCGGTGGAGGAGGAAGCAGTGAAGATCATGGAGAGCACGGAAGGCACGGTGTTCGTGCTTTGCTCCTCTACAAATGAGCCGCGCATCCAGGCCATCGACGCCGCCTGCAAGCGCGCCGGGCGCACCCCCTGCCACGACCTGTTCATGACCGTCGTGCGCGGGCCCCTGGCGGAGCGCGATGAGTGCAGGCATCAATCCTTCGTAGCGAACGGCGTCGACCCGGAAAGGTCCCCCCGCATCCATCGCCACTTCGTGCGGTATTTTGGGCAGTGCAAGCTGGTTGGGGCGGCGTCGCTGGCCAGGATGCCGCAGCTGCAGACGGTGTTTGTCCGCACCTCCATGCAGGAGTTTCTGGGAAGATACCTGAACGCGCGAGGCGGAAGCGGCCACGTACTAATCTACTCCATGTGGGAGGGTTACCGCGCGACTGCGCCGGTGCAGCGGCTGCTTCAGTTCTGTGAGGAGCGTGGAATCCAAACGATATCGCTTCACTGCAGCGGGCATGCTTACCGGAATGCCATCAAGGGGCTGATCTGGGGGCTGAACCCCAAGGCGCTGATTCCCATCCATTGCGACCCGAACGCCCGCGCATTGTTCGGGCAGATGCACGACAACTGTGTGCTGCTGGAGGACGGGGAGCGAATGGAACTGTAAGTTGCAAACGAGAGGGGCATGTTGTTGACGAAGAGTTTGCCGGATACATTTACTCAGTCGTGACGCCGAAGACGCATACCGATGATCTTATTCAATGTGGAGAAAAGAAAGGAACCGCGTTTGACGAAGATTTCGGATATTACGACTACACATATACCACCTGTAAAAAGGAGGATGGGTATTGGATATATTGCGGCGACTGCTTTGCGAATGAAACGCTGCACAGAGCGCATGATGATTTTGCGCAAGACAAGGCTTTTCTTGAAAGTGGAGCTTGGAAAAAGTAAAAGAGCTCATCGAGGTTGAACGGAAGTCGTTGGCCAGAGGCAGAAGGGATTATAATTTCGAGTGCAGACGTATCAAGGCTTTAACCGATTACTATAACTGGCGCGTGGAGAAGGGCAGAACGGAACCCGAATGACCGGACCGCCGGGGCCCGCGACTGGAGGCTTTGCCAAAAAGAGCAGAGCGCACGTGCATAAACCCCTACTGTAGATCTGTAGGGGTGATCAACATGGTCGCGCAACCGACCGCCTGGATGATCCGTAATGACGGCGCGCAGATCCCCGTCGCCGCTCATGTCTATGCCGACAAGGACGAGCCGGACGAGCTTCTGGCGCTCGCGTATTTTCTCTGGGAGAACGATCCGCCCAGCCGCGGGATTGTGCGCGAGTTTCTGGACGGATGGGCCTTCGAGGCACTTGGAGGACGGCTCTCTTCGAGGACATTTGTCCGGGACGAGGTGGTCGGCGCCGCGAAGGCTTACCTGGCGGCGAAGCCCTACCGTATCTGCCCGGAGGACTTCGCCGAAATCATCTCAGACAGCGCCGCGCTCCTAAGGTGGCGCGGCAACGATGAATATATCGAAAGGCAGCGCGTAAACGGCGGCCGTATGATCAATACGCTGAACCAGCGGTTCCTGCGAGCGCGGTACGGCGGGCGGTACAACACGGTGCCGGGATGCCGGGATGCGTTCTTCCGGGTGTACCG
>Ga0268263_1000348_pt1 | contig 86346 bp, 83 predicted proteins | sample Biomet5_FD_190358 | JGI IMG/M metagenome (GOLD analysis project Ga0268263, IMG submission 190358) | Microbial communities from bioreactor (seeded with sewage sludge) at LBNL, California, USA - Biofuel metagenome 5 (SPAdes) (version 4) | ecosystem: Engineered > Bioreactor > Anaerobic >... | reverse complement strand
GTCGGGGGAGGGACCGATCGGCAGCATGATCTTCTGACGCCGGGGCACGGGGCAACCGCTCACGAGCGCGAGATAGGTCCGTTCGAAATCCTTCGTGTGGAGCTGACGCTGCAGGCGCTGCTGCGCGTGCGGATTCGTCGCAATGACCACAAGCCCGCTCGTGCCAACATCGAGGCGGTGCACGGCATGCAGGCGCGTGTCGACGCCGGCTTGCTTGAGATGGGCGAGCACGCGGCTGCCAAGCGAATCCTCCGCGTGTCCCGCGCCGGGATACATCGTGAGACCCGCCGGTTTGTCGAGCGTCACGTACACCTCCGTGTACACATCCAGCTTGAAATTCGCCGACGGCACCATGATAAAGCAGTCCAGACTGCCGTTGCCTATATCTGTGGAACCGCGCTCAAAGCTGATGTACTGCGGGCTGCGCACGATGCCGACGACGGTCCAGGTATCCCGCTCCAGACTGTCGGAAAGAGGGTCGTCTTCCTCGTCGGCGCTGAACACCGTTATCTGCTGCCCGACGCTGTAGCTGACGCGCAGGCCCGTGCTGTTCTCCGCCAGACATTCGTCCGGCGCCTGAGGCATGCGCCCCTCCATGAGCACCACGCTGTTCATGCCCGTGTCGGCCCAGTCCGGCATATCCTTGTCAGGTATCGCCATGACCTTCGCGATGATGTTGGCGTTCTGGTCGTTCCGCACATACACATCCTTGGAGTAGGAGGGCAGTATCCCGTCCACGCCGTCCACCGCCCGTATGGCCTCGATGTCGGCATCCGCAAAACCGTAGGTGGAGACGAGTTTTATGTCCATGAGGTCGTGCGACGCATAGTATTTTTCAGCCGTCTCCATCATGTCGGGGCAGGTCATCTTCAGCCCCGCGAAAAATCCGGCTCCAAGCGCGACTATCATGAAAATCGAAAGGAAACGGCTCCTTGTGCGCGCTATCTCACGCAGAGTGTCCTTGAATACGGCTGAATGCAATCTATGTTCACCACTCAATTTCTGAAATAGGCCTCGGAGAGGAGTTGCGCTCTATCGCCTGCACGCGGCTGCTGTTTATGTGTATCACTCTGTCGGCCATCGGCGTCAGGGCGAGGTTGTGCGTTATCACTATGACCGTCATGCCGCTGTTGCGGCAGCAGTCCTGCAAAAGCTGCAATATGCTCTTGCCCGTCTGGTAATCCAGTGCGCCGGTCGGCTCGTCACAGAGCAGGAGCTTCGGATTTTTCGCCAGCGCGCGCGCTATGGCCACACGCTGCTGTTCTCCGCCGGAGAGCTGCGCCGGAAAGTTGTCCGCCCGCTCGCCGAGACCGACCTCTTTGAGCACGGTCATCGCGTCCAGCGGCTCGCGGCAGATCTGGGAGGCCAGCTCCACGTTCTCCTTCGCCGTAAGGTTTTGTATGAGGTTGTAAAACTGGAACACAAAGCCTATGTCGTAGCGCCTGTAGCTGATGAGCTGCTTCGGCGTGTATTTGGCGACGTCCTGTCCGTCCACGAGGATGCTGCCGCCGCTGACTGTGTCCATGCCGCCGAGCATGTTCAGTATGGTCGTCTTTCCGGCGCCCGAAGGGCCGACTATCACGGCGAACTCGCCCTTCTCTATCGTGAAAGAAACATGGTCGGCCGCGTCTATCGTCACCTCGCCCATGATGTACCTTTTGCAGACGTCCTTAAGCTCCACGAAGCTTGACATGATATACCTCCCGAGGCTAAAAAAATTGAAATCTTTATAATATGGTGATATAATAAAAATAATTATATGCAGTCTATCATCCGAAAGCGGTGGGCAGTGTTGAAAATACAGGAATCCGGCGAAAACTACCTCGAAACGATCCTGATACTCGAGCAGAAGCTCGGGACGGTGCGCTCCGTTGACGTGGCCGCGGAGCTCGGCTTTTCCAAGCCCAGCATCAGCCGCGCGATGAGCATTTTGAAAGAGGCCGGCTTCATAGAGGTACAGCGCGGCTCCTTGCAGCTTACGGATGCCGGACGCGCGAAAGCCGAATCCGTGTACGAGCGGCACCGCGTCATCACCAGGTTTTTGACCGGCTCCCTCGGGCTCGACGCTGAGACGGCCGAGGCCGACGCCTGCCGCATAGAACACATCATCAGCAAACAGTGTTTCGATAAGATAAAACAGGCCGTAGAGCGCGGCTCAGACGGTGAGTGACAGTATCTCCACGAGCTGTCCGGCCCGTTGATCCCCTATTTTATCCACGAACGAGGCCACGAGCTGCTGCGCCTGCCGCGAACGCGCCTCTATGTAAGCGCGTCCCTCCGGCGTCAGCTCCACCATCACCTTGCGCCTGTCTTTCTCCGAGGCGGTGAGGGTGACATACCCCTTCCGTTTCAGCGACGAAAGCGCTGCGGTGATGCGCCCCTTGGTGACATGCAGCGCCTGCGCCATGGCCGTGGGTATCTTCTCCCCGGCGGGGCGATCCCCCTCCAGCCAAAGCAGCACGCGCAGCTCCCCCTGGCAAAACTCCATGAGGTTTACGAAAACTTCGCTGCCGTACATCTGCGCAAGGACCTCTATCAGCCTGTCGCTGAGCGCGCTCGTTTCCATTTTCCCACCTCCCGAATGTTTACACCGTATACTGTTTATAGTGTATATTATATCCTGTATATCCGCTCTGTCAATACCCCCGCACATTATTCCATTTAAGGAGTACACCGATGAAACTTGTGGGCTACTACAACTACACTGTCATCGCCACCTACGCTGCCGGCGTCACCGCCGCTTACGGAGTGTTCCTCGCCGCCGAGGGCAATGTCTCCGGCGCTGTCCTCTGCCTTATGATAGCCGGCCTGCTGGATATGTTCGACGGAAAAATAGCCTCCACCATGAAGCGCACGGAGGAGGAAAAGCTCTTCGGCGTGCAGATAGACTCGCTGTGCGACCTCGTGAGCTTCGGCGTGCTGCCGCCGGTCATCGGTCGGGCTTTGGGCGCCCGCGGCCCGATCTTTTACGTTGGCGCCGGAATTTATATACTCTGCGCTATAATAAGGCTCTCATATTACAATGTGGACGAAACGATGCGCCAGCGCGCCGATTCCGACGGCCACAGGGTCTACTATTACGGCTGCCCGGTGACTGCCGCGGCGCTGTTCTTCCCCCTGATATGCGGCCTGCAGAGATACCTCGGCGCGGCCGCTCCCGCCGTGTATACCGCGGCGCTTTTCGCGGTGGCGGTGGCTTTTGTCGTCAAAGTCCGGCTGCGAAAGCCCGGCAAGCTCGGCATTGCCCTGTTCATCGCGCTCGGTGCCGCCATAGCGGTGCTGGTCTTCTTCTGATATTATTCTTTGGGCGGGCATCCGCCCTTTTATATTCATCAGCCCATTTACAGGAGGCCGTTAAATGAACGAGGATCCCCTTTACACCAAATGGGGCGAAAAGATCTACAACATGGGAATACTTGAGGACTACCCGCGTCCTCAGATGAAGCGCGGGAGCTGGCTGTGCTTGAACGGCCCGTGGGATTACGCCATTGACAGGGAACCGCATCCCCCCGAAAAATGGCAGGGCAAGATACTCGTGCCCTTCTCCCCTGAGGCGCCGCTTTCCGGCGTGAACCGCCAGCTCCAGCCGGACGAATTCCTGCACTACAAAGTCAGGTTCTCCGTCCCCGCGGAATATCTGCAGGGGCGCCTGCTGCTGCACTTTGACGCGGTCGACCAGCGCTGCACCGTGCGGATCGGCGGAGAGGTGGTCGGCACGCATACGGGCGGGTATCTGCCCTTCGCGTTCGACATCACCGGCAGGGCGAAGGCGGAGGACAACATCCTCACCGTGGACGTGCGCGATGAATCGGAGGACTCCGAACACGCCCGCGGCAAACAGATGCTGGACCGCGGAGGGATATGGTACACGGCGCAGAGCGGGATATGGGGCACGGTGTGGCTCGAACCCGTCCCGCGCGAGTACGTGCACAGCTTTCGCGTCACCCCGCTGTTCGATGAGAGCGCCGTCTCCTTCTCCTTCGATACGGGCGGCGTAAAGCTGCCCTGCAGTGTGGCCGTCTCCGACGGCAAGAAAAAATACGAGGGCGCGTTCTCCTCCGATGAGACCGGCAGGATAGCCCTGCCCGATTTCCGCGCATGGAGCCCGGAAGACCCGTTTCTGTACAGCGTCAGCATAAAGGCTGGCAAGGACGAGTTCACGAGCTATTTCGGGATGAGAAAATTCTCCGTGGAGCGCGCCGACGACGGTTACATGCGCCTTTTTCTGAATGGAAAGCCCTACTTCCACACCGGGGTGCTGGATCAGGGCTACTGGTCCGACGGGCTGTACACCGCGCCCTCCGACGACGCCATGGTCGCCGATATAAGCGAGATGAAGCGCCTCGGCTTCAATACGCTGCGCAAACACATGAAGATCGAGCCGCTGCGCTGGTACTACCACTGCGACAGGCTCGGCATGCTGGTGTGGCAGGACATGCCCTGCGGCGGCGGCAAATACAGGTTCTCCGTCACGGCGGCGCTGCCGAACATCGGCCTGCGCAGGCTGGGGGACGGCAACTACCGGCTCTTCGGGCGCGAATCCCAAAAAGGGCGCGCTGAGTTCATCCACAACATGGAGGGCACCGTTTCGCTGCTGTACAACTGCGTCTCCGTCGCCCTTTGGACGGTGTTCAACGAGGGATGGGGGCAGTTCGACTCGGCGGCCATGGCTCTGCGGCTGCAAAAGCTGGACGGCACCCGCACCATCGACCCCGCGAGCGGCTGGCACGACCAGGGCGGCGGAGAGGTGCTGAGCCTGCACACGTATTTCCACAAAGTCCGCGTGCCGAGGGACTCCCGCGCCGTGCTGCTCTCCGAATTCGGCGGCTACGCGCTGCATGTGGAGGGGCACTGCGTGAACGACGAGGACTACGGCTATAAAAAATGCCGGAGCTTTGAGTCGCTCTGCGCCGACGTGGCGAAGCTCTACCGCAGGGAGATAATCCCCTCGGTGGAAAAGGGGCTCGCCGCCGCGATATACACTCAGCTCTCCGACGTGGAGGACGAGCAGAACGGCCTGCTGACGTACGACAGGCGGATATGCAAGCTCCCGCCGCACCTGATGCGCGAGCTGAACGCAAAGCTCACCAAATAACCGATACAGGAGCACAAGATGGACATAAACAGACAGATAGCACAGGAGCTGGGTATCCGCCAGACGCAGGTGGACGCCGCCGTAAAGCTGATAGACGACGGAAACACCGTACCATTCATCGCGAGATACCGCAAGGAGGCCACCGGCTCGCTGGACGACACTCAGCTCCGCGACCTGTTCGACAGGCTGACCGGACTGCGCAGCCTGGAAAAGCGCCGGGAGGAGATAACCGCCTCCATCGACTCTCAGGGTGCGCTGACGGAGGAGCTCGCGGCCGCCATAAAAGGCGCCCAGACCCTCTCCGCGCTGGAGGACCTCTACCTGCCGTACAAAAAGAAACGCCGTACCCGCGCCTCCGTCGCAAAGGAAAAGGGGCTGGAGCCGCTCGCGCTCGCCATATACGCGCAGGACCTGCCGGACTCCCCCGAAGACCTCGCCGTGCCTTACGTGGACCCCGAGAAGGGTGTGGAGAGCGTCGTGGACGCCTTGTCCGGCGCGTCCGACATCATCGCGGAGATGATCTCCGACAGCGCTGACGTGCGCGGAGCCCTGCGGTCACTGATGCAGCGGACCGGGGTGCTGCGCTCCAAAAGCGACAAAACGGAGCCCGGCGTCTATTCCATGTATTACGACTTCTCCGAAGCTGTCGCCAAGGTCGCCGGCTACCGCGTGCTCGCCATGGACCGCGGCGAACGCGAGGAGGTGCTGAAGGTCGGCATAGAGACAAGCCAGGACGAGATGACCTCCGAGCTCGAGCGCATCGTGCTGAAAAACGGGCGTTCGCCGTCCATCTCGTTCGTCAGAGACGCGGCCGCCGACTCTCTGAAAAGGCTGATCTACCCCTCGCTTGAAAACGAGCTGCGCGCCGCATTGACGGAAAACGCCGACGAACAGGCGATAAAGGTGTTCGCGCTGAATCTCAAGCCGCTGCTGATGCAGCCCCCCGTGCGCGGCAGGGTCACCATGGGGTTCGACCCAGCGTACCGCACCGGCTGCAAGATAGCCGTGGTGGACGGGTTCGGCAAGGTGCTGGACACCACCGTCGTCTATCCGACCCCTCCGCAGAACAAGCAGGAGGAGGCCGCGCGCACGCTTCACGCGCTGATAAAAAAGCACGGCGTCACGGCAATATCCATCGGCAACGGCACGGCCTCCAAAGAGAGCGAGATATTCGTGGCCGAGCTGATAAAAGGGCTTGAGCCGCCGGTGGAATATATGGTGGTGAGCGAGGCGGGCGCCTCCGTATACTCCGCTTCCAGGCTCGCCGCCGAGGAGTTCCCGCAGTACGACGTGTCGCTGCGTTCGGCGGTGTCCATAGCGAGAAGGCTGCAGGACCCGCTGGCGGAGCTCGTCAAGATAGACCCGAAGGCCATCGGCGTAGGGCAGTATCAGCACGACATGCCGCAAAAGAGGCTGGGCGAGGCGCTGGAGGGCGTCGTGGAGGACTGCGTCAACAGCGTCGGCGTGGACGCGAACACGGCCTCCGTCTCCCTGCTGTCCTATGTGGCGGGGATAGGGCCGGCTCTGGCCAAAAACATCGTGACATACCGCGAGGAAAACGGGCGTTTCGCCTCCAGAAAAGAGCTGCTCTCCGTGCCGAAGCTCGGTAAAAAGGCTTTCGAGCAGGCGGCCGGCTTTCTGCGCATACACGACGGCGAGAACCCGCTGGACAACACCGCCGTACACCCCGAAAGCTATGCCGCCGCCAAAAAGCTGCTGAAGCTCTGCGGATACCGGGAGAGCGACATAACGGCGGGCGGGCTCCTGTCCCTGCGCGAACGGATAGCCGAAAAGGGCGAGGGGACCGTTGCCGCTGAGGTCGGGGTCGGGCTGCCCACCCTGCGCGACATGACGGCCGAGCTGCTGAAACCGGGACGCGACCCGCGCGACGAGCTGCCGCCGCCCATGCTGCGCAGCGACCTCATGGACATAAACGACCTCAAGCCCGACATGGTGCTGGAGGGCACGGTGCGCAATGTGGTGGATTTCGGCGCCTTCGTGGACATCGGCGTGCACCAGGACGGGCTCGTCCACATCAGCCGCATCTGCGACAGGTATATCAAGCACCCGAGCGAGGCTCTGCGCGTCGGCGACGTGGTGAAGGTCAAGGTGCTCGAGGTGGACCCGGTGAGGAAACGCATCTCGCTGACCATGAAAGGCATATGACATGGCGGAAAATTACAGCGCCCTCGGCGTGGCGCACAGAGTCATAGCCGCCAACGTTCCCTCCGGGGCCCTCTGCATAGACGCAACGGCCGGAAACGGCGGCGACACAGTGTTTTTGGCGTCGCTCGTCGGAGAGGGCGGGCGCGTCATAGCCATGGATATACAGGAGGCCGCCGTTCGGAGCACGCAGAAAAACATCCTTGAGCACGGATGTTCCGGCATCGCGAGCGTCGTGCTCAAGAGTCACGAGTTCATCGACGAACTGGCCGCGCCGGAAACGGTGGACTGCATCGTGTTCAACTTCGGCTGGCTTCCCGGCGGAGACCACGGCGTTTTCACGCTGCCGGAGACGAGCGTCGCGGCGGCGGACAAGAGCCTCGCCCTGCTGAAGCGCGGCGGATTGCTCTCGCTCTGCCTCTATTACGGGCGCAACAACGGCTACGCCGAGAGGGACGCGCTGCTCCATTGGGCCGCCGGGCTGGACAGCACGCATTACAACGTCATGCGCTGCGACTTCCTGAACCGCGTCAACGACCCGCCCTTTCCCGTTTTTATCGTAAAAGAATGAAATTTTTGAACGGCAGGTAAAAGGATGACCATAGATTTTCATACGCACGCCTTTCCGGACGCGCTGGCCCCCCGCGCGTTGGCAACGCTGATCCGGAGCTGCGGCGGCGCTTATTCACCCGTCAGCGACATGACGGTCGCGGGGCTGCGGCGCAACATGGACGACTGGGGCATAGATGTCTCCGTCGTGCAGCCCGTCGTCACCAAACAGTCGCAGACAAAGGGCCTCAACGAGTGGGCCGCGTCGATATGCTCTGACAGGATCGTGTCCTTCGGCGGAATATATCCGCACACCGACGACTACAAGCGGGACATAGACTACGTCTGCAGCCTCGGCCTCAAGGGGCTCAAGTTCCACGCTGAGTATCAGGATTTCGAGCTGGACAGCCCGGAGATGCTCAAAATATACGATTACGCCTTTGAACGCGGGCTCATCGTGCTGCACCACGCCGGGTTCGACCCGATGGCGAGCCCGCCTTTCAAATCCAGCCCCCGGCAGTTCGCCCACATCGTGCACGAGATGAAGGGCGGCGTGCTGATAGCGGCCCACCTCGGCGGGCACGCGCAGTGGGACGACGTGGAGCGATACCTGGTGGGCGAGAACATCTATCTCGACACCTCCATGGGCTTCTCCTACTACCCGCACGAGCAGTTTTTGCGCATAGTCAGGGCTCACGGCGCCGGCAAAATACTTTTCGGCTCCGACTCGCCGTGGAGCAACGCGAAGGACGAGATGGCGACGCTTCGCTCCCTGCCGCTGACGGAGGAAGAAAAACGCCTTATTCTCGGGGAAAATGCGGAAAGATTGCTCAATATATAATTTAAATTATAATAATTTTGAATATATATAATAAAACGGCAGCCCGAAAAGGCCGCCGTTTTTGTTTCGGATATTCACAGTATCACGCACACGAGCCCGGAACAGCCCTCGTTTATGATGCGCTCCACGGTCTCCTGCAGCTTCATGCGGGCCTCCTGCGGCATTCTGTAGAGCTTGTTGTGCAGTCCCTCGTTCACCAGCTCGTGCAGGCTCTTGCCGAAGATGTTCGACTCCCATATCTTCTGCGGGTCCTCCTCGAACTCCTTCATCATGTACATGACGAGCTCCTCGCTCTGTTTCTCGCTGCCCACTATCGGGTTTACCTCCGTGGTGATGTTCGCCCTCAGCATGTGGACGGAGGGCGCGCTCGCCCGCAGACGCACGCCGTACTTCCCGCCCTGTTTCACGATCTCCGGCTCCTCCAGCGTCAGCTCCTCCATCGTCGGCATGACGATACCGTAGCCCACCGCCTCCACCTGGTCCAGCGCGCCGCGTATGCGCTCGTACTGGCGCTTTATCTTGGCGAGCTCCACCATGCACGGCAGCAGCCCGCTCTCGCCGTCTATCTCAAGGCCCGTAGCCTCTCCCAGTATCTTATAAAACAGGTCCGGCTTCAGCGCGACGACGACCGACGCCTTTCCGCTGCCGAGGTCTATCCCCCGCACGGTCACGCTGTCGATGTATTCGCACTCCGCGGCGTCGGGCAAGCGCCTGGAGACTTCGCATATCCGCGTTATCCCCTTCGCCGCGTCCATGACCGCCCCGCAGACCGCGGCTTTCAGCCAGTGTTCCCGGCCGAGGCCCACCACCCAACGCGGTATATCGACGGCTATCTCTTTGACGGGAAACTCCATGAGCACGCTCTCGAGTATGCCGCGTATGTCATCCTCGTCGAGCTCGAGACAGTTTACGGCTATGACCGGCACGCCGTACTTCTCCTCCAGCGCCGCTCTCAGCGCCTTCGCGTCCGGCGACTTGGGGTAGACGCAGTTCAGCAGCACGACGAACGGCTTGTTTATCGCGCGAAGCTCGCGAACGACCCGCTCCTCGGCTTCTGCGTACTCCTCGCGCGGAATGTCGCTGATGCTGCCGTCGCTCGTCACGACAAGGCCGATGGTGGAGTGCTCCGTGATTACCTTGCGCGTGCCTATCTCCGCCGCCATGTTGAACGGCACCGCCTCCTCGAACCATGGCGTCATCACCATGCGCGGCGCGTCGTTTTCAAAATAGCCTATGGCGGAGGGCACGATGTAACCCACGCAGTCTATCATCCTGACGCGAAAAGCCGCGTTGTCCTTGAGCTTCACCGTGACGGCTTCCTCCGGAACAAATTTGGGCTCCGTCGTCATTATGGTCTTTCCCGCCGCAGATTGCGGCATTTCGTCCGTCGCGCGGGCGCGTTTGGCGTCGCCCGCTATGTTCGGCAGCACGAGCGCCTCCATGAATTTCTTTATGAACGTGGACTTTCCGGTCCTGACGGGGCCGACCACCCCTATATAAATATCGCCGTCCGTCCTGCGCGCGATGTCGGCATATACGGCGCCGCTCGTTTCCATTGCCCGCTCCCCTTTCACCGTCTCAGAATACTTCGCTCAATATGTATGTTTAAAAGCGGCTGAAAATGAACGGCGGCAAAAAGAAAATCCCGCGCATAAACAGCCGCTGGCCGGACAAAATATACCCGAAATCACTGTAGGAGGTCTTATCATGTATGATTCCACGCCCAACGACCGCATCGAGTGCACCATCAAGCAGTGCGCCCACCACGCGAAGGACTGCAACTGCTGCTGCCTTGACAAAATAAGCATCGGCACGCACGAGTCCGACCCCACCAAATGCGAGTGTACCGACTGCGAGTGTTTCCTCTACAAAGGCTGACGTCTGAACACGCCGGCGGCAAGCTCCAGATCTTTTTTCTTTATGCACCTCATCAGCAATAAGAGCGCGAAATAAGCGGCGGCGGCGAACAACCCGGCACCGGCGAGGACGGCGGCGTTCTCTCCGGGCAGGCAGGCCGCCGCCGCTTTCGCCGCACCGAAAGCCAAGGCGGCAGCCACTGCGGGAAGCAGCGCCCACCGCACCATGTCCACCCGGAAATCCACGACGGCGATGAGCCTGCCCGCGCTGAGCGTCATGTTGAACACCTCGCTGCACACGACGACGCCCATGTAGCCCGGCACGCCCGCGACCGGCACGAGCAGCCATACGGCAAGCACGCAGAGCGCCGTGTCGTACACGTTGTAGCGCACCACAGCCACCTGTTGCCCGAGGCCTTTCAGGATGCCGTCCACCGCGCTGTCGAGATACATGACGGTGACCACCGGCGCAAGCGCCCGTATGTATGCGCCGGCCTCGGCGCTGCCGTACAGCACCTTTCCCAGCTCGCCGCCGAAAGCCACCAGCGCCGCCGCCACCCATATCGCGAACATCAGCGTCAGCCGGAACACATACTCTATCGCGCGCCGTATCGCGGCATACATGCGCTTTTCCCGATAGCGCGCCATCTCCGGCACCATGAGGTTGGAAAACCCCAACAGGAACGCGCAGGGGAACAGCAGCACCGGCAGCACCATCTGTCCGACGAGGCCGTACTCCGCAAGGGCTTGCGGAGCTGTGAGGCCGCTCTTTTGCAGCGAGACCGGCACCATGAGGTGCTTCACCGTGCTTAGGGCGGAGCGCAGACAGTTCGATGCCGCCACCGGCAGTCCTATCCTGAGCACACGCCCCGTCATGTCCCTTTTTACGCCCCGTCCCGGCAACGCGGCGGCCGGATGCCTCCTCCTGTCCCCGATATACAGCGCGAGGAACAGGAAGAACGACATCATCTCCGACGCGGTGCTCCCTGCGGCGGCGAGCACGCAGGCAGTGCCCAGATCGCTCGGTCTTATCACTGCAAATACCGCTGTTGTAAACGCCATCTGCGAGAGCTGCTCGAATATCATGGCCAGCGAGGACGGAACTAGGCGGCGCACGGCGGTGAACCAGCCTGACAGCGCTCCCGACAGCGACACGAAAGGCAGCGACCAGGACAGCACGCGGAGCGGCATCGCCGCGCGCGCGTCCCCCACCAACGCTCTCGCGGCAAAATCCGACAGCGACCAGAGCAGCGCCATCGCCGCGAGGCCGAAAAACGCGCCGTACAGCACAGTCTTTTCCATCGCCTCCGTCTCGCCGGCCGGGTCGCTTTTGGCTTCCTCCTGCGCCACGAGGGCCGTAGCCACCAGCCCCGCGCCCGCGCTGGCTAATGTGACGGCAAAACGGTAGACAGCCATCATCAGCCCGTAAAGACCCATGCCCTCCTCGCCGAGATTCCTGGTCAGCCACGCGCCGAAGATCACGCCCGCCGCGCCCACGGAAAGCGAAGTGGCCGTCAGTACGGCGGCATTGGCGGCGAAACGCCGCAGTCCCGTCAATGGCGATGCCCCCTTACGCACGAATATTCCTCTATTTATATGCCGCCCGGATCCGGATTATTTTCACCCGCTGTCCCGGAAATGGAACATGGCAAACGTTTGTTCTTTTATTTTGGAAAAACGGCTTGCTTTTTTGAAAACGCATGGGTATAATGTAGCTGTAATCGAACAAATGTTTCGCACCGGGGCGCCGGCCCCGAGATGGAGGAGAAAGATGAAAAGAACATATGTTTTTCGCTTTTTGTTTACCGTTTTGGCCGTGTGCTCCGTCGCCGCGTTCGTCGGGCTCGCCGGCGGCAGCGACCTCGGCCTGTTTTCCACGGGAGAGGTGTTCGGGTTCGGCGTTCCGGCCCTCGCGCTCGCCGCTTTCGGCGTGTGGGGCGCCCGCCTTTGCGGGGACGCTTTGCAGCCGAGGCGCACCCGCCGCCCCGTCATGCGTGTCGTGACCGGGCACAGCCCGAAGGAAGCCGCCTGAATACCCCTCGCGGGGCTTGCAATCACAGCGCATACGGTGTAGTATAGTTCTATTCTGTTTTGTGATTGGAGCTCTGTCGATGCCGCTTTTTGTGAGGGATAAGGGGTTTTACCGGATGCTGTTTTCCATCGCGCTGCCCATCGCGGCGCAAAATATGATAACCTTCATGGTGGGCATGGCCGACACCGTGATGCTTGGCATGCTCGGCGAGGTCGCGCTTTCCGCGGCTTCTCTCGCCGGGCAGTTCTTTTTTATATTGATGATCGGCGGTTTCGGCGTGGCCTCCGCTTCCACCGTCTTTGCCTCGCAATATTGGGGCAAGGGGGACGCAGCCTCCATTAAAAAGATCATCACGATCATGTTGCGCATCGTCATCGCGCTGTCGGCAATCTTCACGCTCGCGGCCCTCTTCTTTCCGGAGCGAGTGATGCGCCTTTTCAGCCCCGACCCCGCCGTGATAGCCGCAGGCGCGGAATACCTGCGGGTCGTGTGTTTCGGCTATATGCTGTTCTCCGTGGCGAACACGCTGCTGATAATCCTGCGCGCCGTACACACGGTGAAGATCTCCATCCTTGTCTATACGGCGTCCCTCGCCGTGAACGTCTTTTTCAACTGGGTGCTGATATTCGGAAAGCTCGGTTTCCCGGAGATGGGCGTGCGCGGCGCGGCGCTGGCCACCGTTTTTGCGCGCATCACGGAGTTCTCCGTGGTGCTCATTTACTTCGCCTTCTTTGAAAAAAAGATACACTACGGCTTCTCCGACCTGTTCGGCTCCGTAAAAGGCTACGTGGGCGCCTTTGTAAAGACCGGCTCGCCCGTCGTCATCAACGAGCTGATCTGGGCCGTCGGCACCTCGGTGCTCGCCATGATCATCGGCAACATCAGCACCGACTTCGTGGCGGCGAACTCCATTGCAAACGTGGTGTGGCAATTCGTCTCCGTCTTCATCATGGGCCTCGGCAACGCGACCGCCGTCGTCATCGGCAACGCCGTCGGCTCCGGCGAGCGGCCCAAATACGTGAAGCAGAAGGCCAACACCATAACGCTGATCGCGCTGGGATTCGGGCTGCTCTCCGCCGGGCTCATCCTGCTCGTGCGGCCGTATGCGATCGGGTTTTATCAGGTCTCGCAGTCCACCAAGGATCTCGCTTACGAGCTGCTGAGCTCCTACGCCGTCATCGTCGTGTTCCAGGCGCTGACCATGCAGTACATCGTCGGCATCCTGCGCGGCGGCGGGGACACGAAGTTCGCCATGTTCGCAGACACCGCGTTCCTTTGGCTCTTCTCCGTGCCGTTGGGGTACTACGTCGGCCTCCATTTGGGCTGGGCGCCGCCCGCGGTCTACCTGGTGCTGAAATCGGACGAGTTCCTCAAGGTCATAGTCTGCACATGGCGTATACAGCGCACGCACTGGATAAAAGACGTGACCGTGCCCGCGCCGGAGCCGCCCGAAGATGCCGAGCCGGTGTGAGAAAATTCCTCGATTTGCGGCGTATAATTTATAGGAATTTCCCAAACAGCGGCTTGACAATGCTATGCTTATAGTATAAAATGTATGTTGCCGGTTTCTCCGGAGGTTCGGGGTGTCTTTTTATGACAAAAAACGATGAGAATGACGGCCGTTTCTCCGACGAGGAGTTCGTCTCGTCCGCGCGTTCCGGCAACGCGGAAAGCCTTGCGGCGCTGGCCGCGAAATGCGTATACATACCCCGCAGGCTGGCCGAGGTGGCCGCCGGGCTCGGTATGGATATGGACGACCTGCGGCAGGAAGCGCTGATCGCTCTTATGCGAGCGCTTCATTCCTACAGTCCGGAGCAAGGCGCCGGTTTCACTACTTATGCGTCTGTATGTATCAGACGGCATCTCTGTTCCGCCATACGCGCGGGTTTCAGGCAGAAGAATCTGCCGATGGTCGGCTATCTGCCGCTCGACGACGGCCCTTCAGGGGCCGGTGTGGATCCTGAGGCCCTCATCATCGAAAAAGAGGACTTCATGGCCGCAAAGGAGCAGATATTTGGCCGGCTTTCCCCCTTCGAGCGGGAAATGCTCGGAATGTATCTCCGCGGACTTTCCTACACTGAGATTGCGAAGAAGACCGGTAAGACCGAAAAGTCGGTGGGAAACGCTTTGGCGCGCGCCCGCCGGAAGCTGCGATCCGAAGCTTGAAAAGAGATCGCGCCTACTTGGTATACGGCCGTAAAAGGCTGGAATACGTCATGCCCCGGGGCTAATTCAACATCCTATTCTGGCGGTTGTGGTGAACCAAGGGCAAATACAAACCATTGAAAGAGGTAAAAACATGTACGCAGACAAAACCTTAGTGTGCAAAGAATGCGGAAAAGAGTTCATCTTCACCGCCGGCGAGCAGGAGTTCTATGCTGAGAGAGGCTTCGTGAACGAGCCCCAGCGCTGCAAAGAGTGCCGCGACGCCCGTAAGAGCCAGCAGAAAGCTACCAAAGAGATGTATACCACCACCTGCGCCAACTGCGGTGCCGAAGCGAAGGTCCCGTTCAAACCCAGAGAGGACCGTCCGGTCTACTGCTCCGAGTGCTTTGCGAAAATGAAAGGCCAGCAGCAGTAATCCTGCGCTGACTAAAAACGCCCGCCCTTGCGACGGGTGTTTTTTTATGTCTTGCGGCGGACGCGCGAAGAATGTATAATCTAATCAGTTTCGATCGGGGGAGGCTCGGCTGTGGGAGAATACTTTTGGGTGACGGAAAACACTTTGCCGGACGGCGTGGGCGTGACGGCGTACTGCGTCGGGCATGTCATCTGGCTGGTGTGCGGGTTCCTTGCGGCGGCGGTGTGCGCCCTCGTATATCGCCGGCTGAGCGTTCACGGCAGGCGCGTGTTTTCGGTATCACTTGCGCTCGTAATTGCCGTGAGCGAGGTCGTAAAGGACACGTTCCTGGCGGTAAACGGCGCTTTCGGAGTGGGATACCTGCCGCTGCACCTGTGCGGGCTGTCGATATTCGCCTGCCTCGCGGACGCGTTCCATCCCACGGAGCTGGGGCGGCAGCTGCTCTACTGCCTTGTGCTGCCCGGAGCGCTGGCCGCGCTGCTCTTTCCGGACTGGCTGCGTTATCCGCTTTGCTCGTTCCAGAGCATACACAGCTTCACCATACATATCCTGCTGATAACGTATCCGATAATGAAGCTTCCCTGCGGCGAGCTCCGACCGGACTGGAAAAAGCTGCCGCGCTGCTTCCTGCTGCTCGTCTGCGTGGCGGCGCCCGTCTATGTTTTCAACAAGGTGTTCGGCACGAATTTCATGTTTCTGAACTGGCCGTCCGCGGGCTCGCCGCTTGAGCTGTTCGCGCAGTGGCTGGGGAACCCCGGGTATCTGCTGGGGCTCGCGGCGCTGTTCCCGCTGGTCTGGTCCGTGATGTATCTGCCGTGGATCATCTCCGACGCGGTCAAACGAAAAAAAAGGCCCCTGTCGGAGCCTTCATGAGTGTAAATGTCACAGCCTTCCGCCAAAACGGCGAAAGGCTGTTTTTTTATTCTATATACACCAGGTTTTCCAGCCCCGCCGCGCCCGAGAGCGACTCCGTACTGTAGCCGAAAAGCACCTGCTGATAGTCCGTCACGTCTATGGCGGCAAGCATTTCCTTCGTGGCGGACGCCAGATCCACATACGTGATGTGCGCGTAGTGGTTTGCCAGGAACGGCAGCCAGGATTTCGCCGTCTCATCCCCGAACACGAGCAGCCACTCCGAATACGGGCTGACCATGTCCATCTCGATGACCGGGGCGAGGCCCCCGAACACCATGTCCGTCTTGTCGTCCCCGACCTCGCTCTCGCTGTAGTAGAGCCCCTGATGGCTTTGGGAGGTGCCGTCCGCGAGCTTGCGGGTCAGCGTGTACTCCCGCGTGTACGCCGAGTATTCGTACATTGAAACGACGTCCGGCACCGCGTATTCGCCGAGCAGCCCCGACGCGAGCTCCCCGTAGTACCCGTGCGCGCCGTAATCTATGTCGAACGCCGAAATGCCGCGCACCCGCAGCCCCATGCGCGAACAGAGCTCCTGATAAACATAGTACCCGCCGAGGCCCGTGAGGTTCTCCGCCGTGTTGTAGTAGATATATTCCGCGCGGTGATTGAAAAGGGTCTGGTACACCTCCACGGTCGTGACGGTCCCCGCGAGCTGCTGATAACAGTCGCTGATCATGTGGCGCTGATTATACAGCGTCTCCGCGGCGTAGGGGGCTATCTCCTGCTGCTTTATGACGGCGGCCGTCGGCACGAGCATGAGATAGGTGCGCTGGCCGTGGGCCTCCACAAAGTTCGTCAGGGCGTTCACCGCCGCCTCCACCGTGCCGGAGGGCGGGGCCTCCATGTTTTTTATCAGGCTGCCGTCGTCCGCAATATATATGCCGTCGAACTCGCGCTGTCCGGATACGTAGCGCAGACGCAGCGCCACTTCGCGCAGCTTCGCGCTCTGCGGTATGAAGGAGGAAAATATTCCGTCCGTCTCCCGGGCAAAGCTGCCCGACTTCACGCCCTCCACGGAGAGGCTCGGGAAATAGCCCGCATTGGCCACGGCCACAGCCGACGAAAGAACTATGGCAAGCATTATTATCACGGCGGTCAGTTTTTTCACGTCTGCGCCTCCCTCACTTTATCATAAACGCGGTGGTCAGCGCCAGCATCGCCAGAGAGCCGACCAGCGAGACGGCGTCCATCAGCCCCGGTCTGCGGCGCCTGACGTAATCCGCCGCCATGGAGAGCGTGCTCGTGGACAGCAGCACCCCCGCCACCAGCGCGATGTAGTTGCCGGAGAGGATATACGCCACCTCCGAGGTGTAGAACGGCACGCCCGCGCCCACCATCGCCTTGAAATACTGGCTTATCTGAGTCAGCGAGTCGCCCGAAAAGATGACCATGGACACCATCGTCACGCAGAAGGTGTATACGCGCCGGAAAAGCGCCGGTATGCGCTGCAGCCTCTCGCCGAGCCAAAGCTTCTCCAGCACGATGAACGCCGCTATATAGAGCCCCCAAAAGATATAGCTGAGCTTGACGCCGAACCAGAGCCCGCAGAGCATGCAGATGAGCACCGTGTTCAGCGTGAACTGCAGAGCGGTGCTCCTTTTCGTCTGCAGGTTGTCGTACACATAGTGACGAAAGAACTGCGTCACCGTCATGTTGAAGCGATCGAGAAAATCCGTGACGCACGGGCTCTGGAAGGGAAAATAGAAGTTTTTCGGCAGTTCCAGCCCAAAGAGCAGCCCCACGCCGCGCGCCATGTCGCAAAATCCGGAGAGCTTGAAGAACAGGGTCATGGCGAGCGTCACGGTTATCATCCAGGCGCCGAGGACGGAAAGCTCGTTCTCGCCGGCTGCCTTGAGGCCGTCATACATCTCCTCCAGAGGCGTCGCCAGCAGCACATACTTCGCCAGACCGCGGATGAACAGCACGAACCCGTCGCTCATGACGTCCAGCGAAAATCTCCGGCCGCGAATGTCGTCCCTCATCTGGTCTATCCTGACGAGAGGGCCGGTGTAGAGCTTGGGGAAAAACGTGGCGAACAGCGCGTAGTCGATGAAATTCCTTTCATACTCCGCGTCGTGCTTGTACACGTCCACAATGTAGCCGAGCGCCGTAACGGACACCACCATCGTGCCGAGGGGCATCTGTGTGCCGTCGAGCTGACAGCGCACCGAGAACCACAGTATCACGCCCACATTCTCCAGCACGCCGAACACCATTAGCGCGCGGCGCAGTTTCTGCCTGCCCTCGGCGCGGCGCATGGCCTCCGACAGCGTGAAATGCAGCGCGACCGAGCCGGCGAACAGCCAAAAACTGCCCGGCTGCGCCAGCGCAAAGAACGCCGCCGAGATGAGCGCCAGCACGGCGTTCCTCCCCGCGCGCGGAACAATATAATAGACAGCCAGCGCCGCCGGCAGGAACAGATATACGAACGTAAGACTCATCATCTGCACGGACGGCGCCCCCTTTCATTGTGTTTCTTCGTTTTCCATGGCGGCGAGCAGCTCCCCGCGCGTGCTCATCGCCGTCAGCACGTCTGCCAGAGCGCCCGCCGAAAGCCTCGCGGGAAGCCCCATCCTCCGGCAGAGCGCGCGCCGCTTTTCCGCGCTGTCCTGCCCGCCGTAGAGCCCCAGCTCGTAAAGGTCGAGCTTCGATATGCGCTCCTCGGGCGGCGTCGGGGCTCCGCACCCCAGCCCGGCCCTGCGAAACGCCTCCCGCAGCACCTGCGTACTCATTCCCTCCACGCCGAGCATCCCCTCCTTGCCGGGGCGCGCCTTCCGGCGCTCCTTGCCCGCTATCTCGGGGATGTAGACGTTCCATATCCGCTCCGGCGGCACTGCGGAACCTATATAATGCCTCAGCCTGAAGCCCGCCCCGTCGGAATCCGTCAGCACGGCTATCCCGCGCACGGCGGCGAGCGAACGTATCAGCTCCAGCTTCTCCCTGTCCCGGTAGATGCCGAAACCGTTAATTACTATTATAAGCCCGTCTATCATGGAAGCAAGCTTTATCTTGTCGTATTTTCCCTCCACGACGACGGCCTGCGCCACCCTTATCCTGTCCTCCATCATTCTTTCAAGGCCTGCGCCCCACGGCAAACAGCCTCACCAGCACCTCCTGAAGTATCACCTCGTTGTCGGCGCGGGAGCTTTTCATGCGCATCTCGCCGTCGAGCAGGATGCCTATGCTCTTTTGCAGCGCCTCCCGCGAAAAGGCCTGCTGCGCCCTCATCGCCCTGTCGGCCAGAAAAGCCCGGCCGGCGAACTGCTTCGGGAAGTCGCCCGCCATGTCCGCCGCCGTCTTTCCCGCCGCGCGCGCCGCTTTCGCCCTCGCCATGTTTATATATGTCTCGGAAATGCGGTACAGGATGGCGGTCGGCTCCTCGCCCTCGTCCAGCAGCTCGCCCACCACGGAGCACGCGCCGCTGTAATCGCGCGAAGCGACCTTGTCGGAGATATCGAATATGCTGGCCGACGGGGTGGCTATCGTGACGGCATCCACGTCCGCGCGCGTTATCTCCCCGCCGCCTTTATAGTCGCAGAGTTTTTTCATCTCGTTCAAAATGTTCTGCGCGTCGTCGCCGCAGCGCAGGAGCATATATTCGCAGAGCTTCCTGTCTATCGCGCAGCCGTGCTTTTCAGCCACGCGCGTCATCAGCTCCGCGAGCTCGGCGTGCGTCATCGCGTCGAAGCAGACGACCCCGCCGCCCGCCTTGTCCACCTCTTTTATAAAAGAGGCATATTTGGCGGCGGCCTTGGCCTCCTTGCCGCTGCGTTTCGGCGCGGCGTTCAGCGAAGAATAGAAGAACACCAGCACACCGGCGCCCTGTTGCTGCGGCAGCTCTTTCACGAGCTGATCCAGCTTCCTGCGCTCGCCCTCCGTCAGCAGGTGCACCGGGAGGTCGTCCGCCACGACGCACCGCCGGCCGCCGCCGAAGGATATCTCATAGGCCGCGTCCGCCAGCTCGTCCGCGCCGACGGCGCCGGTATACCGCTGTACGGCATATTCCTCTCCGCCGGTCACCATCTGCGTCAGCTTGCCCAGCCAGCGGCGTTTCTGCCAGTCCTCGTCGCCGTATATCATATAGATGGGCAGCGGTATGCCTATTTTCATGTGACGGGCGAACTCCGCCTCGTCTTTGAATATCACGCCCACCGCCCCCTTGTCACGTTTTTTCCGCGTATAAGGACGCGCGTGCCGTCCCCGCTTATGAGGATCGTCTCGTCCGCCCCCTCGAAAGGCGCGCGCCGCCCTCGTGTCAGCAAATAGCGGCACCCCAGCGCGCCCATGTTCTCCGGCTCTTTTCCGGCAAGCACGACTATATCCGCGCGTCTGAACCTGGCCGGCAGCTCCATTATATCACATTCTCCGTAAATATATAAGATGGCGATGCCGCCGGTTTCCACGGCGTATGCTCCGTTTGCCGAAAATGTCGCCTGCGCGCCGCCCCAAAATGTGAGCACGCCGTCCCCGGCCTCAAACGCGCCGGGCGTTCTTTCCGCCGCCGGCGCCGACAGCACGGCCGCCTCCGGCTTGTATTCCTTTTCTATCTTCAGCTCCGCGGCCGGGTCCCCGCCCAGGCTGACGAACGCCGAGACGCCGCCTCCCGCCCTTTCCAGCGCCGTTTTGACGTCATAGGCGTCGTCGTACTCCATGCCCTCGGTTATGAGCACGGAGCTACCGCCGCTTGAGCACACGACAGCCGTCCCCTCCGCCAGCGGCTGCACCTCCAGCACCGTCACGCCGCGCATGAGCACGGAATACGAGATGATGCCCGTCATCAGCGCTATCGCCGCGAGCACCGCCGAATATTTCAGATACGCCCAGCCTTTTTTGAGCGCCGGCGGCAGAACGACGAGCGCCACCGTGCCTGCGAGCCAGACTTTCATCCAACTTTGGGAAAAAGAGACCGTCGCGAACGGGAGCGCGGCGAAAAATTTTGCTATTCCCAGCAGGGCCGACTCGCAAAGGCCCGCCGCCATGCCGAACGGCATCGCCGCCGCACGCAGGCCAAGCGCGGAAAGCAGCATGGCCGGCATCCCCAGCTCCACCGCCATCTGCGCAAAAAAACCGCCCGCGGTGTTGGCCGGAACAGCCGTCAGGCTCAGGCTGCCGAATGCCAGCGCCGCGACGGGGGAGGTGCAGCACCACGCGCAGACAGACACGCTGAACGTCTGTATGAACCAGCCGAGGACTCTTCCCGGCTCCTTCGCCCCTGTGCGCGACTCCAACCAGAGCGACAGCGGAGCAGAGAGCGTTATTATCGCCAGGCTGCCGAGTACGGACATCAGGAACCCCGGGTCGCACGCCGAGAGCGGATTCGCCAGGGTGACTATCAGCACGGCCACGGCGAGTGAGTTCAGCGGATCGTCCTTCTTCCCGAAGGCGGCGCCGATGTACCGCGTTATGAGCATGAAACCGGAGCGCAGCACCGATATGCCCGCCCCGGCGACGCACATGTATACCGCCGTGGTCACGGCGAGCCATACGCCGCGCCTCCTGCGCTTCATGTTGACCGCGTACATGAACCGCTCCAGGGCCCCGGTCACCGCCGTCATGTGCAGGCCCGATATGGCCAGCATATGCGAAAGGCCGGCCGCCCTGTAGCTGGATCTGATGTCGCTGTCAAGGCCGCTCCGCTCCCCGGTCAGCATGGCCGCGAGCACCTCTCCGCGCCAGTCCGGCAGCAGGTCCTTTATGCCTTCGGTCAGCCGCCCGCGCCCGAGATATATGTAATATGAAAGCGGGTAGGCCGTCGGAACGCCCAATTTGGGAGTGTCGAGAATATAACCGTACAGCGCGACGCCGCCGGAACGCAGGAACAGCCTGTCCTCCAGCGCCGTCTCCTCGCCCACGGCTGTCAGGCGCACCGTGCAGTCTATCGTATCCCCGACCCGCGCGCCGTACTCCCCGTAACCCTGTATCACCATGGTCGTCTCCTGGGGCGCGCCCTCTATGTCCACGCTGTCCGTCCTGACCGTGAGCTTCTCCTGCCCGCCGACGCTGGCCGTCCCGGAGACCCGCCCCGCTATGCGCGCGGTGCAGCCGTCGAGCGCGAGCTGCGGATAATACGCCGCGCCCAGGTACGCGCCCATGACGGCGAAAGCCGCCGCAGCCGCGCCAAGAGCCACGCAGAGCTCCTTCCCGCGGCCGCGGAGCACAAGGACCGCCGTGACGAGGCCCAGCAGCATAACGGCGGCAAGCGCAAAACACAGCTCCCGGCTCAAAAACGAAGCCGCGGCCATCACTATGAGATATGAAAAACCTGCCCAGCAGGCCGCGCGCCTCATGAGACCGCCCGCCGCGCCGGAACAGGCCCGTTCCCGCCCGTCTCCTTCCGTCCGCGCGCCTCCGTTCCGTGCGAAACGCTCCAGCCGCGCTGCAGCTCCCTCTCCATCACGTCATCCCCCGCATTCGGCGGCGCACGCCTGCCTCTCCGGCGCACCGTCTACATAAAAACAGCCCGCTCCGAAAAGCGGGCATGTTTTATCACTTGAAAAACAGAGGCAGAGGCTCGAGATAGATGATGTCCTTGCGGTCCTTGGCGTCGCCTTCCGCCAGCACCGCCGCGCGCCCCACGATGGTCGCGTCCGTCTGCTCGGCCAGATTCTCCAGAGCCGCGATGGACTCCCCGGTGGAGATGACGTCGTCCACCAGCAGCACGCGCTTGCCGCTCAGGTACTCAAGATCGTGGCGGTCCATGTAGAGCGTCTGTATGCGCGCCGTGGTGATGGACTTCACATCCACCTTCACAGGCTCATACATGTAGAGCTTTGCGCTCTTGCGGGCCAGCAGGTATTTCTTGCCGCACTGACGGCTCATCTCGTAAGCCAGAGGTATGCCCTTGGACTCCGCCGTAAGCAGCACGTCGAACTCGGGCACGCGCTCCAGCAGGGCTTTGGCGGCCGCTATAGTCAGCTCAACGTCTGAGAACATGATGAACGCGGCTATGTCCATATGCTCGTTCACGGGGCAGATCTTCAGGCTGCGTTTGCAGCCGGCGATCGTTATGTCGTAATATCCTTCAGCCATGTCGATTCTCCTAACTAATATCTTGAAATCAGTTTGACCGTCAGCCCGGAGGCCAGCCGAGGTTCCTGCCGGCCAGCACATGGAAGTGCAGGTGCGGCACGCTCTGCCCGGCCGACTCGCCGCAGTTCGTCACCACGCGGAAACCGCCGTCCACGCCCAGCTCCCTGGTCAGCTTCGCTATGACCTCGTAGACGTGCGCGACTATGTCGCTGTTCTTCTCGTCTATCTGGTCGGCGCCGGAGATATGCTCCTTCGGTATCACCAGGAAATGCACAGGCGCCTGCGGGTCTATGTCGTAAAACGCCAGCAGCCGGTCGTCCTCGTACAGCTTTTTGGAGGGTATCTCTCCGGCGGCTATCTTGCAGAATAGGCAGTCCATCGTCTCATCTCCTTGTCCTGTAATTTCCGAAAGTTCCGGGCCGACCCGCCGGCCGGCCCCAAACGCGAGATACTATTTATTGGAAAGCAGCGTCTCGATTATTTCAGGCGCGGAGGCAAGAGCCCCGTCCAGCCTGTCAATGTCGGGCGCGCCGCCCATGGCGCCATCCGGCCTGCCGCCGCCCGAGCCGCCGGCCAGCGCGCAGACCTCCTTGACGATCTTTCCGGCGTGGGCGCCCTCTTTCAGCGCGTCTATGCCGCAGACAACGAGGATGCTGGCCTTGTCGTCCGTTATTCCGGCGAGCACGGCCACGCAGTCCGGCGCGGAATATTTCACATGGTCGCCCATTATACGCAGTCCCTCCGGACGCACGCCCTCGAGCTTTCCGGTGATGACGCGCACGCCGGCGACCTCTTTCGCGCCAAGTAGCAGCGCCTCCACCCGGAGCTGAGCCAGCTTGTCGTTGAGAGAATCGATCTCCTTCTCGCGGTTCTTGAGCTCCGCCGTCAGCGCGGCCGATTTCTGCGGCAGCTCCGCCACCCCGTTGACCTTGAGGTTCGCGGCCGTCTCCTCCATCGTGGCGTTGAGCTGGTCGATGTACTCCAGCACGCCGGTGCCCGTGGTGGCCTCTATACGGCGCACGCCCGCGGCGACCGAGCTCTCGGAAAGGATCTTGAACAGCCCTATGCGGCTCGTGTTGTCAACATGCGTGCCGCCGCAGAACTCTATCGACCTGCCGGACACGTTGACGACGCGCACCACGTCGCCGTACTTCTCCCCGAACAGCGCCATCGCGCCGAGCTTTCTCGCCTCGTCTATCGGCATCTCGCTGATGTCCACGTCCAGCGCCGCCATTATCATGTTGTTCACGATATCCTCGGTCTCCGCGATCTCCTCCTGAGTCATCGCGGCGAAGTGCGTGAAGTCGAAACGGCAGCGATGCTCGTCCACATAGGAGCCGGCCTGATGCACATGGTCGCCCAGCACCTCGCGCAGAGCCTTCTGCAGCAGGTGGCAGGCGGTGTGGTTGCGCATGGTGGCCATACGGACGTTCTCCGTCACGCGGGCCTTTACGCTGTCCCCGACGCGGAGCAAGCCGCTCCCCATCCGTCCGATGTGCAGATACTGCCCGGTGGGAGAGCGCTTGCAGTCCTCCACCGTGAAAGTGGACGGGCCGTCGTTTATGGCGCCGCGGTCGCCCACCTGGCCGCCCATTTCGGCGTAGAAAGGCGTGGAATCAAGGACTATCACGCCCTCCTCGCCCTCCTCTATGGAGTTTACCATCTCGCCGTCGCGGAGTATCGCGACTATGTTGGAGCCGCTGTCCATGCGGTCGTAGCCGACGAATTTCGTCTTCTTGTCGCCCAGCGCCACGAGCGCGTCGGCCACCCAGGACACGCCGTTCTGAGAGGCACGGGCGTCCCTCGCGCGCCGTTTCTGCTCGTCCATCAGCTCGTGGAAACCGCTCTCATCCACGGTGATGCCCTTCTCCTCCAGGATGTCCTCCGTGAGGTCGAGCGGGAAGCCGAACGTGTCGTACAGCCTGAACGCTATCTCGCCCGGCAGCACCTTTTCCTTCGACTTCGCATTCTCTATCTTTTCCACATAACCGTTGAGGAGCTCGAAGCCGGCGTCTATCGTGCGGCAGAAACGCTCCTCCTCGGAGAGTATGACCTTCTTGATGTAATCGGCGTGTTCCGCAAGCTCCGGATACGCGCCCTTGTTCTCCTCGACCACCGTGTCCACGATCTTGTAGACGAACGGCTCGTTTATCCCGAGCAAACGGCCGTGGCGAGCGGCGCGGCGGAGCAGGCGCTTGAGCACGTACCCCCTGCCGTCGTTCGCGGGCATGACGCCGTCGGCTATCATGAACGTGACGCTGCGCACATGGTCCGTGATGACGCGGATGGAGACGTCCGTCTTCTCGTCGTCATGATAATTGACGCCCGCTATGCGGCACACATGCTTCAGGATGTTCTGCACGGTATCGACCTCAAAGAGGTTGTCCACCCCCTGCATGACGCAGGCGAGACGCTCCAGCCCCATGCCGGTGTCGATGTTCTTGTGCTCCATCTCCGTGTAATGGCCCTCGCCGTCGCTGTCGAACTGAGAGAACACGAGGTTCCATATCTCGATGTAACGGTCGCAGTCGCACCCCGGCGCGCAGTCGGGCTTTCCGCAGCCGTATTCCTCGCCGCGGTCATAATAGATCTCCGAGCAGGGGCCGCAGGGGCCGGAGCCGTGCTCCCAGAAGTTGTCCTCGCGCCCGAGCCTGATGATGTGGGACGGGTCCACGTGCCTCTCGTTCACCCAGATGTCGTAGGCCTCGTCGTCATCCTCGAAAACGGAGCAGTACAGCCTGTCCGCCGGGAAGCCGAGCTCCTTTATGAAGAACTCCCACGCCCACTCCGTGGCCTCGTGCTTGAAGTAATCGCCGAAGGAGAAGTTGCCCAGCATCTCGAAATACGTGCCGTGGCGGGCCGTCTTGCCGACGCGTTCTATGTCCGGCGTGCGGATGCACTTTTGGCAGGTGGTGACGCGCACGTTGGGCGGCGTCTCCTGCCCCAGGAACCACTTCTTCATCGGAGCCATGCCGGAGTTAATCAGCAGAAGGCTCTTGTCGTTTTGCGGTATCAGCGGGAAACTGGGCAGACGGGTGTGCCCCTTCGACTCAAAAAACGAGAGGAAGCGCTCCCGCAGATCGTTCAGTCCCATCCATTCCATCGTAATCAACCCTTTACAAAAAAATAAGCCCCCGCCCCACCATGGGACGAAGACAATGCTCCGTGGTACCACCCAAATTGCCGCTCTCGCGGCCTCTCAAGCCCCCGTTAACGCCGGAGTACGCCGCGCTCGTCACGCGAAGGCTCAGGGCTGGCACCCGACGCACGCACGCCGCCCTCCCAGCCAGACGAGGCGGCTCTCTTTACTGCTATGCTGTCGGTTAGACCCCTCAGCGCCCGATTATTGGCGATTTCAGAACGAGTTAATTATAAACATTAAAGCGCGCGTTGTCAAGCGCCGTGACCGCGCGGCGGCGAAAGTATTTGCGGCGCACACGGCGTTTTGACGGCTTTCCTCCGCCCGGAATTTCCTCATTCTATTGCATACTTTATTTATTTATGTTAGAATAAAATGAAAAATTGTTGAAAAGGGGTGCCCGCCTTGGCCGTTACAGCACTTGTGGCGTCCGGCAGGGGCGGAGCCGGAAAATCCACCGTGACCGCGCTCCTGGGCGAGGCGCTCGCGTTCTCTGGGGCGCGCGTGCTGGCGGTGGAGCTGGACAGCGGATTGCGTTCTCTCGACGGCGCGCTGGGCGTTGCCAAAGACGTCGTGTTCGACCTCGGCGACATAATCCGCGGCTCCTCAAAGGCGTCCGACGCCGTATACCGCTGCGGTTTTTGCGGCAGACTCTCACTGATTGCCGCGAGCGCCCGCTCCGCGGAGCTTCCCCGCGGCACGCTGGGAAGGATAGCCGGAGAGCTGGGCGGCGATTTCGACTTCATGCTGTTTGACTGCCCCGCCGGGATAGGGCCGGCCATATCCGTGGCCGGAGCCGAGGCTGACTGCGCGCTGATCGTCGCCACGCCGGATCCGGCCTCCATAAGCGGCGCGAGGGCTGCGGCTGACACGCTCAAAGGCGTCGGCTGCGTCCAGCAGCGTCTGATAATCAACCGTGTCCCGCCGAAGGTGCGGCTGCTCTCCCCTCTCGCGTCGCTCGACGAGGTGATAGACGGCTCCGGGGTGCAGCTCATAGGCGCGCTGTGGGACGACAGGGAGACGCGGGACGCGGTGGCGTTCGGCAGGGCCCTGTCCCCGTCCTCGAAAAACGCGGCGCCGTTTGCGAACATCGCGCGGCGGATGCGGGGCGAGCGCGTTCCCCTCTCATTCAGGTAAGAAAAGTTTTTATATAGAGAACGGAGGAAGAAAAATGAACATAGCGCTGATCGCACAGGATGTCAAAAAGGAACTCATGGTGCAGTTCTGCATTGCGTATTGCGGCATACTCAGCAGGCACAACCTCTGCGCCACCGCGACGACGGGAAAGCTCGTGTCGGAGGCGACCGGCCTGCACATCACCCGTTTTCTCAGCGGCAGCCAGGGCGGCGCGGAGCAGATAGCCTCCCGCATCGCCTGCAACGAAATAGACCTCTTGCTGTTCTTCCGCGACCCGATGACCGTGAAGCCGCACGAGATGGACGAGGCGAGCCTCCTGCGTCTGTGCGACGTGCACAACATCCCCGTCGCGACGAATATCGCCACCGCTGAGGCGCTGATACACGCGCTGGAACGCGGCGACCTCGACTGGCGCGAGCTGGTCAACTCCTGACAACCAAACGATTTGAGGTGTATCCATGGCAAACCAGATAAAAGCGCCGCGCGGCACGCAGGACGTGCTTCCTGACGAGAGCTGGCGCTGGCAGTATGTAGAAAAGGCCGTTCTGGAGACAGCGCGCCTTTTCGGATTCAAAGAGATTCGTTTCCCGACTTTTGAGCACACGGAGCTCTTCGCGCGCGGCGTGGGCGACACCACCGACGTGGTGCAGAAAGAGATGTACACCTTCACGGACAAGGGAGACCGCTCCGTGACTCTGCGCCCGGAGGGCACGGCCGGCGCGATGCGCGCCATCATCGAGCACGGGCTGCTCGGCGGCGCGCTGCCGCTCAAGGTCTGTTACCTGCTCTCCTGCTTCCGCTACGAAAAGCCGCAGGCAGGGCGTCTGCGCGAGTTCCACCAGTTCGGCGCGGAGCTCGTGGGCACGGCTTCCGCCTCGGCCGATGCGGAGGTCATCTCCATGATGTCGCAGTTCTTTGAAGAGATCGGCCTTACTGGCATCACGCTCGAGATAAATTCCATCGGCTGCCCCGACTGCCGGGCCGACTACACCCGCGCTCTGCAGGAATATTTCGGCGCGCACAGGGACGAGCTCTGCGAGACCTGCCAGGGCCGGCTTGACCGCAACCCCATGCGCATTCTGGATTGCAAGAGTCCCATCTGCCAGAAGATCTCCGAGGGCGCGCCCACCGTGCTGGATTACCTGTGCGACGACTGCCGCGCCCATTTCGACGAGCTGCAGGAGAGGCTGACCTCGCTCGGGATAGAGTATACGATAAATCCGCGGATAGTGCGCGGGCTGGACTACTACACCCGCACAGTGTTCGAGTTCGTCTCCGACTGCATAGGCGCTCAGGGCACCGTCTGCGGCGGAGGCCGGTACGACGGGCTGATAGAGGAGCTCGGCGGGCCGTCCACCCCGTCCATCGGTTTCGCGATGGGGCTGGAAAGGCTGCTGCTCCTGATGGAGAAGACCGGCTGCGAGTTCCCGGATGAACAGCCCTGCGACATATACATAGGTTCCATGGGCAAAAAAGCGTCCATCGCGGCTGCGTCCATCGCGGCCGAGCTTCGGAGGGAGGGCTTTTCCGCGGAGTGCGACGTGTGCTCCCGCAGCGTGAAGGCGCAGATGAAGTACGCCGACAAACTGGGCGCGCGCCTCTCCGGCATCATTGGCGACAGCGAGCTCGAAAAAGGCTCGTTCGTAATAAAGAACATGAAAGACGGCACCAGCGCCGAGGTCTCGCTCGAACCGGACAAGATCATCGAGCACCTTTACTCGAACCTGATGGACGGCGTTTACGACGCGCTGAAGGCCGGTGTGAGCGATCTGCCGACAGTCGACCTTCGCGGGGACTCCTGAAAACAGGGGCGGCCCCGCTTCTCTGACAGATCAAAATAACTTGCGAATTTTCGCCAGATAAAGATTGGAAGTAGTCACCATGATCAACGGAAAACAGCGGACCGCCTATTGCGGCGAGTTCCGCGATGAACAGATCGGCACCAAGGCTGTCGTTTACGGCTGGGCGCAGAAGACGCGCGACCTCGGCAACCTCATATTCATAGACCTGCGCGACAGGACGGGCATCCTGCAGCTCGCCTTCGACGACGGCACGGACCGCGAGGTCTTTGCGAAAGCCGCCGCCGTGCGCGCCGAGTTCGTGCTGCAGGCCGTCGGCACGATACGCCGCCGCGAATCCGTCAACAGCGAGATACCCACCGGCGACATCGAACTCTACGTCACCGAGCTCACCATCCTCGCCAAGAGCGCGACGCCGCCTTTCGAGGTGACGGACAACCTCAACGCGCGCGAGGAACTGCGCTTAAAATACCGCTTCCTCGACCTGCGCCGCGGCGTGATGCAGAACGCCCTGCTGATGCGCCACAAGATCGTCAAGGCCGCGCGCGACTACTACGACGACAACGGTTTCATCGAGATTGAGACGCCGTGCCTCATAAAGTCCACCCCTGAGGGCGCGAGGGACTACCTTGTGCCCAGCCGCGTGCATCCCGGCTCGTTCTACGCGCTGCCGCAGTCGCCTCAGCTCTACAAACAGATACTCATGCTCTCCGGCTGCGACCGCTACATGCAGGTGGCCCGCTGCTTCCGCGACGAGGACCTGCGCGCCGACCGTCAGCCCGAGTTCACGCAGATAGACATGGAAATGAGCTTCGTGGACGAAAACGACATCATGGCGATGAACGAGGGGCTGGTAAAGCACGTGTTCAAGACCGTGCTGGGCAAGGACATAAACACCCCGCTGCGCCGCCTGCCGTACAACGAGGCGATGCGCCGCTTCGGCTCCGACAAGCCGGACACGCGCTTCGGGCTGGAGCTCATCGACCTTTCCGACGAGCTGCGCGGATGCGAATTCAAAGTGTTCTCCGGCGCGCTGGAAAACGGCCGCGGCTCCATCCGCGCGATAAACGCCAAGGGCGCCGCCGAAAAGTTCTCCCGCAAAGAGATAGACAAACTGACAGAGCTGGTCAAGACGTACAAGGCGAAAGGCCTCGCGTGGCTGAAGCTGTCCGCCGAGGGCGAGAGCTCCAGCTACGAAAAGTTCCTCTCCGAGGACGAGAAGCGCGCCGTCCGCGCCAAAGTCGGCGCCGAGCCGGGCGACATCGTCTTCATCGTGGCCGACGCCCGCAACGACTATGTGTTCGCCAGCCTCGGGGCGCTGCGTCTGGAGCTGGGAAACAGGCTCGGTCTCATACCTGAGGGCACGTTCGACCTGCTGTGGGTCACGGAGTTCCCGCTGTTCGAGTGGAGCGACGAGGAGAACCGTTGGATGGCCATGCACCACCCGTTCACCTGCCCGCGCCCCGGCGACGAGGACAAGCTCGTGTCCGACCCCGGCGACTGCTACGCCCGCGCCTACGACATGGTCATGAACGGCTGTGAGGTGGGCGGCGGCTCCATCCGTATCAGCGACCCGGATATACAGTCCAAGATGTTCGAGGCGCTCGGCTTCACCGAGGAGCAGGCGCAGGATCGTTTCGGCTTCCTGCTCGGCGCTTTCAAATACGGCGTGCCCCCGCACGGCGGCATGGCTTTCGGCCTGGACAGGCTCGTCATGCTGATGCTCGGCAAGTCCTCCATCCGTGACGTCATCGCTTTCCCGAAGGTCCAGACCGCCATGGAGCTGATGTCCGGCTGCCCCGCCGACGTGGAGCAAAAGAGCTTGGACGAGCTGCACATCGCGATCGTGCCCGAAGAGGAATAATATGCTGGGCGGCTGTTTACCGGCCGCCCTGTTTTAAACAGCGGAGGAAAATATGCCTGAGATCGAAAAAGAGCTTGTGGCCGAGCTGAAGGCGCGCGGACTGAAGGTGAGCACGGCGGAGAGCTGCACGGGCGGGCTCGCGGCGGCGATGATAACGTCCGTTCCCGGCGCGTCGGACGTGTTTGAAAGCGGCGTCGTGACGTACTCCAACGGCGCGAAGAACACGCTGCTCGGGGTCGCCGCGGAAACGCTGGACGAGCACGGCGCCGTCTCCGCGGAAACGGCCGCCGCCATGGCCAGGGGCGCCCGCGCCCTCCTCACCGGGGCCGACATCGGCGTCTCCGTCACCGGCCTCGCGGGGCCCACGGGCGGCGAAGGGAAACCGGTGGGGCTCGTGTACGTCGGGGTGGCGAGCGAAAAGTTCAGCCGCGTGGACGAGCTGCACCTGTCCGGCGACAGGGACGCCATACGCGCCATGTCCGCCAGGCACGCGCTGTCCATGGCACTGGAAGCCGCACGCTTTTAACGGCATCAACAACGTTCGGAGATATAATAATGTATAGATATATTCTGTTCGACATGGACGGCACGCTTAACGACTCCATGGTCGGCATAACGGAGAGCGTAAAATATTCGCTCGCGAGCTTCGGCATCACCGCCGACACGCAGGAGCTGCTCGGCTTCATCGGACCGCCGCTGCGGCAGAGTTTCCGCGACTTCTGCGGCTTTGACGCCGAGACCGCGGAAAAGGCCGTCGCAAAATACCGTGAGCGGTTCTCCGCGATAGGCGTCTACGAGAACGAGGTGTACCCCGGCATACCGGAACTGCTGAAAAAGCTGAAAGAGGCCGGACGCGTCGTCGTCGTGGCCTCCTCAAAGCCGGAGAATTTCGTGCGCATCATCCTTGACCAGCACGACATTACAAAATATTTCGACGAGATCGTCGGCTGCCGGCTGGACGGCACGAACGAGTCGAAGCCCGATATAATCCGCGAGGTGTTCCGCCGCCTCTCCCTCACGGATACGCAAAAGAAAGAGTGCGTCATGGTCGGCGACAGGAAGTTCGACCTGCTCGGCGCGCGGGAGTGCGGCATAGACTTTGTGGGGGCCGGCTACGGCTACGCTCCGGAGGGCGAACTGGAGTCTTTCGGCGCGGAGCGCATAGCCGCCGATGTGCGCGAACTGGAAAAAATATTGCTCGAAGAAGGAGAGAAAGATATGGACAAGAACACCGAATCCGTCAAAAACAAGATGCTCGAACGCACGGCAAAGGCACTGAGGTATAACCACTTTGAAGTGTACACAGTGGAAAAGGCCGCCGACGTCGCCGCCAAAGTGGCCGAGCTGATGCCCGAGGGTTCCTCGGCGGCCGTGGGCGGCTCCATGACGCTGTTCGAGACCGGGGTCATCGACCTTTTGCGGAACGGCAAATACCGTTTCCTCGACCGCTATAAGGAGGACCTCACCCGCGAGGAGGTCGCCGCCGTCCAGCGCGAAGCCTTTACAGCCGATTACTTCCTCTGCAGCAGCAACGCGATCACCGAGGAGGGCGAGCTCTACAACGTGGACGGCATGGGCAGCCGCGTAGCCCCGATGATCTTCGGGCCGAAAAACGTCATCGTCGTCGCCGGCTTCAACAAGATCGTGCCCGACCTCGACTCCGCCGACGAGCGTGTGCGCCACACTGCCGCCCCGGCCAACACCGCGCGCCTCGGCTGCAAGACCCCGTGCGCGGAGACCGGCGTCTGCATGGACTGCCACAGCCCCGCGCGCATCTGCTGCGACTACGTGTGCATGGGCTTCCAGCGCGAGGAGGGCCGCGTCAAGGTCATCCTTGTGGGCGAGGAGCTCGGGTACTGATTACAAAAAGTATATTGATTCGACAATATTACCGCCCGGACGCAAAAGTTCGGGCGGTACGTTTTTTTGCCCCGGCTTTGGCAAACATTAAGTACGAGTGACAAATTATTTATGAACATTTTTCGCAAGCCCTTGACAACCGGCCGGTATAATGGTAAATTGTATACGTTGGCACTCGAAGTATAAGAGTGCTAATCCGGAAGGAGGCGGTACGATGCAGTTTGATGAGAGAAAGCAGAAGATCCTGGCGGCGATAATCGAAACCTATATCCGCACAGGCGAGCCGGTCGGCTCCAAAACGCTTTCCGGACTGCTGGATTTTTCCGTCTCTCCCGCCACCATAAGGAACGAGATGGCCGCCCTGTTCGACATGGGACTTCTGGAGCAGCCGCACACCTCGTCCGGCAGGATACCGAGCCATTTGGGCTACCGCGTGTACATCGACAGGCTGATGAGCGAAAAGCCGCTGACGCCCGCCGACATGGCCGCGATAGATTCGCTGTTCAACGTCAGCGATCCTGACCCCGACAGGCTGCTGGAGGACGCCGCCGATTCCCTTGCGGATTACACCGGCTGCGCCACGATAGCCGCCACCACCACCCCTAAAAACGTGACCGTCCGCCGCATAGACATCGTTCCGGCCGATCCCTTCACGCTGGTGCTGCTGGTGATAGCCTCCAACGGCGTCGTAAAGAGCAAGGTCTGCCGTCTGGGGTATCGCACGAACGCCGGCATCACCGATTTCTTCCGCAAGTTCTCCAACGACCGTTTCGTGGGCCGGACGCTCAGCGACATCTCTTCGCAGTATCTGAGCTCCGTGGCGGTGGCGCTGGGCGAGTATTCCCAGGTGTTCAATCCGCTGCTGGTGGCCATATACGAGCTGTGCCGCGAGGTCTACGAGGGCCAGTACTATTTGGGCGGGCAGGAGATGCTACTCACCTACAACGAGTTTTCGGACAGCGCACTCGACATCATGAAGCTGATAAACCGCCGCGAGGACATGAACCAGCTGCTGGGCGCGGACGCGGGCGGCATCAGGGTGTTCATCGGGAAGGAAAACAGCCGGTCGGAGCTGGCGGGCAGCTCGCTCGTCGTGGCGCGGTTCAGGATAGGTTCCAACGACTGTGGTGCGATCGGCGTCATAGGCCCCGTAAGGATGGATTACTCCACGCTGCTCCCGCACCTGCAATATTTTGCCGAGAAACTGGGGAGACTGCTCTCCGCAACATATGAACATGAAACAGGAGAAGAGGACCATGAAGGAAAAACCGAAGGATAACAACGAGGAGAAAGAGCTCCGCGACATGCCGCCAAACGAGACCGCGGCCGAAACCGGAGAGGCCAAAGCCGCAAAGGAAGTAAGCGAGGCCGAGAAACGCCAGGCGGAAGCGAACGCCGAGATCGAAAAGCTGAAAAAAGAGCTGGCCGACCTCAATGAAAAATATATCCGCGTGCTGGCCGAGTACGACAACTTCCGCAAACGCACGCAGCGCGAAAAAGATCAGCTCTGGAACGACGCCACAGCGTCAGCCGTGACCAAGATGCTGCCCATCCTCGACAATTTCGAGAGGTCCGCACAGTTTGAGACGACGGACGCCGCGTACAAGAAAGGTATCGACCTCATCGGCGCGTCTTTCAAAGAGACGCTGGACAAGATGGAGGTCAAGGAGATCCCCACCGTGGGAGAAAAGTTCGACCCCGCCCTGCACGACGCCATAGCTCATGTAGAGAACGACGACGTCGGCGAGGAAACGATAGTGGATTGTTTCCGCAAGGGCTACACGATAGGCGACAAAGTCATACGCCACGCGATGGTGCAGGTCGCCAACTGAAAACCGCATAAATAAAACAAATTTCGTCAGTTCCGCAAGTTTTATATAAATATGATTATTATATGGAGGAATATATTATGGGAAAAATCATCGGTATAGACTTAGGCACAACCAACTCCTGCGTAGCCGTTATGGAAGGCGGCGAGCCTGTTGTCATAGCTAACCCCGAGGGCGCGCGCACGACTCCGTCCGTCGTCGGCTTCTCCAAGACCGGCGAACGCATTATCGGCCAGGCGGCCAAACGCCAGGCTGTCACGAACCCGGACCGCACCGTCACCTCCATCAAACGTCAGATGGGCTCCAATTACAGAGTCGATATAGACGGCAAGAGCTACACGCCTCAGGAGATCTCCGCCATGATCCTGCAAAAACTGAAACAGGACGCGGAAGCTTACCTCGGCGAGACCGTCACCGACGCCGTCATCACCGTGCCGGCATATTTCACCGACGCGCAGAGGCAGGCCACCAAGGACGCCGGCCGCATAGCCGGACTTGAAGTCAAACGTATCATCAACGAGCCTACGGCCGCGGCCCTGGCTTACGGCATAGATAAAGAGCAGGATCAGAAGATCATGGTCTACGACCTCGGCGGCGGCACGTTCGATGTCTCCATCATAGAGATGGGCGACGGCGTGCAGGAAGTCCTGGCTACGGCCGGCAACAACCACCTGGGCGGCGACGATTTCGACGACAGGCTGATCAACTACCTGGCCGACGAATTCAAGAAGAGCGACGGCATAGACCTGCGCGGCGACAAGATGGCCATGCAGCGCCTTAAGGAAGCCGCCGAGAAGTGCAAGATAGAGCTTTCCGGCATGACTCAGGCGAACGTCAATCTGCCGTTCATCACGGCGGACGCCTCCGGCCCGAAGCATCTCGACATCAACGTGACCCGCGCGAAGTTCAACGAGCTGACCGCTGACCTCGTCGAAAAGACGATGGGCCCTGTGCGTCAGGCGCTCGGTGACTCCGGCCTCAATGCCTCCCAGCTCGACAAGATCCTGCTGGTCGGCGGTTCCTCCCGTATCCCTGCCGTGCAGGAAGCCGTAAAAGGCATCACCGGCAAGGAGCCTTTCAAGGGCATCAACCCGGATGAGTGCGTCGCCATCGGCGCGGCCATACAGGGCGGTGTGCTCGGCGGCGAGGTCAAGGGCCTGCTGCTGCTGGATGTCACGCCTCTGTCCCTCGGCCTTGAGACTCTGGGCGGCGTGTTCACGAAGATCATCGACCGCAACACCACCATCCCGACCAAGAAGTCGCAGATATTCTCCACCGCGTCCGACGGACAGACCTCCGTTGAGGTGCACGTCCTGCAGGGCGAGCGTGAGATGGCCCGCGACAACAAGAGCCTCGGCATGTTCCATCTGGACGGCATAGCTCCGGCTCCCCGCGGCGTGCCGCAGATAGAGGTCACGTTCGACATAGACGCCAATGGCATCGTGCACGTGTCCGCCAAGGACCTCGGCACCAACAAGGAACAGCACATCACCATCACTAGCTCCACCAACATGAGCAAGGAAGATATAAACAAGGCCGTCAAGGAGGCCGAGCAGTTCGCCGCCGACGACAAGAAACGCCGCGAGGGCGTGGATGCCCGCAACGCAGCCGATCAGATGGTGTACCAGAGCGAAAAGACCATCTCCGACCTGGGCGACAAGATCAACTCCGAGGACAAGGCCGAGCTCCAGCGCCGCATAGACGCTTTGAAAGAGGCCCTCAAGGGCGAGAACACCGACCTCATCGCCTCAAAGCAGAAAGAACTCCAGGATAAATTCTACGAGGTCAGCACCAAGGTCTATCAGGCGGCCGGCCCGCAGCAGGGACAGCCTCAGGGTGAGCCCAATTACGGCCCGCAGCAGAGTTACGGCCCCTCCGACGGCGGGAACAACGGCGGCAACAACGGCGGGAACGCCAACGGGAACGGCAACGGCGACGGATATGTGGATGCCGACTACCGCGAAGTGAACGACGACAAATAATCACCGTCACAGCACAACAGATGGGGCAGGCTACGGTCTGCCCCAAAGGCATAATCTGAGAGAGAAATTTGGTGATGAGGATTGGCGGAAAAACGCGATTACTACGAGGTGCTCGGAGTACAAAAGGGCGCCTCTGACGACGAGATAAAAAAGGCATACCGCAGCCTCGCAAAGAAGTACCACCCGGACATGAACCCCGGCGACAAAGACGCTGAGGCCAAGTTCAAGGAGGTGGGCGAGGCTTACGAGGTGCTTTCAGACCCGCAGAAGCGCTCCCGTTACGACCAGTTCGGCCATGCGGGCGTCGACCCGTCATATGGCGCGGGCACTCCGGGCGGCGGCGGATTCTACCGGAATTACACCGGCGGCGATTTCGACAACATCGGCGACATATTCGGCGACCTGTTCGGACAGGGCTTCGGCTTCGGCGGCTCCACCAGGACCCGCAACCCGAACGGCCCGATCCGCGGCGGAGACACCGGCGCAAGGCTGCAGCTCACGTTTCTTGAGGCGGCCAAAGGCTGCCGCAAGGAGATACCCATCCAGCGGCTCGAGGTCTGCGAGACCTGCGGCGGCACGGGCGCGAAAAAAGGCACCTCTCCGGAGACCTGCCCCGAGTGCCACGGCAGCGGCCAGACCCGCGTGCAGCAGCGCAGCCCCTTCGGCGTGATACAGACGGTCAAGGCGTGCTCCCGCTGCGGAGGCAAGGGCAAGATCATCCGCGACCCGTGCCCGGACTGCAACGGCATGGGACGCATACGCCACAACCGGAAGATAACCGTGGACATCCCGGCCGGCATAGACGATGGGCAGACCTTCGTCGTGCGCGGGCAGGGCGACGGCGGTGTGAACGGCGGGCCCACCGGCGACCTCAACGTCACCGTGTCCGTCAAGGCCGATCCGCTGTTCCAGCGCGACAATTTCGACGTCTGGTGCGACGTGCCCATCTCCTTCATGCAGGCCGTCATGGGCGACGAGATAACCGTCCCCACCATCGACGGCAAGGTCAAATACGACGTACCTGAGGGCACGCAGCCCGGCACCACTTTCCGCCTGCGCAACAAAGGCATCCCCTATGTGGACGGGCGCGGCAAGGGCGACCAGTATGTGCGCGTCGTCGTCGAGGTGCCGCAGAACCTGACCGCGAAGCAGAAGGATCTGCTGAGGGAATTTGAAAAGACGACGAGCGATAAAAACTACACAAAGCGCAAGTCCTTCGCGGACAAGATAAAAGATCTGTTCACCTGAAACAGCGCGCTATAAGTATATCTCCCCGCAGACGCGGGGAGATATACGACTGTAAAAATGAAATCCACAATACGGAGGCGGACATGGAGACCTGGAACGAACTGACTGTCAAAGTCAACACCTGCGACACCGAGCGGGCGGCTGCCGTTTGCACGGCGGCGGCGCACGACGGGCTTTACATCGAGGATTACTCCGACCTTGAGAGCGAGGTCGAGGAGATAGCGCACATAGACCTGATAGACGAGGACCTGCTCGCGCGGGACCGCACGCACTCCCTCATACACGTCTACATCAAGGACGCCGCCGTGCTCAGCGAGGTCATGGGGTTCATCGGCGCGATGCTCGACTCCGAAAACATCGAGCACGAGATGAGCGTCGCCGGCGTGGACGAGGAGGACTGGGCCAACGGCTGGAAGAAATACTACCACGTGCAGCACATCGGCAAAAAGATGATCGTTTGCCCGTCGTGGGAGGAATACGATGCGAAGCCCGGCGAAGTCAAGATGGTGCTCGACCCCGGCATGGCTTTCGGCACAGGGACGCACGAAACCACGCGCCTCTGCCTTGAGCTGCTGGAGGGCGCCGTCTCCCCCTCCACCCGCGTGCTCGATATCGGCACAGGCAGCGGCATCCTCTCGGTCGGAGCCGTGCTTTTCGGCGCGCCCTGCGCGTTCGGCGTGGACATCGACCCCGTGGCCGTGCGCACGGCGAAGGAAAACGCCGAGATAAACCGCGTCTCCGACCGGACGGAGTTCGTCTGCGGCGACCTGACGGAAAAGGCGCACGGGACATATGAGATCGTCACCGCCAACATCGTGGCCGACGTGATCATCCGGCTGCTCGGCACGGTGAGGGGCTTCATGGCGCCGGGCGGCGTGCTCATAACCAGCGGCATCATCGACACCCGCGCCGACGAGGTGGCCGACGCCTGCCGGAACGCCGGTTTCCGGCTTCTGAAAAGGCTGGAAAAGGGCGGCTGGGTCGCGCTGGAGCTCGCAAAAGAGGGCTGAGATACAAAATAAAATACGCCCGGCGTTTCCTCAGCGGAAGCGCCGGGCGTATTTTTGTTCAGCGGCTTATTTGCCCACCATCATGTACGCGCATTTGTATATGTCGCCGCAGCCCATCGTGATGACAAGGTCGCCCGGCTTTGCGTGCGCAAGGGTGTAATCAGCTATCTCGCGGAAGGTGTTGAACCAGACGCTGCCCGGTATCTTCTCCGCAAGGTCTTTGGTGTAGATATTGTAGGTGTTCTTTTCCCGCGAGCCCATTATCTCGCTCATCACCACGTGGTCGGCTATCGACAGCGCGGAGGCGAAATCGTCCAGCAGCATGGCCGTGCGGGAGAACGTGAACGGCTGGAACACCGCCCACACCTCTTTGAAATCCATCTCCTTGGCGGCTTTCAGGGTGGCGGCAAGTTCCGCCGGGTGGTGGCCGTAATCGTCCGCGATCGTGACGCCGCCGACCTCCCCCAGTATCTCGAAGCGCCGGCCCGCGCCCGGAAAATCCGCCGCATACAGCGCAAACTGCTCCGGCGTCGCGCCGCAAAGCATACAGACTACGGCCGACGCGACCGAATTGAGCACGTTGTGCCTGCCCGGGATGGAGAGCACCACCTCGCAGAGCTCCCTGTCGCCGTGCATGAGCGTATAGCTGCTCTTCGCGCCGCCGAGGCTGTGCACGTTGGCCGGCCAGTAATCGTTGGTGTCGCTCCACCCGAAAGTGATGACGTTCGGCAGGCCCTTAACGGCTTTCATCGTGTTCGCGTCGCCGCCGTTCGCTATCACCGGGCCCGTGCTGTGCTGCGCAAAAGTGCGGAAAGACTTTATGGAATTCTCGATCGTGCCGAAGTAATCCAGATGGTCGTTGTCTATATTGAGGATCACCGAGATGTCGTTCGCCAGCTTCAGGAAGTGATCGCGGAACTCGCAGGCCTCCACCACAAAGATGTCGGAGCCGCCCGCCCTGCCGCTGCCGCCCAGAGAGCGCACCTTTCCGCCTATGAAAGCCGAGGGGTCGAGCCCGCTCTTTAAAAGCACCTCCGCCGTCATGGCGCTGGTCGTCGTCTTTCCGTGCGTGCCCGCCACACAAACGCACCTGCCGTACCGCCTGGTGAGCAGGCCGAGCATATCCGCCCGCTCCAGACAATCGGCTCCGGACGCGCGCGCGGCAATGAGCTCCGGGTTGTCGTCCATTACGGCCGTGGTATATATTATCAGGTCGGCGTCGCCGATGTTCCCGGCGCACTGGCCTATCGTGACCTCAATGCCCATGGCGCGCTCCGCCTTCGTGGTCTCAGTCTCGTTGTTGTCGCTGCCGGTGATGTGGTAGCCCTCGCGCGCGAGTATCTGCACCATCGGGTACATGCCCGAGCCGCCGATGCCTATGAAATGTATATGCTTTTTGGCTTTAAGCTCTTTTTCGCTTATCATTGGGAGACCTCCAAAATTCATCTGTCCACATTATATTGCAAACCTCTGAGAAAATAAACACCTTCTGCATAAGTTTGGAGCATTTGCAAAATAATAAAAGCGAACCACACGGCCGTGTCAGCAAAATTTTGGAGGCTTTGAAATGAACATCACCGACATCCGCATCCGCAAAACATACCAGAACGACAGGCTCCGCGCGCTCGTCTCCGTCACGATAGACCACGACCTCGCCGTCCACGACCTGAAAGTCATCGAGGGGCCCGAACGCCTTTTCGTCGCCATGCCGAGCAGGAAGGACGAGGGCGGGGTGTTCCGCGACATCGTGCACCCCATAACGCCGGAAGCCCGCCACATCATGGAGGACGCGATCCTTTCGGCCTATCACGAGCATCTGGCGCAGGTGGAGGCCGAGGAGGAGCTGCATCAGAGCGAGGAATGACCTCTCTGCCTGCCTTACATGGAGCGGGACACGACCCCCGCTCCTTTTTTGCGCGCACCTGCAAATATCGCTTGCGGCCCCTGTTTTTTAGTGATAAAATTATTATAATAAATATCAACGGGGGCGGGTCTTTGGAACATCGCATGTCGAAAGAGGAAATGGAGCGGTACATAAACAACGACGGGCTGATGAAGGCCGATCGCCGCATCATTCTGGTCGGGCGCTCCCGCTGCGGGAAAACTACGCTCATCCGGCGCATGCACAACCTCGACATGGAGTACCACAAAACGCAGAGCATTGAGCTCTATTCCGACGCCATAGACACTCCCGGAGAGTACACCGACACCCCGTTTTTCAGCCGCGGCGCCGCGATCTGTCCGGCATACGACGCCGACATCGTGGGCTTCGTGCACGACTGCGGGAACGACATCTGCCGCCTGCCGCAGATGTTCTCCATGTGCTTTGCCAAGCCCGTCATCGGAATAGTGACCAAGGCGGACACGCCTGACACGGACACCTCTCAGGCGGAGCTGTTCCTGCGCAACGCCGGCGCGCGGCACATCGTCATAACGAGCTCGCTCACCGGGCGCGGGATAGACGAGCTGCTGGAGCTCATCCAGACCATAGACCTCAATGATTTCTGATTCTTTCGGCGGCGCGGCGGATCTTCCGTTGTGCCGCCGACTTTGCTGTTTTTTTCTTCATTTATTTTGCCATATTGTTTTTTGACACGGCAGTAGTATAATTTTAATGTAAATCCATGGAATTTCTGCCTGGAAGGAGATTATGATATATGAATCCTATGGAAAAGATCTGGTGCCGCACCTATCAGACGGCCATGGACGGCGCTTCCCACGTGCTTCCGTGGAGGCAGCCGCTGCTTTCGGAGGGAGAGGGCGCGCTCTACGACCTGCCCGGTATAATCGAGAACGAGGATTGCGGGAAAGTGCTCGTCGTCACCGACCCCGGGCTGATGGCCGTCGGCATACCGCAGCGCGTCACCGCCATGCTGGAACGCTCCGGCGCCGGATACGCGATATACGACAAGGTGGAGCCGAACCCCACCGACACGACCGTGGAAGCCATACGCCAGATGTACCTCGACGAGGGCTGCGGCGGCTTCATCGCCGTGGGCGGCGGTTCCTCGATGGACGCCGCCAAGGGCGCTGCCGCCCGCATCGCGAGGCCGAACCTGCCGCTCGCAAAGATGGCCGGCCTCTTTAAAATAACACACCGGCTCCCGCCCTTCATCGCCATACCCACCACTGCCGGCACCGGCAGCGAGACCACGATAACCGCCGTGATAACCGACTCCGCCACCCACCACAAATACGCGATAAACGACATCTCGCTGATACCGAAATACGCCATCCTCGACCCCGCGCTCACCACCGGGCTGCCCCCCGCCGTAACGGCCGCCACCGGCATGGACGCGCTGACCCACGCCGTGGAGGCTTACCTCAGCGTGCGCTGCAACACGAAGGAGACGCTGCAGTGGGCCGAGGAAGCCGTCGCCGGGATCTTTGCCAACCTGGAGAACGTCTATCAGAACGGCGACGACATGGAGGGGCGCACAGCCATGCTCTCCGCGTCGTTCAAAGCGGGCAGCGCGTTCACCCGCACGGGCGTCGGTTATGTGCACGCCGTGGCGCACACGCTGGGCGGGCTTTACGGCACGCCGCACGGGCTGGCAAACGCCGTCCTGCTGCCGATCGTGCTGGAGGAGTACGGCTCCGCCATATATCCGCAGCTCGCCAAGCTCTACGACGCGGCCGGGCTGGACACCGGGGCGCTCGGCGTTCCGAAAAAGGCGCGCGACTTCATCAGAGAGATACGCGCCATGAACGAGCGAATGGACATACCCGCCGGATTCGGCTTCATAAAGAAGAAGGACGTCCCGCAGATGATAGAGTGGGCGCTCGCCGAGGCCAACCCCCTCTACCCCGTGCCCGTCATCTTCGGGAAGAAGGAGATATACCGCATCATCTACCGCGCGAGGACGGAAGCCTGAGACTGAAAGGAGTGGGCCTTTATGGAAAAGGAGCAGATACACGCAGTCATAGAGAACCAACGCCGTTTTTATGAGAGCGGAGCGACGCTTCCCGTTTACAACAGGCTTGCGGCCCTTGAAAGACTGCGCCGCTGGATAAAGAAAAACGAGGCCGCGATAGCGAGCTCGCTGAAGGCGGACCTCAACAAGAGCCCGTTCGAGTCCTACATGACGGAGACGGGCATGGTGCAGAGCGAGATTAAATTCGTCATGTCGCACCTGCCGATGTGGGCGGCCGAAAAGGCCGTGCCCACTCCGCTGGCGCAGTTCCTCTCCCGCAGCTATGTGAAACCGGAGCCTTACGGCACGGTACTGATAATGAGCCCGTGGAACTACCCGTTCCAGCTCTCTGTGGAGCCGCTCGCCGGTGCTCTGGCCGCCGGCAACACAGCCGTCATCAAGCCGTCCGCCTACTCGCCGCACACCTCCGCTCTCGTCGCGAGGATGGCGGCCGAATGTTTTGACGCGGGCTGGGTCACGGTCATAGAGGGCGGACGCGCCGAAAACTCCGCCCTGCTGGACGAAAAGTTCGACTACATCTTTTTCACCGGCTCCCCTGCCGTCGGCAGGCTGGTGATGGAGAAAGCCTCCCAAAACCTGACGCCCGTGAGCCTGGAGCTCGGCGGCAAGAGCCCCGTCATCATCGACGCCACGGCAGACATAAAGACGGCGGCGAGACGGCTCGCCTTCGGGAAGTATCTCAACGCCGGACAGACCTGCGTGGCGCCCGACCACGTATATGTGCACGAATCCGTGAAAGACGAGCTGATAAAAGAGCTGAAAGCCGCCATTACGAAATTTTACGGCGACTCCCCGCTGACCAATCCCGACTTCCCGCGCATCATCAACCGCAAGCATTTCGACCGGCTGACCGGCCTGCTCGACGGCGCGCATATCGTCGAGGGCGGCGGGACGGACGCGGACAGGCTCGTCATCGCGCCGACCATCGTGGACGACGTCTCCGAGGACTCCCCACTGATGGGGCAGGAGATATTCGGGCCGATACTGCCGGTCATCACCTTCAAAAACCTCGGCTCTGTGGTGAAGGCGATAAACGCCCGCCCGAAACCGCTGGCGCTTTACATCTTTTCCGAGGATAAGGCCGCGATAGACCGCGTTATGCAGAAGGTGAGCTTCGGCGGCGGGTGCGTCAACGACACGATAATCCATCTCGCCACTCCGTATATGGGGTTCGGCGGCGTGGGAGGCAGCGGCATGGGCAGCTACCACGGAAAGCGCAGCTTCGACACGTTCACGCATTACAAAGGCATCGTGGACAAATCCACGCTGATAGACCTGCCCATGCGTTACGCGCCCTACAGCGACATCGGGCTGAAGATACTGAAAATGTTCATGTAACGGCCCGCACAGGATCATAAAAAGGCCCGCTCCCGGTCAGATCGCCGGAAGCGGGCCTTTAATCATGCCGCTTATTTCACCTTGACGTCGGGCTTGCAGTGCGCGCGTATGTAGTCGAGCACGAAATCGAACTGTTCCCTGCCCGCGTAGACCTCGTTGTGCACGTTGCGGGAATCCACCTTCAGCGTGCGGCGCGGGCGCTGTACAGTCAGGCGCCTCACCTTTTTGAACTCGGAGTAAAGGCTCTTTTTGCTCGCGGCGAGGATGCCCGCCGCCGCTGCCGTAGGCTCCGCCTCTCCCGTCTCGGTGGCGTTTATCATGGCCGTCACGTCCGACTTCTTGCAGCGGCCCTGCATGTCGATATGGTTCACGCCCTTGTCGTCCATCTCAAAGACGACGCAGTATTTGCCGCCCTTGGACGAAGCGGAAGACGCCCAGCCGATGAATGCCAGGACGATGGAGGCGAGCGCGGCGTAACCGAGCACCTGCAACGCCAGCGTGCCCGCCTGCTGCACCCCGCTCTTCATCGTCAGGAAGAAAGCCGCCGCCGCGCCTATCACGGTCAGGCACAGGAGCACGCCGGCCAGCTTTAAAAACACCGCCGGATCAGCCCACGCGTTGTAGTCGTACTCCCACCGCAGCTTCCCATCCTTGCAGATATACACCCCAGGTGCAGCCTGTTTTACTTCATCCGTCTCACTCATACGGCAGCTTCCTTTCAATTTATGGCTTTTTTATTTCAGCGCGCCCACTCCGCGCGCTACGTTGACGATGAAATCCTGCACGTTCGTCACCAGGCTGATGGCGGAGAGCGTGCCCCTGTCGCGCAGCTTGTTCACGACGAACTCCGAAATATCTATCGTATAGATGTACAGCGGGCGCACCACGCCGTTCACCACGCGGAAAGACGGGGTCATGTTGCCCGTCGCTATGGTATGGAGCTGCGTTGCGAGGCATATCACCGTCGTCGCGTCGCGCACCATGTCGCGCATCCTGCTCTGTCCCTCGTAGGCGTTGCCTATGACCTCCGGCAGCGGCCCGTCGTCGCGTATCGAACCGGTCAGCACAAACGGCACATCGTGCTTCACAGCGGCGTAGATTATGCCGTCCTTTATGTCGTAGTCCTTTATAAACTGCGGGATGGAGCCGCTGCGGCGCACCTTGTTTATGACGTCGAGGTGGTTGTAGTGGCCGTTGGGCATCGACTTCTGCGTGTATATGTCCTGCCCGAGCGCCGTCTTAAGCAGCCCGCCCTCCAGGTCGTGCGTCGCGAGCGCGTTGCCGGCCATCAGCCCGGAGACGAAACCCGCCTCCACCAGGCTCTGCATGGCGCGGCGGCTGTCGGCGTCGAACGCGAAGGCCGGGCCCATGACCCAGACCGTCTTGCCGTGCTCGCGCTCGTATTTCAGCAGCTCGTAAAGGTTGTCGTAGTCCATTGAGAACGCCGTCTCACGCGAACGGCCCGTGCGGAACGCGAACTCGTCGGAGAGCTTCCCCGGCTCCGTAAAGCCGCAGGTGTGCAGATATATGCCCTCCTCGCAGTTCTCGCTCCTGCCGAGCAGCACCTCGTCGCCTTTTTTGATGTTGCGCATCTCCACGACGTCGAGCCGGCCCTCCGGCCGGTACACGACGCAGGAATCCATGCGGCTCTCCTCCGCCAGCAGCCATCTGCCGCCGATCTTGAAATACTCCGGGAATATGGAGGTGCTGTGGTAATATTCAGGCACTATGCCGTCGCGCTCCGCTTTCTCCATGCGGCACTCGGGCGCCTCGGCGAACTTCTTTGCGGAAAAATCGGGAGGATAGTACTCCGGCATCACAAAGCCCATGTCATATCACCTCACCGCAAAGGGTTGCGTACATGACGGCCTTGATGGTGTGCATGCGGTTCTCCGCCTCGTCGAAAACTACGGAGCGCTCCGACTCGAACACCTCGTTCGTGACCTCCATCTCGCCGATGCCGAACTTCTCGGCCATCTCCTCGCCTATTGCCGTGTTCCTGTCGTGGAACGAGGGCAGGCAGTGCATGAAAATGGCGTCCCTGCCGGCCGCGGCCATGACGTCCGCATTCACCTGATAATCGCGCAGCAGGGCTATCCGCTCCTCCCACACAGAGTCAGGCTCGCCCATCGACACCCAGATGTCCGTCGCTATCACGTCAGAATCCCTTGCCGCCTCTGCCGGGTCGCCGGTGAACCTGATCGCGCAGCCGTTTTGCGCCGCTATCTCCCTCGCCTTTTCGACGAGCCCCTCCTCCGGGAAGAGCTGCTCCGGCGCGCAGGCCGTGAAGTTGAGGCCCATCTTCGCGCAGGCCACCATCAGCGAGTTGCCGGTGTTGTTGCGCGCGTCCCCAAAATAGGTGAAGTTGACGCCCTTGAGCCCGCCCAAATGCTCCTCCACGGTCATGAGGTCCGCGAGCATCTGCGTCGGGTGGAAGCTGTCGGTCAGCCCGTTCCACACCGGCACTCCGGAGAATTTGGCCAGATCCTCGACCGTTTTCTGCGCGAAGCCGCGGTACTCTATGCCGTCGAACATCCTGCCCAGCACGCGCGCCGTGTCGGCTATGCTCTCCTTCTTGCCCATCTGCGAGGAACCGGGCCCTATATAGGTCACCCCCATGCCGAGGTCGTGCCCCGCCACTTCAAAGGCGCAGCGCGTGCGCGTGGAGGTCTTTTCAAATATCAGCGCGATGTTCTTCCCGTCGCAAAAGCGGTGCGGCGTGCCCGCCCTTTTCATCGCCTTGAATTTTTTGGCGAGGTCGAGCAGGTATCTTATCTCCTCAGGAGAATAATCCAGCAGTTTCAGCAGGCTTCTGCCCTTTAGATCGGTCATCGGTACTCCTCCGCATCATATTCTTTATTCAGATTATAACTCTAATGTCACTCGCGTTCAAGTGCCATGCTCATGCAGCGCGGGCCGCCTCTTCCGCGGGAAAGCTCGGAGGAGGGCATCTCTATCACTTCCACGCCGTTTTCGCGCAGCGCCCGGTTGGTTATGCCGTTGCGCTCGTAGACCACGACCTTGCCGGGCGCGAGGCAAAGCGTATTGGAGCCGTCGTTCCACTGCTCGCGCTCCGCCGCTATCCTGTCCTCGCCGCCGCAGTTTATCAGCTTTACGCCGGAGAGCCCCAGCACCTCTTCCAGCTCCTCGTCCAGCGTCCTCCCCACCTGCTCCACACGCAGCTCCTCGCGCCCGCTCCCCGGAGTCAACTCGTAAATGGCGAGGTTCTCCAGTATCGCAGGATGGACGGTGAACTTGTCGCTGTCCACCTGGGTGAACACCGTGTCGAGGTGCATGAACGCGCGTTTGGACGGGATGTCCAGCGCGACGACGGTGCGTATCTTCGCTTTCTCGTCCGCAAAGATGTTTTTCGCCAGCTGCTCGATGGCCTCCGGAGAGGTGCGCTGCGATATGCCGACCGCTATGACGCTCCCGGACAGGTTGAATATGTCGCCGCCCTCTATGGAATACGGCGTCTTGCGCTCATAATAGACGGGCACTTTCCCCGCGAAATCCGGATGATATTTTAACACGAGCTCTCCGAATATCGTCTCCCGGCGGCGCGTGGCGGAGAACATGTGGTGTATGGAGACGCCCTCGCCTATCGCCGCCCACGGGTCGCGCGTAAAGTACAGGTTCGGTATGGGGTCGAGCAGGAAGCTCTCCTCCCCGCGCACCTGCGCCACCAGCGAGCCGGAATACCCCGGCCCAAGCTCGCGCTGGGAGACGCCCATCATCATTTTGAGTATCAGCGCGCGCTCATCTTCGATCCCCATCAGGTAATCGCGCAGGCGCTCGCTCCGGCGGATGGCCGGGCCCTCCCCCTCCTCGATGAACCGCTCGATGAACGGCTTCTTTATCTCCGGCACCGCTCTCAGAGCTTCCGCGGCGAGGTCCTCCAGGTAACAGACCTGCGCGCCGTTCTCGCGCAGTATCTCCGCGAATCTGTCGTGTTCCTTCTGGGCCGCCGCAAGGTATGGTATATCGTCGAAAAGCAGGCGCATCATCTCGTCCGGCACAAAATGTTCCAGCTCCTTGCCGGGGCGGTGCAGCATGACTTTTTTCAGCCTGCCTGTCTCGCTTCTAACGTCTATGGGCACGGTTCCCACCTCCAAAATGAATATACAGATGTATATACAAAGTCACATGATTTATATATAACATTTTCCCCGGAATAAATCAATATAAAAGCTCCCCGTATAACCGGGGAGCCAAAAGTTTTCTTGTTTTCGACGCTACGCGCGGGTAAGCGTGTCCCCCGCGGCAAGGCCCAGGCGCGAGGCGCAGCCCGCCGGCAGCTCCAGCACGCTGTGCGCCCCTTTCACGCGGCGGCAAGCCTTTCCCGCCGGGACGGCAGCCTCCACTTTCAGCACGCTCCCCTCGCGGGAGAGGTACACGGTGTCTATCGGATAGCTCATGCCGAAGGTGTGTATCTGGTCGCACGGGGTCAGCAGCAGACCCTCGCCGTCCTCAAGGCTCCTGCCCAGCAGTCCCCGCAGGCGCAGGAAGAACGTGCAGGCGTCGATGGCGCTGACGAGTTTTTCTTCTCCTTTGCGGATCTCGGTCCTTTTCATTTAAAAGAGCCCTCCATTCGAAAACACCTCTACAAGATTCATGACGGCGGGGCCGAGCAGGATTATGAACAACACCGGGAATATCAGCCCGACCATGGGCAGCAGCATCTTGACCGGGGCTTTCTGCGCCTTCTCACGCACGCGCTGCAGCCGCTGGGTTCTCAGCCTGTCCGCCTGAGAGATGAGCACCGATTTGATCGACACGCCGAGCTGCTCCGCCTGTATCAGCGCGGTCACAAAGGAGGTCAGCTCCTTTACGCCGCACCTGTCCGCCATCTCCCGCATGGAAACGCGCCTCGGCAGGCCCATCTGCACGTCGCGCACCGTGCCCATCAGCTCCTGCATGACGACGCCCTTGTCCTTCTCGTAAAGGCGGGTTATCGCGGCATCGAGCCCGAGGCCCGCTTCCACGCTGACGACGAGAAGATCCATCACGTCGGGCAGGTCGCGGATTATCGCCTCTTTGCGGGTCTTAACGCGGGAAGCGAGCCAGTATTTCGGCGCGATGATGCATATCGCCAGCACGACCGACAGGAGCATCAGCTTCGGGAAAAGCTCCAGCGGCAGAAAACGCATGGCGAGGAAGCACACGCCGAGCAGCACGAACGTCGCGCCCGTTTTTACGAACGTGAACTCCTGCGCGCTCATCCCTATGCCCGCGCTGCGCAGCGTCTTTTCGAGCTTCTGCTCCGACTTCGACGCGCGGCGGCCGTTCTGCCCGTTCCCGGCGGTACGCCTCACCACGGAGGCAAAACGCTCGTACACCGGGCGCAGCACCCTGTCCGAAAACGAGCGTCCCAGCTCCTCGTCGCCAAAGTCGCTCTTTTCACCGGCTATGGAGGCGAGCCTGCGCTCCCTGCGGTCCATCGCCGCGCCCACTCCGCTGAGCGCGGCCGCAAACAGCAAAAAAACGGCTATCGCCGACATCAGCACCACAAGTTTCATATCACACCTCAGGCCTTTATGTCCACTATCTTTTTGATGAGCACGAAGCCGGCCGCCTCCAGCCCCACAGAGACTATGAGCATGATGTTCCCGGCCCGCGTGTTGAAAAACGCCTCTATATACGTCGGGTTGACGAACGTCAACGCCAGCATTATCACGAGCGGCAGCGCGCCGATGATGTACCCGCTGGTCGTGCCGCTCGCCGTGAGCGTCTTGACCTCGCCGCGCAGCTTCACCCTGTCGCTGATGGTGCCGGAGATGTTTTCGAGCACCTGCGCGAGGTTGCCGCCTATCTGCTTCTGTATCAGCACGGCGGAGCAGATGAGCTCAAGGTCGGCGTTCTCCGTGCGCCGCACGAGGCGGGCAAAGCTCTCATCAAGCTGCATGCCCATCTGCGTCTCACGGTACACGCGCCCGAACTCCTTGGAGATGGGCTCCGCCATCTCGTCCGCCACGTTCTTCATCGCGCTCTGGAACGAAACTCCGGCGCGCAGCGAATTGGTGATGATGTTCAGCGCGTCTATGAGCTGCGAGTCGAACAGCGCCATGCGTTTCTTCCGCCCTATTTTTACGAGCAGTATCGGCGCCGCGGCCCCCACCACGGCGAGCCCTATGGCGAACACCGGCTTCACGCCGAAGAACAGCGCCGCCGCCGGTATGCCCACGGCCGCCGCCGACCACAGCACCACGAACTCCTCCGCGCGCAGGGCCACCCCCGCCGTGTAGAGCTCGTCCGCGAGCTTCTCCATCCCCTTGCGGGTGGGCAGGTCGCCGTCCTGTCTTTTTTTCGCGCCGAAACCGGAGTCCTGTTTGCCCGTGTTGTCACACAGCGCGGTCAGACGCCGTTTTTCATCTATGCGGCCCTTGTTTATCGCGTAGAGCACGCCCGTGAAAGCGCAGTACACGGCACAGGCGATCAGCACCACCAAGGCGTATTTCATGGGCGCGTCCTCCTTCCTTCAGCTCAGCTGAACCACTCGTCGCGCACGCCGACGTTGTTGTCCAGCATCTTTTCACAGCAGCGGGGCCGTATCCCCGTCGCGACGAATCGCCCCGTCGGCCTGCCGTCGGCGCCATGCTCCATGGTGAAGATGTCCTGCGTGACTATCACGTCGCCCTCCATGCCGAGTATCTCGCTGATACTGGTTATCTTGCGGCTCCCGTCGCGCAGACGCGCCTGCTGCACTATAAGGTCTATGGCGCTGGATATCTGCTGGCGTATGGCCGGCACCGGCAGGTTCATGCCCGCCATCAGCACCATCGTTTCCAGCCTTGAAAGCATGTCGCGCGGCGAATTCGCGTGGCCGGTGGTGAGGCTGCCGTCGTGGCCCGTGTTCATGGCCTGCAGCATATCCAGCGCCTCGCCGCCGCGCACCTCGCCGACGACTATCCTGTCCGGCCTCATACGCAGAGCGTTGCGCACGAGGTCGCGTATCGTCACCTGGCCCTTGCCCTCCAGATTGGCGGGGCGGCTCTCCAGCGTTACCACATGGTCCTGCGAGAGCTGTATCTCCGCCGCGTCCTCTATGGTCACTATGCGCTCGTCGGAGGGGATGAAGGCCGAGAGCACGTTGAGCAGGGTCGTTTTGCCGCTGCCCGTGCCGCCGGAGACCACTATGTTCAGCCTGCCGCGCACGCACGCCTCCAGAAAAGACGCCATCTTCATATTCAGCGACCCGAAACCTATCAGGTCGTTTATCGTGAACGGTTTCTTCGAGAATTTTCTTATCGTCAGCGTCGGCCCTTTCAGAGCCAGCGGCGGGATGATGGCATTGACGCGGCTGCCGTCCTTCAGGCGGGCGTCCACCATGGGGTTTGCCTCGTCGCAGTGCCGTCCCAGCGGAGAGACTATCCTGTCTATTATGCCGAGCAGCTGTTCGTCGTCCGCGAAAACGACATCGCTGAGCTCCAGCTTGCCGTGGCGCTCCACGTAGACGCGCTTCGCCCCGTTCACCATTATCTCGCTGACGCTTTGATCCGCCAGCAGCTTTTCCAGCGGGCCGAGGCCGCGTATCTGGTCGTAGAGCTCGGCTGCTATGCGGCTGCGCTCCGGGCGGGCGACGTCCTCGCTGTAGAGCTCCACGACGCCGTCTATCACGGCTCTGGTGTCCGCCTCCGACAGCTCACCGCCCAGCTTCTCCTCGCGCTTGCCGAGGGCCTCGACAGCCTCCCTGTGCGCCTTGTCGCGCAGCGCGGAGAGCCCGTCGGTCTCCGTCTCTGCCGCCGTCCCGACAGACGCGCGCACCGGCCCCGTGCCCATCCTTTCAAGCAGTCCCAAAGCGCGTCATCCTTCCCTTTACAGACTTTTGGCGAACTGGGTTATGGCCTTCGCCATGCGGCTGTGCGCGTCGCCCGTCACCACCGGCACGCCCCGGTTTATCGCGCGGGTGGCCGTTTTCTGGTCAAACGGAACGGTCAGCGCGGCTTTCTTTTCCAGTATCCTTTCGGCGTCCTTTACGGAAATGCTGGAGATGCCGTCTTTGTTCACCACGAGCTGCACCTTGTCGGCCAGATTCAGCGCCTCCAGCACCTTAAAGCTGTTTTTCGCGCAGCGCAGGGAGGAGATCTCCTCCGTCACCACGAAATATATGACGTCCGCGGCTTCCAGGGCGGCTATCGCGCAGTCGTTGAAGGCCGGGGGCATGTCCAGCACGAGAAAATCATAATCGCCCCGCAGCGAGCCGAGCAGCTTTTCTATGTGGTCGGGCTTCACGAGCTCCGCGTATTCCGGCGACGAGGAGCCCAGCAGCACGTCGAGCCCGCTGTAGTGCCGCACCATGTACGAGCGTATGGTCTTGGGCTCGAAGCTGTTCTCCTCCACCATGTCGGCTATCGTGTCGGCCTTCGCTATGTCGAGGAACACGCCCACGTCGCCGAACTGCAGGTCGAGGTCTATCACGGCCGCCTTTTTGCCCCGGCGCACGAGCGCTTCCGCCGTGTTGACGGCCAGCGTGGTCTTTCCCGCGCCGCCCTTCGGACAGAAAAACAGTATGACGCGCGACTCATATGTGGAGGCGTTGGTCTTGGAGACGGCCGCGCGGTTCTTTTCCCGGCTCACGGCCGCGAGAACCGCGTCGCGCACAGCGTCCTTTCCGGCCGCCGCCGCGACAACGCGGGAAACGCCCGCCACCATGGCGCGATTTATGACGTCGACCGAGGCGTCGCCCGCCACAAGGACTATCGCAATATCCCCGCGCGTCATATATATGCGCTGGGCAAAGTCCAATTCGGTGTCCGGAGCACCCTCACAGTAGATGACCAGCGCGTCCGCGGGGGTGCTTCCCGCCCTGGCGAGCCCGCCTGCGCTCGTGCGCAGAGCCGCGACGATGTGAAATTCATCCGCGGAGAGCAGGGAACGTATGACGCTTATATCGTCCGTGTTCTGTGTAGCAGCTATAATTTTGATCTCGTCCATCGCGCACCTCAATCCGGCTGGCTCAGCAAGTCGTATTTGTTTATGGGCTGCTCGTCCGTCGGCGCGTCGTCTCCCGTGCCGCGCAGCATCACGGTCAGAAGGCCTCCGTGCTCCGCCTCGGAGATGCGCATGGCGTCCCCCGGCGTCACAAAAAGCGTTATGAACTCGTAAGTGGAGGTGGTCGTGGCGTCGCCCGTACCCGTTATATCCCTGCCTATCGCCGCCACCTGCACGTTCTGTACGCACAGCATGGTGGTAAAGGTGTTGGCGTCGGTGTAGAAATTTGCCTTGTCGGCCGCGGCTTCCTCCGCCGTCATGCCTTTCTTCACCGGAACTTCGGCGTCCTGCTGCACATCTTCAGCGTCGTAGACCTGCACATAAGCTATGACATCCACAAAATCGCCCTTGCGCACAAGGCCCGCTCCGCCGGAGACGTCGTTCACCGCTATCGTGATGGCGCGCATCCCCTTCGGAATGGCGTAGGCCAGCGTGGTCGCACTATCGCCCGTCGCCGTCAGCTTGTCGGGTATCATCTGCTCGCCGGCGAAGATCACGCTCTGGGTCATCATGCCGACGACGGCCGACGGCTCCGTGGCGGATCTTTCGTAGCGGCTGCCCTTCGGCACCTGGGAGACGGTCACCATCTCCTCCGTTATCGTGGAGTAGGCGGGGATGTCCTGCGCCGCTACAAGCACGGGCTCGTATTCGATCTTCACCTGGGAGTTTTCCTCCAGCCTGCCGAGGTAGAAATAAAGCAGGGCCCCGGCCAGCACGGCCGCTATCGCCGCGAAAATGTATATCTTTTTCATACGTTCTCCTATTTGCTCAGCGTCAGGCTGTAAACTCCGAAATCTTCCGCGGTGCCCGTCAGGTCGCCCGATACGGAACCCACGTTCACCATGTCCACATAGGTGCCCACTACGTACCCCTGCGACGCGTATGTGGTGTAATCCTCGAGCACGAACGCCGCGAAGCCCACGATCTTGACCTGTTTGGAAGTGGTGTACACCACCACCGGGACCTTCATCACGCGCGGGCAGCCAGGAACATAGTGATCCTTCGTGCAGCCGCCCTCCGCCGCGTAGTGCGTGCAGGAGTTGTAGCGTGCCCTTATCCCCGTCAGCGTGGGCCCCGCCATATTGCCCGACTCCACCGGAAGCACCGTGCCTATGCCCAGCTCCCCGGAGTAGCCGTTGGCGAGCCAGGTGCAGTAATCGTTGGCGCCGCCGCCCTGCACGCCGTCGAGGTCGATCGCCCCGAACGCGCCCTGTACGACTTCGCCGGTCTTTTTTCCATACTTGAGTACGACATGCTGCGTCTCCCCCGAGGCGATTATGTTTTTCAGCGCCGAATCCTGCACCGAGAGAGGCACCACGTCCGACAGCGAGATGCAGGGTATGGCCCTCGCCTCGGCGCTGCGCGTGAACGTCAGCTCGTCTATGCCCATAACGCGGGCGAAAGTCGTATCCGTCTTCGCCGGCACGTCCACGCCTATGCGGAAGTACTTCCCGTCGGATTTTTCCGCAAAATAGATATTGACATCGGCGCTCATGGAAACGCCGTTTTTTTCAAGGTAATCCGCCACTGTGGCCTTCATCTGGGCCTGTTTGGCGGTGTCCGCCGTCTTGACCGGCAGCGACATGCCCGCGGCCATCACCGCCGCGTCCGCCGCCGTCTGCACCACGGCCGTCCTGACATACGCGGCGCCGAGGTCCACGACCAGCGCCGCAAAAGAAAGGAGCGCCGTCATCGCGATCGCCATCACGACCGGCAGAGAACCGCGCTCGTTTTTGCAGAACTTCCCAATATATTTTTTCATACGCTCAGCTCATTTTCATCGTACAGTGCGCCGAGAGCCGGAACACGCCGTCCTGCGTGAACAGGCCCGCCAGCGGCGTTATGGATTTAAGGTTGTAATATGTGGTCACGGACACGTCGCCCGCGCGGAAATTCACCGGATCCGAATACTCGATGTCGAACGTGATGCCGTCCGCGAGGTAGGAGGGCGCCATATCCCTGATCCTGTCGCTGATCTTCTGCGTGTTGTCGGCGGCGTCGGTCGCGACTATGCCGGCGCGCACCCCTTCGCGGGTTATGTTCTGCAGGGTGAGCACGTTGCTGCCCACCCAGCCGAACTCGCAGATCCCGCAGAGCAAAGTCAATATGAGCGGGAGCGTCACCGCCAGCTCCACTATGCTCTGGCCGCTTTCGCCGGCGCGAAGCTTTCTGATAAAGTCTTTCACGGAGACGCCCCCCTTTCGTCAGTTTATTGTGTCAGCCGCCGCGCGTCAGGTCGAGGAGCTGGAAGCCCCGCTCGTACTCGCAGCAGCGGATTTGAGCGCATTGCCGGCCGCGCCGAAGATGCCCGTGATGTTGCCGGAAAGGAGCGTCAGCGCCCCGATGAGCACCACCGCGACAAGCGCGATGATAAGGCCGTACTCCACCATGCCCTGACCGTTTTCATCCTCTATAAAATTCTTTATCATGATCTTTTATCTCCTCTCTTTTTTAGCGCCGCGCGTCAGTTCGAGGAGCTGGAAGCTCCGCTCGTGCCCGCCGCAGCGGATTTGAGCGCATCGCCGGCCGCTCCGAATATGCTCGTGATGTTGCCGGAAAGGAGTGTCAGCGCCCCGATGAGCACTACCGCGACAAGCGCGATGATAAGACCGTACTCCACCATGCCCTGACCGTTTTCATCATTGATAAAATTTTTAACCATTGTATTTTTCTCCTTTTTCATTGTTTTTTTGGTTTGGCCGGTCGCCCGGTTTTGGTTAAGGACGCTCACCGTCCCATGGGAGTCGAATCCAGAAGCCGCAGTGTTTTTTCTACCCCTCCCCGCAAATACGCTTATTTATATAGCCTGAACTATTATCATCGCCACGACTATGAACGGGCCCATCGGAACGAACTCTTTCATCATGGAGAGCAGCGGCGTCTTCGTCTGCAGGACAGCGTAGATCAGCACCAGCGCCCCCATTATCGCCACCGCCACGAGGCTGCCCCGGAGCCCGAGGCAGAAGCCCATGGCCGCCGCCAGCTTCACGTCCCCCGCGCCCACGTTCTTTTTAAAGACCAGCGGCAGCAGGAAAAGGACGAAACAGACGGCAAGCCCGCCCAGCGAGCTCCACACATTGAGCTCCACCGCGCCCGCTGCGCCGAACACAAGCTTCAGCGCCATCAGCGCGAGCACCAGCTCGTTGGGTATCACCCGGTACTTCATGTCGAGCACCGCCACCGCGGCGCCGCAAAACAGCGTGAGCACGAGATACAGCAGCCGCCAGCCGAGCCCCACGCGCCAGAAAAGCGCTCCGCATATCGCGGCCAGCAACAGCGGGAGCACATATTTCTCGCTCTTGATGTCGAGCTCCTTCAGTCCGCGTTTTTTTGTCATCGCCCCGTTCATCAGCGCGAGCGGCCAGCTCATCGCCGCGCCCAAGGCAGCGCCTCCCGCCGCCGTCATTATCTCTACCGGCATGTCCTCACCCCTTTTTACAAAAACAAAAACGGCCGTCCCCGAAAAAGGGCCGAACCGTTCATACACAAAGTCCGGACAACAGGGGCAATGCCCCCCTGGTCCGCTCGTGAGTTCCTTCATTCGGCAGCTGGCTGCCATGGATCTTTCGACCTTTAGGCCCTGTAGCATTGCGGCGCCGGTTTTCACCGGTTGTGCCCTTAACTTGTTGGGAAGAAAACCCGTATTCAGTTTTTCAGCTGTTATATATCGTTTATCGTCTCCGCATCCGGTATCTCGACCTCCGGCTGGAAACTGCGCAGCCACGCGATGTATTTTTTCGCCCGGTCGTAAAGCTCCATCGCCAGCTCTTTGTCCACGAAGCGGCTTTTTATGTTTTTATAGGAAAACGGATAGTCGCTCATATAATAAAACATCGCGTCCACCAGAAAGTCCTCGCATTCGCTCGACCCCTGCTCGAAACGCTCCATATCCGCCTCGCTCTGGAACTCCTTCGATGTCGTGACGCGGTTGAAAAGGAAGTTCACGTTATGCGTCTTCGGCGCCTCGGAATCGGTATAATATACATACATGCCCTTGAGCGTCCGTTCCGCGGCCTGCTGGCACAGATACGCAACGTACACCCATCTTTCTCCCTGTATAAGGCAGTCTATCGTTCCGAGATCGTAGTCTGAAAGCATCAGCCAGTATCCGTATTTTTCCTGTTTTTTCATGCAAGTCTCCTGTTCACTCCGCGATTTTTCCGTACTTGACCAGTTCCTCAAGCTCCTGCGTTACTGTCCTGTCGTATTTTTCCTTCATATCGAACAGCTCCGCAGAGGAAGCCTCGAAGCTCATCACCTCGTTGTACCCCCTGTCGCTGGTCATGGCGTCAAAACAGTCGGCCACGGCGACTATCCTCGCCGCATGGCTGATGTCCCGCCCCTCCAGGCCGAAGGGATAACCGCTTCCGTCCATCCGCTCGTGGTGGTTTTGCGCTATCTCCGCTATCCCGTCGCCGAAATGCGGTTTCAAAAGGCGCGCGCTGTCTATCGGATGGCGGCGTATGTAACGGAAATCCCCGCCCTCCAGCCTGCCGTTCTTTTTCAGCACGCTGTCCGGTACGAAACATTTCCCCACGTCGTGAAACAGGGAGGCGACCACTATATCGTCGGTCGACATCCCGCGGCAGAAATCAGGCAGCGCCTCGAACAGCTTTACCGAGTAACGCATGACGCTGCAGGAATGCTTGTATGTATAATTGTCTTTTTCGTTTATCTGAACAAGCAGCTTCGTCAGGTCGTCCTGAAACCCGAAGATCGAGTCGAATATCGGACGGTTCGAGATATACAGCAGCTTCGTTTCCTCCGGCGTTTTGACGAGTATGTCCCGCGAAAGCGCCGAAACATAGAACGAATCCCCCGCCGTCAGACGCTGATATTCTCCGTCGAGGTCGAACTCTATCTGTCCCGACTGAATAAGGAAGAACTCCATCGCCTCCGGGTCTTCCGCCGGTTTGAGCCAGACGGTGGCGCCGGCCACGAGCGTCTGCTCCATAACTTCAAGGTCGCCGCTTTTTGCGAGCAGCGTCAGGCGGACGGTATCGAGTCCCGCCTCAAGCTTTGTCGCGTTCTTTTTATTGACAAAGACGCCGTCCATCCTCCAGCAGCCCTTCTGTTTTTCGGGAAACCCGCCTTACGGTAAAAGGCTCACTCCATATGCAGTTATCTCCTCAACTATCCCGCACGGTTCTCTCAGCTCAGCCGCCGAAAAGACCTGTGCCTGGATGTCCGCAAGAGGAGTCGTGCATATTTTGGTTATCTCCCTATATTCATCAAGAAAGCAGGTCTTGTCGAGATCGAAGAACACCGCGAGGTCGATATCGCTCTCATCCGTCTGCGTCCCCTTGGCCATGGAACCGAACAGAAAAATGCAGGCGACGCCGGGCATACGCGAGATCTCCCCCACCGCGAGACGAAAAAATCCTCTCGCCTCGCAAGGTATGTTTTCAAGACAGCTTTCCATCAGTCCTATTTTGTGCCTTTCCGGCCCACGTTGACTACCATCAGCGGGTCTATCATAACGTACTGCCCGTCGATGTAATACTCCACATATTCGCAGTCGACCTCGGCTCCGATCTTCTCCGCGTACGCCATTACTTTCGCTATGATGCCGTCCACTTTCTTGAGCATCCAATCCACATCGTCCTGCGGAGTAGCCTGCGCATACCTGACGAGAGACTCTATCTCGTAGTTCGCACGCTCGACCATAACGTAAAGTTTAGCATATTGCAGATACTGTTTCAAGCTCTGGCCGTAGTTTTTACCCGATATCTGAAGCTCGACACCGCTTCCCGAACCGGAGTACCAGCCATTCACGACGTAGCAATAATCGCTTTCGGAGCACACTGTCGTTTTCTGTGAAGCGAAGGCTACGTTCGGCATGACGATGGTGGTGATGAAGATGCAGACAAGGATCTCAGCAATGACCTTTTTCATGTTTTTTCCTCCCCAAGCTAATGCTTTTACATGCGGCTTCGGAGTTTCACGAAACTTCCCGGAAATAAAAAAGCAGCCAGCTTTTTCATTCGCCGGGCTGCCTGTTGTTTGCATCATACTGCACGAGTTGCGGTATTAAGTTTTGCAAACGGCAGCTGGCAGCCATAGGCTCTCGCCCTTAGGCCCTGTAGCTTTGCGACGCCGGTTTTCGCCGGTTTTGCCTTTTCGTGGGGATAACTCTTTATCCATCGTCACAATATCACTAATTTTATTTGTTGTCAATAGGCTTTTCTAACTTTTGGTGCGTTATCAGTCCCTTCGGCGCTGTTGACTGCGGCGGAAATCGAAACTATAATATACAGTAACAAGAGCTGCGAAGGAGGCCGTGATATGGCTGTAACAGGTGCGTTCATAGTTCCGCACCCACCCATCATATTTCCGGAGGTAGGGCGCGGCGAAGAAAAAAAAATACAGAAGACGATAGACGCGTACCGCGAGGTCGCGCGCAGGATCGCGGCGCTGAAACCGGAGACCGTGGTCATCTCGTCCCCTCATTCCGTCATGTACGGCGACTATTTCCACATTTCGCCCGGAAACGGTGCAAAGGGAGACTTCAGAAAATTCGGCGCGCCGGAGGTGTCGGTTTCGGTCGATTATGACAGCGAGTTCGTCGACACGCTGCACGCGCTGGCCAAGGCGGAGGGGTTCCCCGCGGGCACGATGGGCGAGCGCGAACCGGAGCTCGACCACGCCACGCTCATACCGCTGCGATTCATACAGGAAAAATATACCGATTTTAAGGCGGTGCGCATAGGGCTCTCCGGCCTCGGCGCGGTGGAACATTACGAGCTCGGCAAGCTCGTGGCGCGCGCGGCCGGAAAGCTCGGCAGGCGTGTCGTATACGTCGCTTCCGGCGACCTGTCCCACAAGCTGAAGGACGACGGGCCTTACGGTTTCTCCCCGGACGGCCCCGTTTTCGACAGCGAAGTGACCGAGGCCATGGAAACGGGCGACTTCATGCGTTTCCTGACTTTTGACGAGCCCTTCTGCGAATCCGCCGCTGAGTGCGGGCTGCGCTCGTTCCAGATGATGGCGGGCGCGCTGGACGGCGAGGCTGTGAGCTCCGAGCTCCTGTCCTACGAGGGGCCGTTCGGCGTCGGCTACGGCGTGGCGTCCTTCCGTCCGATAGGCGACGACTCGGGCAGGCATTTCGACGTGGAGTACCGCAGCGCGGAGGCGCAGAAACTGGTCGAGACGAAGGCCGGGGAAGACCCCTATGTGCGCCTTGCGCGGTACAGCCTTGAAACTTTCGTAAAGACGGGCGCCGCCGCCCAGCTGCCCTCCGGTCTGCCGGAGGATATGCTGAACAGGCGCGCCGGCGTCTTTGTCTCGCTGAAGGAATTCGGGCGTCTGCGCGGCTGCATCGGTACGATATCGCCCGTCACCGGATCAGTGGCGGAGGAGATACTGCGCAACGCCGTCTCGGCCTGCAGCGAGGACCCGCGTTTCGACCCCGTGACGAAGGACGAGCTCCCGGAGTTGGTCTACAGCGTGGATGTGCTCGGAGAACCGGAGCGCATCAACTCCAAGGCTGTGCTCGACCCCGTGAAATACGGCGTCATCGTCTCGAACGGCGGCAGGCGCGGGCTGCTTCTGCCCAACCTTGAGGGCGTCGAAACGGTGGATCAACAGATAGACATAGCGCGGCAGAAGGCCGGCATCGGGCGCGGAGAGCCGCTGGAACTGCACCGCTTTGAGGTGGTGCGCCACAAATGAAAGTGAAATGCGGCATCTGCCCGCGCGGCTGCGAGCTGGCGGAGGGGCAATACGGTTTCTGCCGCGGGCGCAGGAACGAGGGCGGTACGGTGGTCTGCGCGAATTACGGCAGGCTGACGGCGCTGGCGCTCGACCCCATAGAGAAGAAACCGCTGGCCATGTTTTACCCCGGCTCGAAGATACTCTCCTGCGGCAGCTACGGGTGCAACCTCGCCTGTCCCTACTGTCAGAACTGCGAGATATCCATGGCGGACGCCGGGAACGCCCGGACGGCATATTTCCCGCCGGAGGCGCTGGTGGACAAGGCGCTGGAGCTTGTGCCCGCCGGCAACATCGGCATCGCCTACACTTACAACGAGCCGCTCATCAGTTTCGAGTACGTGCTCGCATGCTCAAAACTCGCGCATGAGCACGGCCTGAAGAACGTGCTCGTCACGAACGGATACGTGTGCGAGGGGCCGCTCTCCGAGCTTTTGCCCTTTACGGACGCCATGAACATCGACCTGAAAGGCTTTTCCGCTCGCTTTTACGGCATGGTCGGCGGGCGTCTGGAGGACGTGGAGCGCACGATAACTCTCTCCGCCGCGAAATGCCATGTGGAGATAACAACGCTCGTCATCCCCGGAGAGAACGACTCCGCCGACGAGATGGCGGCGCTCTCCGAATGGCTCGCCGGCGTCTCGCCCGACATCCCGCTGCACCTGACGCGTTTCTTCCCGCGCTACCGCTTTTCCGACAGGGAGCCGACGCCCGTCTCCGAGCTGCGCGGGCTTGCAGACATAGCGCGGCAGAAGCTCCGCCATGTTTTCATCGGCAACTGCTGAAAACAGCACGACACGGCCTCTGTCGCACGAAAGACACGCGGCAGAGGCCGTTTTACGCGCCGCTCACAAAGCAAAAAGTCAAAAAAAGAACCGCCTCGCGAATGACTTCGCGAAGCGGTTTTTCTGGTGGACGATGAGGAACTCGAATCCCCGACCTTCCGCACGTCAAGCGGAAGCTCTACCAGCTGAGCTAATCGTCCATATCGAACAGCGCGAAATTTATTATAGCAAATGCCCCCTGAAATTGCAACCCCCTATCTTAAATTTTTTCGGTGAACACGCGTTGCCTTAAAGCATACTGTGTGTTATAATGTTTTATTATTATGGGATAGTATGCTGAGGAGGCGTAAGCGTGAGGATACTTGGCATAGACCCGGGGTTCGCCATCGTCGGCGTCGGCGTGCTGGATTATGCGCACAACGTGTTTACGCCCGTGCGCTTCGGCGCCATAACCACGCCCGCCGGAATGGATTTCAACGAGCGTCTGGAGCGCATATATGCCGAGCTCGTCACCGTCACCGCTGAAACGAAGCCCGAGGTCATGAGCATAGAAAAGCTCTACTTCAACAGCAACCAGAAGACGGCCATAGAGGTGGCCGAGGCGCGCGGCGTGACGCTTCTGGCGGCGCAGCAGGCCGGCATCCCGATATTCGAGTACACCCCGCTGCAGATAAAACAGTCCCTCGTCGGTTACGGCAGGGCTGAAAAGAAGCAGGTGCAGGAGATGGTGAAGGTCATCCTGAAGCTCGACGCCATCCCCAAGCCCGATGACACCGCCGACGCGCTCGCTGTGGCCATCTGCCACGGGCACAGCGCCGGTTCCCTGCTTTCCAAGATAAAATGACCGGAGGCGATACGCTTTGTTTTACAGCCTGAGAGGACGTCTCACCCACACCGAGGACGGCTTTTTCGTGATAGAGTGCGGAGGGGTGGGCTATCTGTGCCGTGCCTCCGCCAATACGCTGGCCTCCCTGCCCCCGGTCGGGGACGAGGCGCTCGTGTTCACTCACCTGAACGTGACGCAGGACGGTGTGGATCTTTACGGTTTCGCCGACCGCGCCGAGCAGGGGTGCTTCCGCATGCTGACCGGCGTCTCCGGCGTGGGGCCGAAAGCCGCGCTTTCGATCTTGTCCGAGCTTTCGCCTGACGCGCTCGCGCTCGCCATCGCCGCCGGCGACTCCAAGGCTCTGACGCGCGCGAAAGGCGTGGGGCCCAAGGTGGCACAGCGCATCGCCCTGGAGCTGCGCGACAAGGTCAGCAACGAGGCGATACTCGGCGGCATATCGGGCGGCGCTCCCTCCGTACCGATAAAGGGCAACGCGGCGGAGGCGGTGGCCGCGCTCTCGGCCCTCGGCTACACGCAGAGCGAGGCGGCCTCTGCCATAGGCAAGCTGCCGCAGGAGACCTCTGTCGAGGACATGATAAAATCCGCGCTCAAGGCTCTGGCGCAAAGGCGGTGACGTATTTTGGAAAATGAATTCGATTTTGAAAACAGGATAGTGGCTCCGGAGTCGAACGACGCCGACCACGACGCCGATTTTTCTCTGCGTCCAAAGACGCTCGACGAATATATCGGTCAGACAAAGGCCAAGGAGAACATGGCCGTTTACATAGAGGCGGCGAAAAAACGCGGCGACCCGCTGGACCATGTGCTGCTCTACGGCCCGCCGGGGCTGGGCAAGACCACGCTGTCGAACATCATCGCCAACGAGATGGGCGTCGGCATCCGCGTGACGAGCGGCCCCGCAATAGAACGGCCGGGCGACCTCGCCGCGCTGCTGACTAATCTCAATGAGGACGACATATTATTCATAGATGAGATACACCGCCTCTCCCGCGCCGTGGAGGAGGTGCTCTACCCCGCCATGGAGGACTACGCGCTCGACATCATCCTCGGAAAGGGCCCGTCGGCCCGTTCCATAAGGATAGACCTGCCGCATTTCACGCTCATCGGCGCCACGACACGGGCTGGACAGCTTTCCGCCCCTCTGCGCGACAGGTTCGGCGTGGTGGTGAGGCTGGAGCTCTACACTCCCGAACAGCTCTGCACGATAGCGGAACGCAGCGCGAAGATACTCGACATCCCCTGCGACCACGAGGGCGCCATGGAGCTGGCCCGGCGCAGCCGCGGCACGCCGAGGATAGTCAACCGCTTTTTAAAGCGCGTGCGCGATTTCGCCCAGGTGATGGGAGACGGCGTGATAACCAAAGACATAGCGTCGGAGGCCCTCTCCCGCCTCGAGGTGGATGAGCTGGGGCTCGACGCGATAGACAGGCGGCTCCTGATGACGATGATAACCGGCTACAACGGCGGCCCTGTCGGGCTGGAGACGCTCGCCGCCATAATCGGAGAGGAATCCGTGACGATAGAGGACGTATATGAGCCGTACCTAATGCAGATAGGCTTCCTGTGCCGCACTCCGCGCGGAAGATGCGCGACGGCGGCGGCATACAGGCACCTCGGCCTCACACCGAACGACGACGTGCCCACCGGTACGGAACAGATAAAATTCGAAGACTGAGACAGACGACCCAACCGAGATGAAAGCGGGGCTTTTATGGGCAGATTATTCGGGACCGACGGCATACGCGGTATAGTCAACGCGGAACTGGACTGCGCCCTCGTGAGCAGGGTCGCGCAGGCGCTCGGCATGATAAAACGGCGTGAAAAGGGCGGCAAACCGCTGTTCCTTGTCGGACGGGACACCCGTCTCTCCGGCGCGATGCTGGTGTCCGCCTTCTCCGCGGGACTGGCGAGCGTGGGGGCGGACGTGGTGCTGATAGGCGTCGTGCCGACGCCCGCGGCCGCTTTCCTGGCCCGGCGCCTGGGTGCGGACGCAGGCGTCATCCTGACGGCGAGCCACAACCCATATATGTACAACGGCATCAAGATCTTCGGCGGGGACGGTTTCAAGCTGACCGACGCCGAGGAAGCGGAAATAGAGACCATCGTGCTGGAGGGCAGCGAGCCCGTCATCCCGGCGCTTTACGAGGACATAGGAGACATAACCTCCGACCCGGACGCGGCGGACGCGTACGTCGATCACCTCACGGGCTCCGTGGGCAGGCTCGACGGCCTGCGCATCGCCGTGGACTGCGCGAACGGCAGCGCCTGCGCCACCGCAGAAAAGATCTTCAGCCGCACGGGAGCGGACGTATCCTACCTTTTCCGGGAACCGGACGGCGTGAACATCAACAGCGGCTGCGGTTCGCTGCACATAGGGGCGCTCGGCGAATACGTGCGCGCCAACGGGCTCGACCTCGGCGTGGCGTTCGACGGGGACGCCGACAGATGCCTCGCGGTGGACGAGAACGGCGAGCTGATAGACGGCGACATGATAATGGCCATGCTCGCCGGTAACCTGAAGCGTGAGGGCAGGCTCCCGCGGGACACCTTCGTCTCCACCGTGATGAGCAACCTCGGGCTTTTCAAATTTGCGGAAGAGAGCGGCTTGCGCTGCTTCGCCACCAAGGTGGGCGACAGATACGTGCTCGAGGCCATGCTGCGCGACGGATTTATGCTCGGCGGCGAACAGAGCGGCCACATCGTTTTTCTCGAATATACGACCACCGGCGACGGACAGCTCACGGCGCTGCTTTTGGCCGAGACGCTCGCCGCCTCCGGGAAAAAAGCGAGCGAGCTCAAAAGCGTCATCCGCGTATATCCTCAGGTGGCGGTCAATATCGAGGCCACGCCCGAAATGAAAGCCCGCCTCTCCGACCCGGAAGTGAAGAGCTTCATAGATCTGGAGTCCGAGCGGCTGGAGGGCGACGGCAGGGTCCTGGTGCGTCCCTCCGGTACGGAGCCGCTCGTCAGGATCATGATAGAGGGCAGGGACAGGGAAAAGATCGAGGAGCTGGCGCACGAGTGCGCGGAGGCCCTCGCCATGATGTTAAAATAGTCAGGAACGGTGATCATATGCGCATATCGCGCGATTGGAACGAATACGAGCTGCTGGACGCCTCCGGCGGAGAGCGGCTGGAGCGCTGGGGCAGCGTGACGCTGATACGCCCCGACCCGCAGGTCATCTGGAACACGGAAAAACGCGATCCCCGCTGGCAGAGCGCGGACGCGAGATACATCCGCAGCGCCTCCGGCGGCGGGCATTGGGAATACAGGCGCGAATTGCCGCCGTTTTGGGAGATAAAATATAAAGACCTGAAGTTCAAGATCAGCCCCACGGGTTTCAAACACACCGGCCTCTTTCCGGAGCAGGCGGTGAACTGGGACTGGATGCGCGGGAAGATAAGCGGCGCAGGACATGACGTGCGCGTGCTGAACCTTTTCGCCTACACCGGCGGGGCGACGCTGGCCGCTGCCGCCGCTGGCGCCTCAGTCTGCCATGTGGACGCCGCGAAAGGCATGGTGAAATGGGCGCGGGAGAATTCCGACCTCTCCGGCCTCTCCGCCAGGCCCGTGCGCTGGATCGTGGACGACTGCGCGAAATTCGTGGAGCGCGAGATAAGACGCGGCTCGCTTTACGACGCCGTGATACTCGACCCGCCGTCCTACGGGCGCGGGCCGGCCGGCGAAGTCTGGAAGCTCGAGGACCAGATATACGACCTGATGGAGCTCTGCGCCGGCGCGCTGACGGAAGACCCCCTGTTCGTGCTGCTCAACGGCTACACCACCGGGCTCTCCGCCTCGACGATGGCTTATGTGCTCGGCGTCACGATGAAGCGGTTCGGCGGGCGCGTCTCTGCCGACGAGATAGGGCTGCCGGTCAAGGCCTCCGGTCTGCCGCTGCCCTGCGGATGCAGCGCCGTGTGGGAAAAAGATTGACAAATCATTAAAAAGGAAGATATATTTGAACGGTATACTCTATTCAAAATTCGACGAATATACGATGCGTGACCTGCTCTCCTGCGCCGACATGCGCGACTCGGTGGCCTCCGGTACGGGAAAGCCCGTCTACGCCTCCGACGACGGAGCGATGGTATTTCAGGAGGAGTCCGGCCTTTACATGCTCGCCGCAGACAGCGACAGCGCCGCCGCCCCCATGCTGGACATGCTCGAATCCCCCGAAATGGTGCTTACCCACCTCGACACGGTGGTGACGGCCATACAGCGGCGCTTTGACCTGCCGATGGACATGTACTGCCGGCAGTACGTCTACACGCGCGAACGCCCGCTGACTGTGGAGCCGCCCATCGGCGTGAAGCTGCGCCCGCTGACGGAGGACGACCTTCGCTATGTTCTGGATAACTACCGCAACGACAACGACCCCGAGTATATCGCCTCGCGGATAGAGTACGGCATGACGGGCGCCGTATATAACGACAAGCTGTGCGGATTCATCGGCTGCCACGGCGAGGGCTCGCTGGGGCTGCTTTTCGTCGCGCCGGAGTGCAGAAGGCTCGGCATAGGCGAGGCGCTGCTGTCCGCCGGCGTGAACCGCAGAATAAACGAGGGGCGCATCCCCTACACGCACGCCGTGCTGGGGAACACCGCCTCCATGCGCCTGCAGGAAAAGAACGGTTTCACGGCGGCGGAAAAACCCGCGGTCTGGATGTTCAGAGATTAGGCGGCAACGCTTTCAGAAAAGAGAGAAGAATTGGAAGAAAAACGTTTCATTGAGGCAAAGGACGTATATTTCAGCTATCCGGGCTATGACGGAGAGATACCGCCCATGGTCCTGGACGGCGTGTCCATGCTCATAAACGAGGGGGAGCTCACGGCCATACTTGGGCACAACGGCAGCGGCAAATCCACGCTGGCGAAACACTTCAACTCCATACTCGTGCCGACGCGCGGCGAGGTCACCGTGGACGGCGTGCCCACGACGGACGAGGAGCACCTTTACGAGATACGGCAGGAAGTCGGCATGGTTTTCCAGAACCCCGACAACCAGATCGTCGCCACCGTCGTGGAGGAGGACGTGGCCTTCGCCTTGGAGAACCTCGGCGTGCCCCCGGCCGAAATACGGCAGCGCGTGGACGACGCCCTTAAAAAAGTCGGCATGTACGAGTACCGCGAGCGCGCGCCGCACCAGCTCTCCGGCGGACAAAAGCAGCGCGTCGCCATTGCCGGCATAATAGCCATGCGCCCCAAATGCGTCGTGCTGGACGAACCCACCGCCATGCTGGACCCGCGCGGCCGCCGCGAGGTGATGGACACGATAAGACAGCTGCGCACGGAGTTCGGCATAACCGTGGTGCTGATAACGCACTACATGGACGAGGCCGCCGAGTGCGGACGCATCGTCGTGATGGACGACGGGCACATAGTGCTCGACGGAGCGCCGAGAGACGTGTTTTCCCACGTGGAGTTGCTGAAGAAGCTGGGGCTCGACGTGCCTCAGGCGACGGAGCTCTGCTGGGAGCTCTCCCGCGCCGGCTATAAAGTTCCCGAAGGCGTGCTGACCGAGGGCGAGTGCGCCGACGCGATAGAGGCCCTGCTGCGCGAAAGGGGGCTCGTCTGATGGAGATGGTGAGGACAGAGCACCTGACGTACACGTATTCCGCCGGGACGCCTTTTCAGAGCACCGCGATAAAGGACGTGGACCTCTCGATAGAGAGCGGCGAATTCGTCGGCCTGATCGGGCACACCGGCAGCGGCAAGTCCACGCTGATACAGCACCTTAACGGGCTTATAAGGCCGGATTCCGGCAAGGTCTTCATAGACGGAGAGGACATCTGGGCCGAGCCCAAAAAGATAAGGCGTTTTCGCTTCAAGGTGGGGCTGGTGTTCCAGTACCCAGAGTATCAGCTTTTCGAGGAGACCGTCCGCAAGGATATAGCTTTCGGCCCGCGCAACATGGGCCTTTCCGACGACGAGACAGCCGCCCGCGTGGCGCGCGCATCCTCCGCCGTCGGGCTCGGCAAAGAATATCTGGACAAGTCCCCGTTCGAGCTCTCCGGCGGCGAAAAACGGCGCGTAGCCATCGCGGGAGTGCTTGCCATGGAGCCGCGGGTGCTGATCCTGGACGAGCCCACCGCCGGCCTTGACCCGCGCGGCCGTGAAAAGATACTCGGAGAGATAAAAACATACCACGAAAACACGGGCGCAACGATAATCCTCGTCTCCCACTCCATGGAGGACGTGGCCCGCTTTGCCTCCCGTGTGCTGATAATGGATCACGGCGAGCTGGCGGCTTCGGGCACGGTGTCCGAGGTCTTCTCCCGCTCCGAGTTCCTGGATGCGATGGGGCTCTCCGCCCCTCAGGTGACGCGCATTTTTTCGGAGCTGCGCCGGCGCGGGATCGACGTGCCCGCAGACGTGTTCACCGTCGAGCGCGCCAGGGACGTCCTGCTCTCGCTGCTGTCGAAGGGGGGCGCGCGCAAATGATGAACGACATCACCTTCGGACAGTATTTTCCCGGCGACTCCGTGATACACCGGCTCGACCCGCGCGTGAAGCTCGTGCTGACGATAGCCTACATCGTGATGCTGTTCATCGCGGACGGGCTCTATCCCCTGCTGGTCGGGGTCGTGTTCGCGGCGCTGTTCTACGCCATGGCGCGTCTGCCCGCGAAGCTCATCATAAAGAGCATGAAGCCGGTCGTGCCGATCATCGTGTTCACGGCCGTGCTCAACATCTTCTTTATAGAGGGCGACCCGCTGTGGCAGTGGCAGTTCATCAAGATAACCCGCGAAGGCGTGCTCACCGCCGTGCTCATGTCGATAAGGATACTGTGCCTCATCGCGGGAAGCTCGCTGCTCACGTACACCACCTCCCCCATCGCGCTGACGGACGGCCTGGAACGGCTGATGAAGCCGCTTGCCGTCATAAAGGTGCCGGTGCACGAGCTCGCCATGATGATGACGATAGCTCTGCGCTTCATCCCCACGCTGATAGAGGAGACTGGCAAGATAATCTCCGCACAGAAAGCCCGCGGAGCCGACCTTGAAAGCGGCACGGTCATGCAGCGCGCGAAGGCGCTCGTCCCGATACTGATACCGCTGTTCGTCTCGGCTTTCCGGCGGGCGGACGAGCTTGCCCTCGCCATGGAGTGCCGCTGTTACCGCGGCGGAGAGGGCCGCACCCGCATGAAACAGCTCTCGCTGACATACCGCGACTGGATAGCCTGCGCCGTTATGACGGTCGGGATAGCCGCGGTGGTGTTTATCAATCTTTACGGGCCGGAGGTGTTCAGGCTTTGAGAAACATATTGCTCACCATAGCTTACAAAGGCACGAATTACCACGGCTTTCAGGTGCAGGACAACGCGATCACCGTCTGCGAGGCCCTGCAGGACGCGATGGAGACGGTGCTGGGAGAGCGGCCGGACGTAAAGGGCTGCTCCCGCACCGACGCCGGCGTGCACGCGAACAAATACTGCGTCAGCTTCATGACCGAAAACGCGCTGGAGTGCGAAAAGCTCCGCCGCTCGCTGGACGCCGTGCTGCCCGACGACATCGCCGCCTGCGCCTGCGAGGAGGTGCCGCCTGACTTTCACGCGCGCTACTCCTGCCGCGGCAAGCGATACGTTTACAAGATATGGAACGCGCCGTACATGAGCCCGTTCCTCGACGGCCTGGCGCTGCACTACCCCAAACCGCTGGATGAGAACTTTCTGGACGCGCTCTGCTGCGACTTCGTGGGCGAGCACGATTTTTCCGCCTTTGCCGGCGCGAAGAACGACCAGGAGGACTGCACCCGCGAGATATACGACTGCGGCGTCGAGCGCGACGGCGAACTGATAATCTTCACCGTCACCGGGAACGGCTTTCTTTACAACATGGTGCGCATCATGGTCGGTACCCTGCTCGCGATAAGCGAGGGCAAGATAGAGCCGGACGCCCTGCCCGACATACTGGAGAGCGGGGACCGCGCCCGCGCCGGAAAGACCGCAAGGCCGGAGGGCCTTTATCTGGACGATGTATATTACGAACTCTAAATTTTTAAGACTGACTGGTGATTGTATTGGACAGCTTTGAAACTTCCCGCCGCCCTTCCGGCGGCACATCCGTGGCTCTCGGTATCTTTGACGGCATGCACAGGGCGCACAGAGCGGTCGTCTCCGCGGCCGTCGCCCCCGGCACCGGGCTCGAGCCCTGGGTGTTCACCTTCGCGATGGATTCCATTCCCTCCGGCAAGAGCAACAACGCTTTTCTTCTCTCCAAGGAGATGAAATACCGTCTGATGCGCGGATGCGGCATTTCACACGTCTTTGCGCCCAACTTCTCCGACGTCAAAGGGCTCAGCGCGGTGGAATTTGTGGACGGCATACTCGTGGGGCATCTCTCCGCCAAGGCGGTTTGCTGCGGGTACGATTTCCGGTGCGGAAAAGGCGCCTCCTGCGACGCCGCGATGCTCTCCGAACTCTGCGGCAGACGCGGGGTCAAACTCACCGTGGTGGGCGAACAGGACGACGCCGGCTCTCCCATAAGCTCCACGCGCATACGCGAGGCGGCTGCCTCGGGCAACATGGAGGAGGCGGAGGAGCTGGCCGGGTATCCTTTCGTGATGGACTCCGAGGTCGTAGGCGGCAACCAGATCGGCCGCCTGCACGGGCTCGCCACGATAAACCAGCCGATAGAGGAAGGCTTCGTCTGCCCGAAATACGGCGTGTACGCTTCAGCTGTTTATACGGGCGGCCGCTTCTGGCCCTCCGTGACAAACGTCGGTGTGAAGCCGACCATATCGAAAGACGAGAGCCCCACTGCGGAGACGCACCTGCTGGGTTACCGCGGGGATCTGTACGGGGAGCGCCCGCCCGTCTTTTTGCTGCACTTCATGAGGCCGGAGCAGTGCTTCCCCGGGCAGAGCGAGCTTTTTGCTCAGATAGCCGCGGACGCACATGACGCCGAAGCGTTTTCCACGGCCTGGATAGCCTCAAGCTCCGAGGCCGTAAGGAAGCTGTTTTTGCTGTAATCGCCCCGCGCGCCTCATTCGCGCTGCACGACAACGCAGGAAAGGACGACCTTTTTGAAAGAATCAGACCGCGAAAAAATACTGAAACTGATCGAAAGTGACGTGGAGAGCTCGTTCTCCGACGAGGATCTCATCCACTATGTGCTGGCGGCAAGGATAAGCGTGGACGAGTCCGCCGAAAAGATAAGCCGCGCCGACAAAGCTGCCGACGACATCGCCAAATTCGCGGGAAGCTGGAAGTTCATCTCCGGGTTCTCCATCTGTCTCATCGGCTGGATAATCCTCAACGCCATCGTGCTGCTGGACTCCGCCTTCGACCCGTACCCGTTCATACTGCTGAACCTCGTGCTGTCCTGTGTGGCCGCGCTGCAGGCTCCGCTCATAATGATGAGCCAAAACAGGCAGGAGGATAAGGACCGCCGCCGTTCTGAAAACGACTACAAGGTCAACCTCAAAAACGAGCTCATCATCGAGGACATGCACAAAAAGCTCGACAAGATCATCGAATATCAGGAAAAGCTCCTGAGCGACGATGAATAGGGCGGCAAGGGCGGCGGCGCTGACAGTGGCTCTCGCGCTTGCCCTGTTTTCCGGCTGCGGCGGCGAAAGTTCCGCGTCGTCCGCCGTCTCCTCCGAAAGCGAGACCGCCATATCGGAAAGCTCCGGGGCCTCCGACAGCAGGCCCGAGACGGAGAGCAGCGTTCCCGACCTCAGTTCGGAAGCCACTATCCCGCCGGACCCGCCGTCTTCATCCTCGACGGCCGCCGAAGAGTCCTCTGCGGCGCAGAGCACCGTCAGCGAAAGCTCGCCCGCGTCCGGGAGCAGCGTCCCCGACACGGCGCCGGCAGGACAGGCTCAGCCCTCGTCCTCAGCCTCCGGAAATACGGTCACGGTGACGCAGCCCTCTCAACAGAGCGCACAGCCGTCTCCGTCCGGATATTACCAGTGGACCTCGGGCAGCGCGCCCGCCTACGTGTCGGCGCTTTTCGACTCCATAAACAGTTACCGCGCCGCAAACGGCCTTTCACAGCTCGGCTACATATCGGAGATCCAGTCCGAAGCCGACCTGCGCGCATACGAGGCGTCCGTGAACTGGAGCCACACCCGCCCCGACGGCCGCGCCAACCGCACGGTGCTCGACGACATGGGCATCACGAATTATCATGCTTTCGGCGAGAACCTCGCGAAGTTCGACTCGTCATACGAGGTGACGCACGCCCTTTCTCTGTGGGAGGAATCCCCCACCCACAACGAGAACCTGCTGCGCGACACCTTCACCGGCATGTGCATAGGCGTTTGCGACTCCGGCGGCACGACGTACTGCGCGCTGCTGCTCGTGGGTTAAAAACAGCAAAAACGGAATGGACTATCCGCCCCTCCGTGATATAATTTTTAAAGAACGCGGCATTCGCTCCGCGCACGAACATATTTAAGGGATGACACGATGAAAAAAGCCCGCGAGAGCTTCGGCATATTTGAATACATCATCTTTGCCGCGGCGACGATTGCGGTCTTTTTCTTCTGCGTATGTGCCGGGAGCGTGAACGTCCCTCTCGGCGACACGCTCGTCGCGATGTGGAAAGCCGCCGTCGGACAGGCTGTTCCCGACGGCATGGCAAAATCGATCATACTCTATGTGCGCCTGCCGCGCGTCATCTGTGTCGCGCTGGTGGGCGCCGCTCTGTCCCTGTGCGGCTGCGCCATGCAGGGGCTTTTGCGCAACCCGCTGGCCGACGGCTCCACCCTCGGCGTCTCGGCCGGGGCCTCTCTCGGCGCCTGTCTCGCGCTGTCCTTTGGGGTGACCGTGCCCGGCATCTCCGGCGGCGGCACCACGGCGATGGCCATGCTGTTCGCGTTCATCTCGCTCGTCGGCGTGCTGGCGCTGGCCTACAGGCTGGATTACTCGCTTTCAACGAACACGATCATCCTGCTCGGCGTCATATTCTCCATGTTCATGAACAGCATCATCAGCCTTGTGGTCACTTTTTCCGGCGAGCACGTGAAATCCATAATGTTCTGGATGATGGGCTCCCTCTCCGGCGCGAACTATCAGAACGCGCTCTCGCTGACGGCGTCGCTCATCGTGTTCGGCGGAATGCTGCTGGCCTGCGCGCCCGAACTGAACGCCTTCGCCATAGGCGAAGACAATGCCCGGCACATCGGCGTCAACGTGCGCCGCATAAAGCTGCTGGTGCTGATCGCGGCCTCCGCGCTGATCGGGGTGTGCGTCTCCGTCGGCGGGACGATCGGCTTTGTCGGCCTCGTCATCCCGCACATGACGCGCCTTGTCACCGGGCCGAATCACCGCCGCCTGCTGCCCGCGTCGCTGTTTTCCGGGGCCATATTCCTCATGCTGGCGGATCTTCTGGGCCGGGTCATATTGAAGCCGCTCGAGCTTCCGATCGGCGTCGTGACCTCGTTCATCGGTTCCATCGTTTTTGTTTTCATATTCTACCGCTCAAGGAGGGCTGCGTGATGGCTCTGCTTGAACTGAAAGGCCTCACCGTCAAATACGGCGACCTCACGATCGTGGACGGCGTCTCTTTCGCCCTGGAGCCGAAGCAGTGGCTGATGATCGTCGGCCCGAACGGCGCGGGCAAGAGCACCATCGTCTCGGCTGTCTCCGGCGGCACCCCCTTTACCGGGGAGGCGCTGTTCGACGGGCGCGACATACGCTCCTACCGTCCGCACGAGCTGGCCAAAAAACTGGGCGTGCTGACACAGAACCACAGCGTCGGCTATTCGTTCACCGTGGGCGAAGTCGTGAAGCTGGGGCGTTACGCTTACTCCCACGGCATATTCGGCACGACGGGCGACGACGACGCGCGCATGATAGATTCCGCGCTTGAGGAGACCGGCATGGCGGCGCAGCGGGAGCAGTCCGTGCTGACGCTCTCCGGCGGCGAACTGCAGCGCGCTTTCCTCGCGCAACTGCTGGCGCAGGACCCCGAGCTGATGATACTCGACGAGCCGACCAACCACCTCGACCTCATATATCAAAAGCAGGTCTTCGGACTTATTAAGCAGTGGATAGAACGGACGGGGCGGGCCGTCGTCTCCGTGGTGCACGACCTCTCGCTCGCCAGGGCCTTCGGAACGCACGCGCTGCTGCTCGACCACGGCAGGACGGTGGCTTTCGGCCCGACGGACGATGTGCTGACGAGCGAAAACCTCGACAGCGTCTACGGCATGGACGTCCGCGGCTGGATGGAGCAGATGCTCGGCCAGTGGCGGGAGGCGCGCTGATGCTGACGCTGATATGCGGCGGCTCCCGCGCGGGAAAGTCCACCTGGGCGGAAAAGCTGGTGGCTTCCCTGCCGAACGCCGAAAAAATATATATCGCGGCCATGAGCCCGCTGCCGCAATACCGCGAGAGCGTGGCGAGGCAGCAGGCCGCGCGGGCGGCCATGGGCTTCACCCGCACCATAGAGGCGCACACGGACGTCGCCGCCGCTGCCGGGAAAGTTCCTTCCGGCGCGGCCGTGCTGCTGGAGTGCCTCTGCCACCTGACCGCGGGCGAGCTTTTCGGGCCCGACGGCAGGGCGGACGACCCCGACGCCGTCATCGGCCGGATACTCGCCGGCGTTTTTGCCCTCTCCGACAAGTGCGACCTCTATGTCATAACGAACGAGGTCTCGGCCGACGGCGAAACTTACGACCCTGACACCGAGCTTTACAGATCCGTCCTCTCCGCCCTGAACCGCGAGTGCGCAAAGCGGGCCGACGCCGTGTATGAGGTCGTGTGCGGGCTGCCGGTGAAAATAAAATAGCTCAAAACCGCGGCGGGCTTCATCCGCCGCTTTTTTTATGCCTGCGCGCGTTCGCTGTAATTTTTCATGTTTTTGTTGTATAATATGGTCATCGTTCGGAAGGGAGGCGCCCGCCGTGGAAAACAGGGGAACGGACACCGATATACGCTACCTCAAAGGCGTCGGAGAGCGCCGCGCCGCGCTGTACGCGAAACTCGGCGTGTTCACGGTGGGCGACCTGCTGGAACACTACCCGAGGGACTACATCGACCTCTCCTCGCCGCGCGCCGCCGCCGATACAGCCGAAGGCGAGCTCTGCGCCGTGAAGGCGGAGGTCGTCTCCCGCTCCGGCGAACAGCGGATAAGGCGGGGGCTCTCCGTCTTTAAAGTCATGGCCGTCGACAGCGAGGGCGGCGAGATAAAGATCACTTTCTTCAACGCCAAGTACACTGTGGACGCGCTGGAGATTGGCCGGGAATACATTTTTTACGGCAAGACCTCGCGCACGCTTTTGGGCGCCGCGATGTCCGCCCCGCTCGTATTTTCGGCGGAGGAGACGGGGCTCGTCCCACAGTACCCGCTGACGGAGGGGATGTCCTCCCGGGTCATCTCCTCGCATATGCGCGCCGCGCTGGAGGCCGTCGGGGACGGGATACCCGAAACGCTGCCCCCGGAGCTCGCCGCGCGCTACGCCCTCTGTTCCCGTGCCGACGCGATCAGACAGGTGCATTTTCCCCGTGATCAGGCCGAGCTCTCCGCCGCGCGCCGCCGCATAATCTTCGAGGAGCTCATGACGTTCGCCCTCGGCATGCAGCAGACGCGAAACCGCAACCGCGAGGCCGACGGCATACCGATGCCACAACCGGACATGGCGCCGTTCCTCTCCTCCCTCGGCTTCGAGCTGACGGGTGCGCAGTCCCGCGCGATAGCCCAGTGTGCCGCCGACATGGCCGTTCCCGTGCCGATGAACCGGCTCGTGCAGGGGGACGTCGGCTCCGGAAAGACGGCGGTCGCCGCAGCCTGCATGTACATCGCGTGGAAAAACGGCTGCCAGAGCGCCATGATGGCCCCGACTGAGGTCCTTGCGGCGCAGCATCTGCAGACACTCGAAAGGATGTTTTCCGGCCTCGGCGTGCGCGTCGCGCTGCTGACCGGCTCCATGACGGCGAAACAGAAACTCGCGGTAAAGGAGTCGCTCCTCACCGGCGAGACGGACATCGTGGTCGGCACGCACGCGCTGATACAGGGGGATGTGGCGTTCCTGTCACTCGGGCTCATAATTACGGACGAGCAGCACCGTTTCGGCGTCAGACAGCGCCTCGCTCTGACAAAAAAAGGGCGGAGCCCGCACGCGCTCATCATGTCCGCGACGCCGATACCGCGCACGCTCGCTTTCGCGATGTACGGCGACCTCGACGTCTCCGTGATAGACGAGATGCCGAAAGACCGTCTGCCCATAAAGACATACGTCATCGACCCGTCAAAGCGGGAGCGCGCCATGGGTTTCGTGCGCAAATACGCCGACGAGGGGTTCCAGAGCTACATCGTCTGCCCGCTGGTGGAGCAGGAGGAGGACAGCCTGCCCGGGCTCGCCGCCGCCGCCGACTATGCCGACGAGCTGACCGACGGGCTGCTGCGCGGCTACTCGGTCGGGCTGCTGCACGGAAAGATGAAGCCGGCGGAGAAGGAACGGGTGATGCGGGCATTTTCCGAGGGCCGGATACAGATCCTCGTCTCCACCACCGTCATAGAGGTGGGCGTGGACGTGCCGAACGCCGTCGTGATGCTTGTGGAGAACGCGGAACGGTTCGGCCTGTCACAGCTGCACCAGCTCCGCGGCAGGGTCGGGCGCGGAAAGGAACAGAGCTACTGCATACTGGTCAGCGGCAGCCGCGCGCCGGACACGATGGAGAGGCTGCGCATCCTCACCGATACGAACGACGGTTTCCAGATCGCGGAGCAGGACCTGCGCCTGCGCGGACCGGGCGACTTTTTCGGCTACCGCCAGCATGGTCTGCCCATGCTCAAAATGGCGGACATGCTGACCGACATGAAGCTGCTGGAGCTTTCGCGGGAGTGCGCCGCTCTCATTTTGAGCACGGATCCGAAGCTGGAAAAGCCTGAGCACGCCGAGCTTCGCCGCGCCATAGACTCGATGCTGCTGGCCGCCTGTTCTTAAATGCTCATTAAGTTGTTGCACAGCGCGGATTTATATAGTATAATTATATAATATTTGAAAAAGAGGTGGCTGATTTGGGCAGGAGCGACTACATTAAAGAGCTGACGGAGACTGCGCTTTTCGTGGCTGTGATAATCATTTTGTCGGTAGTGCCGTTTCTGGGATATATCCCCCTCGGCCCGATCAACGCCACTACCATACACATCCCCGTGATCGTCGGCGCGATACTTTTCGGCTGGAAGCGCGGGGCTTTCCTCGGCGGCGTGTTCGGCGTGACAAGCCTTGTAAAGAACACTTTTCAGCCGAACGCCTCGTCCTTTGTGTTTTCTCCGTTCATTCCCGTGCTCGGCAGCGAGAGCGGCAGCCTGTGGGCGCTCGCCGTGGTCCTCGTTCCGCGCATCATGATAGGCATCGTCGCCGCGCTGGTCTTTTCCTTCTTTGCGGACAAGAGCGCAAAGATGCAGACTCTCGGCTGCGCGCTGGCCGGTTTTGCCGGGAGCCTTACGAACACGCTGCTCGTCATGGGCGGCATCTACCTGTTCTTCGGCAAAAGCTACGCCGAAGTGCGCGGCATCGCCTATGAGACGCTGCTGGCCACGATAACCACGATCATCACCGGCAGCGGGCTCGTGGAGGCCTTTGTCGCCGCCGCGCTCTCGGCGCTCATAGGCATGGCGCTGCTGCGCTACATGAAGGCGCGCCGCCCCGCCGACTGAAACACACCGAAATCCCTGGGAGATGAAGGATTTGCCGAAAGAGAGAACCGAATTTGAGATAGCGCGGCAGAAACGCCGCCGCCGCCTTTTCCTGCAGAGATTCGGCAGGCTGATAGCGGCCGGCGCGGCGGCTGCGGCGCTCATATTCGGCATATACAAAGCCATAGACATCGATCTCATCGGCATACTCAGCGACAGGGCCGCCGCTGTGTCCACCTCCGGCACGGGCCTGCCGATAGAGTTCGCCGGCAACACGGTGCGCGGAGCCTTTGAATGCAACGGCAACATCGGCCTGCTGACGGACACGGCGTATTATCTTTACGGCACGAACGGGAGCCAGCTCCTTTACGAGCAGCACGGCATGACGAATCCGGCGGTCTGCGCCTCCGGCAGACGCTTCCTGATATACGACAGGGGCGGCACGAAGCTCATCGTCAGGACCCGCGACAGCGTGCTTTTCGAGCAGGAGTTCCCGTATACGATAATCGACGCCTCTCTGTCAAAGGGCGGCTGGCTCACTGTCGTCACCGGCGCGCAAAGGTATTCGTCCCAGGTCACCGTCTACAGCCCCGAATACAAAGAGGCCGCTTTCACCTGGGAGGCCTCCGGCGAATACGTGCTCTCGGCGTGCGTGGGGCCGGACAACAGAAGCATAGCCGCCGCTGCTGTCGGAGCTTCCGGAGGCGAAATGTACACGACGCTCCACATCTTCGCCGTGGACGCGCCCGAGGAACTGGCGAGACAGAAATTCGAGGGTTCCACCGTGCTGGACGTGTGTTTTTCCGGCACGGGCGATATAAAGATAATCTGCGACGACCTGGCCGCGATGGTGGCGAAAAACGGCACTCTGCTCGGCGAATACAAGTATTCCGGCACTCTGTACGCCTACTCCTCCACCAGGGACGAGGCGCCCGCCGTGCTGATATTCGACAAATACAAGGAACTTCGCTCCTGTGAGACGGTATTTCTGGGCGACAAGTGCGAGGTGCTCGCGGACGCGACGGTGGGCGGACTCGTGAACGGCGCGGTGTCGAACGACTCCACCGTGGCCATCTACACGCCGAACGGCATCTCCGTCTTCGACGACAGCGGCATGCTGAAAGAGGTCTCCTCCGACAGTTCCGAGGCGCTGAAGCTCCTGCTCATCGGGAACGACATCTACGCCGTGGGACGCAGCGAGCTTTTCGCGCCGAAGTTCGAGAAAGTCCCGGTCGAAAAATGATATGAACAATATAAATTACATTGCGCTCGTTTATGACGCCGTCGTGCTGGCAGTCGTCCTTGGCATGGTGAAGCGCGGCACAAAGGTCGGTTTCGCCCGCTCCTTCATCCGCACGGCCGGTTACGCGCTGGCCGCCGCCGTCGCCGTCGTTGTCAGCAGGATAGGCTCCGTGCTGATATACCACACGTTCATGGAGCCCAAGTTCGTGGATATGATCGAGGGCTCCATCACCCACAGCGGCACGGCCAGCGGGCTTTTGTCCGACCTGAAAAGCGCCCTCTCCTCGCTGCCGGCCGTCTCCTACGTGCTGTTCGACCTCGCCGGCGTCGCGGACGGCACGCTTGAAAAGATAGCCGACCAGAGCGCGGAATCCATCGCGGGGGCCGTGGTGGACGAGGTCGTCTCCCCCGTCGTATACCCGATACTCAGGGCGCTGCTTTTTACGGCCGTGCTGATACTCGGCTGCTACATAGTGCGCGCCGTGGCGAAGGGCTCCGGGGCCATGCGCGGCATCCCCGTGGTCGGGACCATGGACAGGTTCCTCGGCGGCGCGTTCGGCGTGGTGGAGGGGCTCATCGTGGTCTGCATCATATGCGTGTTCGTGTATGTCGGGCTGTCGCTGTGGGACGGGCGCTGGTTCTGGTTCTCGCGTGAGGTCATTTCCGAAAGCTATATCTTCAAGTGGATATATTCCATCACCACCGGCGACAAGCTGGCCTGACAGATTACAGTTCATCGGAGGAAGACATGGACAAAAAGTCTCTCAACATCCCGAACCTGCTCTCCCTGCTGCGGATAATACTGATACCGGCGTTCATCAGCACATATCTGACGGCGCAAACGCAGTCCGATTACTCGCTCGCCGCGTCAATACTGCTGTTTTCCGGACTGACCGACCTGGTGGACGGTTTCATCGCGCGGCGCTTCGACATGGTGACGCCGCTGGGCAAGGTGCTCGACCCGCTGGCCGACAAGCTGACCCAGGCGTCTGTATGCGTCTGCCTCGCGATACGCCACCCGCACCTCGCCATCCTGCTGATAATATTCATCGTGAAGGAAGTCCTGATATTCTGCGGCGGAGTGCACCTTTACAAAAAACAGAGCCGCATCGTCACGGCGGAATGGTTCGGGAAGATGTACACGGCGGTGTTTTTTATCGTGATGGTCGGGATAGTCCTGCTGCCGCAACTCTCTGAAAAAACGCTGTTTTGGATACTCGGCCTGTTCCTGATACTCACTGTTTTCGTGTTTTACAGGTATTTGCGCGAGTTCATGCGGCTGACCAAAAATAAAAATAACGGTTAAGTCATAAAGTGTTAACAACCGCATCGTATAATTAAACTACCGGAGAATACGGTTTTATAAAGATAATTTCTTTTGAGGTATCCAGATGAATATGCTTTGTTCCAGATGTAAGAAAAGAATAGCAGTGGTCTTCATAACCCGCACCGACGGCGGTGAGCCTGTCAACGACGGGCTCTGCCTGCAGTGCGCGCGCGAGCTCGGCATAAAACCCGTGGACGACCTTATGCAGAAAATGGGCATAACCGGCGATGAGCTGGACGCTATAAATGACCAGATGATGGAAGTCATGCAGCAGGGCGGAGACGACGGCTTCGAGCCCGGAGGGGCGGCTGCTTTCCCGTTCCTCAGCGGACTGTTCGGCGGCGAAAACGGCGCGGCGGCCGGCGGGACAGACCCCGGCGCGGCCTCAAAAAAGCGCCCGAAGAAGAAAAAAGAGGAGCCTCCGCAAAAGAAGTACCTGACCGCCTACTGTGAGAACCTGACCGACAAGGCGCGCGAGGGCAAGCTTGACCCCATCATCGGCCGCGACAGGGAGATATACCGCGTAACGCAGATACTCAACCGCCGCACCAAGAACAACCCCTGCCTGATAGGCGAGCCGGGCGTCGGCAAAACGGCCATAGCCGAGGGCATCGCGCAGCGCATAGCTTCCGGCAACGTGCCCGCAAAGCTGGCCGACAAGGAGATATGGCTGCTCGACCTGACCTCTCTCGTCGCGGGGACACAGTTCCGCGGCCAGTTCGAGGCAAGGGTCAAGGGCCTGGTGGACGAGGTCAAACGCGAGGGCAACATCATCCTGTTCATAGACGAGGTGCACAACCTCGTGGGCGCCGGCGACGCCGAGGGCAGCATGAACGCCGCCAATATCATGAAGCCGGCCCTCTCCCGCGGGGAGCTGCAGGTGATAGGCGCCACCACGTTCAATGAGTACCGCCAGAACATCGAAAAAGATGCCGCTTTGGAGCGCCGCTTCCAGCCCGTCACGGTGGAGGAGCCGTCCATTGCGGATTCCGTTACGATACTGCACGGCGTGGCGCCGAACTACGAGAGGTTCCACCACGTCACGATCAGCGACGCCCTGCTTGAGAGCTGTGTGCGTCTGTCCGAAAGATATATAACCGACCGCTTCCTGCCGGACAAGGCCATCGACCTGCTGGACGAGGCCTGTTCCTGCGCCGCCCTGCGCAACAAGGAGCTGGCGGAATACGAGATAGCCGGAAAGAAACTCCGCGCCGCACAGGACAAGGTGGAGGAGCTGGAGTCCGACGAGGAGATAGACTACGAGGCGCTGGCGGAGGCCCGCTCCGAGCAGCTGCAGCTCGAGCAGGAGCACGAACGTCTGGAGCCCGCCGCCATGGCCGCGTCTGTGGAGTCCTCCGACCTGGCGACCGTCATCGAGTTGTGGACCGGCATACCCGCGAGCAAGGTGCAGGAGAGCGACCTCAAAAAGCTCGCCGGCCTTGAGGCGGAGCTCAAAAAACACGTCATCGGCCAGGACGAGGCCTGCGAGCTCGTGGCGGCGGCGGTGCGCCGTTCCCGCGTGCAGCTGGACGCCAGGCGCCGCCCCGCGTCGTTCATCTTCGTCGGCCCCACGGGCGTGGGCAAGACGGAGCTGGTGAAAGTGCTCGCAAGCGAGCTGTTCAGCACGACCGACCCGCTGATCCGGCTCGACATGAGCGAATTTATGGAGAAGTTCGCGGTGTCCCGCATAGTCGGCTCGCCGCCCGGATACGTCGGCTACGACGAGGCCGGACAGCTCACCGAAAAGGTGCGCCGCAAGCCCTACTCCGTCATCCTGTTTGACGAGATCGAGAAAGCTCACCCCGACGTCATGAACATCCTGCTCCAGATACTCGACGAGGGCAAGATCACGGACTCCCACGGGCGTGTCGTCAGCTTCGCGAACACGGTCATCGTCATGACCTCTAACGCGGGCAGCGAGCGCAGGGAGGGCTCTCTCGGCTTTACGAACGAACCGGAAAAGCTGGCGCGAGACAAGGCGTACAAGGCGCTCTCCGAGTTCCTGCGCCCGGAGTTTTTGGGCCGCGTGGACGAGATCGTCGTGTTCAGGCCCTTGTCAAAGGAGGATTACGAGCGCATAGCCGTTTTGCAGCTTGAGGAGCTGCGCGCGCCGCTGTCTGAAAAGGGCATCGCGCTGACTTACGACGACGCGGCGCTGAAAGCCATCGCCGAAAAGAGCCACGGTAAGAAGTCCGGCGCGCGCGACCTGGTCCGGGTGATACGCCGCGACGTCGAAGACAAGATATGTTCTCTGCTGGTTGAGCATGCGGACAAATTCCCCGAGGCGGTGGCCGTCTCCGCCGAAAACGGCGAGATAACCGTCTCCGTGGCGCAGCTGCGGCTCGAGATACCGGCAGAAGTCATAAAAACGGAATAAGAATATAATCAGAGAGGGTGTCACGGAGTGTTGGAGCAAAACGAGGGAGACATAACGCCGGATAAGGAGACAGAGCAGACAGCCACATACGCCGAACAGTGCGCGCTTGCATTGGACTACATGTTCAGACAGAAGCGTCCTCACGGCGTAGCCATGATGCTTTATATCGAAAACTTCCGGCTTTTCAACGAGTCATTCGGTTACGACGCGGCTGAGAGCTTCCTCGGCGAAGTGCTGACCTTCCTCCGCTCCGTTCCCGACGCGATGGTCCTGCGCCACAGCGGCACGGAATTCGTCATCGTGTTCGAAAAGTACTCCATGACGAAGGCGCTGGAGGCCGCCGACAAGATCTGCGCGCGCTTCGAGGAGCCGTGGCAGGTGGAGGGCGTGGACTACATGTGCCTGACTACGCTCAGCGTAGTGGAGTTCCCGCTGCACGCCATGAGTTCGGGCGAGCTTTTGGACGCCCTCTCCACCGCCGTCAGCGAGACCGAGCTGCGCGGGCGCAACCAGCCCGTCGTTTTCGACTCGGAGCTGGAAAAGAGCATCCTGCGCACCCGCGGCATCGCCAAACTGCTCAGCGACAACCTCAGCAAGCCGGACGAGCTGATCGAGATAAAGTACAGGCCCACGTTCTGCATGGAGAGCGGGACCTTCACCCGCGCCGACTGCTACCCGCGCATACTCAGCGTGGATTTCGGTCTCATCTGCGCGCCCGAATTCATGGGAATCGCCGAGGATTCCGGCATGATAGGCCCCATCAACATGTACATAATCCGCAGGGCCTGCGAGGAGATACGTTCCCTGCTGGACGCCGGGGTGCCGTTTGAATCCATAGCCGCGCCCGTGGCCCCGCTGATGTTCCTGCAAAAGAACTTCTCGGCCGACGTGCGCGCGGCGATGGACGAATTCGGCGTGCCGGAGCGCAAGCTCGCGCTGGAGTTCTCCGAGAGCGCGTTCATCAACCTGTTCGCGAAGGTCAACATCGTGATGCAGGAGCTCTCCGAGGAGGGCGTGGAGCTGGTACTGAACGAATTCGGCACCGGCTATTCCGGCATCACGAATATGATCGACCTGCCGGTGGACGTCGTGAAGCTGGAGAGGATGTTCGTCTGGCAGCTGGAGACCAACCCGCGCAGCGCCCATCTCGTCAAGGGCCTCATCGAGATCGCCAACGGCCTGGAGCTGAAGCTCATCGCCGAGGGCGTGGAGACGGACAACCAGCTCGATCTGCTCGAGCAATACGGCTGCCCGTATGAGCAGGGGTTCTACTACTCCGCCACCGTCGATGCGCCCGCGCTCGCCGCGATGCTCGGCAAGGGCCTGCCGGAATAAAAAAAGACCCCCGCTGTACGGCGGGGATCAAAAGCCCTGTAATATTTTGCAGCCCACGGCTGCCGTCATATGTCGCTCTGCGTCTGCGGGGCGGCATATTTTTTTCAGCCGCGCGGCGGCCCGGTCAGCCCGCAAGCAGGGACTCGAACCGTTTTATATTGTCCTCTTTCTCGCCGGCGGCCCACGCGAAATCATAATCCACCAGGTTTATGCCGGTTATATCCACCAGCCCCTCGGCCACCGGCACGTCTCCTCTGGATGGCCTTCGCTTCCAATCCCGGCTCTGCTCGAGCTGCGAGCCGTAAGAGGTCACGAAATCCACGAACAGCTCCGCGTTTTTTCGGTGCGGGCAGCCTTTGACTATCGCCACGGCGTCGGCCACGGCGGAGGTGCCGTCCGCCGGATAACAGAACCCGATATTCGGGTCGTCAAGGTAGAGCGCCGCCGACTTTTCTATCGTCACGCCCACCAGATACTCCCCGCTCGCGACCAGTTTGTGGCATTTGCCGGACGAATCCAGTATCCTCCCGCCGAGGTTGTCCACGAACCGCTCCACATAACCCCAGCCGGCCTCGCCGCCGCCGTGCGCGAATATCATGGTGCAGAGCTGCGTGTACGCGGAGCCGGACTTCGACGGCTGGCAATAGGCTATCTCTCCCCTGAAGGCGGGGTCGAGCAGGTCGTCCCAGCTTTCAGGCGCCTTGAGCTTCGCCTCGGCGAGCAGCTTTTTGTTGTAGATGATGACCATGGGCAGCGGGCTCTCGCCTATCCACAGGTCCTGCGGATCTTTGAACATTTCGTCTATCTCGGCGTCGTTCGCGCACACGTATGGCAGGAAATATTCGGAATACGCCTCCATGGAGTCGGCGCCGCCTCCCCAGAACACATCCGCCTGCGGCGACGCGGCCTCATCCTCTATCCTCTGACAGAGCTCGCCCGTGCCTCCCGCCACCAGCTTGACGCTGATGCTCGGATATTCTTTCATGAAGTTGACGATGCAGGCGTTCATGGGGTCCGCATCGTGCGGCGAGTAAATGACTATCGTGCTGTCGTCCACGCCGGGGATCCCGCTCCCGGACACGCTGTTCTCCGCCGCGGCGCTCTCCTGCTCCGCCCGGCTTTCGTCGTCCGACGGCCGCGCGCCGTCCCCGCTGTCCGCAGTATTCGGCGCGGCGGCGCAGCCGAACAGGAGCATCAGCGCCAGCACGGCGGAAGTCGCCCTCAATAAGGCGCGCTTGCTGTTCATGATCTCTCACCCCGGCGATCCCCGCAAAAGCGGATCAATGTTTTTTTCAGCTCCGCGGTGTCTATCGGCTTCGGCAGATGGCCGTCCATCCCGGCTTTCAGGCATTTCTGCATGGCGTCCTCATAGGCGTCCGCCGACATCGCGATTATCGGCACGCCGCTGTCTTTCCGCTCCAGCGCGCGGATCTCTTTCGCCGCGCTCAGTCCGTCCAGCACCGGCATCCGAAGGTCCATGAGTATCACATCGAAACCGCCCACGGGCGACGCGCTGAATATGTCCACGCACTCGCGCCCGTTCGCCGAGCTCGTCACGCTCATGCCGAACCCGCGCAGGATATTTTCCGCGATCTCTCGGTTCATGTCGTTGTCCTCGCAGAGCAGGACCTTTTTCCCGCGCAGCGCGTCCTGGTCGCGCGCATCGGCGGCGGCCCCGGCCTGCTCATGTCCGTGCCCGTCGATATGCTCTATGGGAAGATACACGTCGAAGCGGGAGCCGCTCCCGCGGCGGCTGCTCACCTCTATGCGTCCGCCCATTATGTCCACGATGCTTTTGACGATGGAAAGGCCGAGCCCGGTGCCCATATTGCTTTCGCTCCCAGAGGCCCGCTCCTGCGTAAACGGCTCGAACATCTTCGACATGAATTCATCCCCCATGCCGACGCCCGTGTCGCTCACGGTGATGAGCGTGTTTA